>ERZ795053.128-NODE-128-length-90150-cov-7.395083_pt1 | contig 90150 bp, 74 predicted proteins | sample MGYA00375137_ERZ795053 | MGnify/ENA primary metagenome ERZ795053 (study PRJEB30182, sample SAMN05720284) | activated sludge metagenome | isolation source: Anaerobic digester | place: Hong Kong | collected 2014-12-17 ...
ATGATCATCCTTTAAAAGCAGCACTGAAAAATGAATGGTGTTTTTTACAGGATTTTGAAGAATATCCAGATTGATATCCGAAGCATCAGGGAAAATTACTCCTAATCTGTCAACCTGAATATTGTCAATATATAATGAGTTTGAATTACCGGAAATATTTTCAAATTTAAGTATGACAGAATTAAATGATGTATAATTTTTAAGACTTAATGTGTCTTTTCTCCATTGACCGGCATCAGGTATAAAAAAACTTCCCGAGTTGCCTGAAACTGTAGCCAGTTCTTCACCCGATTTGGAATAGAGTTCTGCAAAAGTTGCACCACAATCAGTAGATACCGAAACTTTAAGTGTATGACTTGATGAAATTGCAGGGTCGTAAAGATAGGCCAGATCGAATGCAAGAATAGGATCTGACATGGAAGTTAAGTCCAATGGTTCTAACTGTATGGCATCAACGTCAGCACTGCTTGTATCATAAATCCAGAGTGAAGCATTATCAACCGTTGAAGCTAACCTTGTTCGCATCCATGTGCCATTATTATCAGGGTTGCTTATTTTCCACGAATCAACAGGGAAACGCTTGTTTTCAAAATTTTCGGAATAGGGGAGTGGTGTTCCTGCTGCACTCACATAATAATAATTTACAAGTGTATTGTTTGATACATTCACATCACCTGCTACAGTTGCTTTTACATTCAGGTAATGGGTTCCGGGTGATGATTTAAAATCTTTCAGAGCAATTGTAGTGGTTTGCCCTGCTCCGAGAGAACCATTCCAAGTTTTGGTCATAACGGTATTAGTATCTTCCTGTGAGGAGAACGTAATAGAAGTAATAGTGGAGTTACCGGTATTTTTTACTTCCACTGATGGTTTAATGGAGTCAGCACAAAAAACTCCTGAAGCATTTTTAATTTCTGACAACTTCAAATCAATTGCGGCTGTCACAGCCTGACATCCGTTGGATGTGAGAAGCGGAGTTCGCAGACTGCTAAGTGCAGCATTCATTCGCTGCGATTGTCCTGCAGTAAAAATATTCATCACAAAATCGTCTGTATAGTCAAGGAAGTTCATAAACATATCTCCGTTAGGTCCATTATTGCAACTGATATATGGAAAACCGGGAGTACCGTAATGAGGACCTGCCTGATTCGGAGTATCATTTACATTGTCAGTTCCGGTGCAGGCATTGCCATCGTCACCCCAAATATGTATCAGGTTTAGCCAGTGTCCTGTTTCATGTGTCAGTGTTCTACCTAAATTATAAGTAGGGTTGGTACCTACGGCATCAGGCCCACCGATGGTAGAAAAACTCACCACCACACCATCTAACGTATCATTTGCAATACCAGGCATAGAGGCATATCCTAATAAATTACCATTCAAATTGCACACCCATATATTCAGATATTTGTTTTTACTCCAACCTTTCAAACCTCCAAGTGATACTTTCTTCATATCATCACCAATGTTGTATGACGTTACAGAAGTATATTTCCTTTCAATGCCTGATGTAGGAATATTATTAGGGTCGCGCTTTGCCAAGCAAAACTGAATGGATGTGCCTGCTGCTACACTCTGAAAAGCCGAAGGGGTACATGGTGCATCCTGATTCATACGGTTGTAATCGTTGTTCAACACATCTAACTGCTCCATGATTCTTTCGTCAGGAACATTTTGCTCCGGAGTATTGTACAATATATGAAACACAACAGGTATGGTAATGACACTTTCAGGATGTAAACTGCTATTGGCTACCTGACTGTTGAACTCTGCCTGTTGTTTTTCAAATTTTGCTCTCAGTTCAGGATTTCCGGAGAGAATTTGTTCGGTATATAAAGTCGTCTGACAGCGGTTGTGCTGTCCGAAAGAAGTTAATTGAAAAGCTACTAAGCAAATGATGCTTAAAAAATATCTCATATAAATTGTTGTTGATTGTACAAATTTAAACTATTATTTTTTGGAATCAATGGTATGAAACATTTCAGTAATCTTTGAAATCATTTTAGCCCATCCAAACTTATTTTTTTCACTGGCAGCACCGGCTTCCATTTTTTCTTTCAGATTGTTGGTGTAAAAGGTATTGATGGCATTGGCAATTGATTGAGGTTGTGTGTCGGTAACAAAACCTGATACCCCGTCAGTAACAATTTCAGGAAGTCCGCCTACATTGGTAACAATCATTGGTTTGTTAAAACTATATGCAATCTGTGTTACACCACTCTGAGTTGCTTCGCGGTAAGGCTGAACCACCAAATCAGCAGCACTGAAATAATATTTTACCTTTTCTTTCGGAATATATCCGTCTGCAATATGTACCCGCGATTCAAGCTGAAGTTTGTGTATCAGATCATCATAAGGCTTTTTATCTTCATAAAATTCTCCGGCTACCAGTAAGTGAACACTGTCATCAACATATTGCATGGCTTCAATCAGCAGGTCAAGTCCTTTGTAATGACGGATGAATCCAAAAAACAAAATATACTTCTTGCCTTTATCCAGATTAAGTTCTTCGCAGGCTGTATCAAGTGCAACACCTTCACCGAAAATATTGTAAACGGGATGCGGTGTAAATTGTACAGGTTTTGTTTTTGTAAATTTTTCTATATCCTGTTTTACCTTTTCTGACATCACAATAAATGCATCGCACGAACCAATGAAATATTTTGTAAGAGCCTTATCACCAATTCGGTTTTCATGAGGGATGACATTGTCTGTGATAGCAATTACTTTGATATGATGTTTTCTGAGTTTTCGTGCCACATAGCCCAGGCAAGGTGCCATAAACGGCAACCAGTAACGAACAATCACCAATTGTGGATTAATTTTTTTGATATAGCGAACAGCTTTAATCCATGTCAGTGGATTGACAGAGTTGAGGAGAGGTGTTATTTTAAAGGGATGTTTTATTACAGAAGTCTCATACTGCGTAGTTCCCGGAAAGAGAAAAGAAGGATACTGTAATGAAAAGCTCACTACTTCTGAATTGATACCTGATTTTATCAGATTATCGCAAAGTGCTTCGTTAAGGTTGGCAATGCCACCACGCAGGGGAAAGGCCGGTCCTAAAATAACAACAGAATTCAACGAGTTATTTGTCATTCAGATTTAGTCTATCAGTTTAAACTGTCGTAAATGATGACGCATGTGTTTGTGCAACAACTGCACATTTTCTTCAAAGTTCAGCTCTCCGAAAAATGGGTTTATGATACGCTTATTCTCATCATCTTTAAAAACAGATTCAAATATTGTAATTCGTTCTTGCAGTTGATTCAGTGCAGTGTTAATATTCTCCATTTTGGCAGGTGCAGGATTTTCATCCATCAGAATATTTTTAGTGTTAGGTTTAAATTCTTTTTCACTCATCATAAAATTTTTATACGCATCCAATTGTTCAGGTGGTGTCAGAATTTTATGATTATTCAGTCCTGCAGCATCATCAAATGCATCACAAAGATGTTCAATCATCTGTTGAGCATTCAGTTTTCCCCAGGCAGGAGTTTCATCGCCCTTCAGTGTACGAAGAAGACTTACTGCTTCAGTTTTAATAAAATCGAGTTTAGTTTTGTTAACCATATATTTATCTTACTATAAGTTTACAGTGATGTTGAGATGCAGGTGTGATGATATGAACCAGATAAATACCGCTGCTCATTGCTTCGGTTGTGAAATGCAGTTGTTGTTGATTGGCTGCGTGAAAAGGCTTGTTGCAGATTATTCGCCCTGTCATATCGTTAATTTCAATTACGCCTGCCTGAGGGTTTTCCGATTCCATTGAAAGTGTAAAATAGTTATCCGCAGGGTTAGGGAATAAAGCAATTTTCAGGTTATTGTTATTTACTTCGCCAATGCCCACACTGTTGTATTTTATCTGTGCAGCTACAGCAGCATCAGTTATATCGGTAAGGTTATCGCCACCCACAAGAGCAAATGCAACTTTTACAGAGTCGCCTGCCGTAACTGAAAATGGTCCGCTGCTCAACAACATGCTGATATCGGCACCATTGCCTGTCATCCCTGCCTCAAAACGTCCTGCACCACTCATGCATTGATATTTTTCCTGACGTGAAAAACCATCATATATACTGATGCTGCCGTCAGTACCATCGTTGTTAAAGGCATAGTATTTTACATTGCCGGGAGTTAAGAGTTTTATTCCTGCAAAATTGGTATTGGAAGTCACTTCATAAGCATATCCCATTCTGTTGGTAGAATCAAATAAAGCGCGATTGGTAGCATAGGTATTGGCTGTAATATCCCAGTCGCAATAGATACCTGCATATAAATCCTGATAATCTGCACCACTGTTATTTTTAATGATGTATTCCACAATTACATACTTGCGGTCGGCAGGTGTACTCCATGCATAAGTGTTGTGCTGAACTTGAACGCCCAAAGGCAAACTGTTTCCTGAGTCGTCAAACCGTGTTGTCAAATCATATTCTGAAACAATGGGTGGATTTATTTCATGAATCAAATCAATAGCCGAAAAATCCTGATCCGTACTACCTGCAGGCATACCTACAACAGCATCACTGCTCATGCTGTCATTCACACCAATCATCAGACTTCCCATATACAACAGACTTTCACTTCCGTTTTGGGTAAATCCTATTCCCTGAGAACCGCTTGCATCATTATAACCAAGTCTTCCTTTACTGGTAATACTTACGCCTATATCATTCACCAGCACATTCAGATAATCTACGTTTACAGTCAGTTCAAATTGTTGTGTATCGGTATATCCGTTCGCGCTGAAGGTATATGTAAAAATCACTTTGCTGTTCAGCGGAATAGTTGGTAATATAATTGCTTCAAAAGGATTTGTTCTGTTGCTGTCGGATTGCATGCTGCTCAAACTTCCAATAGTAAACGTATTATTCAAAAGAGTAATGTCAGGCGAATTACATGAAATTGTTACACTAAGGTTGTTGACTGCATCCAGCAAATTTGTAAAAAGTGAACTGATGCGAACTGTATCATTTGCCACATAAGCATTGTCATTATTATCGGTGATGTAGGTATCAAAAGCTCTTACTGACTGTGCAGGCTCGGTGAGTGCACGGAATAAATTAACTCTGCCTTTGCCCAACTTATTTACATATCCGGCATTACCGGGAATAGTATCAATGTTATCAGATGTTGCACGAATTCTTTCGCCAATCTGCAGTGCATTCAATGTAGGGAATTGTGCTTTCACTAATGCTGCAATGGCTGAAACCTGAGGTGCAGCTTCAGAAGTTCCGCCTGAATACCAGTAGGCAGGCACACTGCCAGTCGGGAAAATAGAAAATATCTTATCTCCCGGAGCACTTACATCAACATAACTCCCGTAGCTGCTTCCTGAAGTGGGTGATGAAGTCCATTTGATGTCGGATGAATCAGTTCCTGCAACACTTAAAGCATATTGATAGGAGGCAGGGTAGAAAGGAGCATCATTATTAGCATTTCCTGCAGCAGCAACTACCAAAGCATTTTTATTAATTGTTGCATAGTTGATAATATCCTGAGAGTACTGCGAGCGGCCAAAACCTCCCCATGAACAATTTATAATTGAGCAGCCATGATCGGCAGCATATACTATTGCATCATCGCCATTCACTATAACATTGGAGTTGGGAGCGCAACGCACAGGCAAAAACTTTGTATGAAATCCAACACCTGCTATTCCGGTGATATTATCAGTTTCTGCGCTGGCTATTCCTGCAACAAAATTTCCATGCAATGGAACCACACCCTGCACATCGTTATTGTCAAATGCCACATTCCAACCTCTGAAATTGTCAATATATCCGTCACCGTCATCATCTGTTCCGTTAATTGGGTCGGCATAATTATATTTTATCTGATTAATCAGTTCTGGATGTAAGGTGTCAATTCCTGTATCCGTAATTCCAATGACAATGTTGGTATCTCCTTTTTGAATATCCCATCCTTCAAATGTTTTTATGTTTTTGTGAAAATACTGATACTGGTATGTTGCCAGAGTATCATTGGGGACATACAATGGTTTATTGATATACACAGGCTCGGCATAATCTACTTCCTTATGATGCAAAAGCATTGTAAGAACTTTATCAACCACAATATTTTTATTGAATTTAACTGAATAAATAAGCGAAAGGTCTGCAAGTGCAAATCCATTTTCGTTTACACGATGTGCGGGCATGGCATGATGCGGAAATTTTTTCTTAATCACACTGACACCGATGGCGTTTAATTCATCTGTTATAGAAGGAATTTTAATCTCATTCTCCGATGCAAACTGCCTGTATTCAGGTTTAAGTTTAATGATGATTTCGTCTTTCAAAAAATCATTCTGCGTAATACCGGTTGGAAACACAAAATCCCTGTGAGATGGCTGTGCTGACAGCGAGGTACAAAAAACTAATATCAGCAGGTTGGTAAAAAGACTTTTCATTTTTCCGGTTTTCTGATGTAAAACTACGTTGGTTTAAGACTATGATTATTGCGTAAATATATATACAAATCCAAATAAAAAACCATAAGTAACAGAAAGTAATGCAGGGTCGAAATGTTAAAAATTTTATCTTTATGCCGTTTTAAGCGATTGCGTTAATGGAGAATAATTCTATCATTCTGAATCATGTTCAGATTCAGCAGAAAATAAGGAGAATAGCCTGCCAGATATACGAGGATAATTCAGAGGAAAAACAAGTTTATATTGCCGGTATTGCCAATACAGGATTTGTATTTGCCAAAAAACTTTTCGATCAGTTCCGAAAGGATTATCCTGTAAATGCTACGTTGCTGGAAATTGTGCTTGATAAGGAAGACCCGTTGCATGTAGAAGTGAAAGGAATTACCAAAACCAGTGAGTTGAAAAATAAGGTTGTGATTGTAGTTGATGATGTCCTGCATTCAGGTAGAACTCTGATGCATAGCCTAAAACCATTTTTGGAAGCAGATGTAAAAAAAATACGCACAGTGTTATTGGTTGACCGCGATCATAAACGTTATCCTGTGGCTGCAGATTTTGTAGGAATTACACTCTCAACCACATTTAAAGAACACATTGTGGCTGATATTAAAAAAGGTAAAAACGACTCTGTTTATTTAACCTGATTAAATGAGGTTTTCAGTTTTACATATCATTCTGGTATTATTTCTTCCTGTTGCAGCAGTATGTCAGAACACGGAGTTTAAAATGGAATGGCTCAACTCTCCGGGGAAATACGCAAAAGAGATTGAAAGCCGTTTTACAACTGATTATACCACTGTTTTCACACCTGTAACATCTCCCGATTATGTGATACTGGAAAATGGTTATGCAAAATCATTGATTAAGAATAAAGATTCGTGGAATGGGATTACTTCCGGATTTTATGTAGATACAATCACTTTTATTTATACCCAATATCCTAAAAACATAAATTTCTGGCTTACCAATTATCACTCGTTATTGGCAAACAGACTGAAAGAATTGTTCAGGTTAGATCCTTCATTAAATAACGACAGCATTATTTATAAAATATTGTTGCAAACAGAATGTAATACTGACCAGGAAGCACGAAAAATGTTTCATGGAATTGCAATTCATGAATCTCCAATTGAAGAAGTTAAAACAGATTCGGGCAAGAGTGCTGAAAATATCCTTAAGCCCGACACCACTTATTCGCCTGTAATAAAAACTCCTGATGCAGCAAATCTTGCAGCGGTCAGAAAAATAAAAAGTTTTATTGCAGGTAATGGCGGTATTACCGACAGTGTGGTTTACAAAGTTTTTGCACGACACCCTGAGTGGACAAAATCACTTGTAATAATGGACTGGACAGGCAGCATGTATCCTTATGGAGCACAGGCTGTTTTATGGCATTCGCTGAATCTTAAAAAATCAGGTATTCGTTATTTTGTGTTTTTCAATGATGGCAATATGGAGAGAAGAAAAAAAATTGGACGTACGCGTGGTATTTATTTTGAAAAAGCTGAAAACATAAATAAGGTTATATCGTTACTGAGTAAAGTAAAAGCAAAAGGCAATGGTGGTGATCCTGAAGAAAATGATTTGGAAGCAATTATCAAAGGAATACAAAAATATCCCGATTTTAAGGAAGTGATTCTGATTGCCGACAACAACTCCTGCATGAGAGATTATTGCCTTTTTAAAGAAATAAAAGTTCCATTGAAAATTATTTTATGCGGTACTTATACAGGAATAAATCCTCAGTACATCAATCTGGCTTATAAAACAGGTGGCAGTATTCATACTATCGAGGACGACATTAGTGATTTTTATAACAAAACGCAGTCGGATGCAATATTTATGATTGATGAACTGGAATACAGGTTTGATAAAAAAAGGGATTTGTTTGAATATGTTGCAAAAACAGAAAAAACGGACCCGCATTACTGCGAACCTTTTTATAAGAAGAGAAATTGTAAATGTGAATCCATTCAGTACTGAGTTCATTTGTTTTGTAAAAGAGTTGAATAGATTAAGCGTATGTATGTTCTGAAGGGAAGAAATGTAATTGTGCTTACATTATTGGTTTGGCTGATTTCTCATTCTTTATTTGCACAAAAGGGAATTATCACTGCAGGTTTTCAGTTTAAGCCAATTTTTAACAATGATTTTTTTGGTGCAGGCGCACAGTCTGCCGTCAAAGGTGGTGCCGAAGTAATTGTTAAGCCTAATTCAGGATATTGTGCCGGAATGGTGATACGGAGAGGTTTCAGTAATCGTATTTCACTAGAGACCGGAATAAATTATGTGAGAAGAAATTATACACTGCAATTAATTGACACCAACTATTCTCATCAGAAGGATTTCAAATTCATAGGTTACGAAATTCCTGTTTCTTTGTTAATTTATATTCGCTTGGGACAGAAAATGTTTATGGATGCCTCACTTGGAAACTCTTTTGATTTTTATCCATCAGATATTTATACAGGTGATGATGAGTTTGAAAGTGAAGGGCTTCGGAAAAGCTGGATAAAGCCTGCACTGATGGCAAATCTTGGTGCTGAATACCGTACAGAAAAGATAGGATATTTTTATCTTGGGTTTTCGTATCATCGTCCTTATAGTTTTATCTTCAGGTCGAGGACTTTGTTCAGCAATAAGAATTACCAGATATTTCAAACAGATATTTCAGGAAATTATCTGACTATTGATATCCGTTATTTTTTTAACGAAGAACCATTGAATAAACAAAAGAAAAAACATGATGAATGATTGATGATTGAAGCCTTTTTCAATTCATTATTCATTTAGTTTTGTGATTTTTTAAGACAAATAAATCAGGTTAAATAATGAGGCCATTTAGATTATTACTTTTCGCAACATCAATATTTGCTTTTGGATGCCATTCAGGAGATAAGAAAAAGGATGCTGCCAATAACGGAAAACAACCGATGAAGGTCAACGCTCTCATTCTCCATAAAGAAAAACTGGAGAATATTATCCGAAGCACAGGAGCAGTGATTGCCGATGAATCTGTAGATCTGAAAGCAGAATTAGCAGGAAGGATAACAGGTATATTTTTTAAGGAAGGTGCACATGTGAGAAAAGGAGATTTGTTACTTCAGATTTTTGATGATGATATAAAAGCACAGATTAAAAAGACACAGGAACAAATCAATCTGAATCAATTGCAACTTGACCGACAGGAAGCCATGCTAAAAATTAATGCTTCAAGTCAGCAGGATTATGATGTTGCCAAAACACAGGTCGAAACTTTAAAAGCGGATTTACAAAATCTTCAGGCTACGCTACAGAAAACATCTATCAGAGCACCATTTGACGGGGTGATAGGTCTGCGCTATGTAAGTGAAGGAGGTTATGTAACACCTCAGTCACAGATTGCATCATTGCAACGATTGAATTCCGTAAAAGTTGATTTTTCTGTTCCTGAAAAATACAGTACAAGCATCAGGGTTGGCGATACTATTGTTTGCAACAATGAAGCCTCGCATCTTAAATTCAAAGCAAAAATTTATGCAATGGATCCTAAAATTACGACAGACACGAGGTCGTTGCAGCTAAGAGCCATCGCTGACAATAAAAATGGTAAGATACTTCCGGGAAGTTATGTAAGGGTAGATGTTCAGGCGGCTGCAATCAATACTATCATGGTTCCAACGGAAACAGTGATTCCCGTGTTGAAAGGTCAGACCGTTTATCGTTATGATGCAGGAAAAGTTAAGCAAGTACCTATTAAAACAGGAATAAGAACGGATGCCAGAGTAGAAGTGCTTGAAGGACTGAATGAGGGCGATACTATTATTACAACTGGAATTATGTTTCTTAAACCTGACATAAATGTAGTTTTAAAAGAAGTTAAATCTACAGCAGGAGGGAAATTATGAATATCTCTTCGGTAAGTATAAACAGGCCGGTACTTGCAATGGTGATGAGTATTCTCATCATCATTTTTGGTGTAATCGGATTTAATTATCTCGGTGTTCGAGAGTTTCCGTCTATAGACCCTCCGATAATTTCAGTTCGTACCAGCTATGCAGGAGCAAATGCTGATGTTATCAAATCGCAGATAACTGAGCCGCTTGAAAAAGCTATTAATGGTATTGCAGGAATCAGAAATATTTCAAGTACGAGTGCGCAGGGAATCAGCAATATTACTGTAGAGTTTAACCTCGATGCTGATCTGGAAGCAGCAGCCAATGATGTGAGAGATAAAGTTTCTCAGGCATTACGTCAGTTGCCACAGGATATTGATGCACCACCGGTGGTAAGTAAGGCTGATGCAAACTCTGATGCTATCATTTCCATGACCATACAGAGTGATACAAAAAACCAATTACAGGTAAGTGATTTTGCTGAAAATGTAGTTGCCGAAAGGCTTCAGACAATTCCCGGTGTGAGTTCAGTGCAGATTTGGGGGCAGAAAAAATATGCCATGCGCATTTGGATGGACCCTGCACGACTTGCCGCTTTTCGTCTTACTCCATTGGATGTGTTAAATGCACTGAATAAAGAGAATGTGGAATTGCCGGCAGGTAAACTGGCAGGTAATAAAACCGAACTCATTGTAAACACATACGGCAAATTAAAAGATCCGGAAGAATTTAACAATCTGATTATTGGAAATTCAGGCACGCAGTTAATCAAACTTTCGGATATAGGTTATGCAACATTAGGTCCTGAGAACGAAGAAACAATATTGAAAGAATCAGGAGTACCTATGGTGGCAGTTGCTTTGGTACCGCAACCGGGCAGCAACTATCTGGATATTGCAAAAGAATTTTATAAACGGTTGGATTTGATTAAACGGGATTTGTCTTCGGATTACAAATTGAATATTGCAATGGACAATACCCGATTTGTTCAGCAATCCGTTTCTGAAGTGAAAGAAACAATCTTTATTGCCATCACGCTGGTAATACTGATTATCTATCTGTTTTTCCGCGATTGGATTATTGCATTCAGACCTCTGATAGATATTCCTGTATCGCTCATAGGAGCCTTTTTCATTATGTACCTTACAGGATTTAGCATAAACGTTTTGACGTTGCTTGCAATTGTTTTGGCAACGGGTCTTGTGGTGGATGATGGAATTGTAGTAACTGAAAATATTTACAAGAAAGTTGAAGCGGGTATGGATCCTACCCAGGCAGCACATGAAGGTTCTAAAGAAATTTTCTTCGCAATCGTTTCTACTTCCATTACACTTGCTGCTGTATTTCTTCCCATCATATTTCTTCAGGGTTTTGTAGGAAGGCTGTTTCGTGAATTTGGTGTAGTACTGGCAGGAGCAGTACTTATATCTGCTTTTGTTTCACTCACGCTTACACCCATGCTCAATGCGAAAATGCTGCGTAAAGGACAAAAGCACAGTAAATTTTATCAGCGAACAGAGCCATTTTTTGAATGGCTGAACAACAGTTACAGAAATCTGCTGGCGCGCTTTATGAAAAAGCGTTATCTGGCATTTGTCATTATTCTGATTTCAGGAGTATTAATTTTTGTTGTTGGTAAAAATCTTCAGAGTGAGTTGGCCCCTTTGGACGACAGAAGTTTTCTGCGTATGTCTATTATTGCACCCGAAGGGGTATCATACGAATACACGGATGATTACATAAATAAATTAGCAGAGTTTATTGACGACTCAATTCCCGAAAAGAAAGTGCTTCTTACAGTTACTGCACCAAGTTTTTCAGGAAGTGGAGCTGTAAATACAGGTTTTGCACGACTTACATTAACGGACCCTGATCAGCGTCAGCGTTCGCAACAAATGATTGCAGATTATCTCAGCAGCAAGGTGCGTAATTTTCAGCAGGCTAAAACTTTCGTTCTGCAACAACAAACCATTTCAGCAGGTGGGGGAGGAGCATCATCTTCTTTTCCTGTTCAGTATGTGTTGAAGACACAAGACTTTGACAAGCTCCGCGAAGCAGTACCAAAGTTTATGGACGAAGCGCAGAAGAGCAAAGTGTTTCAGGGTGTTGATGTCAATCTTAAATTTAATAAACCTGAACTGGATGTGGAGATAGACCGTGAAAAAGCTAAAAGCCTGGGTTTATCCGTACAGGATATTGCTCAAACCATGCAACTTGCTTTCAGTGGTCAACGATTTTCATATTTTGAAATGTTCGGTAACCAGTATCAGGTGATTGCTCAGTTTGACAGGGCCAACCGCGATGAACCATTGGACTTAAAATCTCTATTTGTAAGAAACAATAATGGTGAATTAATTCAACTGGATAATGTGGTTACTGTTGTTGAGAAAAGCAGTCCGCCACAGTTATATAATTTTAACCGTTATGAATCTGCTACCATATCGGCCGGTCTTGCTCCCGGAAAAACTGTCGGTGATGGCGTTGATGAAATGAACCGTATTGCTGCAAAAGTTCTTGACGATAGTTTTACGACTGACCTCAGCGGTGCATCCAGAGATTATGCCGAAAGTGGTTCAAATATTTCATTTGCATTCGGACTTGCATTGATTTTGATTTATCTCATTCTCGCTGCACAGTTCGAAAGTTTCATTGATCCGTTAATCATTATGATTACAGTACCTCTTGCTTTGGCAGGTGCTGTATTGTCACTCTGGATATTTGGCCAGACACTGAATATTTTCAGCGAGATTGGTATCATTATGCTCATTGGACTTGTTACAAAAAACGGAATTCTGATTGTAGAATTTGCCAATCAAAAACGTGAACAGGGAGAAGATTTGATGCACGCTACGATTGATGCTGCGGTTTCACGTTTTCGTCCTATTCTTATGACAAGTCTTGCTACAATGCTCGGAGCTTTACCCATTGCTTTGGCTATTGGTGCAGGAGCCAAAAGCCGTGTTTCCATGGGTATAGTTGTAATCGGAGGTTTATTGTTTTCACTCGTGCTTACTTTGTTTGTTATTCCTGCCATGTATTCATTCATGTCACGTAAAAGAAAAATCGCACATGACTAAGTATTTTATTTTATTAATTTCAGCGGTACTGTTCGCATCAGTAAGTAATGCTCAGAATAAATTAAGCCTTCAGCAGGCTATTGAGACGGCATTGAAAAATAATTACGATATCAGAATTGTTCGTAATACACAGGAAATGCTTTCTAATACTGCTACTCCCGGCAATGCAGGAATGTTGCCTAAATTAGATGCAGGTCTTACACAAACCAACAGCATTACGGATTCCAAACAAAAATTTTCGTCAGGTGCCGAATCGGATAAAACAGGTGCTGTTGCTCATAGTATAAATGCTTATGCTGCTTTGAACTGGACAGTGTTTGATGGTTTTAAAATGTTTGCTACATATCAAAAACTTAAGGAAATAGAAACTGCAGGGGAGTCAACCGTACGCATGCAGATAGAGCAAACTACCGAACAAATTATTTCTGCTTATTTTAATATCGTTAAACAAAAAGCATTGCTCACTGCAATTGACAGTTCAGTTATCATTGCCCAAATAAAAGAAGAGGTTGCCAAGGCAAAATTTCAAACAGGAATTTATTCTAAGGTAGAATGGTTGCAGGCACAGGTTGACCTGAATGCTTTTCGTGCAGATTATAAAAAACAACTGGTAGCAATTGATAATGCAAAAGTGGCGCTGAATAAATTATTGGCGCAGGATGTAACCACTCAATTTGATGTGATGGAAGAATTTCAGTTTGGTGATGCAGGAGATTATAGTCAATTGCAGAGTAAACTTGCATCTGCCAATTCGGAACTGGTACGTGCCGGACATGATACTAAAATAGCCGGGCTGACAGTAAAAGAATATCAATCGCTTCGCTATCCCGTTATCGGTTTAAATGCAAATTATTCATTGACAAATTCCAATTCACAATCAGGCCTTATTTTAGAAAGCAGAAGCAATGGAATAAACTATGGTTTTACGGTGACTTATAATTTGTTTAACGGTTTTAATACATCTCGTGCCATCCGCAATGCAAAACTTGATTATGAGAACAGCAGAATATCTTTTGATCAGTTAAAAAATTCTCTCGAAGGCGATTTGCTGATAGCATGGCAAAATTTTAAAAACTTACTCGATATTGCACAGATGGAAAAACAAAACAGCGAAATGTCGAACGAAACGGTCAGGCTTGCGCTGGAACGCTACCGAAACGGTGCCATCAGCGAATTGCAACTCAAAGATATTCAGCAAAGCTATTTGCAGGCGCAAACAAGTTACATCAGTGCTGCCTATGATGCCAAAGTTGCGGAGACATCACTTAAACGCATCAGCGGTACACTGATAAAATAATTGACTACTTTTCAAACTCCTTAATTTTTGGCTGTTGCGGTTTTAGCGTATTGTTGAGAAACCATAAACCTGCCATGGCAGAAATGGCAGAAGTAAGTATAATAGCTATTTTAGCTGCATCGAGTAACCCTTCCTCTTCAAACGACAGCGAAGCTATAAAAATAGACATGGTAAAACCTATTCCTGCTGTCATACCCGCACCAAGAAGCATTTTAAGAGTAATTTCTTGAGGCAATGTGCACCACTTTAGTTTTACTGCAAACCATGATGCAAGAGTGATGCCCAAAGGTTTTCCGATAAACAATCCTGCCATTACTCCAAAACCAACTGATGAGAATAAACCGGAAATACTGTCTGCTGAAATAGTAATAGCTGTATTTGCCAAAGCAAACAAAGGCAGTATCAAATAATTTACAGGAGCCTGAAGCCTGTGTTCAAATAATTTGAGTTTATCCACAGGAATGGTAAGAGCAATCAATACACCTGCAATGGTTGCATGCACTCCCGATTGCAAAATATAATACCAGGTAACTATTCCTGCTAAAATCCAGAGGTAAATATTGAAGAAACCTTTTCTTGATAGAATAAATAACACCGCTATGATAATGATTGCCGAGAGGAGATAGGTGATATGAAAATGTTCGGCATCGGTATAAAACAAAGCGATGATGATGATAGCTCCAAGGTCATCAATTATAGCAAGTGCTGTAAGAAATATTTTTAGTCCGAAGGGAACCCTGTTACCCAACAGCGATAAAACGCCAAGTGAAAATGCAATATCAGTTGCTGTAGGAATTGCCCATCCATTCAGCAGGTGAGGGTCTCTGATGTTTAATGCCGCGTAAATAAACCCCGGTATCATCATTCCGCCAAGAGCAGCCATTACAGGCAGCATAGCTTTACGCATACCCTTGAGTTCACCTTCAACAAATTCCCTTTTTATTTCCATTCCTACAAACAGAAAGAAAATCACCATCAAACCGTCATTGATGATATGAATTATGGACGCATTCCAGTGAAGAATGTTCAGATGTAAATGCCAGAAAGAAGGGTAGGGTTGCGTCATTTCTAGATTACTGAAAACTAAGGAAAGCAAGGTGGCAAGTATGAGCAACATGCCAGCTAACTTTCCCTGTGCAGCAAGAGATTTAATAGGATGGATAATTCTGTTTTTTATCACTCAGACAAAAATAGGTTTTCATTTTATCAGTGTTTTGCTAAATAAGGATTATCAAAATTATTCTGATATTACATGATCTTTTTTTAAGGTATTTTTACGCTGAAAATGATTCTCAGAATAACTGCCATTACCGGATTGCTGTTAAGTTTTTTGCTCAGAACAGAAGCTCATTCAGTTGCTTATTTTGATTTTAACGAACGCTGCAAAACTGCCTACCAAAACATCTATGAACTTGAATTTCAGGCGGCAAATGCGCTGATTCAAGCGGAGAAAAAGGAGCATCCGGACAACCTCATTCCGGATTACCTCAATCATTATATTTTATTTCTGAAAACATTTATAGGAGAGGAGCAACAGGATTTTTCAGCGTTAAAAAGCAGTAGCGACAGACTTAATAAAACGTTTGGCGGGCCAACTGCAGTTTCGCCTTACAAGAACTATTTATTGGCAGAAATCAACCTGATGACTGCCTTCAATAAAATAAAATTTAAAGAATTTGTCGGTGGTGCACTTGAGGTAAGGCGCGCTTTTAAATTGTTGGAGGAGAACAACAGAAATTATCCGGAATTTATACTAAATTATAAGTGCCTGGGATTACTTCATGCATTTATTGGTGCTGTTCCCGAAAACTATCAGTGGCTTGTAACCATTGCAGGGATGAGTGGTACTATACAATCAGGAATCAATGAGTTAAAACAGGTATATGAAAGTTCTGCTTCAACAGAGTCAGAATTCAATTTTATACATCGCGAAACAGGTTTTATTTATCTCTTTACAGGGCAGCAATTGCAACCGGATATTAACAAAGCACTTAACCTCTTGCAACAAATGAACGTTGCCAATAATCCATTGGAGATTTTTTTTGCCTGTAATCTGTATTACAGTGCAGGAAAAAGTGAAAAAGTTCTCGATATTCTCAATAAATTTAAATACCCTGATAGTTCATATCCAATACATTATTTAAGTTATATTAAAGGATTGGCTGAGTTAGGAGAGTTAAAGCCTGAATCTTTCTCAAATTTCAATAATTATGTTAAATTGTATAAAGGAAATAGCTTTATAAAGGCCGCATATCAGAAAATGGCGCGGACTGAATTATTGAAATCTGATACGGCCGGATATAGAAAATGGATGTCGTTATTGTTAACTAAAGGAAACAATTTTACTGACGAAGATAAACAGGCTGAAAAAGAAGCACAGTCTAAAACGATACCCAATGTTTATCTTCTTAAAGCGCGGATTTTGTTTGATGGCGGAAACTATAAAGATGCTTTGCATTTGCTGGCAACACCGAATGAAGATGAAATACCAAGCTTCGGAAATAAGTTGGAGTATATATATCGTTTGGCAAGAGTATTTGACAAAATGAACATAACAGACCAGGCGAAAACCAATTACGAAAAAACCATTCGTTTAGGAATAAAGAGTAAAGAATATTATGCAGCTGCGTCAGCAGTTTTTTTGGCGCAGATTTATGAGAAAGAGAAGAACTTTACCGAAGCTGAAAAATATTACCGGCAGGCATTGAGCATGAAAAATCATGATTACCAGAACAGCCTTGATCAGAAAGCTAAAGCCGGGCTAAACCGAATCAGGCGATAACCCCTGTATTATTCTAATTACTATTTAACATAATATTAATTATAAGCTTGATATATCGGTTGGCGCAGATAATCAGGTTGATAAGAACGTCCAAGAATCCTTCTGAAGTCAAACCTTTCATCAAATCAGTATTCCCATTTCTTTGAAATATCCTAACTTCAACCTGTAAAAATCAAAAAGAATGACAACCTATTGTGCATTTCTGCGTGGCGTAAATGTGAAAGGCACCAACATGAAAATGGCTGACGTTTGCAGTGTTTTTTCAAAATGCGGGCTGAGCAATGTGACTTCAATTCTGGCATCAGGAAACATCGTTTTTTCGTCAACCAAGACCAATTCCGCACTTAAGAAACTTCTTGAAAAAGCCATGTCGGAGCATTTCAATTATGAGGCTTTTTTGTTTCTGAAAGATAAAAACCAGGTTGAACAAATTTCTTCTAAAAACCCATTTAAGCCTCAACCCGACTATCATATTTATGGATTTGTTGGTGTAAATGATATTGAAACAGTTCTTATGAATGAATTTCAAAAAGCAGAAAAAATTCCCCATGAGGAAGCTGTAATTGTTGCCGGAAATTTTTACTGGAAAGTATCCAAAGGAAATACGCTAAACTCAGAGTTCGGAAAAATTTTAGGCAATAAAAGATTAAAGAATTCTTTCACCTCACGAAACATGAATACCTTTGAAAAGGTTTATCATAAAATGTAACTGAATCTGCAACTGAAATGAAACTGTTTATTAAAAATATGGTTTGCAACCGTTGCATCATGGTAGTTCAGCATGAGCTTGAAAAACTCGGACTGAAACCACTGCATGTTGCACTTGGCGAAGTGACTCTTGAAAATGATTTGACTGAGTCAACAAAAAGTAAACTTCAGGAGGCTTTAACAACTCTGGGATTTGAACTGATTGATGACAAGAAAAGCAGAATCATCGAAAAAATCAAAACCATCATCATCCGTCTGATACATGATCAGGACAGCAGACTCAATCAGAATCTGTCGGATATTCTGAGCAGCGAGCTGCATCACGATTACAATTACCTTTCAAATTTATTTTCAGAAGTTGAAGGCATCACAATTGAAAAGTATTTTATAGCTCAGAAAATTGAGCGTGTGAAAGAATTGTTGGTGTATGATGAACTTACCTTAAGTGAAATAGCTTATCAGCTTAACTATTCAAGTGTTGCATATCTCAGCAGCCAGTTCAAAAAAGTAACAGGGCTTACGCCAAGTCATTTCAAACTTATTAAAGAAGAAAAAAGAAAACCTTTGGATGAAGTTCTGTAACTGAAGAATTCAGTGTTATTTTAAGATATTTTCAAGCACTTCAGCTTTACCATCAATTTTTTCGGTGATGGATAATCCAAGCATCTTTGCTATCAGCGGATACACATTTACATTTTCAAAATTGCCAATAGTCTGATGTTCTTTGAATGCAGGCCCCCATGCATAAAATACTGCCTGCATCTCTTTGTAATCGTTGTCAAAACCATGCTGACCTGCTGCTAATTTTCTTCCGTTGAAGCTAAACCCTTTTGACAATGCTGCCGGTGTCATAAAAATATCTCCAACTCTGTTGTAACGGTCATCCTTAGCACTGTAATGCCATCGCTCAGGAATATCATCAGCAAGATACACCTGATATCCATACTTATCTGATTTCGATTTTAATTTCTTATACAATGGTTTGATATATTTTTTATCTCTTGCATATAAATGCACAGTAGTACTGCCATAGGTCATCTTAAATTCTGACGAGTCAATTTTTACCGGTAGCGTGATAGGATTTTCTGTATCCATTGTTACCATACCGTGGTCTGAAAGAAAAATAAAATTCACAGGCAAACCGGTTTCATTGCATGCATGATACAATTTGCTGATTGCACTGTCAACAAACTGTACTGCCTGCTCAGTTTGAATGGACTCCGGTCCGAATTTATGTGCTGCATGATCCACTTCAGGTAGATAAAATGTGATGAGATGCGGCCTGATGCTGTCAGGAAGCAGCAGCCAGTTTTTTACTGTTTCAATTCTTCTGTCAATGGGAATTGCTTCGTTGTAATGATAATAATAAGTGGGCAAAAATCCTTTGATATTGCTTTCAGAGCCTACCCAGTAAAATGATGCACTCAGCATCTTTTGTTGTTCTGCCAAAACCCAAATGGGTGTTCCGCCATACCATGACGAATCTTTCACAGCCTTTTTATTTCTGATAGCATATATCTGATTTTTTACTTTATCATAAAAAGTATTATCCACAATTCCGTGATGCGCAGGATATAATCCGGTAGCTAAAGTGTAATGATTTGGAAATGTAAGTGATGGGAAAGATGGTTTCATGGATTCTGCCCTAACCCCTCCCCTACTTACTTCAGTCAGAAAAGCTGCATGATATTTATCTGCAAAATCATATCGGAAGCCATCTGCTGAAATCAGTATGACATAAGGTTTGTTGTACTGCGAAGTGTCGTTCACACGGTTCGGCACCACATATTGCAGGGTGTCCTGTGCCTTTGCATTATAGAGTGTGAGCACACACAGACTGAATAATGCAAGTTTCTTAAAATTGTATGGTAGCAAGTGTCGTGTTTTTGTTATGAAGGATCCAAAAATATGGATTTCTGTGTGTAGATAATCTGAAAGTTATTGAATAACTCGAACAGGATGATGACCATTAATCATGTTTTTATGTTCGATACATATACAACACCGATAAATATCATAAATCAAATATGAAATTACATAACACCAAAACGGACAGTTATAACGACCTTTGTAGGGTGAATTAAAGATTATGGCAACAACTGATAACGAAGTAATTTATCTGCCACTCGAAAATGTGGACAGTGAGCATTGCGCCATGATAGTGGATAATGGCCTTGCAAAAGTGAAAGGTGTAGCTAACCACAAAGTGGAACTGAATAAAAATCGTGCTGCGATTACCGTGAATACCAAAGAAGCTGTGGCCGATGCCGTACATGCAATAAAAGATTTGGGATATGGCGTAACCACTGTAAAGAAATCTTTTCCGGTGCTGAATATGACCTGTGCATCCTGTGCCATCAGTGCCGAAAGTATAGTTAAATCGTCAGAATGGGTCATCAGTGCATCGGTAAACTATGCCAATGCCATGCTCACTGTGGAGTATCTGCCTGATATGACCAATCCTCAGAAACTGCAACTCGCTGTTCAGTCCATCGGTTACGATTTACTTCTGGAAGACGAAAACACGCAGCAGGATTCTCTCGAAGCTATCCACGAAAAAAGGTTCAGTGAATTAAAAACAAAAACCATCTGGTCAATCATTCTTACCGTTCCCGTGATGGTGATAGGAATGTTTTTTATGGATATGCCTTATGCAAATATCATCATGTGGCTGCTGTCCACTCCTGTAGTTTTATGGTTTGGAAAAGATTTTTTTGTCAATGCATGGAAACAAACCAAACACCGTTCTGCCAATATGGATACACTGGTTGCACTGAGTACCGGCATTGCTTATCTGTTCAGTGTGTTCAACATGTTGTTTCCTGAATTCTGGCTGAGCCGGGGAATGGAAGTGCACGTATATTTTGAAGCAGCAGCAGTAATTATTGCATTCATTCTTCTGGGCAAAATGCTTGAAGAAAAAGCCAAAGGAAATACTTCAGCAGCCATTAAGAAATTAATCGGATTGCAACCAAAAACCGTAACGATTATTCAGCAGGATGGAACTGAAAAACAAATTTCTGTTGAACAGGTTGCAGAAAATGATACGCTGTTGGTAAAACCCGGAGAGCGAATTGCAGTAGATGGCATTGTGGTTTCAGGCAGCTCTTATATTGATGAGAGTATGCTTACCGGTGAATCAGTTCCTGTTCTAAAAAACAAAGACGAAAAAGTTTTTGCAGGAACCATCAATCAAAAAGGAAGTTTCCGTTTCAAAGCATTGAAGGTGGGCAAAGACACCATGCTGGCGCATATCATAAAAATGGTGCAGGATGCTCAGGGAAGCAAAGCGCCCGTTCAGAAATTAGTTGACCGCATTGCTGCTGTGTTTGTGCCTGTGGTTATTGGTGTTGCTGTACTTACATTTATTATGTGGATGATTTTTGGTGGTGAAAATAATTTAGTGCATGGTATGTTGGCTGCTGTTTCTGTTCTTGTTATTGCATGTCCGTGTGCATTGGGTTTAGCCACTCCTACAGCCATCATGGTTGGCGTAGGCAAAGGTGCTGAACAGGGCATTTTGATAAAAGATGCCGAAAGTCTGGAAGTAGCTAAAAAAACCGATGTGGTAGCGTTGGATAAAACAGGAACCATTACCGAGGGAAAACCACAGGTAACAGGAGTCAGTTGGCTGAATGGTGATGACACTGCTAAAGAAATTCTGGTAAGCATAGAAAAACAATCCGAACATCCGTTGGCTGATGCTGTGGTTGCTTATTTTGAAAATGTAAAACCTGTTCAGCTTTCTTCTTTTGAAAGTATTACAGGAAAAGGAGTAAAAGCAGTGTATAACGGACAAACATATTTTGCCGGTAACAGCTCTCTGTTGGCTGAAAACGGAATAATGGGTTGCAGCGAATTGCAGCAATTAGCTGATGAATGGAGCAGCAAATCGCAAACTGTCATTTGGTTTGCCGACAGCAGAAAAACACTTGCAGCCATTGCCATAGCCGACAAAATAAAAGATACTTCCGTTGAAGCTATAAGGCAACTGAAAGAAATGGGCATTGAAGTGTATATGCTCACCGGTGATAATAAGTCAACCGCAAAAACAATAGCTGCTCAGGCAGGCATTGAACATTTTAAAGCAGAAATGCTGCCTCATCAAAAAGCTGATTTCATAAAAGAGTTGCAAAAGCATGGAAAAACAGTAGCTATGGTGGGTGATGGCATCAACGACAGCACAGCACTTGCCACTGCTGATGTTAGTATAGCAATGGGAAAAGGAAGCGATATTGCAATGGATGTTGCACGAATGACCATTATCTCATCGGATCTGAATAAAATTCCAAAAGCCATTCGTTTATCCAAACAAACTGTGCAAACAATAAAACAGAATCTTTTCTGGGCATTTATCTATAACATCATCGGCATACCCATTGCTGCAGGTATCCTCTACCCCATCAATGGATTTCTGCTAAACCCAATGATAGCAGGTGCTGCAATGGCATTCAGCAGTGTGAGTGTGGTGTGCAACAGTTTGCGATTGAAAATGAAGACGTAAATTTTACAAAAGATTATTGAAATAGTATAACATAAAGAATAAGAGTAGTATTAATTTTGCAAAAGATAAAACACAATGATTATGGAGAATAGCAAATTGAAATTTAAGACAAATATCAACTGTGGAGGATGCATAGAAAAAGTAACTCCTTTTCTGAATGAAGTGGCAGGAGAAGGACACTGGACCGTTGACACTTCCACCAAAGATAAAATTCTGACGGTTGATGATGGAATCACATCTGTAGATGCAGTGATGGCAAGTGTTCAGAAAGCCGGTTACAAAATTGAAGAAGTAAACAATTAAATACATATCAAAATGAAAAAGACATTATTATTTGCAGCAGCGATGTTACTGGGTTCAGTAGCATTTGCACAAAACACCGATGTGCTGGTAAAAAACTACATCAGCGTAAAAAATGCCCTTGTTTTGAGTGATGACAAAGCAGTTGCTCAGGCTGCAAAAGTATTGCAAAAGAGTATTGCTGACGACAAGGAACTTGCTAAGAATACAGCCTTGACAAAAGCAGTAAACAAAATGACCGATGCTAAAAATCTTGAAAAGCAAAGAGCATCTTTTTATGAAGTATCTACTCTTGTTTGGAAGCTGGTGAAAGATGCAGATAAAGTAAGCCAACCGGTGTATTATCAGTATTGCCCTATGGCTGATGGCTACTGGATGAGCACTGAAAAAAATATTGAAAACCCATATTATGGTGCATCCATGTTAAAATGCGGACGTGTTGTTGAAACAAAAGAATAGTTTTCAAATCTGAAAATTGCAAAGGCTGCCTGAGTGCAGCCTTTTTTATACATATAAATTGAAACAGTAATCTGTTACGTTAAGCTTTAAACAGTTTGTATTTTTTTCAAATTGTAGAATTTTATTTATCTAATCTACAAAATCTTAATCATACTTTAGCATCACTTAATCAATTACATAAACTGAAAGAAATTAAATTTAAAATAAATTTTTATCAGATTCATTATTTACACTTAACCAAACTACAAATGAAAAAGTTCTTAAAAATTATCCTGTGGATTATCGGGATTGTAATTATTGTAATTGCATCAGCAGTAACCTATATCAAAGTAGCATTGCCGGATGTGGGTGACGCACCGGATATGAAAATTGAAGCTACTTCCGAACGAATTGCAAGAGGTGAATACCTTGCCAATCATGTTACACTGTGTATTGACTGCCATTCTACCCGTGACTGGAGCCGGTTTTCAGGGCCGCCTCTTGAAGGAACTTTTGGGAAAGGTGGTGAAACATTTGATCAGAAATTTGGATTCCCGGGAGCCTATTATTCTGCAAATATTACTCCCGAAGGAATCAGAAATTATACAGACGGAGAATTGTTCCGATTAATAACTACAGGAGTTAAAAAAGATGGAAGCGCAATTTTCCCTGTAATGCCTTATCCCTATTACGGACGAATGGACAGTGAAGATATTAAGTCAATCATTGCATACATCCGCACACTTAAACCAATCATTAATGAAGTACCTAAGTCTGAGTCAGATTTCCCAATGAATATTATCATTAACACCATACCTTCAAAAGCACAACCAGTATCACTTCCTCCAAAATCAGATGTGATAAATTATGGTAAGTATATGGTCAATGCAGCTGCATGTATGGAGTGTCATACCAAGGTAGATAAAGGATCTTTAATTGCAGGAATGGAATTTGCAGGTGGAAGAGAATTTCAATTTCCTGATGGTACTATTTTGCGTTCTTCAAATATTACACCTGATAATGAAACTGGTATTGGACAATGGACTGAGCAATCTTTTATGGATATTTTTCACTCGCGTTCCGACTCATCAACACTGAATACAAAGGTAAAACCGGGTGAGTTTAATTCCATCATGCCCTGGACCATGTATGGCAGAATGAATGATGAGGATTTAAAAGCCATCTTTGCTTATCTAAAGTCTCAAAAGCCAATTAGCAACAAAGTTGAAATTTACACTCCTGCAGCAAAATAATTAACGCTTTACTGAAGGCATCCGTGTAAATTTTGTCATTTGAAGTGACATGTATATTTTATTGAAAAAAAATTTTAAGATCAAATACAATTCATGTATTTCTATTGGCGTTATTTACCAACAATAAATGATAAATAATTCTAAGAAAAATGAAATTCAGGCATTTGATTTTAATGGCACTGATTGTAAGTGTTTCTGCATGTAAGAAAGACAAAGGCGAAGCCGAACCGCAGTTGATTTTTAAAGTTAAACTCGACCCTCAACAACCAAGGCTGGATGTAATGGGAAATCCATCCGTAATGCCTGCCGGTCATGCTGCACAAAATCCGGAATTTAATTTCGTTGCACTGCATTCTATCGAGTTAGTGCCAAATAAGTTTACACAATTCGAACAGGGTGATTTGGTTTACTCTGCCAAAAGTATCATGCAAAATGGAGTTCATGCTGTAGTTTTTGACGAACTCAAACAACTGAAAAACGGTGATGTGGTTTTCACAATTCCTCTCAGCAAGGTTACTCCGGGCTCTTATGAATATATTCGTTCGTCAGTGGCTTATCAGAATTATAATTTCAATTTCAGTGCTAACGGATATGACTTAACAGGAACAGTTGGTTGTTTTGTCGGACATAATACCTACATATCTTCTTATACCATTAAAGATAAAACCGTAACGGTAAACGGAGTAAAAGCACAAGGCTACTACGGAATTGAAATACCTCCTATCCCACCCTACTATCCCGGAGAAGTTATAGAAGGACAGACACCAGGCACAACGGTTATCAATCCCATCAGCACAACTTCGCCATTACCTTCAGGTAGCTGCACTGTTACAGGAACATTTCCTGAAAAATTTATTGTTACCGGCAATGAAACCAAAGATATTGTCATCACATTATCCTTCAGCACCAACAACAGTTTTGAATGGACTGACACCAATGGAAATGGAAAACTTGAACCTTTGGATGGTGAGCAAGTTGTGGATATGGGTTTGCGTGGACTGATTCCTCTTGTGGAAAGATAGTTTTCATTGCTGACACTGAACAAGCCCGCAATATATTTTCAGTCGTTACGACCTGAAGTTTACATATTGCAATGGTAACTCTATCGGTTTTGTTTTAATCACCGCAATTACATCCTGAAGGTCATCAATTTTTTTTCCTGTAACACGCACTTGTTCATCCATGATGGATGCCTGCACCTTCATTCCTGTTTCCTTGATATATTTAACTATGGTTTTAGCAGTTTCCTTGTCAATTCCTTTTTTCACTTTCACATCTTTGCGCACCATGTTTCCTGATGCATAATGATCTTTTCCGAAATCAAAACACTTGGGATCAACACCCTGCTTCATCGAGCGGCTGATAATGATATCACGGATGGCATTCATGCGCATTTCGTTCTCTGTAGTAATTTTCAGCGTCATCTCTTTTTTATCCAACTCCATCTCTGTTTTTGAGCCGTGAAAATCATAGCGGTTCACAATTTCTTTCCTGGCTACATTGATGGCATTATCCAGTTTCTGAATGTCAATTTCATTCACAATATCAAATGAAGGCATAACTGTTTTATTTTTTAGTGAAGATAGTAATAAAAATGAAATATTTTATCTGTATCGTATAGTAATCCGCAAAATTATTCTTTAACTTTGACTTTTAATATGTCATGAAATCACCTTTTCAGCTTTACAAGAATATGTCCTGCATGTTTTTTAAGAAAATACCTCTTGTTGTTTTTTTCATCATTGGCAATATATCAGTTGGTCAGGCACAACTGTATCAGAAATATACTTCGCCAAAAGTGCATGTCAACAGTAAGGAACTCAAAAACCCCTGGGCGGGCGGACTTAATGCTCCGTTTTACAGCACCATTGATTTCAACGGTGATGGCATAAAGGATTTATTTGTTTTTGATAAACAGAATGGAGCCACCTATCCCGGTGCGTATAAAATCAGAACATTCATCAACAACGGCACTCCGGGCATGACAGATTATGTTTATGCACCTTTATACGAACGTGTATTCCCTCAGGATTTGCATGATTGGGTATTGCTTGTTGACTATGATTGTGACGGGCATGAAGACTTGTTTACCTATTCCTATTCAGGTGGAATGGCAGTTTATCATAACGATTACACTTCGGTAAACGGTGTGACTTTTAGTTTAAAATATCCTTTGGTGTACAGCACTTTTATCGGAAGTGTATATGCTAATTTATATGTGAGTAATGTAAACCTGCCTGCATTGGTTGATGTGAATGGTGATGGTGATTTGGATGTACTTACATTTACATTACTTGGTGGAACAATAGAATATCATGAGAACATGGCAAAGGAATTATACAACCGTTGCGATACACTTATTTACCATCAGATAAGGCAATGTTATGCTCAGGTAGGATTCAATGCAATTCATAACTCTGCAATTCTCGACTATGCCAATTGTTATTATTTTGCTCCCAACAGTCCTGATACTGCAGGAGCAGGCATAAGACATAACGGCTCCAGTTTGTTGGCATTTGATCAGAACGGTGATGGAGATAAGGATTTGATAAATGGTGATATTTTAGGAAACAACTTGCTCTATCTCGAAAACAGCGGAATCCCGGGAGTAACCGACAGTATGATATCGCAGGACAGTTTGTTTCCCTCTTATGATGTTTCGGTAATGTATCACACCTTCCCTGCTCCATTTTATTTTGATGCCGATAATGATGGTGCAAAAGATCTGATTGTATCAGGCAGTTCCGATATGTTTACTGAAGATTATCACAATTCTCTCCTATATAAAAATATCGGCAGCAATACAAATAATATTTTTCAGTTTAACAAAGAACGTTTTCTAACTGACGAAATGATTGATGTAGGTTCAGGCTCCAACATTCGATTTTTTGATGTGGACAATGATGGCAAACAGGATTTGCTGATTGGCAATTATGGATATTTTACCAATGATTCACTCGGTGGGCATTATGAATCTGCAATCTCTTACTATCATAACATTACATCAGGGCCGCTTCCTGAATTTGAATTAATCACTACTGATTTTAATAATCTCCGCAGCCTTGGCAAAACAGGTCTCAATGCAACCTTTGGCGATTTGAATGGCGATGGCTTTCCTGACATGATTTTGGGTGAAGGGTTGGGTTTTATACATTATTATATCAACAACGGAACAGTGCCTGCCACATTTACGCTTGCACCCAACGGTATGAATTTTCAGAACATAGATGTAGGAAATAACAGTGCTCCTTATCTTGCTGATGTAAATAATGATGGTTTGCTTGATCTGGTAATAGGAGAACGCCTCGGATTTTTATATTACTACCGCAATACCGGCACCGTTACCAATCCGGTGTTCACTTACATCACCAATAAATTCGGAAATGTGAATGTTACAGACACGGTTTATTCCTACAATGGTTACAGTTACCCGCTTTTTTACAGAGAGAACGGAGTGTCGAAACTTTTAGTTTCTAACGAAAAAGGATATATTTTCAAGTATGATAACATTGACAATAACCTTGGCGGAACTTTCAACCTCGTTTCAAATAATACATTCGGAATATTCGAACCTTACCGTGCAACTTTCGATGTTGCCGATTTGAATGGTGACGGTTCGCCCGAAATAGTTACAGGTTGTTACGCAGGCGGTGCAAGCATTTACTCTCAGAACCTGCCAACAGCTACCAATGAAATTTCTGTTCCTGAGCAACAGATTATCGCTTATCCGAATCCTGCACATTCACAAATTACATTTGAATTAAAGAAAGATAAACAGCATGCAGGCTTTTTCCGTTTATACGACATGACAGGTAAAATCGTAAGGCAGGAAAAATATCATTCTTATTTGAATACAATTTCAATCAGCAGTCTTCCAAAAGGTGTTTACACACTTCAGATTATCGAAAACAATTTCACATACTCACTCCGTGTTGTCAAACTTTAAAATATTTTTTGCAATTGTATTACTGTTGTTTACTTGTTTAATTATAAACGCACAGTATTCACGATTTACTTCTCCGCAGGTTTATGTAAACAATCAGCCTTTGGCAAATCCATGGGCCGGTGGATTAAACTCTGCATCTTATCAGCCTATTGATCTAAACAATGATGGAATGAAGGATTTGTTTGTACTTGAAAAACAATCTGAGTCCACCTATCCAGGTGTGTATAAAATACGAACATTCATCAACACGGGAAGTGTAGGTGTTGCCTCTTTTACCTATGATCCAAACTATGAGCAATATTTTCCTCAGGACATGGTAAGCTTTTGCATGCTTATAGATTATGATGGTGATGGACGAGAAGATATTTTTACTTACAACAGAAACGTATCAGGCATTGATGTGTACAGAAATGATTTTAATACAATGGGTGTGTTGCATTTTACTCTGGAATATTCCGGACTGAATACCTGTTATATCAATCAGTCCGGACCATGTGTTGCAGGTTCACTCTATGTGTTGCCCGTAAATCAGCCTGCACTTTATGATATCAATGGAGATGGTGATTTGGATGTGCTTACATTTCAGATAACAGCAAATTTTATTGAGTACCATGAGAACATGGCAAAAGAATGGTTTAACAGAACCGACACTATTGTTCTCCAACAGAGGAAAAAAGAATGGGGACATATCTCGCTCAGTGGCATGTCGAATGTTGCTAATCTTGGATTGCCCCGACTTGCTAATAACAACAGTAACGAAACTTTTACAGACCGACACTCCGGAAGCTGCATGGTAGCTTTCGACAGTGATGGTGATGGTATGGCTGATATACTTAATGGTGACTTACTCGGTAACAATCTGCTCTTTTTGCATAATGGCGGCACACAACCAGGAGTGAATGACAGTATTGACTGGCAGGATATAAATTATCCCACCAATGGAGGCTCGGTGAATTATGTAACTTTTATCAATGCTAATTTTCTGGATGCCGACAATGATGGTAAAACGGATATGCTTATTTCTTCCTGCACCGAATCGCAAGCTGAGAATTATAATAACAATTTACTTTATCTCAATACAGGTACCAATCAGCAACCTGATTTTCAGTTTTTCAAATCACGTTTTCTTACTGATGGAATGATTGATGTAGGCACAGCATCCATGCCGGTATTTTATGATATTGATGGTGATGGCAAGCAGGATTTGATTGTTGGCAACAAAGGTTACTACATTACTCAGGGTGGTCCCAGCCATTATGAGGGTGCATTAGCTTATTATAAGAACACAACATCTGGCGCATGTCCGGAGTTTACTCAAATGAGCACTGACTTTGCATCCATTCAACAATATGGATTGACCAATATTTATCCGGCATTCGGTGATTTGGATGGTGACGGTGATACGGATATGCTGTTGGGAAATGAAAATGGTACATTTCATTATTTTATAAATAATGCAGGAGCCGGTAATTTCCCTCAATATAGCCTTGCACCAAATGGTTTTAATTTTCAGAATCTGGATGTGGGCAGCAACAGCACACCTCAGTTAGTTGATGTTGATAATGACGGATTGCTCGATATTGTTTCAGGCGAGCTTTTTGGAAAAATTTCTTACTTCCGCAATACCGGAACCGTTACCTCACCTTCTTTCACTTTGCAAAACAATAACTGGGGCGGAGTAAATGTCACCAACAGTGCCAACACATTTTATGGTTACAGTGTACCGCATCTGTTTATGGATAATGGTCAGTGGAAGATGGTTGTAGGTTCCGAAAGTGGCCGTTTGTTTTTATATGATAATATTTCAGGAAATTTAAACGGAACATTTAATCTCGTTTCAAACACAGCTTATGGAGTAAACGAACCTCCGCGTGCTGCTCCTGCCATGGCAGACCTCAATAATGATGGTGCTGCTGAAATCATTGTTGGAGAACAGGCAGGCGGATTAGCATTTTACAGCAGTTCGCTTAACGGATGCCCCTTGTCTGTAGCAGATTATACTCCTCACGTTTCTGTTAGCGTTAGTCCGAATCCGGTGAACAATGAAGCCAATGTGCAACTGATTAATTATACATCAGGAAAAGTATCGGCAGCATTACTGGACATTACAGGCCGCAGGATTTTCGAAAAAAATATTTCTAACAATCATTTCAGTTTTTCTGCTTCAGCACTAAACAATGGCATGTATCTGCTTGTCATAAATACTGAAACCGGTAGTTTCACCAAGAAAATTATAGTTCAACATGGATATTAAAGAATTGAAACATCTGTTACCTGCAACGCTCCTGTGTTTATCATTGACTTCCTGTACCTGGGATAAAATGGACGATGCTTCGGAAGATGATCCCTGTCTGAAATATCCACCTGCAGTGGAAGCAATCATCACTACCAAGTGCGCTACGGCAGGATGTCATAACAGCATTTCCAATTCGGCATCAAGCGGACTTGATCTTACCAACTGGAAAACGATGAGAGAAGGCAATGATGCAGGAGCTGTTGTGATACCCGGAAATGCCGATTACAGCACCTTATTTTCTTTCAGCAATACATTTTCTGATTTGGGATTCTCAGGTAATGAGCCCAAGATGCCTTATGAAAGAGCAGCACTATCGCATGATGAAATGCAAACGATTAAAGACTGGATTATGGGTGGTGCTAAAAATGCCTGTGGTGAAGACATGTTTCCGCAGGACGACAACAGAAAAAAAATATATGTAAGCAATCAGGCATGCGACCAGGTAGTTGTACTCGATCAGGAAACAAGACTAATCATGAAATGGTTTGATGTAGGTGACGTGAGTGGCATTACCGAAGCCCCGCACATGATTAAAGTTACTCCCGACAAAAAATATTTTTTGATAGCATTTTTCAGCTCTGGAGTCATTCAGCGATACAGGACTTCTGACGACAGTTTTGTTGATCAGGTGGATTGCAGCAATGGGATAAGCGGGCAATGGGGTACACTTACCATTACTCCTGATGGCAAAAGAGCATACAGTGTTGACTGGAGTGCTGCAGGACGAATAGCAGTTATCAATCTCGAGAATTTTCCGATGACTTCATTCACATCTTTACCCATCACGGCTCTGGCCTATCCGCATGGAATGACTTTTAACAGTACCGGTGATAAGCTATATATTACCAATCAGAACGGAGGAACTTATTATATTGCTGATACCATTGGCAGCCCTGCAGATTTTCCGCAATGGATCAGCAATCTTCAGACATTATCATACGGTGGCGGACTCAATGGTCATGAAATTATTTTCTCACCTGATAATTCAAAATATTTTGTAAGCTGCGATGCAACCAATGAGGTACGTGTTTTTGATGCAACTACAAATGCACTTCTTAAAGTGATTCCTGTAGGAACTTTACCTCAGGAATTTTCACTGTCGCATAAGTTCCCTTACCTGTTTGTAACTTGCACCGAAGATATTATCAATGGAAATCGAGGCTCAGTTTCAATAATTGATTACAACAATCTTACCCTCATAAAGAAAATACATACCGGCACACAACCTCATGGTATTGCTGTGGATGATGAAAAAGATGTGGTATATGTTGCCAACAGAAATGTGGATGCCAATGGTGAAGCACCACATCACAGTGGGGCCTGTGCAGGACGCAATGGTAATATGACCATCATTGATATGAATACGCTTGAACTTGTTCCGGGATATAAATGTGAGTTGGGCGTTGAGCCGTATTCAGTTGCTTTGAAAGATTAACAGCAAATTATTGTACTGAAGATTTAATTCCGAGTGAGTTCAACTGATGAAAATAATCAGGAAAAGACTTTTTTACAGAGTCAGTTTCTTCAAGAAAAACTTCTCCTGTAATCAGACTCAGGGGTGCAAAGCTCATAATCACCCGGTGATCATTATAACTTTTCAGCACACGGGTTGAAGGTTTGATAAGTGATTCTTCAAGTATTTTCAATTTAGAACCTCCGCAGAAATCTGTTTTAATATTCAACTTATATCCTTCGCGCTGAAATGCAGCTACTCTGTCGCACTCTTTGATAAGCAAACCCTGCAATTCAAGCAAATCGGCTTTACAGTTAAGACCGCCACAGGTTGCGGCAAGACTTAATGCTATATCCGGACAATGTCTGAAGGAATTGAGGTAGAAATCAGGTTTAATCTGTTCTTTTTTTGTCAGGACAATTTTATCTGTTGAGTATTTTGTTTCCACACCAAAAGGTTTGAAATAATCAATTGCAATTTTATCACCCTGAAAACTTTCTGATGTTAATCCGTTAATTGCTATTTCCGACTTGCTGCTGAGAGCTGCAATCTCATAAAAATAAGACGCAGCACTCCAATCGCCACCTGCTGCTACAGATGTATTTTGATAGGTATTTGCGGCAACAGTTATTTCTTTTTGTTTAAAAATTACCTTGGCATGAAATACCTTCATTATTTCAGCAGTAAGCTGCAGATAAGGAAACGAAACTGCCTCATCAAACCGAATGGTTAATTCATGCCCCAATAAAGGAGCAATCATCATCATAGCGCTTATATGCTGTGACGTGCGGCTGCCATCAGCATATAAAACGTTCACCTGTTTGATCGAGGAAGGTTTGATGTGTACAGGCAAAAATCCTTCCTTATCAAGATAAGTGATATCAGCACCAATCTGCCTGAGCAAGTCCACTGAATCAGCAACAGGTCGTTGCTTCAATCGTTCAGTACCGGTAAGAATAGCTTCTCTTTGTTTAATTACACACCATGCCATCACAAAACGAGCTGTTGTTCCTCCGTCTTTTGCATCAAGTGTAAGTTCCTCCGAAGATAAAAGTTTCTTCAATTGCAGAGTATCAGCGGCATCAGTGCCATGGGCATCATCAGTAAAATTAGCAAGCGATCGGATGAATGAAATACGACTGTCTTCACTCTTGGAAACAGGAACATTAACTTCTCCAACCGTGTAATCTGACTCTGTAAAGACCCTAACCGGCATTTGATATTTCAGGGATTGAGAACTTGTTTATAGCATTTATAACTAATGATTTTTCAACTGAAATATCATAACTGCACTTTCCTGTTTTCTCAGGCAATGAAAATTTTAATTGCCCTGAAGTGTTCTTCTTATCTGCCCATAAAAACTTTTCTATGCCATCGTAGGTAAATGTAAAATTGAATGAAAAATATTTTCTGATTGCACTTTCTATTATGCTGAATTCTTCCTGCGACAACATTTTCTTGCTTACAGCCATATAACTCTCGCAAATCATTCCCGCAGCCACTGCAACTCCATGACTTATTTCATTGCCTCCGGCAGCCATCATGGATTCCACTGCATGACCTATGGTATGGCCGAAATTCAGAATTTTACGCTCAGTTCTGTCATATTTGTCCTTTTTCACTATTTCATTTTTTATTTCAACAGATGAGCGTATGGCATCTTCTGATGTAAAATTTCCATTCCCGGCCAACTGCATGAAATAATTTTTATCGTAAATAATTCCATGTTTGAGCATTTCGGCAAAACCATTTTTCAGTTCATTTTCAGAGAGAGTTTTCAGAAACTCCGTGTCCACATAAGTGCATACCGGAAATGAAAAAGTTCCTGCCTGATTTTTATAAGAAAGAATATTCACCGCATTCTTCCCTCCTATTGCAGCATCTGTCATTGCAAGCAATGTTGTCGGTATATGAATGTAGGGCATTCCTCTTTTGAACAATGTTGCTACAAATGCTCCTATATCGGTTATCATTCCACCACCAAGGTTGATGAGCAACGATTGTCTGGTGGCTCCATACTCTATTAATTTCTGCCAGATAATTTCTGCCTGATTTGTTGTTTTACTTTTTTCACCTGCCGGAATAACCAGTGTTATTGCAGTTGATGTTTCTTTAAATAATTCTTTCAGATATGGAAGGCAAAATTTTTCTGTATTCGTATCGCACAATACAAATATTTTGTCATAGGCAGCATTCTTACTCAGAATATCTGCCATATGCTGACGTCCATCAGATTTAAACCAAACAGGAGAAATTTCTGAAGTCTCCATTGTTATTTGGTTTTGGAAGGTTTTACCTCCTGCTTATTCATCTGGCTTTCCTGTTGCAGAATAGATTCTTTATGAATCAAACCGAACAAAGTAATCACAAACTCACTGCTGAGTTTATTTTCCCTTCCTTTGGCAGAACGTGTATTCAGAATTTCGCGAAAACGTTCAGGTTGAAGTATGGCAATATTGTTTTCATTTTTGTAAGCACCAATATTTCTGGCAATCTCCATTCTTTTGGCAATTTCTTCAATTATATTTTCATCCAGTTCGTCAATGAGATCGCGCAGATCCTGCAGTTTGCTTAACCCCAACGCATCTTCAGGGGCTGCCTTTCTTACAATGAGTTGTTGAAGCAACTGCGTAAACTGGTGAACCGTTAGTTGTTGTTGGGCATCACTCAGTGCTTTGGCCGGATTGTGATGAACTTCAATCATCAGTCCGTCATACTGAAGATCGAGTGCTGTCTGACTTACCTTTTTAATTTTCGTATTTCCACAAATATGGCTGGGGTCACATATCATTGGCAACTCAGGTATTCTTGTTCGCAATTCTATAGCTAATTCCCAGTAAGGTTTGTTTCTGTAAGCATTGTTCTCATAACTTGAAAAACCTCTGTGAATGGCTGCAATGTCTTTCACACCTGCTTTCATTATACGTTCAACAGCACCTTGCCACAAACTCACATCAGGATTTACAGGATTTTTCACAAACACCGGAATGTTTACTCCCGTAAGTGAATCAGCAATTTGTTGAACCAGGAATGGATTTACTGTTGTACGTGCTCCTATCCAAAGCATATCAACGCCCGCTTTCAAAGCTTCTTCCACATGTTCGGCACAGGCAACTTCAGTAATGACCGGCAACTGAGCTTTCTGTCCGGCATTCACAATCCACTGCAAAGCTTTTACACCAAAGCCGCTGAACGATTCAGGACGAGTACGAGGTTTCCATGCTCCTGCACGCATAATGTGAGTACCTGCCATCTTCAGCTGAATGGCAAGATTCTCCAGTTCCTCTTCACCTTCGGCACTGCAAGGACCGGCTATAAGCAATGGTCTTGTATCAAGCAATTGTCGGATATTTTCAATCATACTGTGCAAAGATACTTAACGTTTTTATGCTGTAATTTATAAAGATTGCAGCTCATCTTCAGATCGTTTTAACAAAGTATTTGTATGATAACTTCAGAATAGGATTTTTGTTACTTTTGTCGCCCTGAGTTTTTAAAATGCCCGGGTGGCGAAATTGGTAGACGCACCATCTTGAGGGGGTGGCGCCAATAGGTGTACGAGTTCGAATCTCGTCCCGGGCACAAAAACTTTGTTCATTGATAGTATTGCCCGGGTGGTGAAATTGGTAGACACGCAGGTCTCAGAAGCCTGTGGGGTAAAACCTGTAGGAGTTCGAGTCTCCTCTCGGGCACTCACAAAGCAAAACAGGCTGCCTCATTTTTATTTGAGACAGCCTGTTTTATTTTTTAGCTTTCTGTATTTACCAGATTTCAGCCCGTTCTTCCTGTGGGAGATACATTTTGTTCTCCTTCGTCACATTAAATGCTTTGTAAAATTCAGGTATGTTGGGCAATGGGCCGTTTGTTCTGAATTTTCCGGGACTGTGTGGATCTACCTTCAGTCGTTTTTTCAGTTCTTCGGGACGAATGTTGTTTCGCCATATCTGAGCATAATTGATAAAGAAACGTTGTTCGGGTGTAAATCCATTGCTTCCGCCTCCAGCACTCACAGCCTGCTGAAGCATGTTCACTTTCTGCAATGCAGAATAAGCCATTATCAGTCCGCCCAAATCTGCAATGTTTTCTCCTAAAGTCAACTCACCGTTTATGTGGAAAGTGTCTATTGCAGCAAAATTGTTAAACTGTTTTGCCAGTTTAGCAGTATTCTGTTTAAACCGGGCTTTATCAGCTTCTGTCCACCAGTTTTTCAGATTACCGTCAGCATCATACTGCGAACCCTGATCGTCAAAACCATGAGTGAGTTCATGTCCTATAACTACTCCCATTCCACCATAGTTTACAGCATCATCAGCATTCGGGTCGAAGAAAGGAGGTTGCATTATAGCAGCCGGAAAAACTATTTCATTCATTCCCGGATTGTAGTAAGCATTCACCGTTTGTGGCGACATGCCCCACTCTGTTCTGTCAACAGGTTTACCTAATTTATGCAAATTGTAATTAAACCAGAATGTTTCAGCCCTGTTCACATTTTCATAATAAGAATCTGTTTTCACCTCCAGCGCTGAAAAATCTTTCCATTTATCAGGATAGGCCAGTTTCAACATCACTTTATCCAATTTTTCAATTGCAGCTTTTTTAGTCTGCTCTTCCATCCAGGTTCTTGTTTTGATTCTTTCCTTATAGGCTGCAATCAGATTATTCACTAATTTGGTTACACGCTCTTTTGCCTGAGGCGGAAAATATTTTTTCACATATAACTGTCCTATCAACTCGCCCATGGTTCCATTCATGGCACCTAACACCCGCTTCCAGCGTGGTTTCATTTCTTTAGCACCACTCAGCACTCCCTCATAAAATGCGAAGTCATTATTTACAAATTCAGAACTGAGTGTAGATGCTCTTTCATTTATAAGATGCCAGATGAGATATGCCTGTAATTCTTTTAATGAAAAGTTGCTGAACATTTCATTCAGTGATTTAAAAAATTCCGGTTGGCCAACCACTACATCTTTTGCCTGAATATTGAATTTTGTAAAATATAATTTAAGCGGCAATGACGGAACGAGACCTAAAAACTCAGTAAGTGGCATTTTATTATAATTTGCTTCCGGATCGCGCAAGGCCACTCTTGTCCTTGAATTCTTGGCCAGTTCTGTTTCAATTTTTAAAATAGTGGAAGAAAATTCATCGGGGAAATCAATGTTAGCCAGTCGCATTTGATCGTTAATCAGATTGACATATTTTTCTCTGATGTTTTTACTTTCAGGATCATCTTTCAGATAGTAATCTCTGTCAGGCAAACCTAATCCTCCCTGTGATAAGAAAATAATATTCTCCTTGCTGTTCTTATCATCCTGTCCTACATAAAAATTAAAAAAACATCCAATACCCAAACTGTGGAAGTCTGCAATAACATTCACCAAATCTTCCTTGCGTTGGCATGATAAAACCAGTTTCACTAATGGTGTAAGAGGTTCAGCACCCATTTTATCAATAGAAACAGTATCCATTGCAGTATTATAGAAATCTCTGATTTTTTGTTGTGCACTTCCTTTCTCAACATCTTTGGCACGAGCTGCTTCTTCTACAATCAATTTTACCCTGTGACGGGTTGAGTCAGCCAGAATATTAAAACTTCCCCAACGTGTTTCAGTACTTGGAATAGGATTCTTTTTTAACCAGTTACCATTGACATATTCATAAAAATCATCTCCGGGTTTTACTGATTTGTCAAAATTTGATTCATCAATTGATTTTGTTTTTTGTTCTGCCATAGCTGTTCGGTTTATATCACCTTTATTCTTAAACGCCATAAGTGCAATGATAGATGCAGCACATCCGGTAAGTATTAATGTTCTTTTCATTTTATAAAAACATTTATCAGTTAAAATATTATTTTATTTACTTCATTAATTCAGTATAGTATTGAAAGAAATAAGGAATGGTTTCAATTCCTTTATAAAAATTAAACAATCCATACTTTTCGTTTGGAGAATGCAGGTTGTCGCTGTCCAGACCAAATCCGAATAATACCGATTTCACTCCAAGTTCTCTTTCAAATAATGCCACAATAGGAATGCTGCCACCACTGCGTGTTGCAATTGGTTTTTTTCCGAAAGTTTTTTCCATTGCTTTACTTGCTGCCTGAAATGGCACTGAATCTGTTGGAGTAATTACAGGCTCTCCACCATGATCGGCAGTAACTTTTACGGTTACATTGTTTGGTGCAATGCTTTTGAAATGTTTGGTAAACAGTTCTGCAATTTTTTCTGAACTCTGGTTGGGTACCAAACGCATAGAAATTTTTGCATTGGCTTTGGAAGGCAATACTGTTTTTGCACCTTCGCCTGTATATCCTCCCCAAATTCCGTTTACTTCCAGTGTTGGTCGGATGCTGGTACGTTCTATGGTTGTATAACCTTTCTCGCCCCAAACTTCTTTTATACCTAAATCCTTTTTATACTCATTCTCATCAAACGGAATTTTTGCAAGGTCAGCACGATCTTTATCACTCACTGTCATCACATCATCATAAAATCCTTTTACGGTAACGTGGTTATTCTCATCGTGCAGCGATGCAATCATTTTGCAAAGTATAGTAGCAGGATTGGCAACAGCACCACCGTAAACACCACTGTGCAAATCGCGGTTAGGTCCGGTAACTTCTACCTGCAGATAAGCAAGACCACGCAAACCAACATCTATAGAAGGAATATCGTTTGCAATCATGGATGTATCAGAAATAAGAACAACATCTGCTTTCAAACGTTCTTTATTTGCTTTTACAAATATTCCCAGATTGGATGATCCTACTTCTTCTTCTCCCTCAATCATAAATTTTACATTACAGGGAAGTGTACCTGTCTGCATCATGCTTTCAAATGCTTTCACATGCATATACATCTGACCTTTGTCGTCACATGATCCTCTTGCATAAATAGCACCTTCAGGATGCAAATCGGTTTTCTTAATAATCGGTTCAAAAGGGGGTGATTCCCATAGTTCGAGTGGATCGGGAGGCTGAACATCATAATGGCCATATACCAAAACAGTTGGAAGTTTTGGGTCAATTATTTTTTCTGCATACACAATGGGATGCCCTCCGGTAGGACAAATTTCAATTTTATCTGCTCCGGCTTTCTCCAGACTTGCTTTAATAAATTCTGCTGTGCGAATCATATCATCCTTGTGTTTTGAATCGGCACTTACCGAAGGAATACGGAGTATATTCAGCAATTCTTCCAGATAACGGTCTTTGTTTTGGTTTGAATAGTTTGTTGCTTTTTCCATTATATTTATTTTAATTTATTTTACTAATAAATCAGGCACTCATTACCACTGCTTCTTTGTGAATCTTCTTTACCAGTCCCTGCAAAACTTTTCCCGGTCCTGCCTCTACAAATTCGCCAGCACCATCTTTTACCATCTGCAATACACTTTGTGTCCAGCGTACCGGTGCAGTAAGTTGTAATATCAGATTTTCTTTTATCTCGTCAGGATTGCTGTGAGGCATGGCATCCACATTCTGATAAACAGGGCACACAGGAGTGTTGAACTTTGTATTTTTGATAGCAGCCTCCAGACGATGTCGTGCAGGCTCCATCAGTGGTGAGTGAAACGCTCCTCCTACCGGAAGTAACAAAGCTCGTCTTGCACCTGCTGCAGTAAGTTTTTCGCAGGCTGTTTTCACACCTTCAGTTGTACCTGAGATAACCAACTGCCCCGGGCAATTGTAATTGGCACATACTACCACATCATTCACTTCACTACAGATTGATTCTACAACAGCATCATCCAGTCCAAGTATGGCTGCCATGGTTGATGATTGCATTTCACATGCCTGCTGCATGGCCATTGCACGTTCCATCACTAATTTCAAACCATCTTCAAAGGATAATGTTTTGTTGGCTACCAGTGATGAAAATTCCCCTAAAGAATGACCTGCCACCATATCAGGTTTAAAGTTTTCGCCAAGCGAAGTTACCACTGCGCACGAATGAATAAAAATGGCAGGCTGAGTAACCTTGGTTTGTTTCAGTTCTTCGTCAGTTCCTGAAAACATAATATCCGTAATTCTGAATCCCGCTATTTCATTCGCTTTATCGAAAATATTTTTTGCAGCAGCAGAGGTTTCATATAATTCCTTTCCCATGCCGCTGAATTGAGAACCTTGTCCCGGAAAAATGTATGCTCTTTTCATTTGTATTTAGCTTGTGTGTTTATTTAAAAAATAATAACCGGTTATTGTTTGGATTATAAGGATGCCAAAGCTATAAAAAAGATTTCAGCTTTATTTTTCTTCTCTGAAATAAGGAATGAAGACTTCGTTAAATTCTGTTGTAGGCAACATGGGTTTGCCTGTTGCCTTGTTTACAAAAACCAAAGTCACCTGTGCTGTATTCAGTAATATACCATCCTCATTTAAAGTTTCGTAATCAAAAACAATTCGTGCAGTAGGCTTTTTACGAATGTAGGTTTTTATCGTCAGCACGTCATCGTAAAAAGCAGGTTTTTTAAACTGAATGGAATAATCCATTACCGGTAAAATGATTCCACTGTCTTCAAGTTGCTTATAAGATAACCCCAGTTCGCGAAGCATTTCCACACGTGCAACTTCAAAATAAACAGCATAATTGCCATAGTAAACATAACCCATCCTGTCGGTCTCGGCATAACGAACTCTAACCGAAATACTTTTTTCAATCATATCTGAAATAAAATACAAAGAAACACATTGTATATTATGTATAAATAACCTACTGTTAAATTATACACGGCCATAGCATATCAATTCTTTAAGAAGAAGTCAAGTTTTTTTTCAAAAAAATATTTTTTCAGAATATTTTTTCAGAAGATACTATTCTATACTTTTAGCATCTGAATTTACCACCGGACCAAATGTTTACTATTATTAAGAGATATTTTATTCTTATATTTTTGGTTGTTGCATGTAAAACATCCACAATAGTAAATAAAGAAACAACAGTTTATCCTCTCAACAAGCCCGGATATACAGCAGTTGATTCGTCCATACTAAAGCTTTACGCTCCTTACAAAGTTAAGATTGATTCACTGATGAACCGTGTTATAATAATCAGCGATATGGACATGGTGAAGAATACTCCTGAAGGTTTACTTGGAAATATTACAACGGATGCTACACTTCTTCAGGTGAACGCTGTTTACTCTGAAAAAAAACAACCCGTTGATTTTTGTTTTATGAATAACGGAGGGCTTCGTGCTTCTCTGCCAAAAGGCGAAATTACAGTGGGCAATATTTACACCCTGATGCCATTTGACAACGAAGCTGTTGTACTTACACTTTCAGGCGAAACCACAGAAAAACTCTTAAACTTCATTGCGCAAAAAGGCGGAATGCCTGTTTCAGGTCTTCAAATGAAAACGAATGACAGTATTGCTTCAGATGTTTTCATTAAAGGTGTGCCATTTAGCAGGAACAAAAATTATGTAGTGGTAACATCCGATTATCTTGCCAACGGAGGAGATAATCTTGGTTTTTTAAGTGAGAACCTTGGTGTCGTAAATACAGGATTAAAAATCAGAGATCTGATTATAAAAGAATTTGAAGAGAGAAATAAAAGAGGTGAAACATTAAAAGCAAAAATTGAAGGGAGGATAATACATGTCGAATAGAAGAGATTTTCTTAAAACATTTGCAGTGGGTGCTGCAGGTATTAGTCTTGCAGGATTTCCTCAAATTGCTCTGGCAAAACGTCAGATAACCAAAATTACTATTCTTCACACCAATGACGTGCATAGCCACATTGATCCTTTTCCTGCTAATGACCCGCGATATCCTGGACTTGGAGGGGTGGCTCAACGTGCTGCTATTATTAATGACATTCGTAATCGTGAACCTAATGTGTTATTATTTGACGCTGGTGATATTTTTCAGGGCACTCCCTACTTTAATTTTTACGGTGGCGAAATAGAAATGAAACTAATGTCGCAGATGGGATACGATGCAGGCACCATTGGCAATCATGACTTTGATCGTGGTGTGGATGGATTGGCAGCGCAAATGAAAAATGCAAATTTCCCTCTGATTTGCAGCAACTACAATTTTGACAAAACATCTATGGCGGGGAAAACTATTCCATACAAAGTTTTCGATAAGCAGGGAGTACGCATTGGCGTTTTCGGTCTTGGAATTGAGCTGAAAGGTCTCGTTGATAAAAAAATGTATGGCGACACTGTGTATAACGACCCTCTTGAACTTGCAGCTACCACAACGCATCATCTTAAATACACAGAAAAATGTGATTTAATAATTTGTCTTTCACACCTGGGATATAAATACAAGGACAATAAAGTGAGTGATGAAATACTGGCAAAGAAATCTTTAAATATTGATTTAATCATTGGAGGACACACGCATACATTTATTAATAAACCATATATCTACAAAAACAGAGATAATAAAGATGTATTGGTGGCGCAGGTAGGTTGGGCAGGAATAAAATTAGGCAGAATAGATTTTTTTGTTAACAAAAAAAGTCGTACATTAACAGCGGAAGGTACCACGTTAAAAGTTTTGAATTTTGCAAATGTTATTTAATTTTTTTTTCAAGAAATAATTAACCACATTTGCGCCACGAAAAAGAGAACCATCAAAAAATTTAATTTTAAAAAGAGTTTGCAAGATTGAAATTTAACTACTATTTTTAAAAACCAAATTTTAAGAGAACCAATACTTAACTATTTTAATAAAAAATTGGATTGAAACAGACAGATAAAAATGTTGAGAAAGTGTGGGAAAATTGCTTAAAGCTTATACGCGATAATGTCAGCCCACAAAATTTTAAAACATGGTTTGAGCCTATTAAACCACTCAAATTAGAGAAAAGTATTCTGACCATTGAAGTACCAAGCCAGTTCGTTTATGAATGGCTTGAAGAACATTATATTCAACTGCTGCGCAAAAGCATTAAAAAAGAATTAGGCGCAGATGGTCGTTTGGAATACTCCATTCTGATGGAGAATAATATGAACAGCTCCAAACCTTATTCGGTGAAACTTCCTGCAAAGGGAACCGGCAATCTGAAAAATCCTCAGGTGTCAATGCCGGTGAGCCTGAATGCAACTATAAAAAATCCGTTTATTGTTCCGGGTCTTAAAAAAATTGATGTTGACTCGCAACTGAATCCAAGTTATTCATTCGAAAACTTTATTGAAGGTGATTGCAACCGTTTGGCACGCTCGGCTGGATATGCTGTTGCTAGCAAACCGGGAGGAACATCTTTCAACCCTCTGTTTTTATACGGAGGCACAGGACTTGGAAAAACACATCTTGCTCATGCAATAGGAATTGAAATAAAAAACAATTTCCCTAACAAAACTGTGCTGTATGTTCCGGCTGACCGTTTTATGAATCAGTTCATAGAATCGGTGCGCAACAACTCACAAAATGATTTCGCACATTTTTATCAGATGATGGATGTGTTGATTATTGACGACATTCATTTCTGGGCAGGAAAAGAAAAAACACAGGATGTATTTTTCCATATCTTCAATCACCTGCATCAGAACAACAAACAGATTATCCTTACATCCGACAAAGCTCCTGTAGATCTTTCGGGTATAGAGCAACGACTGCTCTCCCGATTCAAATGGGGACTTTCTGCCGATTTGCAATCTCCCGATCTGGAAACACGCATAGCAATTCTGAGAAAGAAAATGTATATTGACGGTATTGAGCTTCCAACCGATATTGTTGAATACATTGCTTACAGCATACAGTCAAACGTGCGCGAACTGGAAGGAGCATTGATTTCTATCATGGCTCAGACTTCGCTGAACAAGAAGCCAATCACACTTGAACTTGCCAAACAAATGATTGACAAGTTTGTGAAAAATACTGTTCACGAAATTTCTATAGACTACATACAGAAAATCGTTTGCGATTATTTTGAATTACCTCTCGAAACATTAAAATCCAAAACACGCAAGCGCGAAGTTGTTCAGGCGCGTCAGTTGGCTATGTACTTTTCAAAAACTCTTACCAAGTCATCCCTGTCAGCTATTGGAGCACACTGTGGCGGCAAAGACCATGCAACAGTATTGCATGCCTGCCGTACGGTAAACAATCTGATGGAAACTGATAAGAAGTTTAAAGGCTACATTGCCGACCTGCAAAAACGTATCAACTTAAATCATAAGAACTGAGGTGAAAATTCTGATGGTATGTTTGGGCAACATTTGCCGCTCACCACTTGCCGAAGGAATTATGAAACACAAACTTCAGCAGGCAGGGATTGATGCACATGTTGACTCTGCAGGACTGCTGAATTATCACACAGGCTCTATGCCCGACAAACGCTCGGTAAATACTGCCGGCAAACACGGAATTGATATTACCTATCAGCGTGCACGTTGCATTACCAAATCTGACATACATAAGTTTGATTATATTCTGGCAATGGATAAATCCAATTTCGAAAACTTGCTGGAGTATGCTGATAAAGGCGAAGAGTCACGTATCAGTCTGATACTTGATTTTGCAGGACTGGGAAAAAAGGAAGTACCTGACCCCTATTATGGCAATACCGGTGATTTTGAAAATGTATATTATCTTCTCGATGATGCCTGTCAGCGTATAGTGGACAAACTGAAAATTTCTTCTTCTCTGAATCTTGTCTGAGTCAGCCTCTGCCGGAATATTATATCTCATTCCTGCAACCATTTCGCAGGAATCTGTTGCCTGGTCGTTGCCGGAAAATGTACTGAACATCATTCGCTCACTTGATGTATTCATAGCCGAGAATGAAAAAACAGCACGGCATTTTCTTAAACAATGTAACATCACTATTCCGCAACAACAACTTACCATTTTTGAACTGAACAAACACGCAGGAAATGTTTTCGAGCAATCTTTTTTTGTGCCTTTGCTGAATGGAAAAAATACCGGTTTGCTGAGTGAAGCAGGATGCCCTGCCGTGGCAGATCCCGGATCGTTGATAGTGGCCGAAGCTCATCGCCAGAATATTAAAGTTGTACCACTCACCGGACCATCGTCACTACTGCTTGCTCTGATGGCCAGTGGCCTCAATGGGCAACAGTTTGCCTTTGGCGGATATCTGCCAAAAGACCGCGATGAGAGAATCGCTGCTTTGCGTAAGGCAGAAAAAGAATCCGCTCTGAAAAAACAGACACAGATTTTTATTGAAACACCCTACCGCAACAATGCACTGTTTGAAGATATGCTTGCAGCACTTTCATCACAAACAAAACTTTGCATTGCTGCAGACCTGAATTCTGAAAACCAGTATATAAAAACCTGTCGTATTTCAGAGTGGAAAAAACATAAACCTAATCTGAATAAACGTCCTGCAGTTTGGCTATTTTTAGCCTGAAATTAATAGGTAGCAATGGAAAATCTCCTTCTCAATTTTTTGATCATTGCTTTGGTATTATGCTTTGTAGCTGCCATCGTTTTACTCATTTTCAGCTCTCGACTTCCAAAATGGTTGGGTTATGGAGTCCTCACAATACATGCAGCATTGGCTGTTACTGCTGTATTTTTGTTTTTAAGACATAACCATCCGGTATATGTTTCATTAATTTTTTCCTTTACTGTTTACACAGGTATTTTACTTTTTGCCTGTATTGTTCGCAACAATTTTGCATTGGCGCTTAAAATTTATGCATCCGTTTTTTTACTTACACTGCCTCTGTTTGTAATATCTCCTTCGCGCCTTATTACTATCATGACGCTGGGTCACCTGAATGCATCACATGCCGGTGAGTTGCATCTTACCGGTGATTATTATCTGGAGAAAGAACATGGAATGATTGAACAAAAGAATACTGAAGCCACCTATAAAATCATCAGGCGCATGGGCATTTTCAACAAAACCCTCACGCGTAACATTCAGATTAACTTCAGGCCGGATTCGGTAAAAGTTTTATTTTTGGATGAAAAATCTGAAATACGACTGCGTGTTTATGAACGAAGTGCAAGCGACAGTGCCGATATCTCAGTTAACCTTACAAGAAACAATACATCATTTGATATAACTAAAAAAACACAATAATGAAAAAACAACTTTTAGCGGCTGCAATGCTGCTTATTACTTCAGCACTATGTGCCCAGCTTCCTTCTACCGACATTTTTTTGGTGAATATGAACATAGCCAATGACGGTAAAATTTATTTTTCAGATCCAAAGAATATCACACACCGAAAAGGTTACGACAATCAACCATCCTTTTCGAAAGACGGAAGCAAGGTATATTTTGTAGCTTATCACGATACCATTCAAAGTGATATTTATGTTTATGACAGTAATGATACTTCCATCACCCAACTGACCAATACTCCGGAGAGTGAATTTTCTCCTCGAATAACTGCAGATGAACTGGCTTTTACCATCATAAGAGTTGATGCCGACAAAGGACAACGTTATTATAAAATTCTGATGGATGGCACCAACGAAGAGCAACTGTTAGGCAATGAAGATTCTGCGGCCTACTACTGTCGTATTAATGATTCTACAGTAGCTATTGCCGAACTGAATAACAACCAAATGGATTTGAATATCTATGAATTGCCGGGAGAACAGTTTATACCTCTTGCAAAAAATGTTGGACGTTGCATTGCAGTTATTCCTGATGGTGATAATGAAATAAGTTACGTGGAAAAAGCAGATACCAATGGTTATATGATGATGTCATTTTCTTTAAACTCAGGTCTTATTGGTGGTGTATGTCAGTTGCCCAAAGGTGTTGAAGATTATGCCTGGACTGCTGACGGAAGAATACTTTGCGGAACAGATGGAAAATTATTGATGTATGATAAAAGTAAGCCTGAAACCGGCTGGACAGAAATTGCAGACTTCAGCAAAAGTATTGGAGACTTTTACCGTATTGCCATCAACAACAGCAACACGCAATTAGCCCTGGTAGCCTATACCAAGGATGATTCACAAAAATCAGATGTGAAAAAAGATGAGCCTAAAGAAGGTAAAAAGCAGAAGCGTAAAAAAGATTAAAGAACACAAAGCACATACAATTACGCACTCAGCTTATCTTAAATTATTTCAATTTAGCTTTTAATTGTACATTTTTAATAACAGAACACAACTATTCTCCGGACAGTTGTGTTCCGTTATTAACTTCTTTACTGTAATACGAATTTTTCATGTAGTTCGCCATGCTTTGATGACAACCTGAGCGTATAAACTCCTCTTGAAAACGATTGTACGTTGCGTTCTAAATTGTTCTTACCTTTCGTTACATACAATTTTTCACTATAAACTGTTCTTCCAGTCACGTCAATCAAATCAAGCATTGCTGATTGTTGTTGAGGAGAATTTATAGTGATAGTTAATTGATCAGTAGCAGGATTTGGTACTGCAACTATAGAAATGGGGACATCAACTTCGCCAATCCCCACTGTGTTAACCAACAAAGGTCGCTGACTTATGGTACAACCGGAAGCAGTTTCAATCTGGCAGGAGTACATTCCCGGAATAGAAACAACATAATATGAATTGGTGGCTCCCGGTATCAGATTGCCACCATTATACCACTGATATGCAATTGCTGAAGCATAACTTACAAACAGTGTGTCATTGGATTGCTGAATCAATGGTCCGGTCACAGTAATACTTGCCGTGAGATAAGCATGTGCAGGAGCAGGACAAAAATCATCTTTTGCATCAAAAACAAAATAATAGGTGTTTTCAGGACTGCTCGTGCATGTATTAAAATTGATAAGTGTACAGTTCGGCACCCATTCAAACGTGACACTGTTGGAAATAGGCGCAGATGCAGGCAATGTTTTATTGAGTGTGGCACAAGGTGGTGAAGGGCATCCTGCAGTATCTATGACAAAGTCGGTACCAAAATAAGTACCACTTGCGTTCAGTATGACATTTTGAGTAGGAGTTGTTCCTATGTTTTGTTCCAAATCTACAAAGCTCAGAGTAAATCTGACTGTATCACCGGCAACCACCAAGGTGTCTGCAGAAGTGTTTCCTGCAAATGGCAGATTATAAATTGGAGGATGATTGATAGCAGGAGCAGGTGCAACAAAACAATTATTTACCAGAGTAAAACTGCAATCGCGATATACCTCTGCAATTTTAATTCCGCAACGGTATGCAGTAATTTTCATACAGCAGGCAACATTTCCAATAACTGCATTGGCCGTATCAACAAAAAAATTCAACACACCGGAAGTTGGGTTCAGTACCGGATTTCCGGGAATAGGACTTTGCACAGTATAAGGCGAACTGAACAACAGATTACTTGCATAAAAATTTGCCGGAGGCAAAGCGTTTGGCTGATCGACACAATAATCCCATGAATAAACCAATGAATCACCATCTACATCTATTGCATTGCTATTATAAGTAAATGGATATCCAATGCACAAAAAATTATAAGGCCGTTCTGCAAAAAATGGAGATGAATCATAACAAGGATTGGTATTATTTCCGTTAAGTGGATACATGACAGAGCGGATGGTGGAACCTGCTCCCTGAGAATTTAAATTGATGCAATAATTACGACAGCAGTCATCAAACGCAAAAGTCCAGCCTGATGCAGGAGGTGTACCTGAAAGTATAACAGGATCGGTTTTCATAATGTATTCCTGCACGCTTCCCGATTGAGGATTATTGCAAGTAAAGCCACAGTTTGCGGGGCTTAAGTCATTAATCACAGTTAATGCAGGATTAATAGGAATGGATGTCAGATTAGGATTTCCGTATACAGAAATTTGAGAAGGTGGAACAAAGGGCATCCCCATACAATCTCTGTAAACTTTAAGAGTAAACTGAAACTTACCATTGCCAAGACATTGCCAGGTAATTTCACCACCGTAAAGGTGTGTTGCATCAGATACATAACTTGTGAAGACCAGAACTGCCAACAAACAAGTCTTACGAATAAAATTAGTGAGTGTTTTCATATTTATTTTCATTATGCTTTTGTGCAGGTAAATGTAACCAATTATTTAAGAAATAAAATATTTCTGAAAAGAATTTTATTAACCGTTCTTGAAAGTTGTTTAACAGTCCTGCTTGTACCGATGCTAAAAAAATATGTTTAGCTAATAACTATGTATTTAATCATTTCTATCATTATTAAATTGATAGTTTAAATGAATATGTTAAAGGTTGTTTTATTTTAACATTTAATAAAGTAAAAACACTTTGCATTTTATCTTATTTAGCCGCATCAAATCCTGACATTATGAATTTGCGTTATTATATTATGACAACAGTGTTCTGTTGCTTTCTCACCACTGCTCAGTTGCATGCGCAATCCATTAAAGGTAAAATTACCGACAACAACAATGAGCCACTTACAGGTTCTGTGCTCGAGTTACGGCAGCTTCCTGATTCGTCATTAGTGAAAGCAGCAGTGGCCGATGCAGGCGGTAATTACATTTTTGATCATATTAAATCAGGCGATTATTTCCTTAAAGCATCGTTTCTTGGTTTCGAAAATTATAAGAGCGCTGCATTTCATACGACTGAAACTGCTGTTAAAGAATTACCGGTTATTCAACTGAAAGCTTCTTCTACAACTCTGAAACAGGCAGAAATTACAGGGATTAAACCATTGGTCGAAGTAAAGGCCGACAAAACTGTTTTTAATGTAGAAAACAGCATCAACTCTACCGGGAGTACTGCTTACGAAGTATTGAAAAAAGCTCCGGGAGTGGTAGTTGACAACAACGATAACATCATGCTCAAGGGACGCGGTGGTGTGCTGGTGCAGATTGATGGCCGCTCAGTGCACATGTCGGAAACTGAGCTTGCCGACTATTTGAAATCCATACAAAGCACCGATGTGGAATCTATTGAGCTCATCTCAAATCCTTCTTCCAAGTATGATGCTGAAGGCACTGCAGGTATTATCAATATTAAACTGAAAAAAAATAAAAACTATGGAACCAATGGCAGCATCACAGCAGGATATGCAATAGGAAAATATTCAAAATACAACACAGCTTTATCACTGAATAACCGTAACAGAAAGTTTAATTTTTATTCTACTTACAGCAATAACATCGGCAAGCGCTATAATGAGTTTAACCTTTACAGAGAACAACAACCTTATATTTACAATCAGTCTTCTCTGAGCACCAATGATGGTACAAGTCATAACTACAAAGCAGGTGCCGATTGTAACCTGAACGCTAAAAATACAATTGGTGTGATACTCGGAGGTTCATACAGCGACTATTCAGGCACGAAAGAAAATCAAAATCACATCAGCAATTTCTTCAACGGGAATGAAGACAGTGTACTTATCTCCAATCAAACAGTAACTTCCATCAACAATAACTTCAACGCAAATCTGAATCATCATTTTGCTGATACTTCAGGTCATGACCTTACCACTGACTTTGATTTCGGTTACTATCACGGTTCACGAAACTCCTATCTCCCCAATGTGTATATGACTCCTGATGAACAAACGCAACTTTCATCTGCTTACTACTCATCAAAAGCGCCTGTATCAATTCAGATTTACTCTCTAAAGTCTGATTATTCACAGAAATTGTGGAATGGCAAGTTGGGATTAGGTTATAAAGTTGCTATGGTTCATACTGACAACACTTTTAATTTCTTTAACATCGAAGGACCTGTTTATACTTTAGACACAACACGAAGCAGTCGTTTTAAATATCTTGAAAATGTAAATGCCGTATATCTGAACTATCAGCACACATATAATAAACTGGATGTGCAGGCCGGAGTGAGAGTTGAAAACACCAACAGCGAAGGAGATTTGATTGCTGATACCCAAAATCAGAATAAGAATGTAAAACGCTCCTATACGGATGTATTTCCAAGCATGGGATTAACTTATACAGTCAACAAGAATAATTCGCTGAGTCTGATTTACAGCAGCCGTATTGACAGACCTAATTACAGAGAACTCAATCCTTTTGAATACAAACTTGACGAACTGAGCTACAGCAAAGGCAATCCCTTTCTAAAGCCACAATACTCTGATAAAATTGAACTGTCACATTCTTTTAAATACATGATAACTACAAGCGCTGCATACAGCCATACACGTGATTATTTTGCACAGATAACAGATACTATTCCAGGTGGTAAAAGTTTTCTGATGCCACGCAACCTGGCTACAGAAGATGTGTTGAGTCTCGACATCACTGCATCCCTGCAACCGATGAAGTGGTTAAGTGTCTATATCAACACGGGCGTTTATGACCAACGATATAAAGCAGATTTTGGCGAGAACAAAACCATTAATACCGATTTTATTGCATACAATCTTTATGGACAGCTTACTTTTAAGCTCCCGGCTTCTTTTTCATTTGAAATTTCAGGATGGTACAATTCAGGCGATGTATGGGGCGGTGCTTTCAAAAACGATGGTCAGGGTTCTCTTGATTTAGGACTGCAAAAACGTTTCCAGAATGACAGAATAAATGTAAAATTAGCTTACACCGATATTTTTCATACTGCACCCTGGAAAGCTTACAACACCTATGCAGGGATTGTAACCCGGGCCTGGGGCGAATGGGAAAGCCAACAGTTCAGAGCATCGCTTACCTGGCGTTTCGGGAACAAACAAATGAAAAGTATTAAACAGCGCTCAACAGGCAGCGAGCAGGAACAAAAACGTATCGGAGGAGACAATTAATTTTTCTGCAAACTTTTTCCTCTTAAGTTTGCTGCATTAAGCGGTAAAACAAGTGAAAGATTTTATAATAGTTGGGCAAGGTTTGGCCGGCAGTATATTAGCATGGAACCTCATGCAGGAAGGTTGCAGTGTTTTAATCATTGATCATTTTGATGCTACAACCTCATCGCAGGTGGCTGCAGGAGTTTATCTTCCCATCACAGGCAGAAGAATAGTACGCACCTGGATGGCTGACGAATTAATTCCCTGTGCAGAAGATTTTTATTCTTCAATTGGAAAATTTTTCAATACTGATTTTATTCATCAGCTATCTGTACTTGAAATCCCTGACTCGGTAAAAGTGTATAACGAATGGCAGATGCGTAAATCACATGCCGACACAGGAAAATATATTGCGCGTTTTCACGCTCCTGACAGCTTCAGCGAACTGAACTGTCCTTATGGTGCTGTCGAACTAAAACCTTCAGGTTATGTTGACCTAAAAGAACTGCTTGCGCATTTACGCAGTTATTTTGTTCAGAACGGTTCGCTGAAGGACGCGGTTTTTGATTTTAAACATTTACAAGTAAGTGATACTATCAGGTACGGTGACATTGAATCAAAAAACATCATTTTCTGTGAAGGTATAGCTGCTCAGTCGAATCCTTATTTCAGGCATCTCCCTTTTCAGCCTTCCAAGGGTGAAGTGCTGACCATACACAGTGAACTTTTGCCACAGGATTATATTATCAACAAAAGTGTTTTTGTACTGCCTATCGGTAATCATTATTTCAAAGCCGGATCCACCTATGAATGGAAAGAATTAAATAACATTCCTACTGAAGCAGCAAGGGAAAAGCTATCCCGGCAGTTGAAGGAGCTGATTCGTGTTCCTTTTGAAATTACAGGTCATCTGGCATCGGTGCGTCCGAGTGTTAAAGCAAGAAGACCTTTTGCGGGCATGCGTTCCGGCATTCCGAATGTGGGAATTTTCAATGGTCTTGGTACTAAAGGAGTAATGCTCTCCCCTTACCTATCCAGACATTTTGTAAATCATCTTCTCAAAAAAGAAAAACTGATGCCTGAAATTGATATTGCTCAGTATGATGATTTGTTATGATTTTTCTTTTTTTCTGCGGGCTTTTTCCTGTGCTATCATTTTCAACTCGCGACCCATTTGCCCGCTGATACTGGTATTTTCAGCTGCACGTCTGAACAAGTAAGGCAATACAGAAACAACAGGACCGTAAGGAACATATTTACACACGCAATAACCTTCATGTGCAAGATTAAAGCTGATATGATCACTCATTCCCAACAACTGTGAGAACCATACGCGTTGGTCGTTACGTGCAATTTTATGTTCATCCAACAGTTGAGTCAGATATTTGCTGCTTTCTTCGTTGTGTGTACCGGCACATACAGAAAGCATATCCAGATTCTCAACACAAAGTTTCAGTGCTGCATTATAATCCCTGTCGGTAGCGGCTTTGTCGGGCTGAATGGGTGACGGATAACCTTTTTGCGCAGCGCGGTCACGTTCTTTTTCCATATAAGCTCCACGCACCAGTTTGTATCCAACTTTATAACCACGGCTGCGTGCTTTGGCTATATTTTCTTTCATAAAAGCAACCCTGTCGTGACGGTATAGCTGTACTGTATTAAAAATGATAGTTTGCTTTTTATTAAATTCTTCCATCATTTCATCCACCATATCATCAATGGCTTGTTGAATCCAACTCTCTTCGGCATCAACAAACAGCCGTACATTTTTTTCAGAAGCAGTACTGCAAATTTTTCTTACTCTGCCTTTCAGCCTTTCAAATTCTGCCTGCTCGTCTGCACTGAGTGTGATTTTGCTACTCACTTTTTCAAGCAAAGCTGTGCGACCAATACCTGTAGGTTTAAATACCGAAAAAGGAATATTTTTATCTCCTACTGCACGCAATACCGTTTTTACAATTTCCTCGCAATTGTTATCAAAGTCAGCATCGCTCACATGACCCTCTACCGAATAATCGAGAATGGAACCCACACCGTATTTTCCCAATTTTGCAATGGTTGCATTACACTGTTCAATGGTTTCGCCACCGCAGAAATGTTTGTAGATAGTTGCACGTATAAGTGGCTTTACAGGCAAATGAAGTTTAAGTGCAAAGTTGGTAATTCCGGGAGCTATGCTTACCAGAAAATTATTGCTGATGAGCTGAAACAGTCTGTAAGCATGATTCAGTTCTGCATCGCTTTTGTAGGCAAATGCATTTTTGAGATTGGTAAAAGAAATATCTGCCATATTGATTTTTATCGGGCAAAAGTATATTTAAAGGTCATAGTCGCCTGCAGCTTCGGGTTGATAAATGATTTCATCAATCCTGATTTTTGTTAGTCCTGCCGGAACAATCCATTCAATTTCATCATTCACCTTATAACCTATAAGAGCAGTTGCAATTGGCGAAAAAATGGATATTTTATTCTCTTTTACATTCGCCTGCTCGGGATATACAATCTGAAACTGAATTTGCTTGTTATTATTCTGAAAACTCAACTTCACAATGGAATTCATTGTCACCACATTGGATGGAATGGCTTCGGGTTCCACAATTTTGGCTGAGTCAAGTTCTTTTAACAGTTTTTCTGCTTCGTCATTGCTGATGGATCTGAATTGCTTGGCATCATTGATGCTTTTCTTAATACGCGAATAATCCAGCCGGTTGATAATTATCTTACTCATAACTTTTGTATGTTATTCAGTTTAAAAATACTGTGTAAAATTATTAAATATTTGGTCATGGCAGAGTTTTCTTAATGGTTGCTGCACCTCATTTTTGATTATAAAACCTATGGTTATGTAGTTTGAATGTTTGGAATGTTACTTTAGCACAAAGTTTTTAAATGGCTGAGGCAACTTTCAAAGAGATATAAAAAATCCCGATAAAGTTATCCCTCAGAGTATGCTGATTTCAATTGTGTTTATTGCAGGTTTGTATTTGCTGATGAACAATTGTGTAGCCGAAATTATCCCTGAAAACAGGCAGCATAAAGCGAATTTGTCATCAGTATTTATATTGAACTCATTTATGGCACTGCTGCTGCCAATGCTGCAACAGTGCTTGCTTTTAGCATGGGCTTAATTTATCTGTAACCAGAATGAACCACCGTGTTTTTCTACATTAGTCAAATTCGGATGATTCCACATAGGTAAAATAATCTTTGCCAGTTCTGCATCCTCACTTATAAAATAATTTGGCAAAATAGTTTTGAACTTCTCGGGATTTGCTAAAATAAATGCCGCAAGCATATACTGCTCGTTATAAAATCTATCACACATAAATTGCGGATAATCATAAGGAAGATATATGTCATGAATATGTACAATAACTCCTTTCCTTAAAAATGGAAGTAGCTCTAAAAAACAAATCATTGCATCAGAATTGGGAAAAACACGATGAGAATTATCAATGAACAAAATATCGTTCTCATTTAATGACTCAATGATGAACTTGTTATCAGACAAATTTTCGAAAGGCTCTCTAATAATCTTATCTGCTAAATGGTCTATATTGGCTCTTGGGAAGGGGTCAATCGAAATTATCTCAGTATTTAAATTGTTTTCTTTAATAGACTTTCGTGCTACTTTGGTTGAATTCCCTGAACCAATTTCAATGTACTTTGCTGGTTTATATTTAGCAATAATGCCATAAATACCAACAATATCAAGTCCCGGCAGAAAACCATTATTCCAAGTAGGGTTATTTTCATCTGTCTCATTACTTGAATCTTTTATTTCGTGAATTCTTTCAATGTATTTTAAGAATGACCCTAAAAGGTCTTTGTACAATGGTCTGCCCCTGTTTATTAAATCGAATAAAAGGGTATGGGAAGGATTACCATGTCCATACCTTGGTTTAGGAGTTACTTTGTATTCTAAATGGACACTCTGAAATTTTGGTGACAGAAATCTATACACCGACTTGATTTTTTCCATCATTGCTATGCTTATTTATTTAAGATTATTTCGCAATCTGAAACTGAATTTGCTTGTTATTATTCTGAAAACTCAGCTTCATAATGGAATTCGTTGTCACCACATTGGATGGAATGGCTTCGGGTTCCACAATTTTGGCTGAGTCAAGTTCTTTTAACAGTTTTTCTGCTTCGTCATTGCTGATGGATCTGAATTGCTTGGCATCATTGATGCTTTTCTTAATACGCGAATAATCCAGCCGGTTGATAATTATCTTACTCATAACTTTTGTATGTTATTCAGTTTAAAAATACTGTGTAAAATTATTAAATATTTGGTCATGGCAGAGTTTTCTTAATGGTTGCTGCACCTCATTTTTGATTATAAAACCTATGGTTATGTAGTTTGAATGTTTGGAATGTTACTTTAGCACAAAGTTTTTAAATGGCTGAGGCAACCTTGAAGCGTGATTTGGGATTGTTACAATCTACTGCTATCAATATGATAGATATGGTTGGAATAGGTCCTTTTATAGTGTTGCCGCTGGTCATCCAATATCTCAAAGGTCCTTACTTTCTTTATGCCTGGATTGCCGGTGCACTGATTTCTTTAGTAGATGGACTGATCTGGAGTGAACTGGGCAGTGCTTACCCCGCAGCAGGAGGCTCTTATAATTTCTTACGGGAAGCATATCCGGGTAAAGCCGGCAAACTGATGTCGTTTTTGTTTGTGTGGCAAACTCTTATTCAGGCACCATTGGTAGCTGCCTCAGGAGCCATTGGTTTTGCCCAGTATTTTGCCTATCTGGTTCCGGTTAATGAATGGCAGAAAAAAATAGTATCGGCAATGGTTATAGTGCTCCTTACTATTTTGCTTTACCGAAAAATAAATTCGATTGGCAAAATTGGTTTGCTGTTGTGGAGTGGTGTGTTGCTGATGTTTACATGGATTTTTGTAGGGTATTTTTCAGCTCAGCATCACACAGGCTTTATGCACGAATTTGTAAACACAGATTTTAATTTCAGTCAGTTGATAGCTGCAGGACTGGGAATGGCTACCGTTAAGACGATTTACAGTTATCTTGGTTATTACAATGTATGTCACCTTGGAGGAGAAATAAAAAATCCGGGTAAAGTTATTCCTCAAAGCATGTTGATTTCAATTGCGCTTATTGCAGGTTTGTATTTGATGATGAACATTTGTGTAGCCGAAGTTATACCCTGGCAACAGGCAGCACAAAGTGAATTTGTCATCAGTACGTATATTGAATCCATTTATGGCACTGCTGCTGCCAATGCTGCAACAGTGCTGGTGTTGTGGATTGCTTTTGCTTCGTTGTTTGCAGTGTTGTTAGGTTATTCGCGTGTGCCTTATGCTGCTGCAGTGGATGGTCAGTTCTTCAGTGCTTTTGCAAAACTGCATCCTACCAAAAATTTCCCTTATGTTTCGCTGCTTACTCTTGCCGGAGCAGCTTTTATCATGAGTATGCTTTTTAAACTCACACAGGTTATCTCCGCCATTCTGGCTATGCGCATCATTGTTCAGTTTATCGGCCAGGCTTTTGGTGTGGTGTTACTGCGCAAACGCCATGGGCGTTCTCATCTGGTGTTCAGGATGCCGCTTTATCCGTTGCCGGTAATTATTGCCATAACGGTTTGGTTGTGGATTTTTGTTTCAACCGGAAAAGAATTTGTCATTTCAGGTTGTATAGTTATGCTGGGAGGAGTAATTGCATTTGCAATAAAGGAAATGCTGAACAGGAAAAACGCTTAGCCTAATGCTTCTTTTAATTTCCTTTCCAGTTCGTCTGAAGTGAGGTTGGGAAACAACTGCCCGTTCATTGTCATAGCTATATTTCCATTCTCCTCAGACACCACTACCGCTATGGCATCGCTTTGCTCGGTAATTCCCAAAGCAGCACGATGACGCATACCAAAATTAGCAGGCACATCTACACTTTCAGTTACAGGCAACACACAGCGAGCAGCTTTAATTTTATTGTTTGCAACAATTACAGCACCATCATGTAAGGGACTGTTTTTAAAGAAAATACTTTCAAGCAACCGTTTACTGACATCTGCCTCCATAAGGTCACCGGTTCCTTCAAATAAGTTGAGATCTGTTTTGCGTGCTATAACTATCAGTGCTCCTGTCTTTGTTTTCGACATAGAGGTACATGCTCTTACAATTGGAGTTATGCTTGCTTCAGCATCCTGATTGATTTTAAAATTACTATGCAGGAGGTTCTTAAAAAAATCACCTCTGGTGAAAATGGTATTGGAGCCTATAAATATCAGAAACCTTCTTAACTCCTGCTGAAAAACAATAATGAGTGCAATCATACCTACACCAATGAACTGCCCCAGCAAAGCACCTAACAACTGCATATCTAAAACTTTCACAAAAAGCCACCACAGAAAATAGATAGTAAGTATGCCAATGAGAATGTTCATTGCCACTCCGCCTTTGAGCAAACGGTATAGTTTATACAGCAGCCATGCCACTATCAGGATGTCTATAATATCCAACAACCTTACCGATAAAAACCCGATGTGAAAAAGTTCCATTTAATTGCGCTGAGTGCAAAATAAATAAATTTTCATCACGATTTAGATGATGTTACAGCCTACTTACTCACAACATTATTTACAATCAGGAAAGCAATGCTTTTACACGTTGTGCCAATGGCGGATGTGAGTAATAAAAAAATACATACCACGGGTGAGGTGATAAGTTGGATAAACTGTCGGATGACAATTTCTTTAAGGCACTGATTAATGATGCCGCTCCGTAGGTGTTTTTGGCAAAGGCATCAGCTTCAAATTCATTTTTTCGCGAAAACATATTCATCAGAATACCTGTGATAACCGACAGTGGTGTGTAAAGTAACACAAAGGCAATCAGGCTGAGTGCAAGACTGTAATCGGTGCTTCCAAGCGCTTCGGAAAATAATTTGTTGTTAATGAAAAATGAAAGCAGATATAACATCAGCGTCATTTGCAAAATGGAAAACAACAGCGACCACAAGGTATGTTTCTTTTTGTAATGCCCTACTTCATGTGCCAGTACTGCTACCAGTTCTTCTTTTGAATAATTATTCACCAGTGTGTCGAACAGTACAATCTTCTTCTTTCGTCCAAGCCCGCTGAAAAATGCATTTGCTTTGGCTGACCGCTTGCTTCCATCCATGACATACAGATTGCTTAACGCGAAATTATTTTTACGGCAATAGGATTCAATGGCATCACGCACTTCGCCCTGCGGCAGGGGTGTAAGTTTATTAAACAATGGCAGTATCCACGAAGCATAAAATGCATTCATCACAATCATAAAAAGTGAAAAAACTATCAGCATATAAATCCAGAAGGATGTTCCTGTAAACTGAAAAAACAATACAAACATCCCCAGCAGACTTCCTCCCAACATTCCTCCGAGTATATAACCTTTGATTCTGTCAGAAATAAAAGTTGCTGCAGTTGTGCGGTTGAATCCATAACGTTCTTCAATAACAAATGTGGAATACAGAGAAAACGGAATGCTGATAAGATCGCTTGCAAGAGCAAATACTCCAAAAAACAACAAAGTTGACCACATGACATCCGGTGTAATTGTTTTAGTCCATCCATCGAGCCAGCCATAGCCGCCACCAACGAGAAAAATAAAAGATACCAAAAACGAAAACGTATCGGCTATCATGCTGAAACGGCTTTTATCTTTTTCGTACTGCTGCGACTTTTCGTATTTTTCCCTGTCATATAAATCTTCAAGTCCTTGCGGTGGCTGCACTGAAAGATTGCTGAGGTTTAACAAAGTCAGCGTCATGCTCATGAGATAATTCATCAGCAGTATAGCTGCCAGCGTCCACATCATCAGTTTGGCTATTTCCATTTTCTATCTTTTAAAATAATATCCTATTCCCCATTCAATATAGTCGGCCCGGGCAATATGTGTTTTTAAATTAATGGTTGCAAACATATTCTTTGTAACAACATATCGCATGCCTAACCTGTTATAATATATTCCATCTTTTTTCCAGTCTGATTTTGCATACAATCCCATCTGAAGAATCACAGAAAAATCAGACATAATCACTTCATAAGCAGCAGCAATTCCTATTCTTATATCGGTCATGGTACCATGCGTTGCCATGAGTTCTTCCTTCCTCCTGAAACTGATACTCGGATCATAAAATACATCAGCACCCAGTCCTGCAGCTGATTTCTCACTGTATTGTTTCAGCACATTTGCCGAAAGTGAATATGCATTCCATGTTCTGCCTGCCAAAGGATATACCTGTTTGAATCCCCATGCACCAAATGCTGCAACACGCAAATGTTTTTCAAAACTGATTTTCTCCGGTTGAATCATTTCTGTTTTCTTGCCAAAGGCATGACGGTAATGCAACTGAACAGTGGTAAGGTTGATACCCAGATTGGGCATGGCTGCACTTCCGTTCGAAAAATGGGTAAGCCCTATAGCAGGAGCTAAAATATCTCTTTCAGTCAGTTTTATTTCGGTATGAAAATTAAATGCTATCACAGCATTGAGATGCGAACCAATGGCTACGTTTTTATAATTTTCAAGTCGTGTATAGGGTTTGGTAATATATCCCAGTCCCCAGCCAAATTGAAAATGCAAAGGATGCCTGAACGATTTGCCAAGCGGAACATCAATATACGGATAGATGGCATGACCATAACCCAACTGCTCTCTGTTGCCCAGGCCATAAAATCCATATTTCACTCCTATCTCGGGATAATGATATAATGAATGCCATTGTTTGTTGCCATAAGTTTGTTTGGAAACAGTAACCACAAAAGCTCCGAGATGACTGTGCTGCAGAGGCTGCACCGAAGGGCGGTGAGCAAATACAAAACCATAATGCCCTTCCACACCGGTGATGATGCTGCCTGATGTGGTTTGTGCATCAGCAGCAGTGACCATTGCTACCCAAAACAATGTTGCAACAAGTTGGCTACACCAATACCTTATCATACCTTTGCAAAGAAATGCATTTTATACATGGAAGAAAATTTAAAAGCATTTAGCAGAATTTGCACCATCATGAACGAACTGCGCGAGCAATGTCCGTGGGATAAAAAACAAACCATGGAAACCCTGCGCCATCTGACCATTGAAGAGGTGTATGAACTGGGAGATGCCATACTCGACAAAAATATTGACGAAATAAAAAAAGAACTGGGCGACATTATGTTGCATCTGGTTTTTTATGCACGCATAGCTGATGAAAATAAATGGTTCACGCTGGCTGATGTAATCAATACCGAATGTGAGAAACTTATTTCACGTCATCCGCATATTTACCCTCCTGCCAATGGACAGAAAGTAAAAGTTGAAGACGAAGAAGAGGTAAAACGCAACTGGGAAAAACTAAAAATGAAAGAAGGCAAAAAATCTGTTCTCGAAGGTGTGCCACGCTCACTTGCAAGCATGGTGAAAGCACAACGTATTCAGGAAAAAGCCAAAGGTGCAGGGTTCGACTGGGAAAAACCGGAACAGGTTTGGGAAAAAGTTGAAGAAGAAATTGGAGAATTTCAGCAGGCTGTGCACACTTCTGACCATCATAAAATGACGGAAGAACTGGGAGATGTGTTTTTTGCTCTGATTAACTATGCAAGATTTCATCAGCTCAATCCTGACGAAGCATTAGAGCGTACCAACAAAAAATTTATCAGCCGCTTTAAATACATGGAAGAAAAAGTACGTGAATCAGGTAAGCAACTGCACGATTTGTCGCTTGCCGAAATGGACGTTTACTGGAACGAAGCAAAAACTACTGAAACAAAATGATGCATATTGATATCATCACGGTTCATCCCGGTTTGTTAGAAGGTCCCTTCTCTCACTCCATTGTTAAAAGAGCCAGAGAAAAAAATCTTGTTGAGATAGATATTATCAACCTGAGAGACTATGCACAAAACAAACATAAAACAGTAGATGATTATGCCTTTGGTGGCGGTGCCGGTATGGTAATGATGATTGAACCCATTGACCGTTGCATCACCGACCTCAGGAGTAAACGATCTTATGACGAAGTCATTTATCTCACACCGGATGGCATGATGCTCAATCAGCCTTTAAGCAATAAATTATCGCTGCATAAAAATCTTATCATGCTTTGCGGACATTACAAAGGCATTGATGAACGCATTCGTGAGCATTTAATTACCTGCGAAATTTCAATTGGAAATTATGTTCTGTCAGGAGGTGAACTTCCGGCAGCGGTTTTGTGCGACAGCATTGTAAGACTTTTGCCAGGAGTGCTGAATGATGAAACTTCTGCCCTCTCCGATTCTTTTCAGGATAACCTGCTGGCACCACCTGTATATACCCGACCGGCAGTTTATAAAGGATGGGAAGTTCCGCAGGTACTTTTGTCGGGAAATGAGCGGCAGATTAACGAGTGGAGATATGAACACAGCCTTGAACGTACACAAAAACGAAGACCTGATATGCTGAAAAACAATTCAAATATCTGATTATCAATATATTAAAAATGTTATTTCTTGTTTTAAAAAGTTCGATAACAAGTTATGGTGGTACAAATATTTTCACTATTATTGCACTCCCAAAATTTTAGTCAATCGTTTAATACACTACAGCATGGACTTAATAAAGATAGCAGAACAGAACCTGATTCCGGTAAAAGAAACTCCTGATTTCAAAGCAGGTGACACAGTAACCGTATTTTATAAAATTATTGAAGGAAACAAAGAGCGTGAGCAGCAATACCAGGGTGTTGTTTTACAGCGCAAAGGAAGTGGTGCTACACAGACTTTCACCGTTCGTAAAATTTCAAATGGCGTGGGTGTTGAGCGTATTTTCCCACTGTACAGCCCAAAGATTACAAAAATAGAAGTGAATAAGCGAGGAGTAGTTCGCAGAGCACGTATTTTCTATCTGCGAAATATTTCAGGTAAGGCAGCTCGTATTGAAGAAAAGATTGTTAAAACTTCAGATAAAAAAGCGAAGTAAAGTTAGTTTCATTTTGGTTTGTTAAAGCCTTTTGCATCAGAAGCAAAAGGCTTTTTTGTTTTTGCTTGTTTGAAAAGTTTTAAGTTAAATGTGTTTAATCGAACAGGTTTGAAAATGATGTCTTCACGGATTTATCTCTTTCACTTATTGTCGTCAGGTAAAAGTCCGAGAACATCCGCTCTGACACATAATCTCCATGACATTCCGTAAATTCTATCGAGTTGTTTAAAAATTGTTTGGTTGTACAATACATAGTCCATGTCTTTGCGCACACAACCCAACGTTACATAAGCAACTTTGTAGGTCAACTCAAACACTCTGTCATCATCATAAACAGGTATTGCACGAATTCCTTCGTGAATATATAATTTCATTTTGTCTCTCTTAATATCCCAATTTGCTTCATCGCTTTCATTTAGCTCATCATCCGGAATTGAACTCACTCCGAATAATTTCTCAAGAAGTTTTCTTAATTCCTTGCCAGCTGATTTGTCGTCTTCCATTTTATTTATTTTTTGAGTTACAAAAGCAAAGTTAACTGAATGGAATCAGGATTCAAATAAGGTGAGGCGTAAGAGTTAACGACACTCACGATCTGTCATTCTGCAACAGAATTATTTACAGAAGAATTCTGCGAAAAAATAAGTAAAGTCTTGCAGTATTTTGTTGCTGATTGATGAATGCAACAAAATCAATCTCATGAATTATTCCACGTTGGTTTCTCTGATAACATACAGAGGCCGGTTGCGGATGTTGGCACTCATCCTGCTGATATATTCTCCGATGATACCGATACAAATCAGCTGAACACCTCCTATAAATAAAACAGCTATCATAATGGATGTCCATCCAGGCACATAATCCCTGATGATGAATCGTGCATACAGTGCATAAATAATCCAGATGAATGAAATAAATGAAACTGCAAAACCACTTGCTGTTGCAAACTTAAGTGGTGCTGTCGAAAATGATGTGATACCATCCATGGCAAACCTGAGCATCTTGCGATAGGTGTAACCTGTTTCACCAGCATGCCGTTCATCACGGTCATACTCCACATAGGTTTGTCTGAATCCTATCCATGGAATTTGTCCGCGAAGGTATTTTTGCTGCTCAGGCATTTGTTTCAGCACTTCAACAATTTTTTTATTCATGATGCGAAAATCACCTGTATCAACCGGAATTTCTACGGAGGTAATTTTTGCCAACAGGCGGTAAAATATTTTTGCTGTAAATTTTTTCAGGAAGTTCTCCCCTGCTCTCGATTTTCTTTTGGCATAAACTACTTCATAACCTTCTTTCATCTTCGAATACATTTCTGCAATCAGTTCAGGAGGATCCTGAAGGTCGGAATCTATAATCACCACTGCATCACCTTTGCAATGATCAAGACCGGCAGTAACAGCCACCTGATGTCCGAAATTGCGGCTGAAATCTATAAACCGGATATGCGGATCGGTAGATGCAAGTCCTTTTACAAGATTCAAACTGTTATCGCGACTACCATCGTTCACGAAAATAAACTCGTATGAAAGTTGCATTTTCTCAATAATGTCAGTCAGGCGCTCATGAAGCTTGTAAATATTTTTCTCTTCGTTGTAAACCGGTATTATTATAGAAATATCAGGCATGGTTGTGTTTTTATAAATACATTTTAACCGTGTACCGTTTCCTTCTTTCCGAAACGGGCAATAACTTTAGCTTCATACTCCAGATAATCTTCCCAGCGTTTATCTACATCATCTTCGGTGGCGTACTTGCGTGCAAAGTTGATAAAAGTTGTGTAATGTCCTGCCTCGCTAATCATCAGCTCACGGTAAAATTCAGCAAGTTCTTTGTCGTTGATATTTTCACTCAGTACCCTGAAACGCTCACAACTGCGTGCTTCTATCATAGCAGCAAACAACAGATGATCTACCAAACGTTGGTTACGTGTTCCGCCTTTGCGCTGAAACTGATAAATTTCATTTACATATTCATCTTTTCGCTCAGGGCCAAGTGTCCAACCTCTGTTTTCTATTTTTTCCACTACCATTCTGAAGTGCTCCATTTCTTCTCTCGATATATCACACAATACTTTCACCATTTCGGTGTATTCAGGAAACCGCACAATCAATGAAATTGCATTGCTTGCAGCTTTTTGCTCACACCATGCATGGTCTGTAAGAATTTCAGAAATATTTTTCTCTACAATATTTACCCATCGTGGGTCTGTTGGCAATTTTAACTTAAACATTATTAATAATTCTTTCTGTAAATATCATTCTTATCAACCGGCCTTTTTTCTTCCTGCCAGGTAAAACCTTTTAGCTTCAGCTCATTTGGCGACAGTTCATTAATTGGATAAAATGTTGCATCCGGTTTTTCAATCAGTTTCAGTTTGGAGACTTTGTTGTCCTTAATCAGAATAATCATATTGCTGCAGTCTGCACGGTTCACTCCGGTAAGCTGGTCCTTTTTGTTTCTTGCATAATAAATACTCTGCCCGTTTCCGAAAACTTCAATGCGGGTAAGATTATTATCGGTAAAATATCCAATCATATTTTTCCCTCTGAGCTGGTTAAACCTGATGGTATCTTCCATCGAAGTGATGAAGGCTGTGTTATACAAATACATTCTTTCCATACTCTTGTTGGAAACAACCAGAGAAACCGAATCGGCAGTAAGCTGATTTTTATCGCTCCACAAAACTGGATTCACATACATCCGCATCGTACTGTCCGCTGAAGTATAAACCACAGAGTCGCACACTGCCTGAAGATCTTTCTTATACATGCGCACATGATGGTATGCAAAAACAGATTTCTGATGCGTCAGTGTATCTTCAAAAATATGAATGGAATCAGCATGAGCAAACAGTGTATCAGCATCAAATGCACGTTTCATCAGCAGATGGCCTGTGATAAAAGATTTACCTGTTGCACGGTTATAAAATCCATAATCGCCAAACACTTCAATTTTCTGAAGTGTATCGCTTATAAGCACATTTGAAAATGCTTCGCCACGCTCAAGTTTATTGTCGTAGAACAAACTGTCACCTTTCAGTGTCTGCTCCTTGCTGCTGATGTAGGCATTGCGACTGAAAAAAGATTTATCGGTAATGGTATTGTACCAACCATTCTCGCAGTAAATGTAGGAGCTGTCGTTGGAGCGGATATAACAGGGTCCGTAGAATTCCGATATTTTTGAAACAGTGTAATAAACCAATGTGTCGGTTTCCATTCGGTAGCCGGGGTGCAGCAGCACTACATTTTTTCTGAAAGAGAACTTTTTTTCTTTTGAAAAATAATATCCCCTGTCGCTTGTAAGTACATTATCCGTATCTACAATTTTTCCTCCTTCGCTGTAATCGGCAACACCGGTGTCGAGGTTGTAATTCAGATTTTGAGAAGTCAGTGTCATTGTTCTGTCTCTGAGAACGATGTTGTTGAGCAGTCGAGCCTGACGTGTGTTTCCGTTATATTTCAATACATCACCTGTAAGATTGATGGTATCGCCCTGCACTATACGCACATGGCCATAGGCATCCAGACTGTTGGTAGATGCATACAGATAAGCACTGTCGCAGTACATAAAGGTGTTTTCCTGCTTAAAAGTTACATCACCTAAAAGCCTTCTTACATCTTTTCCAAACTGATCATCACCTTCAAGAATATTGGCATGCACCAGTTCAATTTTTGAAGGCGACTGTGCCGAAGCCGTCAGAAAACACTGGAACAGCAGCAAAAAAAGTAAGGTCTGAAATTTGTTCATTCAGGTGGCAAAAATACAATCTTTAAGCTATGAATTCAGGTTTCATCACCATGCAAAACAAACATTTGGCAAACGGATGAAAGATTCGTGTTTTATCCGTGGTAAATTTTAAATTTGCACTCATAATTATCAGTAAGTATGCAAGAGCCAAAAGTATATACACCCAAACATAAAATAAGAATTGTTACAGCAGCTTCGTTATTTGATGGTCATGATGCAGCTATCAACATCATGAGGCGGATTATTCAGGGCAGCGGTGCCGAAGTGATTCACCTCGGTCACGACCGCAGTGTACTCGAAGTGGTGGAATGTGCCATTCAGGAAGATGCCAATGCCATAGCCATGACCAGTTATCAGGGTGGCCACATGGAATATTTCAAATACATGTACGACCTGCTGAAGGAACGTGGCTGTGGACACATTAAAATTTTTGGCGGTGGCGGAGGAACCATTCTCCCGGAAGAAATTAAGGAGCTGCAACAATATGGTATTGCACGGATTTATCATCCTGATGACGGACGCGCCATGGGTTTGCAGGGAATGATTAACGACATGCTTCAACAATGTGATTTTGCTACAGGATGCCATCTGAATGGCGAAGTGAAAAAACTTGCTGAAAAAAATCCTAAGACCATAGCACAACTTATTTCATGTGCAGAAAATAATCAGGCGGAGTTTGACAAAATTTATCCACAGATACTGGAAGGAAAAGAGAAGAAGAAAAAAATTACTCCCGTACTCGGAATCACCGGCACCGGTGGTGCCGGAAAGTCAAGCCTCATTGACGAGCTGGTCAGAAGGTTTCTGCTTGAATTTAAAGATCCTGATGACGTTACCAAAGGAAAAAATATTGCCATCATTTCTGTTGACCCCAGCAAAAGAAAAACCGGTGGTGCATTGCTTGGCGACCGCATTCGCATGAACAGCATTCGCAATCCGAGAGTGTATATGCGCTCACTGGCAACAAGACAGAGCAACCTTGCACTGAGCAAAAGTGTGGATGAAGCATTGAATATTCTCAAGGCAGCTCAGTTTGATTTAATCATTCTTGAAACATCAGGCATTGGACAAAGCGATACTGAAATAACAGAACACAGCGATGTGAGTTTATATGTGATGACACCGGAATACGGAGCAGCATCGCAGCTCGAAAAAATTGACATGCTCGACTTTGCCGACCTCATTGCCCTCAACAAATTTGACAAACGTGGTGCACCGGATGCTTTGCGCGATGTGAGAAAACAATACAAACGCAACCACAAACTTTTTGATACAGACGATTCTAAAATTCCGGTATTCGGTACCATTGCTTCGCAGTTTAACGACCCCGGAATGAACCAGCTTTACAAAGCGGTGATGAATACCATTGCCGAAAAAACGGGTGCTGAACTTAAAAGTGATTATCACACTTCGGAAGAGATGAGTGAGAAAGTGTATATCATCCCTCCGGGGCGTACACGATATCTTTCTGAAATTGCTGAAAATAACCGTGGCTACGATAAATGGGTTGAAGAACAAAGTACACTTGCTCAGAAACTGTATGCACTTCACGAGTCGCTGCAGATGATTAAAGATGCAGCTGTTGCTGAGGTATTGAAAAAACAATATGAAACTCTGGAACGTAATTTTGATGGAAACAACAAAAAGCTGCTCGAAGATTTTCCTGTAAAAGTTGATGAATACAAAAAAGATTTCTACGAATTTAAAGTACGTGAGAAAGTTTTAAAGATTAAAACTTACAGCGAGTCGTTATCGCATAACCGTATTCCTAAAGTAGCTTTCCCTAAATACAAAGCATGGGGCGATTTGCTTAAATGGATACTTCAGGAAAATGTTCCCGGAGAATTTCCTTACACGGCAGGTGTGTTCCGTTTCAAACGCGAAGGCGAAGATCCCACACGTATGTTTGCAGGTGAAGGTTGCCCTGAGCGCACCAACAAACGTTTTCATTATGTATCTCTCGGCATGCCTGCCAAACGACTTTCAACAGCGTTTGACAGTGTGACGTTGTATGGTAACGACCCTGATTTACGTCCTGATATATATGGTAAAATCGGAAACAGCGGAGTGAGTGTATGCTGTCTTGATGATGCAAAGAAACTTTACAGCGGATTTAATTTATGCAATCCTGCCACTTCGGTATCAATGACCATCAACGGTCCTGCATCCATCCTGTGCGCTTACTTTATGAATGCTGCCATTGACCAGCAATGTGAGTTGTACATCAAACAGCATCAGCTTGAAAAAGAAGTAGAAAAAAAGATTGGAGAAATTTATCACGATAAAAAAATAAAACGTCCTGCCTACAATTACGAAATTCCCGAGGGAAATGACGGGCTTGGACTGATGTTGCTTGGCGTAACGGGCGATCAGGTTTTACCTAAAGATGTGTATGAAAAAATTAAAGCAGACACTTTAAAACAGGTTCGTGGTACGGTGCAGGCCGACATACTTAAAGAAGATCAGGCGCAGAATACCTGCATTTTCTCAACAGAATTTTCATTGCGGCTGATGGGAGACATGCAGCAATATTTTATCAATGAGGGTATCCGTAATTTTTATTCCGTTTCCATCAGTGGTTATCATATTGCCGAAGCAGGTGCAAACCCTATTTCGCAGCTTGCATTTACGCTGAGTAATGGTTTTACCTATGTGGAATATTATCTCAGCCGCGGTATGGACATCAACGCCTTTGCTCCTAACCTTTCATTTTTCTTCAGCAATGGTATCGATCCGGAATATTCAGTGATTGGAAGAGTGGCAAGAAGAATCTGGGCAAAAGCTATGAAGCTAAAATACAAAGCCAATGAGCGTTCGCAAATGCTGAAGTATCATATTCAAACCAGCGGAAGAAGTTTGCATGCTCAGGAAATTGACTTTAACGATATACGCACCACTCTGCAGGCACTGTATGCGATTTACGACAACTGCAATTCACTTCACACCAATGCTTATGACGAAGCCATCACCACTCCTACTGAGGAAAGTGTACGCAGAGCCATGGCCATTCAGCTTATCATCAATCACGAATTAGGATTGGCGAAAAACGAAAATCCATTGCAGGGTTCATTCATCATCGAAGAACTTACCGACCTTGTTGAAGAAGCAGTACTCATGGAGTTTGACCGCATCACTGAGCGCGGTGGCGTTCTTGGTGCAATGGAAACCATGTATCAGCGCGGAAAAATTCAGGAAGAAAGTCTTTATTACGAAAAACTGAAACATACAGGAGAATATCCAATCATCGGTGTAAATACTTTCCTTTCGAGCAAAGGCTCTCCGACTATTTTGCCTAAGGAAGTCATTCGAGCAACTGAAGAAGAAAAACAACATCAGATAGATACATTACGAAACCTCAATAAAAAGAATGAATCGTTGTCGGGCAAGTTGCTGCATGATTTGCAACTCACGGCCATTCACAATGAGAATATGTTTGAAAAACTGATGGAAGTAAGCAAGTATTGTTCTCTCGGGCAAATTACCAATGCCCTGTTTGAAGTAGGCGGACAGTACAGAAGAAATATGTAATTGAAAAATTACGAACGCTGTTTCGTAATTTATTTCATCTTATCGTGAAAAACTTTTCTGAACTTGTCGAGTTTGGGTTTAATCACAAACTGACAGTATGGTGCGTGACCGTTTAATCGGTAATAATCCTGATGATAATTTTCAGCCTTATAAAAAACTTTGAATGGAGTTATCTCGGTGACAACAGGATTTTCAAATGCTTTTTCTGAATTGAGTTTTTGCTTGTATGCTTCGGCTTCTTTTTCCTGTTCAGCATTGTGATAAAAAATTACAGAACGGTATTGTGTGCCCACATCAGCACCCTGTCGGTTGAGCGTTGTAGGATCATGACTTGCCCAAAATGCTTCAAGCAATTCTTTGTATGAAATAATTTTAGGGTCGTATATTACCTGAATGCATTCAGCATGTCCGGTGTTTCCTGTGCATACCTGTTCGTAAGTTGGATTACTTACCGTGCCTCCCGAATATCCTGAAACAGCTTTTTCCACACCTTTCAGCGACTGGAAAACCGCTTCAGTACACCAGAAACATCCTGTTCCAAAAGTTGCTGTATCTGCGCCTGCAGCAGGCATTTGATCTGTTGACATAGTTGTTGAGGATTGAGTAACATTGCCGCAAGCCCACAGGCTACAGCAAAGAATAATCAGTGATTTATAAAACATCTGACGAAAATAACAACATCAACTGTTAAATGGTTTTAATTCGTACGGGTCCTTACTCTGATTAATCAGCTTTTCATCTTACGTACGGCATTGATGCACCATACCAGTTCATCACAAAACTTCTGTGCTCTCCGTTTTATGGATTCAGGATTCATTGGCGTACCGTCTTCGGTAAACTGCTCCAGCACAGAGGGAACAGGAAACATGGCAGGAACGGTAAAAGCACGAATTTTCCACAAAACATATTGCAGCGAAGTAATCACCTGCATTCCACCAAAAACTCCGTCAGATACAGTAACGATAGCAACCGGTTTGCGATGCCATTCGTCATACAAAAGGTCAATCACATTTTTGAGTGAGGCCGGATAACCTCCGTTATACTCCGGAGTAACAATCACCACACCGTCACTGGCATGTATCTGTGAAGAAAATACTTTCACTTCAGGCAATGGATTTTGCTGAAAACGCAACCGCTCATCAAACAGAGGAAAATTCAGCTCATTCAAATCGTGAATGGTGATAGCTGCATGATAATGCTCAGCAAGAAATTTTTGAAAAAACAATGCTACACGGTGGCTGTTTCGACCTTGTCTTACACTTGCACTGATAATACTGATGTCCATTTTAAAATGAAAAAAATTATCGCTTATAAAAGTAATAAAATTTTAAGCCTGTGCAGGCGATGCTTCCATTCTAAATTCGCTGGTAAAATGAAACTGCACTTCAGGATAATTTTTAATCATCTGGTCGAGCATCCATTGCGAATCGGCAAGATAAACCGGATTGTTGTCTTTGTCATAAGCGATGTTGTTCATCTTAAATCGCATAAACTCTTCCAGTTTCGATTTGTCTTTTGAAGTCAGCCAGCAGGCTTTGGCAATATTCTGAGTAATAAACTTACATGATGCGCCATACTCATTCTGCAAACGGTATTGAATAACTTCAAACTGAAGTTCGCCCACGGTACCTATAATTTTTCTGTTGCCGCCATTCTGTACAAACAACTGCGCAACTCCCTCATCCGTTAACTGCTCCACTCCTTTTTCAAGCTGCTTTGTTTTCATCGGATCGGTATTGATGAGCTCTTTGAAAATTTCAGGAGAGAAACTCGGAATTCCTTTAAACATCATATCTTCTCCCTCCGTAAGTGTGTCGCCAATTTTAAAATTTCCTGTGTCGTACAATCCAATCACATCACCCGGAAATGCCTGGTCAATAATGCTCTTTTCCTGAGCAAGAAATGTTGCCGGGTTGTTGAAGCGAACATCTTTGTTCAGTCGAACATGGTGATAAAATTTTCCTCTTTCAAAAGTGCCTGAGCACACACGCAGGAAAGCAATTCTGTCGCGATGGCGTGGGTCAATGTTGGCATGAATTTTAAACACAAACCCGGAAAATTTATCTTCTTCAGGTTTCACCACTCTTAAGTCGGTGGTGCGCGATTTAGGTGCAGGCGCAATTTCAATAAAGGTGTCCAACAATTCTTTCACACCAAAATTATTGATACCACTACCAAAAAATACAGGAGCCAACAGACCTTCAAGATACAATTGTTTGTCGAAAGGTTCGTAAACACCTTCTATCAGTTCTACATCTTCGCGCAACTGCTCAACATATCTTCCAAGATGTTTATCCAGTACAGGATCATTCACATCTTTTATCGGAAGCACATCCTCTTCAGTGGCCTTCTGATTAGCTCTGAAAAGCATCAGGCTTTTATGGTGAAGATTGTAAACTCCCTGAAAAGTAGAACCACTGCTTATAGGCCAGCTCAGCGGTCGGGTATGAATAAATAATTTTTCTTCCAGTTCATCAAGCAGGTCGAAAGGGTTCTGCCCTTCTCGGTCCATTTTGTTGATGAAAATAATCACCGGAGTATTTCGCATACGGCAAACTTCCATCAGTTTTTCGGTTTGCGGTTCCACTCCTTTTACTGAGTCAATCACCAGAATAACGCTGTCTACTGCTGTGAGTGTGCGGTAAGTATCTTCAGCAAAATCTTTATGGCCCGGAGTATCGAGAAGATTGATCTGAGTTCCTTTATAAAAAAAAGTCATCACCGATGTAGCAACAGAAATACCCCGTTGTTTTTCAATTTCCATAAAATCGCTGGCAGCAGTTTTCTTTATCTTGTTTGACTTTACAGCACCTGCCACCTGAATGGCTCCGCCAAAAAGCAACAACTTCTCTGTAAGCGTTGTTTTACCGGCATCAGGGTGCGATATGATGGCAAAGGTTTTTCGTTTTTCTATTTCCGTCTTTAGCGACATTTCTTTCTGAATAATTAAGGGGCACAAAAGTAATCATTCAGTATGTATTTTAATATTTACATCCGTGAGTCCTCTTTCCTTGATGCAAGTGAATAAACACACCATTTCCTGACATCAATCTGCTATATTTTAATATGTTTGCCTAATGAAAATAATCTCAAAACTTTCAATCATTATCCCTGCTTACAATGAGGCAAAAACCATCCATCTGATACTGGATAAAGTACTTGCCGTAAATTTAGCCGATGGCATTGAAAAGGAAATTATTCTTGTGAACGATTGTTCCAAGGACCAGACCAAAGAGACTATTGAAAAATATATTGCAGCACATCCTGATGTCAACATGCGGTTATTTAACCAACCGGTGAATAAAGGCAAAGGGGCTGCTTTGCATAAAGGAATTGAACTTGCTACAGGCGAATATCTCATCATTCAGGATGCCGATCTGGAATATGATCCTGAAGAGTACAATCTGTTGCTCAAACCTGTTTTGTCAGGTTTTGCCGATGTGGTTTATGGTTCAAGGTTTCTTGGTGGCAACCCTCATCGCATATTATTTTTCTGGCATTCCATAGGTAATAAATTTCTCACCTTTATGAGTAATATGTTTACCAACCTCAACCTTACAGACATGGAAACATGCTACAAATTATTCAACACCAAAATGGTGCAGTCACTCAAACTGAAAGAAAAACGTTTTGGATTTGAGCCTGAAGTTACCGCTAAAATATCAAGAATACCCCATGTACGTATTTACGAAGTAGGCATCTCTTATTACGGACGCACCTATGCCGAAGGAAAAAAAATCGGTTGGAAAGACGGTTTCAGGGCGTTGTGGTGTATTTTTAAATATAGATTGTTTAATTGAGTTTATACAATATACTTTTACTCCAAAACAACTTTCTATTAAATCAAATTTGAAAATGTTGTTTGATAAGCATCATATCATCTGGACTTACAGAATACGAATTAATAAAGCCATTGCTGGTTGCCAATAGCATCATTGCTAAAAGATCAGCTTATATATGATGAAAATTAGGAATAGAATAGAATATATTCTATTATTCCTTACTTTCTACCTTGCTAAATTGAAATGAGTTTAATTCTCTTTTAAAAGTGTATCGTAAAATCATCAATCAGAAATCTACCATCACCATAATGAAATGCATAAAATCTTATTTTGCTATTTTCAGGAAGATTTTGTGGAATCTTAAAAGTGCATTCAAAATTTTTCCATTGTGATCTTTCGTCATCCTTATTCATGATTTCACCTTGCCAGAATATTACACTATCGGCATCATTTCTTATTTCACATACCATTTTACATGGTTCCTTCAAATTGTCATTAAAATAAGAATTTGAAACGATAACTTTATCAATAACTTTACCAATATCGGCAATTTTTATTTCAAAACCTAATGAATATGGAAACTCTTTTGATATTAAACATGCGTACTTTCCGGAAGCAGCATTACACTTTCTGACATTAGGATATGAATTCCCTGTCCACCCAACATAGGACTCAAAATTATTACTATAAATAAAAGGATCCTTTAATTGCTTGTTTTGAGTATCACTACATGAGGAAATTAATACAACAATCCCAAACATTAAAATAGCAAAATTCATTCTCATATATAATCAATTTAATTAATGTAAATATAATTTTTTTCTGAATCCTATAATTCTCCTGTAATCACGCCTCTATTAAATTAAAACAATGCTCTAAATGGATATTAAAAATCTTGACAACTGACATGAAATGAAAAAAGTGTTTCACAAATATGGACTAAGTAGATTGAATATAAATGTTACATTGTCAATTTATTTTTAAAAAGCCAATATATTATCTGCCTACATTTTTAATTTGCCAGGCAGCATCTAAAAAAAGCATTGAGTCTAAAGATACTCCATTTTTGTCGGCCTTTAATTTAATATCTTCTAACCATTTCTTATCTGTTCGTATATATTCAATCAAACTATTCACTTTTCTCATGAATTCAGGATTGCGAACTGAGTATTCATATTCTTTCGAAAATGTTTCATATGCTCTGTCAATAAATCCCCAACCAAATTTTGACAGATTTGCTTCTGTTGCCATAATTATTATAACATCTCTTTTCCTGATCTCATCTTTTAGGTTAACAGCTGAAGCGATAAGTGGAGATTTATATGAGTCAGGATAAACCTCATAATTATAATACCAGAAATGACTATCCCTAAACGCATTTTCTGAAATACCTAAGTTAAACATCCCCCAATAATAGCTATCTGATATCACTAAAACTGATGGTTTTGTCTTACCAATGTCATTCTCAAAATATACTTTAGGATATGCCATGTTATAACTTTTCAATCTATGCATAAGGTTCATACCATCACCAATATCATAATCAGATTCTTTTGGCTGCTCAATACTTATCGAATCCCATTTTAAATGTGGAATATGGATATTTCTTAATTTTTCAATATAACTAATAATAGAATCAGCTGCCAGACACATGCTGTAACTGCTCCAGTGAATTCCATACTGAGGATATAAAGGATATTTTGCCGTATGTTTAATTTTTAAAAAGTAATCATTAAAATCAATGGTATTTATTTGGCTTTCATTAAGCAGAGTTTTCAATACCTTATAATTGGTTTGGTCAGATTCTTTCCCTGCATATTTTTCAGGGAAATATTCACTGAAATATGTTCCCTTTCCGGCAGCTAACACAATTAATAAGTCCTTATTTAATTTCTTTAATGTATCCTGTAAAAACTTTAATTTATTTACCATTAATTGAAGGCTGTCATATCCTTTGAAGTCATCGCCATTAAACGCTTTAATATAATTTTTCTCAAACAGATAACCCTCCTTTCCAATTATAACATCCTTAGCTTTTGCTTTATTAAAAAATCTGAATAACATTTCGTTGTTAAGTCTAATGAACGACTCTCGGAAACCAAAATGATTGTTGAGATAGTTTTCAGAAGAATCTGAAAATTCACCGGCAAACCAAGTTGACAATTTGAATACCGGTTTCTTTACTTCTGCAATTGCACCTTTAAGAGGTATAGGGTCGAAAAAGTTTAGTTGCGTCTGAAGTAATGGAAGATATAATAGAACTCCTATTAGTATTAAAAGAAATATTTTAGTTTTTGCTGCCATATCCTTTTAAAATCTGAAATAAATAAACGGATTGAAATCGGATGAAGCAATCATCATTATACAAATAATCATGAGGGATATTGCAAAAATTGATAATACAAAATGCTCCGAAAGGTTATAAACTGTATAATAGAATTTATTGATGATTTTCTGCCCGAATTTAAATGCACCCCAAAATGCGAACAATGCACAAAGAAATATATAAAATTTCCCTTCACTATCAAGTTGAAAATCGCCCATCTTTAAACTAAACATTGTTTTTAAATAGCTGAATGCATGGTGTAGATTATCTGCTCTGAAAAACACCCAACCAATTAATACTATAAAATACGTTTTAACGATGTTAATAAAATTACCGGCTCTTAATACTAAATTGCCAATCTTTGTTCTGTCAAACACCAGAAAACAACCATGAAAAATACCCCATATAGCAAAATTCCATGATGCACCATGCCAAATTCCGGAAGCTAAGAATACAATCCACAAGTTTAAATATCCTCTCCATTTAGAAGTTCTGTTTCCACCTAAAGGGATATACAAATAGTTTTTCATCCAATTGCCGAGTGTGATATGCCATCTCCTCCAAAACTCTGTTATATTCTTTGAAATATAAGGACTGTTAAAATTTTCCGGCAACTTAAATCCTATCATTTTTGCTATTCCTATTGCCATGTCTGAATAACCGGAAAAATCAAAATAGATTTGAAATGAATAAGCTACAATTCCGGTCCATGCACTTAATGAACTTAATTCGGCAGAATCTGTTTTAAAAATTTCATCTGCAATGACTCCAATATTATTTGCTAAAATCACTTTCTTAGCTAACCCAATTACAAACTGATAAAAACCGGCAAGTATATTATCAATGGTTTCATTTTGCGAACGGTCTTCAATCTGATCGGCAATTTCGTGATAGCGAACTATGGGACCTGCAATTAATTTAGGGAATAAAATGATATAAAGCTGATAATTCCAGAATTTATCAAGTGGTTTATGCAATTTTCTGTAAACATCTACTACATAAGTGATGGTCTCAAAAGTGTAAAATGAAATCCCAATTGGTAATATGATTTTTACTATTCTTATGCTTGAAAAATGGAAGGCCTGCAATACATAATCAACATTCTCAATAAAGAAATTATAATATTTAAAATAAAACAACAACCCGAAATTCATGCATACGGAGAATGTTAGAATCAACTTTCTCTTTAATTCGTTTTCTGTATGATACATCCATTTTACAAGATGAAAATCAATGAATGTAGTTCCTAATATTACAAAAATAAATTTTGGTGCGCCCCAGCTATAGAAAAAAACACTTGCTATTAAGATTACAACATTTTTTAATTCCGGCTTGACAATATAATAGAATAGAATAAAAATGGGTAAAAAATATAGTAGAAAAATTATACTGCTGAAAACCATTTTTAATTGTTAGTTTTTTTATGAGAAGTAATTCATGGGTATAATGGCCTAATAATTTGTACAAATAGCTTTTATAAATGCGATTAATAAATTGAAAGACTTATTGATGTTTAAACAATACAATATTTTCGTCTTCTTTAACCTTGACCCACTCCTTAGAACTATTAAGTTCATTCAGTTTATCTTCAAACTCTTTCTCATTCATTGGGTATATATTTCCTGATTTCAGAATAACAATATACTCTGCATTATTTATCACCGGAAACTGATAAATATAATCTCTGAATGCCAGATGCGGAACTAATCCATTTGTTGCAGAAACAGGTGCATTTTTGGGAATTTCCTTTAATACTGCCTGAACTTTTTTTACATTATAGGGAGTTACATAATGGTCTTTATTGTAGAACTGAATTCGTTCAGCACTATACCATTTGGACACTCTGTGATCCAAAGATGAAATAGTTGCGCCTATAGTTATCAAACATGGAATCAGATAAACCAGAAAAATTCTCTTTTTATTCCACTCATTTAAAACAGTAAAGAGCGAGAGCGTCAAAATAGGAACCAACTCAATAGAATACTGATAATTTAATCCCCATTTGCCTATGTCATCATTAAACAACTTCTGCGCATAAATTGGAAGTATCATAGGAATGTACTGAGGCTTATAAAACAGTGCATATCCTCCCGACAGGAGTACAAAAAAGTGAAGTTCAGACTTTATATTATTCGCTTCATTCCAACCCGTGTTGTTTTCAAAAAATAAACTGAATACATATTGTGGCCTAGTTATAATTGTTTTGATAGCTTCTCTGAAATTTTCACCTAATGCTTTATAATGAAAATGCAGATACTCTCTGCCATCATTGGCCATGGAGGGAATCAGCACTTTAACAACTAAAACAAAATAACATAGTGCAAAAATTCCGAGATAAAGCGATTTTTTCCTTTGATCCGGTGATTTATAATTCAGTAAAAACAGTGTCACGGCAATAAATATTGCCCATAACGCCATATTCTCTTTACTGATGCAAATGAGTAAGAACAACAGAATCGAGTATTTCCAATGACGGTTTTCAAATGCATAAAACAACCAAGGGACTAACATGGCGGCAATGACATTATCATGGTAATCGAAGCCAAGAGCAGAATATATTCCCCATACCGAATAGAAATGTATTGCAGCGATAACCGACAAATTAAAGTCAGAAGTTTTCTTATGGAAGTATTTATAAATTCCTATACCGCCAAAAAGTATTGCTGCAATTTGAAACAGTAACATGGTATAAGAACCAAAAATCCAATAGAATGGTGAAACAAGTATGGGTAATAAACTGAAATGATCTGACAGTACGTTATCAAACTGAGGTTGCATAAGCATACAGTCATTCCACCTGAAATGTGCATAATCGTAAATTGCATTGTTGTTGATGCCTAAATCCCATGCATAAGTTCTGAAATTGTAATGATTGACGAGCGAAATAGAAGAATATACTAAACCGAAACAAGCAACAATAATTGCCAGTATCAAATTCTTCCTTCGTTTATTATTGATCATTTCTTAAAAATCAGAAACCAAGTGGCGACAAGGTGAGATTTCCCAAGTCAGCTTTTTTTGTATTCTTTGACTGATCAGTTACAACCTGAGTCATATTCACATCTCCACGAACCATTGAATATTCAGTTGCAGAAGCTTTCCAGTGATAAAACGGATACTGAGAAAACAACTCAAAACTTCCATCCTGTTTAGAAACTGTATGATATAATTGTGTCCAATCTTCACTCCATGCTAAAATTATTCCTCCTTCAATTGGAGTTCCTTTCGCATCTGTCAGTTTTCCTGTGAGCTTAAAATAGGTGTTTCGGGAATAATTATAGTAATTATCCGGTTGCACACATTCGCCTTTTGTCTTTGGAATCTCAAATGATTTAATCACATCGTTCATAGGTTTGGCTGTGCCGTGCACAACACTTCCATCCTTAAGTTTTGTAATTCCATCCCTGCTTACCACACCCAAAAAGTCCTGATGAAAATCAAGCCATTTTACATCCCTGAACTGCCACCATGAATAACCAATGCCTCCGCAGTTGAAAGTCTGATATAATGTTTTATCCGCAAAATTCTTCTGAACATCATAACTTATAGAATCATTGTCTGCAGGCACTCCTGTTTCACCAATCATCCATGGAACTTTTACATGTTTTCCATACCAAAATATTTCGCTCATCACCTGATTCGGCTCATATTCATATGGATGAAATGAAAGAAAATCAACACTCATAATATTAGGATCCCACTCAATTACTTCCCTCACACCTGTCATACCTATAGTTGAAAGCTGATTTGGTGCATTGTCGTTCTTTATCTTTTGCCATCTTTTCACTAATTCATAAATATCTTTCTTTTCCCTTTCAAGTGTATCAAAATATAATGGTTCGTTAAAAATATCATAAGCCATCAGTGTAGTTGTAGTACTGAAATGTTTGGCCAATTTTGCAAAATGAGTTTCTGTAGTACTATAGTTTGGGTGTAACCTTACCAACAGGATTATTTTTAAACCTGCCTGTTCAGCTAATTTAAAAACTGTTGCAAGAGCAGAATAATATTCCTGATAAGTTGATTCATTTAATTCATAAGTACTTTGATTGTTATTTTCATTACAGCAGGCTGATACAGCTAATTTGCCATTACTGTAATCTTCGATAACCTCTTCGCCTATACCAACAATTCTCATGGAATTGTAACCTAATTCTTTAATCCACATAAAATCCTTCAGCAAATCATTCTTACATGAATCCGGATTCCGGCTTATAAGATTTATGTCAGGATAATATCCGTTATAAGGGGCAGGGTAAAATTTTCCACCTGAATGTAACATACTCACTTTATAGTTAATAGTCAATGGAAAAAATTCCTTATCGTCTAAACTGAAATGACCATTCTTAATGGAGACAAAATGAGATGGTGCTGCTGTTTTTTTTTCTTCTTTGTATGAAGAGCAAAACAGTATGCAAATAATAACTGTTACAGGCAGAAGTAAATATTTTTTTATCATAAGGTATTTTTTAATCTTCACAAACCATATCCTGTTTTTTGTTCATTGTATCTCTCAACAAATCTATACATTTTCTTCCGTTTTATTTTTCCGGATTTGAGTGCTGTAAATTCATTATACAATGCTTCATTATCAGAAATAGCTGCTGCAACATTTTCAGGTGTGAGTTCCATGATTTGGCCTGTTGCTAAAATAAACAAGTTAATGGTCATACTTGCATTGGCTTCGGTTACCACAGGTGCCAGTCCTGCTCTGATGGTGGGATAACTTTCTTTGAAAATAGAAACCGGGCCAATGGCAGAAAACCGGTGAAAACGATCGTTTAGAAAAATATAAGGGGTTCCGTTTTCTACATAACCCCACAAACTGTCGCGCTCCATTTTGCGTTTCACACCCCGGTTGTCGAAGTAAAACAGGTTTTGAGTAGCAGCCCATTGACCAATACTGAAACCGGAATTATCATTGTCTGATTTTGCCAACTGATCTCTTCCAACTGATGGTTTGTGATGCTGCAAATCTGCCAGCGTGAAATATACTCCGTCAGCAAAAAAAGATTCAACAGGCGTTACGTTATCTGCAGGAGCACTTTGAATATCCTGAGCCTCAGAAAAAAACGGCATGCACAGCAACACGGATGTCATGGCATAAAAAAATATTTTCATCAACCTTAATTATTTTAATCTTATGCAAAGAAAGTAAAATACTTTTTTGCTGATTGCTTCACTATACCATAAAACAGCAGTTTTTTATTGACAATTTACTGAACACTATGAGCCTGAATCCTGAGCTTCCATTACTCTGAACTGAATGTTGTACAGATGGGAATAAACGCCTTTCAGTGCAAGTAAGGTTTGATGGTTGCCTTCTTCAATTATTTTTCCACGTTCCATAACCATAATGCGTGAAGCATTTTTGATGGTGGACAACCTGTGGGCAATAATCAGCGATGTGCGCCCCTGAGTAACCATTTCAGTGGCTTTTACAAGCAAATGTTCAAGCTCTGAATCAACGCTGCTGGTTGCTTCATCCAGAATAATTAACTGAGGTTTATGTGCAAGCACTCTTGCAAAAGATATGAGTTGTCGCTGTCCGGTACTCAGCAATCCTCCTCTTTCACCGGGATTATAGTCAAGTCCTTCGGGAAGCTGACTGATAAATTCCCATGCACCGGTTTTTTCGAGAATTAATTGTACTTCTGACTCGGTAATGGAAGAATCGTACAAAGCAACATTCTGATAAATACTGTCGGAAAACAAAAACACATCCTGAAGCACAATTCCAATAACCTTTCGCAACGACTGAAGATCATACTCCCGAATATCAACATCATCAATAAGAATGCTTCCTTTCTGTATTTCATAAAGCCTGTTGATCAGGTTGATGATGGTGGTTTTGCCTGCTCCGGTGTGACCAACAATTGCTACTGACTGCCCTGCAGGAATTACGAAGGATAAATCACGAAGTATCCATTCGTTTTCTTTGTAAGCAAACCACACATTTCTGAATTCAATCTTGCCTTTGATGTTTTCAGCAACAAGCTTACCTTCATTCACTTCGCTGTGGGTTTCGTCATAGAGTTTAAAAATGCGTTCGGAGCTTACCATGCCCATCTGCAGTGTATTAAATTTATCTGCTAACTGGCGTATAGGCCGGAACAACTGGTTGATGTATTGTATAAATGCCACCAGTATTCCAAAGGAAGCAAGACCTTTGATGGCGCTTCCGCCACCATACCACACAATAAGTCCGATGGAAGTGGCTGAAAGAATTTCGACAACAGGGAAAAACAAACTGTAAAACCAAATGGAGCGTATGTTGGCATCGCGGTGTGATGCATTTATTTTTTCGAACTTATGCATCTCCTGCTCTTCGCGGTTAAAAATCTGAACAATGCGCATGGCAGTAAGATGCTCCTGTATAAACTCATTCAGTCGTGCTACCTGTGTGCGGACATCATTAAAAGTTACACGAATATTCTTCTGGAAAACACGTGTTGCAATCATCAGCACGGGCAGCGTTACCAGACTGATGCATGCCAGTTTGAAATCAATATAAAACATGATAACGATGATGACCACTACCTGCAGCAAATCGCTGATGATAAGAATAATGCCATCTGAAAAAATATCGGCAATGGTTTCCATATCGCTTACCAGACGGGTAATTGTAATTCCTACAGGAGTTTTATCAAAATATGAAGATGAAAATCTTACTATTCTTTCAAATAATGTTTTTCGCATGGAATAAATCACCTCCTGCCCCAGCCTGTTGGTGAGTGTTGTATAAATGTATTGCAGAATACCTTGCGACAGCAACACTGCCGACATGATTAAAGTAATCCTCAGCAATCCCTGCATGTCGTCCTTTGCAATATAATCGTCAAGCGCAATTTGTGTAAGCCATGGCATAACGGGCGCAAGTGCTGCAAGCGCTAATGTGATGATGATGGTGAGAATGAAAAACAACTTAAACGGCATGACAAATACCATCACCCGCTTGAGTAGTTTCCAGTTAAATGCAGATCCGCTTGACGACAAAATGTTAGGATATATAATGATTCAGCAGTTTGCAAATTTGCCTCTATATGTTGTCAATTCAAAATAATGCAGGAAATTGTTATGAATTTTTATACCTGCCAAAGCATCATGCCGTTGGTATTTGTTACTTTTGCACATTCATGAATCCCGTATTAAAAGTTGCTTTTCACACATTGGGCTGCAAATTAAACTTTGCAGAGACTTCAACCATTGCCCGTGAACTGATGGACAATGGCTGCCAGCGTGTTGACTATAATGACTTTGCTGATGTGTATGTGATTAACACATGCTCAGTGACTGAAAGTGCCGACCGCGAATGTCAGACCTGGGTTAACCGCGCTTTGCAGTCGAACCCTGAAGCTCATGTGGTGGTGATAGGTTGCTATGCACAGCTGAAACCCGAAAAAATTGCATCCATTCCGGGAGTGAGTCTGGTGCTCGGAGCTACTGAAAAATTTAATGTAGCCAACTACATACATCATCTGAAAGAAAAAACTGATGCACAGATTTTTTCATGCGATATTGCTACGCATCACACCTTTGTAAGCAGCTATTCTTCCGGTGACCGCACGAGAGTGTTTCTGAAAGTTCAGGACGGATGTGATTACACCTGTACCTACTGCACCATACCATTGGCGCGTGGCAAAAGTCGTAGCGACAATATTGAACATGTACTGCAGCAAACAGAAGCTATTGCTGCACGTGGTGCAAAAGAAATTGTACTTACCGGAGTAAACCTTGGCGATTTTGGAAAACAGGATTCAGAAGGCAGGCATCAGTATGATTTTTTTGATCTGGTGCGTGCACTCGATGAACAACCTTTGCAAATGCGATATCGCATTTCATCCATAGAACCCAATTTGCTGAAAGATGAAATTATCGAATGGGTTAGCCGCTCTCAGAAATTTATGCCTCACTTTCACATTCCATTGCAGAGTGGTTCTGATACGGTACTCAAACTGATGCGCAGACGTTATCTTACTGTTCTTTACACTTCCCGCATCAACAAAATAAAAGAGCTGATGCCTCATGCCTGTATAGGAGTTGATGTGATTACTGGTTTTCCGGGCGAAACGGAAGAAGAATTTCTAAAGACATACAATTTCCTTCAGGAGGCTGACATATCGTATTTGCATGTGTTCACCTATTCTGAAAGAGCCAATACTTTGGCAGCAGACATGCAGGGGAAAGTGCCATTGAAAGAACGCAAAAAACGCACTCAGATGCTGCGTATTTTGTCTGAAAAGAAACTACGCTTTTTTTACTCACAGCAGGAAAATAAAATCATGAATGTGTTGTTTGAAAGCGATAACAAAAATGGTTGGATGCATGGTTTCACTGAGAATTATGTAAAAGTAAAAACACCATTCAACCCTGAGTTGATTAATACCCTGGAGCCATGCAGACTTATTGCCCCCGACAGATATAATGAGATGTCCTGTGAAATTTTATCACTACAAACTGCTTAACTGCTTTTCATACTGATGTATCCTACCCTCTCCGATTTATTGAACGACCTTTTCGGAATAAACCTGCCTTTGCCTATTCAAACTTTTGGGCTGATGATGGCATTGTCGTTTTTTCTGGCTGCTTACACACTCACTCTTGAGTTGAAACGTAAAGAGAAAAACGGATTATTAAAATCTTTTACTTACAGCTATGTCAAAGGTAAACCTGCGACCACCGGTGAATTAATTGTTGCAGGGATTGTAGGTTTTATTATCGGGTTTAAACTTCTGGAAGCAATATTGAATTATAACGATTTGGTAAATAATCCGCAGGAGTTTTTATTGTCTTCAAGAGGAAATATTTGGGGTGGATTGCTCGCAGCAGCTTATTCTGCATGGAGCAAATACAATGAGAAGAAAAAACAACAGTTAGCTGTGCCGCAAACCATCACCGAAACAGGATATCCGCATCAGTTTGTGATGAACATAACAATGGCTGCAGCACTTGCGGGACTAATAGGTGCTAAAATTTTTCACAACCTCGAAAACATAGATGATTTCATGCGCGACCCTGTGGATGCTCTTATTTCATTCAGCGGACTTACATTTTTCGGAGGGCTTATCTGCGGAGCAGCTGCAGTGCTGTGGTATAGCGGCAAAAAATTAAAAGTGCCTGCATGGGTTATCTGCGATGCCACTGCTCCCGGGTTGATGTTATCGTATGGTACCGGACGTTTGGGTTGTCATCTGGCAGGCGATGGCGACTGGGGAATTGTAAATACAGCAGCCAAACCATCATGGTTTCCATTTCCTGACTGGATGTGGAGTTACAATTATCCTCATAATGTCATCAACGAAGGTGTTCCTATTGATGGTTGCACCGGCAATCATTGTTTTCAGTTGATACCTCCCGTATTCCCTACTCCACTTTATGAAGCAGCTGCGTGTATCATTTTGTTTTTTGTACTGTGGCAGTTGCGCAAAAAGATTCATATTCCGGGAATGTTGTTTGGCGTTTATCTGTTGTTTACAGGAGTGGAACGATTACTCATTGAACAAATACGGGTAAATACCAAGTATCATATTTTTGGTCATGGAATCACGCAAGCTGAACTCATTTCATCCTTTTTAATAGTCATTTCCATTGCTCTTATTTTTTATCTGAAAAGAAGAAAAACTGTTACCGCACGTTGACGGTATCATGTTTTTGATTAACTTGCCCATTCTTTTCAGCAAAACCGAATGTCTGTTTCAAGACTTATTACTTTTATTGCTGTATTCATCAGCCTCAGCAGTAATGCGCAAACCCGCATACGTGTGCCTGTGCTTGATTACAGCTCTATGGATGAGTTTGCATTAAAACTTTCAGCACAAAATATTGACAATGCCGATACGCTTGCTTCACGCATTATGCACGAGTACGACAAGCCACACTTCCGTTTAAGAGTTGCTTTCAGATGGATTGCAGAAAACATACAGTATGATGTTCGCTCCAAAAAGCCTGCTGCCTCAGCACAGGAAGTTTTCAGATTGCGAAAGGCAAATGCCGAAGGATTTTGTAATCTGTTGAATGTACTCTGCGCTAAAATGAAAATACAATCTGAAACAGTGCCCGGATTTTTACGCAAAGGATTACTGCCCGGAAAATCACTGAAGAAAATGAATCATTGCTGGAATACAGTTAAGTTATACAACAAGTGGTATTTGCTGGATGTGACACTTGCCAGCGGATTTACCGAAAAGAAAGGTCGTGTATTCACCAAACGGTTCAACGATATGTATTATGCACTGCATCCGCGGCAGATTATTCTCACACATCTTCCTATGAACAGCAGCCGTCAGTATCTTGACACCATTGTTGACCGAAAAACATTTTTTAATTTCCCTGAAGTGTATGATGCATTTTTCGAAAACGGACTCTATGCACTTACTCCCGCTGATGGAATTGTAGAACTGAATAATGGTCAGCTCAAGAAATTTTATTTCAAAACAATGGACAGCCTTCTTGTAGGAAAAATAGAAATCACCGAAGGAAAAAAGTCTGAGCGGATTCCCGTTACCTTCAGACAAAGCGACAATGTGATTCAGTTTGACTATCTCAACAGTTCAAAAAAGAAAAAATCAATTAACATTTTTTTAGATGGGTCGCTGATAGCAACTTATCTGATTGTTCCCGAAAAGAAAAAACGCTGAGGCATCAGCTTTTCAGCATCACCAGCAATTTGGCAAGGCTGTCTTTCAGATTTCTTCTGTCAATTATTTTATCGAGAAAACCATGCTCGAGTACAAACTCTGCCGTCTGAAATCCTTTTGGTAAATCTTTTCCTATGGTTTCTTTCACCACGCGTGGTCCGGCAAAGCCTATCAAAGCACCGGGTTCAGCAATGTTTAAATCGCCAAGCATGGCAAACGATGCCGTAACACCTCCTGTGGTTGGATCGGTAAGTAAACTGATGTAAGGAAGTTTTGCTTCCGACATCTGAGTAAGTTTGGCTGAAGTCTTAGCCATTTGCATCAGCGAAAATGCAGCTTCCATCATTCGTGCTCCTCCCGATTTGCTGATGATCATCAACGGAAGTTTATGTTGAAGACAATAGTCAATGGCACGTGCAATTTTTTCGCCCATCACAGAGCCCATACTTCCGCCAATGAATTCAAAATCCATACAGGCAATCACCAAATCATGACCATAAACCTGACCATGAGCAGTGCGTATGGCATCCTTCAGATGTGTTTTAGACATCGTATCACGAAGTCTGTCTTTATATTTTTTGGTGTCCACAAAATCCAGTGGATCGCCTGAAGTAATATTCTCATTAAACTCCTTGAACTGATTGTTATCGAAAAGAATGGCAAAATATTCTTCAGAGCCAATGCGCTCGTGAAATCCGCAGTTGGGGCAAACATACTTGCTTTCCTCATGGTCAGACGATGCCACAATGGATTTACATGACGGGCATTTATACCACAGTCCTTCGGGGGTTTCTTTTTTTTCTTTGGTAGAAGTTGTAATACCTTCTTTTATTCGTTTAAACCACGACATGCTGTTTTATTTTAAAAGAAACTCATACCTGCTTAATCCTTAATTCGGATGGTTGGGTACCGGCAGAATTTCTCAGGCTAAAGTAATTTCTTTTGACAAATAAACATCCTGGATGGCATTCAGCATTTCAACACCTTCTTTGAAAGGTTTTTGAAACGCTTTCCTACCTGAAATAAGGCCCTGACCACCGGCACGTTTGTTAATAACGGCAGTAGTCACTGCTTCGGCCATGTCGGTAGCACCTTTGGATTCACCACCGGAATTAATCAGTCCCATGCGACCGTTGTAGCAGTTAAGTACCTGATAACGACAAAGGTCAATCGGGTGATCTGAAGTGAGTTTTGCATACACATCCTTATGTGTTTTGCCAAAATTGATAGCTGTATAACCACCATTGTTGGTTGGAAGTTTTTGTTTGATGATATCAGCCTGAATAGTTACACCAAGATGATTTGCCTGAGCGGTAAGATCAGCGGCAGTATGATAATCCACACCATCTTTCTTGAATCCGCTGTTGCGCAGATAACACCAAAGTATGGTTGCCATTCCCAGCTCATGAGCACGCTCAAAAGCCTGAGCCACTTCCACAATCTGACGTGACGACTCTTCGCTGCCGAAATAAATGGTGGCACCAACGGCTGCTGCTCCCATATTCCATGCTTCGTCAACCGAGCCAAACATGATCTGATCGAATTTATTCGGATAAGTAAGAAACTCGTTGTGATTGATTTTTACAATGAAAGGAATTTTATGTGCATATTTTCGAGATACAGATGCCAGCACACCATAGGTAGAAGCCACTGCATTGCAACCTCCTTCAATGGCAAGTTTTACAATATTTTCAGGATCGAAAAACATTGGATTGGGAGCAAAAGACGCACCTGCAGAATGTTCGATGCCCTGGTCAACAGGCAGAATAGACATATACCCTGTTCCGGCAAGGCGACCATGATTGTATAATGACTGAATACTTCTCACCGTTTGATTATTGCGGTTGGAAGGAATAAAAATGCGGTCAACAAAATCGGCACCCGGCTGATGAAGTGAATCCTTGGGTACTGTTTTGCATACATGGTTCAACAGTGAATCGGCATCTTTGCCTAAGAGTTCTGTTATTTTCTTGAGCATAAATTAAATTATTTCGCTTTTTTAGTTAATGACTGCAAAACTACATTTTTTCCCGATTGTATCAGACCTTAAAATGTAACTCTCTTTAAGCCATAGTTTAATACTTTTATGCCGGATTTTTTTAGATAACAGAAATGAAAATAGTAATACCTGTTGCCGGAATTGGCACCAAACTGCGCCCGCATACACACACACAACCCAAGACACTGGTACCTGTAGCCGGAAGACCTATACTTGCTCATATCATTGATTACTTTGTAGAGTCGGGCTATGATGAGTTTGTTTTTATCATAGGCTATATGGGCGAAAAAATTGAAGAGTTTGTAAACACCAAATACCCTTCGCTGAAAACTGCTTTTGTAGTTCAGGAGCCCCGCGAAGGAACAGGCCACTCTGTGTGGTGTGCACGCAACAGTGTGCATGCTGATGATGAGATGCTGATAATACTTGGTGATACGATTATTGATTTTGACATTAAAGTTTTTCAGGGAGCTAAAAATAATTTGCTTGGAGTAAAAAAAGTGGAAGACCCGCGCAACTTTGGTGTGGTAGAACTGGATGAGGATGGCTTTGTAGAAAAATTATATGAGAAACCTGTGATTCCAAAATCCAATCTTGCTCTGGTGGGAATTTATTATATCAAACATGCCGGAAGTTTATTCGATGAATTGCAGGTGCTTATTGACAATCAGATTAAGACTCTTGGTGAATATCATCTTACCGATGGCATCATGCGTATGATTGAACAGGGTGCCAAAACAGGCGTTTTTCAGGTGGGCAACTGGTTCGACTGCGGAGGCAAGGACAGCCTGCTCGAAACCAATGCCACACTGCTCAGCCGCATGGAAGAAGCGCATCCTACCACACAAAAATTTCCGAATACCATCATCATTCCTCCGGTAAGCATAGCCTACAATTGTGATATTGCAGACTCCATCATCGGGCCCGATGTTTCCATTGGCGAACATACCATTGTGCGAAGTTCTGTCATTAAGGATTCTATCATTGGCTCCTACTCACAACTCGAAACGGCAGTGTTGCATCATTCCGTTATCGGAAGCGATGCCTATCTTAAAGGATTAAGCCAAAGCCTCAATATTGGCGACAGTACTGAGATTGATTTTAGTTGATGCAGCATAATATTAAGTAGAGAATTAAATAACTCTTAATCCTTCAACATCTTTCCAGTCCACACATTTCCATTGGTCAGGTATGCTCTCACAAAA
>ERZ795053.131-NODE-131-length-89222-cov-18.969596_pt1 | contig 89222 bp, 78 predicted proteins | sample MGYA00375137_ERZ795053 | MGnify/ENA primary metagenome ERZ795053 (study PRJEB30182, sample SAMN05720284) | activated sludge metagenome | isolation source: Anaerobic digester | place: Hong Kong | collected 2014-12-17 ...
TACCCGCTACCCCTAATTGAACATTCCCCGGATCTTGTCCACGAAGCTCTTCTCTTTCCTGGTCTCGCCTTCATCGGGTTGGAAGTTTTTGGCATCCCGGAGTTTTTCCATCGTCTTCTTCTCTTCAGTGGTCATGTGTTTCGGCACCCAGACATTCACCTGGATGATCTGATCACCTTTGCCGTAAGAATTGAGTGATGGCAGCCCTTTGCCTTTGAGCCGCATGATGTGGCCGCTTTGTGTGCCTTCCGGAATTTTGATGCGGGCTCTTCCACCAATGGTGGGCACTTCCACCTGTGTACCGAGGGCCATATCTGCAATATTGAGATACAGATTGTACAGTACGTGTTGTCCTTCCCGCTTCAGGTCGCTGTGTGGTATCTCTTCTACAGAGATGAGCAGATCGCCGTTGGGTCCGCCTTGTTCACCGGCATTACCACGGCCGGACATGGACAGCTCCACGCCATCGGTCACACCGGCAGGAATATCGAGTGTGATGGTATCTTCTCCGTACACCCTTCCTTCGCCGTGGCATTTTCCGCAATTGGCAATGATGGTCTGTCCTGATCCGTTACAGGTCGGGCAGGTCTGTGTGGTCTGCATCTGACCCAGGATGGTGTTGGCCACTCTGCGCACTGCACCCTGTCCGCCGCAGGTCTTACAGGTCTCATACGCAGAGCCATCCTTGGCTCCTGTTCCGCTACAGGAATCGCATGGGATATATTTCTTGACCTTGATGGTCTTCTTGGTGCCATCGGCAATTTCGTCCAGGGTCATCTTGACCTTGATGCGGATATTGCTGCCCCGCTTACCTCTTCCCCGCTGTGCACCACGACCTCTTCCACCGCCGCCAAAAAAAGAATCGAAAATGGAATCACCAAAAATGTCGCCGAACTGGCTGAAGATATCATCCATATTCATACCTCCGCCCGCACCGCCAAAACCACCGGCACCACCCATGCCTGCATGGCCGAACTGATCGTACCGCTGTTTCTTTTCCGCATTGCTCAGTACGTCATAGGCTTCGGCCGCCTCCTTGAACTTTTCTTCGGCTTCTTTATTACCGGGGTTCTTGTCAGGATGGTACTGCAATGCCATCTTGCGGTAAGCTTTCTTGATCTCTTCCGCAGATGCATTCTTACTGACACCCAGCACTTCGTAATAATCTCGCTTCGCCATCTCGTTTATTTACCTACCACCACTTTCGCATAGCGGATGATCTTTTCATTAAGCGTATAACCTTTTTCGATCACATCCACAACCTTCCCCTTCATGTCATCACCGGCCGGTATCTCCGTGACAGCTTCCATGGTCTCGGCGTCAAAATCCTGTCCCTTGACCTCCATGGGTTGAAGGCCTTTTTGAGCGACCATGTTTTTCAGTTTTTCACTGATCAGCACCAGCCCCTGACGAATGGCTTCCACATCCTGTGCCTTATCAATGATCTCAGATGCACGGTCCACATCATCCAATACAGGCAGCAGGTCTGCCATAATATCCTGACCCGCTGTCTTGATGATATCCAGCCGCTCTCTGGCGGTTCGTCGCTTGTAATTCTCAAACTCAGCCAGCAAACGAATGAATTTCTCCTTTTGCTGCTCCAGTTCATTCACCAGCGAACTGGATTCTTCCACCAGCTCTTCCTCCACCGGCATACCTTCAGCCGGGCGTTCCTGTTCAGTATTTTCTGTATCTGACAGGGTGGTCTCTTCGTCTTGTATTTCCTGCTTTTTTGACATACTCAGGGTTATTATTGGTGTACACACACCGATACCGCCATGTGCAAAAATACTGCCATGCCGGTCCTGTTGTCAAAATGTCACGGTCAGTGTTCGCTGAGGTCTTCCAGGAGGTTCTCCAGATCTGCTATTTCCACATACCGGTACAGGATCTCTCCATTACCGTCTATCAGGAAATATTTAGGAAGGGTATTGACCTCATAAGTGAGCACAGAAGGGGCATTCCATTTCCGGGGATCGCACATCTGATACGGCCAGTTGCATTTATCCTCTTTGATGGCCTGCAGCCATTGTTCTTCAGAATTATCAAGTGAAACAGAATAGATGGTAAAGCCATCGGCGTTCTCAAATTTCTGATCCTTGAAGGTGTTGTACATCCGGCCCATTTCAAAATGCGCCTGCCGGCAAATATTGCTGGCGGCTGTCCAGAATTCCACCAATACCAGTTTCCCCTCCAGAGACGACAGACTGGCACAGTCTCCTTTCATCCCATCGCACAGGATCTCCGGCGCCAGGTTACCGGTCTTGATGCCTATTACAGCTTCTTTGGAACCGGAACAGGTGAAGGAGGAGGTCAGGATGAAAAACAGGGAAAAAACGGTCAGCGCAAGGCTGAGAGAGGAGCGGTACTGCATGGCCTTTAAACAATAATTTCTTTTGTGTAATTGCTTAATTCTTTGATGTACAAATCACACAGAACGTTGCATGGGTCAGGCGATCCTTTCGATGGATGCACCCAAAGCCTTCAACCTGGAGTCAATGCGCTGATAGCCCCGGTCTATCTGCTCGATGTTGCGTATGATACTGGTTCCCTTGGCCGACAGTGCTGCGATGAGCAATGCCACACCTGCACGTATATCGGGTGAACTCATTTCGAGACCCCGAAGCTGATTCCTGCGGTCCAGTCCGATCACGGTAGCACGGTGCGGGTCACAAAGAATGATCTGGGCACCCATATCAATGAGTTTGTCAACAAAGAACAGCCTGCTCTCAAACATCTTCTGGTGGATGAGTACGGATCCTTTGGCCTGGGTGGCCACCACCAGCACGATACTCAGCAGGTCAGGTGTAAAACCCGGCCACGGTGCATCAGCTATGGTCATGATGGAACCGTCAATAAAGGTCTGTATCTCGTAATGTTCCTGCGCCGGTATGTACAGGTCTTCTCCTCTCCTCTCCATCTGAATGCCCAGCCTGCTGAACACGTCTGGTATCAGACCGAGCTGATCATAAGCCACATCTTTAATGGTGATCTCACTTTGTGTCATGGCGGCCATACCGATGAAGCTGCCGATCTCGATCATATCAGGCAGCATGCGATGGTCTGTGCCATGCAACGCTTCCACACCTTCAATGATGAGCATGTTGGAGCCGATGCCGCTGATCTTTGCTCCCATACCCACCAGCATTTTACATAACTGCTGCAGATAGGGTTCACAGGCGGCATTGTAGATGGTCGTAGTGCCTTCAGCCAGCACAGCAGCCATCACCACGTTGGCAGTACCGGTAACAGACGCTTCATCCAGCAACATATAAGTGCCATGAAGCCTGGAGGCATCAATGGTATAGAATGCATCGTGGGTATCGTAGTTGAATCTGGCTCCCAGTTTTTCGAAACCTATGAAGTGGGTGTCCAGCCTGCGGCGACCGATCTTATCTCCACCGGGTTTGGGCAGACTGGCTTTCTTGAACCTCGCGAGGAGGGGGCCAAGTATCATGACAGATCCACGGAGACGCCGGCTTTTTTCCTTGAATGCCTCCGTTTGCAGAAAGTCCAGATTGACATCTCTCGCAGTGAAGGTGCAGGTATCTGATGATGGCCGGTCAATGACAACACCCATATCACCCAGCAGGTCTATGAGCAGGTTGACATCGAGGATGTCCGGAATATTGGTGATGGTAACAGACTCCGGTGTGAGCAGTACTGCACAGATGACCTGAAGTGCTTCGTTCTTGGCACCCTGGGGAATGATCTCTCCGCTGAGCGACTTCCCTCCTTTGATCTCAAATGCCCCCATCAGCGGTTGCGTTTGAAATTGCGGTTCTTGTTCTGTTTGAAATTGCGCTGGTAGCGTCCGCCCTGACGTCTCTCCTGGGTCTGTTGCTGATTCGGCCCCTGTTTGGTGCGGTTGGCCTTGCTAAGAGTATCCAGGTTGCTTTCTTCGTGCAGGGTCAGTTTACCACCAGACAGGAATTCAAGATCTGACTTGATCAGGTCATCTGTTACATTCTCCCTGTTCCAGTTCTGGTACACCAGTTTCATGTAATTGCCAATGACCTCTGTAAACGCTTCCTGCTTCTCCGGATCCTCCATGCTGATGGCCTGTTTGATCATGGACTCCACGTACCTGCCGTAGTGGCGGAAATGCACATTCTCTTTTGGATACTTCAGCTGCATATTTTTCCGGCGCAGCTCCTCCCTGTCGGGGATGGGATACGGCGATTCAGCTTCCAGTCTGAAGTCAGAGATGGCGAAAATATGGTCCCACAACTTGTGGCGATAGTCTTCTACATTTCGAAGGGCGGGATTGAGGGTTCCCATCAGTTCGATGATATCCTGTACCAGGTTGTTGCGTTCAACCGGATCCTGGATGGTCATGGCATGCTGAACAAGGTATTGGATATTCCGCCCATACTCTTTCATGATGAGCTTTTCCCTCGAGGAGTTATAGTTGTAATCCATAAACAGTAGGGTAAAGGTACTGATTTTGCCACAGGCTTACAGACAAACAGGGAGCCCGGGCTCCCTGTCTTCTACATCTTATCCACTCAGTACCCCGGATGAGGCGGTGGACCATCAGATCTCCCCCCCGGCATCCTGTCAGCACCATCGGGCGGACCGTCACGCCGGTCGCGGGCATGGCGCAGCAATTCCCGTTTAAAAGCTTCCTCTGCACCGGTCAGCATAGCCACTTTCTGCATAGGTAATACCTGACTGAACTGGCCTGCATAGCGCTTCCTGATATCCAGCAACTGCTGTTCAGACTGGAAGTAGTTATCCAGATACTGTTTCAGCTGTTCATCGGTCATTTTGGTAAAATCAGACCTTTCCATCTTGTCCCGCCTGGACTCCATGATCACCTTGACTTCATCACGCATGCTGTTATACACCGGCCAGAATACTTTAGATTCATCGGGCGTCAGCGACAGGTAATTGGTCAGAAAGGCAATTCTCAAAGCTTCGGCCCTTTCGTCGTCAGGGGGCGGGCCTCCCTGTGCCCGGATGCCGGTCACGGCCATCACCAGGGCAAAGATCAATGTCAGTCTTTTCATATATTATATAATTATGTTATAATCCAAAATCATCTTCGAACAGATCCAGCCAGGCATCTTCATCGAGTTCGGGCAAATCATGTGGCAGGTACTGTACCTCTTCGGCACTTTCCACCTCTATGGTCTCCTCTACTATGTCCTGATCAATACCGGTCGATTCCAGTGCGTCATCGGCAGTGATCAGGCCGGCACTCAATAACTCTTCCGCACTCAGATCAATATCTTCACTTTCCAGCATGGCGATCACATCCAGCCAGTCCAGTTCAGCCAGCTGCGACTGAAAATCAGGAGTATCCTGTGGTTGCGGACGGAGAAACTGCCAGCCGATGAAGAGCAACACCAGAGCAGCGGCTGCAGTGACCCAGCGGGCAACCATCGGTATGACCTTCTTTCTGCCGATGGTCTTTTCCAGCACTTCCTGTTCCAGACGGTCGAAATAACCGGCAGGTACTTCGGGCTCTTCAGGCTCAGGCCAGGTGGCCAGCTCCGGGAAGATATCCCTCAGTTCGTCCTGTATGTCCTTGTTCTTCGGTGCCATTTGTATGTATGATGGGTGAAAGGGTTTCGGGTTTAATGACTGGTCAGTTGTTCTTTTATTTTTTGTACAGCATGGTGATAGGAAGCCTTCAAGGCACCTACACTGGTATCCAGTACGCTGCTCATCTCTTCATAAGGCATCTCATCATAGTAGCGCAACAGGAATACCTGTTTCTGTCGTGCAGGAAGCGTATTGATGGCATGGTGCAGTCGATCTTCCGCTTCTTCGGCATCCAGATAGGCACCAGCAGCTGCAGACGCAGATTCCGGCTCCAGGGGTACTGACTGTCGCCTGTTCCGTTGTTCCAGAAAGCTCAGTGCCTCATTTGTGGCGATGCGATAGATCCAGGTAAAGAGACCAGCTTCTTCGCGGAAGTCGTCCAGTTTTCGCCAGACCTTTACCAATACATTCTGGGTGATGTCGTTCGCATCTTCATGGTCTTCCACCATGCGACGCACATGCCAGTAAACTCTTTTGGAATACTGTTGCGTGAGGGCTGTAAAAGCCTTCTCGCGGGTTCGGGGATCCCTGAACTGTTGTAGTATGTCGCTGTCGGTCCATGCCATCCGGCCGGGGTTTCGACAGGCTCAGGTTACTTGCGGGAGATGACGGAACGGGCAGCTTCCACGATGTTCGATGCCTGTAGTCCGTACTTGGTGAGCAACTGTTCTGTGGTGCCACTTTCGCCGAAACTGTCCTGAACAGCTACGAATGAAAGGGGAACCGGATGCTCTTCTGCAAGTACCTGCGCAATTGCACTGCCTAATCCGCCAAGTCGCTGATGCTCCTCAGCCGTGACAGCACAGCCTGTCTTGCGCACGCTTTCTATGACGGCCTCACGGTCCAAAGGTTTAATCGTATGGATATTGATGACCTCTGCAGAGATACCCTGCTCTTCCAGCTGATTGGCTGCTTCTATGGCCTTGACCACCATGTGTCCGGTGGCGAAGATGCTCACGTCTTTTCCCTCACTGATCTTCCAGGCTTTGCCGATCACGAACTCCTGGTCTTCCGGGGTGAATACCGGCCATTTGGGTCGGCCGAAACGCAGATATACCGGACCCTGATGATTGGCCGCTGCAATGGTGGCTGCCTTGGTCTGGTTATAGTCGCAGGGATTGATAACGGTAAACCCGGGCAGCATCTGCATCAGACCGATGTCTTCCAGTATCTGGTGGGTAGCCCCGTCTTCACCCAGGGTCAGCCCGGCATGAGAGGCAGCGATCTTGACATTCTTTCCTGAATACGCCACGCTCTGACGGATCTGGTCATATACCCTTCCGGTGGCGAAGTTGGCAAAGGTGGATGCAAAAGGGATCTTTCCGCCGATGGTAAGACCGGCAGCGATACCGATCATATTCGCTTCTGCGATACCGCATTGAAAAAATCTTTCCGGATGGTTTTCGATGAATTTATCGAGCTTGAGCGATCCGATGAGGTCGGCACACAAGGCCACTACATCGGGATTCGTTTTACCCAGTTCTACCATGCCCGCACCAAATCCGGAGCGGGTGTCTTTCTGATTGGAATAGTCGATCTTGATCAAGGTTCAGTGTTTTCAGAGTCTCAGTGTCACACTGGTACCGCTATTAACTTCGAACAGTTTTTCCATGGTGGAGGTCATGGCCTTGCTGTTCTTGAACCGGTAGATCACCTTGTAGGTACCTGGTTGTAAGGCCAGAGATTCACGCAGGTTATTGCTTGCCAGTTCGTACACTTCCACCCATCGGTCGCCGTCCGGCATATACACTCCTCCGTACAACTCTGCTGCCTTTTGGAAAGTAATGGTTCCGGGGGCAGGTATTTCGATGATGGTGGTCTTGTTCTGTTCGATCTTAATGCGATCGGCAGTGATGACAGGCAAAGTTAAAATTTCGAGCTTGTATTCCCCAAGCAGGTAACGCACAGACTCTCCGCTGTTTTGCACATGGACATAGTCTCCGTCTCTGCTTACGATGCAGTTGATGCGGTTCTTGTAACTATCGCCCCGAACGGTCACCTCTAATTGTCCCTGTGCCGATGGTTGCTGGATGACATTATAGACAAATGGTGTCAGAGAGACATTCTCCTGCACCTGTGGCGGATAGGTGTGGAAAGTAATGTCATACTGCTGGTTCGGATCCACGGCCATGGTATCCGGTTGTCCTTTCGGATTGATGGTATGGTAGAACTGATAGACGGGCTTATGCGATGTCTTGTTGTAAAAAGTCATCGGCACATCCGTTTCCGTTGCCTTTTTCTGCTGATCCAGGAGATCAACTCTTACCGTCGTGGAGTTGAATACTTTCTTCAGGGTGAGATCGAGAATAGCATCCACTTCTGATGGATTCTCGATGTTCATGAATTCTCCCATGCACTCCAGAGAAGCGAAATCTTCTTCTTCTATTCCCATGCCGATCACATAGGATTTCATCACTACGCCCTTTTCCCGCAGCTGCCGGAATACCTCACAGGGATTGGATCCGCAGGATTCTGCACCATCGGTGATGAGTACGATCACATTGCGCTGATTGGGTTTTGGCTCACCAAAGTCTTTGATGCTCTGCTCCAGTGAATAGGCAATGGGAGTGACTCCCTGCGGGCGAAGGTAGTTGACGGTATTCTTGAAACGCACGGCATTCTGGTTGCGGAAGGGCACTTCCAGTTTGGAGTCGTAACAATCGTTCTCCATCTGTACCGTCTGATGACCATAAACACGCAAAGCTGTTTCCACATGCGGCATCATATTAACGCTGTCAGACAGTTCGGTCAGGATCTTTTTGGCTTCCGTCCAGCGGGTACTTGTTCCCCAGGTAGCAAGCATACTCCTGCTGGCGTCGAAGATGACAAGCATGCGGGTAGTATAGACCTCTTCTGCAGCCTGAGCTTTTACAGCCATAGGTTTCAGTCCGGTCAGCACCAGCAAAACAACTATGATATGAATGGTCCTGCGCATGCTTATAGTTTCACACTGAATGTTCTTCCGCTTCTGATAGATACCGCCGTTTGTTTCGTATTGTCTGCGGTCTTCCTGATGTTGGAACGATATACCAGCAGATATTCACCCGGTTGCAGATCCACGTTGCTGATCTCGCGGTTGAGTGATCCTTCCCATACCTTGACCCAGTTGCCCTGGTCATCGTACAACACACTGACCTGGACGTTATCATTTGTATTCAGACTCAGCACACCACTTTGCGGAATGTCTATCTGGTTGACATAGTTGCCCTGAATGAAATAGTTATGGTAGAAAATGGGGGGAAGGGTCAGCACTTCCAGATCATATTTTCCGCTCAGATACAACTGTTCTGTATTGAGATTCTGTACATACACGATCTCGTGGGTCTCCGGATCACGCACCACGCATTGCTTGCCGCTGAAACCTGACTGCCCTTTCTCATACAGTTTGAGCACTCCCTGAGGTGCTTCGAGTCCGATGATATTATGCCGACCCGGATTCAGTTCTACATTCTTTCTGGTGACCGCCGGAGTGGTGTGGGCCACGATATCATATCTGCCCAGCGGATCCAGGAACAGGGTATCCGGTTCTCCCTTTGCATTCAGGCTGTGCACGAAATGATAGCGCACTTCCTTGCTGTAGCTGTCATAAAGTGTCAGTTCCACGTTGGTCTGATTCGCCCGTCCATAAGCATCAAGCAGGTTGATCTGGGCGGTGGTATTGTTGAGAGCCTGCGACACGACAATGTTCATGGCATTTTTGAACTGAATAGAATCAGCAGCATCATAATAGGAGCCCACACAATCGAACATGTGTTTATCGGCCTCATTCAGTCCGATACCAATAATGAAAGGTTTTAGTGAGATGCGTTTGCTGCTGAGTGATTCGGCGCTGGCGCATGGATCTCCTTCACAATTCTCAATACCATCTGTGATAAGGATGATGGAGTTGATGCCCTCAGCGGTGAAATCGCCGGAAGCAAGGAAGAGGCTGTAAGCGATGGGGGTATTTCCCTGAGGGGTGATCTCTCCCAGTTTGGTGATGATGGCCTGAGCGGTATTCCTGCCGATGGCCACTTCCAGTTTAGAATCGCGGCAGTCTTTCATGGCCCGCGGACTCTGATGTCCAAACACCCGAAGGCCGATCTCTACATCCGGATTCTCCCGCTGTATGCTGTCCAGTGTCTCTCCAATGAGCCGCTTCGCAGTGGTCCATTTGGTGGTTCCCTTCCAGGTATCCATCATAGAGCCGCTACCATCCAGCAAAATGAGGATGTGGCGGGTATCTTCAGACGAATTTTGCCCGAAACCGGCCAGTGCAGGCCAGATGAACAGCAACAGGAGAAACCTCTTCAATTGGAGATAGTTACGTAACTAACGCAATAGTACCCATATTTTGTACCACCACTGTCATGCTTTCAACAATGATTGTGCCTAATAGTGGACGCTGTGGCAATCATTGCGCCGAAACTGTCCGGATTGTCATGGTGGTGAGGTAACGGGTTATTGACAACTGAACATCTTCCGGAATGTCTGCTATATCTTCAGCCCTTCCTGCCTTTTTAGCCATAGCCGGTACGATCTTCTGCCAGTCGGCTACGGTCTCGCTGTTTGGGTCCTTGAGTTTATGACAGGGTGTACAGTACTGTTTGTAGTAGTCCAGGCCCTGATTCAGCTGGTCCAGTGTGATATCAGGGTACATTTCTGTTGCACGAAGCACATCGGCTTCTGTGGGCTGGGCAGGCCTGACCGCACAGGCTGATATCAACAAAGACATTCCAAGTGTATAAAAGATTGAGTACGGGTTGTTCATTATACGGTTTTGGTGAATCTGAAGTACAGATATTGTACCAGAATAATTAATGCAGAAAAGTCTTGAAAGTTGTGGTCTCAGACCCTTTGATCGTCTGTAGCAGATACACAGCGTTTCTGCCATCGTAGGTGATCTGCAGAAAAGCCTCATTGCTTTCCTTTTGCCAGACAAGTTCTCCGGCTGCATTATACATGTTTAAGACATAGCCGCTTGCATAATCTGAAGGCGCAATCAGCATCACCTGCCCGTTGGATTGAATCAGATGAAATCCATCAGTATTGCTAAATGGATGGCTCAGCATAGCCGGTGCACTGAATGCGAGTGTATCTGATGCAGCCACTTCACTGGCAACCACCTGAAGGCATGCCACATAGGTTTGCCAGGGTGTGATCATGTCTCCATCCACATCCATAAACCCATCCGGAAGGTGAATATCGTGATCACTATTGTCAGGTGCCGCATAAAGTACATTAGATTCTGCAACATCTAAGGCTTTTTCCAGCGTCCAACTATCAAGCTGATCTGATTTAACAAGCATTATCCTGTATTGACTGACCAAAGTTTCAGGGCTAATGGGTGGAAACTGAACCCTGAAATCAGATGGAGAAAAATCATCTCCATCGTCTGACAGGAAAACCGTAGCGCCTTCTATCCAGGTACGCAGGGTGATCTCTTCTGAATAAACAGACAAGACCGGGTCCAATCCTGTTGCTATATCGGGGATACTGATTACAAGTAACCTATATGGTGTGTTGTTATGGATCAGGTTGCCTTCCAGATCCTTTTTTAAATGATCAAACTGGAAATGAAGTGAATCTGCCTCTGATGGCAAAACAATTTGATACCGGTCTGCCGGCAAGGCAAGCAGGGAGGCTATATCTATCGGGTCAGACACAGAAACAGGAACAACAATGACCCGATGCTCTGCGATTGCGAACGGAATATCCGTAGGTCGAAAAGAGCCTGACAGATCTGCGGCATCATTATAATCACTGATATCCACTGTATTGATCCAAACAGGAGGAGTTACTTCATTATCAGGTATGGTAACCGGTTCATCTGGCATATCTGACAGAACAGCTTCATATAGTCTCCAGTAACGATGCTGCCCGGATTCATACAGCGAGGTCTTCAGCCAACCATAGTGGAGTCCGTCCGGCATACTGATTGCAACAGGAATATTTCTGATCAGCAAGGTCTTTTCACCGGCCAACGGAAAATAGCAATCCGGATCTTCAGAGGGGCCTCCAAAAGAGCCAAATACCTTGGTCTGCAAGGTGTCGAACGCCGATTCTGAACTGATATACTCTCCTGCAATACCAACATGCACTAGCGGTACTTCAAGGGTGTCAGCCACCGTGACTCCATCACAGATCTTGACCAGCTCCACAATATCTCTGACTATTTGAGCATCGTTCAGAGGTTGGATATAAGCAGATGAATAGGAACTGGAGTTGAAATCAAGACCTAATCTGAAATCTGCCGTTCCATCCTGATCTGCATCCCACTCAAAATAATCTGTATGGTAAAACCAGAGATGGTTATCCAGCACTATATCAGGATCGACATCATATGTGGTTGTCTGACCCGTTGCATTAACAGATGCAAGGATACATCCAGCCATTCCGGTATAGACGGGCCACGTTAAAGTCAGATGCTTCCGTGTACTGACCATCCTCAAATATAGGAAATTAGTTCAATAGTCGCCGAGGGTCTCTTCCAGCTGAGCCAGAGCCTTATCCTTCTGCTCATCATTCGGCGCAACGCCATGCCAGTGATGGGTGCCTTCCATGAAGTCCACTCCTTTTCCCATGGCAGTATGCATCAGGATCATGACAGGCTTGCCTTTTCCGGTTCTGGTCTTTGCATCAGCCAAAGATGCAAGCAATTGAGCCATATTGTTACCATCGGCACACTCGATCACATCCCAGCCAAATGCTTCCCACTTGGCACGGACATTTCCGAGCGACATGACCTTTTCTGTTGGTCCATCTATCTGCTGCCCGTTCAGGTCAACAGTAGAGATCAGGTTATCCACTTTGTGGTGGGCAGCGAACATAGCTGCTTCCCAGATCTGGCCTTCATCCAGTTCTCCATCGCCGTGCAGAGAATACACCAGGTGATCATCGCCATTCAGTTTCTTGGTAAGTGCAGCCCCGATGGCCACGCTCATGCCCTGACCCAGTGAACCACTCGCTACACGAATACCTGGCAGGTGTTCATGCGTGGCGGGATGGCCCTGCAACCTGGAATCCAGGCGGCGGAAAGTAGCCAGTTCAGAAACGGGAAAATAGCCGCTTCTGGCCAGCACACTATACCACACCGGGCTGATGTGCCCGTTGCTCAGGAAGAACAGGTCTTCACCCTGTCCGTCCATCGAAAAATCCGGGCTGTGTTGCATGACCTCAAAGTACAGTGCTACGAAGAATTCCGTACAACCCAGAGAGCCGCCCGGGTGCCCGCTCTGACAGGCATGGGTCTCACGAATGATGTCTCTTCTGACCTGGGAACAAATGCGCTCGAGTTGTTGAATGTCTGCCATGTTTGGGATTTGAGGTAAAAATAAGGTGATTGAAGAATTGGGAGCGGGTCATTTATCTACATCATCACCAGCTGAGCTGAATTTTTCATCCAGAAGCTTCTGCAAACCGAACATTTCGTCCCGCAATCTCGCTGCTTCCAGGAAATCCATGTCTTTGGCTGCTGCCAGCATTTTCTTTCTGGAAGCTGCAATGGCTTTTTCCAGCTGTTGTTTGTCCATGTATTCCACCACAGGGTCTGCTGCTGCGATGACCACCTCATCTTCCACATAGGGCCTTGGTGCATTGCCTCTGATCTCCAGTACGGATGTCTGCTTGAAGATCTCTTCGGTCGATTTCACTACCGTTCTCGGAACGATGCCATGTTCGGCATTATAGGAAAGTTGTTTGGCTCGTCGTCGTTCAGTTTCATCAATGGTTCGCTGCATGCTTTCGGTGACCTTGTCGGCATACATGATGACCAGGCCGTTGACATTTCGTGCCGCCCTGCCAGCTGTCTGGGTGAGTGACCTGGTATTGCGCAGAAATCCTTCCTTGTCGGCATCCAGTATGGCCACCAGCGATACTTCCGGCAGGTCCAGTCCTTCCCGCAACAGGTTCACGCCCACCAGCACATCGATCTTTCCAAGACGCAGATCACGCAGTATCTCCACACGTTCCAGGGTATCCACCTCACTGTGGATGTAACGACACTTTATATTTACTTTTTGCAGATATTTTGTGAGCTCTTCTGCCATGCGCTTTGTGAGCGTAGTGGCCAGCACCCGTTCGCCTTTTTTGATGCGCTCGTCCACTTCGTCCAGCAGGTCGTCTATCTGGTTGATACTGGGTCTGACCTCAATGGGCGGATCCAGCAATCCTGTCGGACGCACCACCTGTTCCACGATGACACCACCGGTCTGTTCCAGTTCATAATCGCCCGGAGTGGCACTCACATAAATGGTCTGACCTGCCAGTTGCTGAAACTCATCAAAGTTCAGCGGTCTGTTGTCCAAAGCAGACGGGAGTCTGAATCCGAATTCCACCAGGTTGGTCTTGCGGGCACGGTCGCCGCCATACATGGCTCCGATCTGGGGAACGGTCACGTGGCTTTCATCAATGACCAGTAGAAAATCATCCGGGAAATAATCGATCAGGCAGAACGGGCGGCTACCGGGTTTTCTGCGGTCGAAAAACCTGGAATAGTTTTCGATTCCGGAACAGTAACCCAGTTCCTTGATCATTTCTATATCAAAGTTGACCCGTTCCTTCAGTCTTTTGGCCTCCATGTATTTGCCGGCTCTTTCAAAATAGGCCACCTGTTCGTCCATCTCTTCATGGATCTCATGGATGATCTGCGGAAGTATTTCTTTCGGAGCGATGTAGAGGTTGGCGGGGAAGATGGCGATGTGTTCGGCCGTTTCTGTTTTCCTGCCGGTATCAGCATCAAATATCTCGATCTCTTCCACCTCATCACCGAAGAAGGTGATGCGATAGCAATAATCTGCATAGGCCGGATAGACCTCTACCGTATCGCCGATCACCCGGAATGTTCCCCGTCTGAAATCGGTCAGCGTACGGGCATACAGTGCTTCCACAAGTCTGTGCAGCAAAAAATTCCTGGTCACCTGATCACCCTGACTGACCCGGACTATACTCTCCTTGAATTCTGCCGGGTTGCCTATACCATAGATACAGGAAACGGTGGCCACCACGATAACGTCTCGCCTTCCGCTTTGCAGACTGGAGGTCGTTTTCAGGCGAAGCTTCTCTACTTCGTCATTGATAGACAGATCCTTTTCTATGTAGGTATCAGTAGTGGCTATATAAGCTTCGGGCTGGTAATAATCGTAGTAGGAAACAAAATACTCGACCGCATTCTCAGGAAAGAATTGTCTGAATTCTCCATACAGCTGCGCAACAAGCGTTTTATTATGACTCAGGATAAGAGTAGGTCGCTGAACCTGCTGGATGACATTGGCAATGGTGAAGGTCTTTCCGGAACCGGTCACCCCCAGTAACACCTGTGCTTTTTCTCCTTCATTCACCGCATTCACCAGCTGGTCTATAGCTCCGGGCTGATCTCCTGATGGGGTGTACTGCGATGTAAGTTGAAAAGCCATTCGGCAAATCTACAACTTCAGGTGACGAAGAATCGTTTCCTGCTTACCTTTGCGCAAAAGAACAGCATATGCGAATCAGAGAGATCGTAGCCATCAGCGGCATGGGGGGATTGTTCAAGGTTGAGGGTCAGAAAGTGAACGGGCTCATTGTCACTTCTCTGGCTGAAGGGTGGACGAAGTTCGTATCCAACAGACAGAATATGTTCTCACCATTGGACAACATCTCCATTTATACAGATGCAGATAACGTGGAACTGGCAGATCTTTTTCTGGACATTCATGCAAAAATGGCCGAACATCCTGCTCCTGATTCCAATGCAGATGGTGCCGCATTGCGCAACTGGTTCCTGGCCATTCTTCCAACACACGATCAGGAAAAAGTATATACCAGTGATATCAAGAAGATCATCAAATGGTACCACATTCTGAACGAACATGGTATCATTGATGATGAGATCAAAGCCCGTGCTGAAGAAGAAGCCTCAGGCAACAAAGAAGTAACGGAAGAAAAGGGATCAGAACAGTAATTACTGTCTGATAAACCTTCCTGTCAGTCTTCCGTAAAGTGTGGGTATCGTAATAAGGTACATGCCTTTGTCCAGCATGGCCACAGAATGAGACTTTTCATCAAGGGTGAAACTGCTAACGTGTTGACCACTGAGATTCCATATCTCTGCCACCGGTTGTTCAGCCAACACCCAGTCTGCAAACATCAATTGATCACCCGGAGTTACTGTCATCCAGTCTTTTGTAGCAATGGTCATTTCATGAATAGCCGTTGCAAGCGGGTCAGCAGATACAGGCAAATTGGCAATAAAAATGCTATCGCCGGTTGCATCTCCATCGCCATCAGCAATATTAACTGCCACATAAAAAGTCAGGTCAGTCGGACTTTCCGGAGCTGTCCAGGTAAAGTTCCAGTTGATCATACCATCTGTACCATCAATACCATTTTTTTTATGGGTGATGTATTTACCAAGTCCGGTGATCTTGGTACGATCTGCATCGGTCACGGAGAGGGAACCTACCTTAATTCCTGATGCATCCTGAGGGGTCAGCTGAAACCCAAATGTATTTCTGTTCTCAGAGCTGACACTTACTTCAATGGAATAATCCTGGCCGGGTACATATCCTGCAAGTGGGATATCTGTACTGATAAAACCGCTTCTTGGTACAGCGCTGCCGGTATGGCAATCAACCTGAGCACAGGTTCCATCATCGCCCGGAGCTCCGGTGCTACCGCTTGGCGCACCATCTTCTTTTGCCTGTACATAACCACGCCATGCGAATAACATGGCCAGACAAAACAGCATGGAAAATGTAATCGTTCTCTTCATTTGTGGAATTTTCACAAACAAAGCATTTTTTTGGAAATTGGTTCAGCTACCGTTGTATTATTGCAACTATATGACTAAAGAGATCTTACCGCCTCGAGGATCTGAGCTGATGCTTCTTTTGCTTTTACTTGTTTTATGATATGAAGTATCTTACCATCTGATCCGATCAGAAAGGTGGTTCTGTAGATGGATTCCAGGATCTTTCCCATGAATGGTTTATCGCCAAAAACTTTATATTTTCCTGATATTTTCAAATCCTCATCTGCCAGCAAAGGAAAAGGAAGTTTATTTCTGCTGGAAAACTTTTTCTTGGATGCCACGTCTCCTCTGGAAACACCAACGATCTCTAATCCTGCCTGTTTCAACTTTTTGTAATGGTCACGAAGATCACAAACCTCTATGGTGCAGGTAGCTGTCATATCGTTCGGATAGAAAAACAAAACCCAGGTCTTTCCCAGCATTTCTTTTGAGTCGAATGGTCTTCCATCCTGATCCAGTGCTTTAAAAGAGGGTGCCTTAGCGCCCACCTTCAGTGTAGTGATAGAAGTCAGTGCCATTATCAGAAATTAGGTCGCAGGTGTGAAGTAGCATAAAACTCAGTCACATGGGTCACTGCCGCTTCCACATCATCGGTAATAAAAAAAAGATCCATGTCTTCAGGGCTGATATTTCGCTCTGCGTGCAGCACTGTTTTATCCATCCACTGCAATAACCCCTTCCAGTACTCTTCCCCGATCAGGATCACAGGCACACGTTCTATTTTGTGGGTCTGAATGAGTGTAATGGCTTCAAACAACTCATCCAGAGTGCCAAATCCACCCGGCATATAGATGAAAGCCTGAGCATACTTTACCAGCATGACCTTCCTTACAAAGAAGTAGTTGAAGTTGATGAGTTTATCCTGATCAATATACGGATTCGCATACTGTTCAAATGGCAATTCAATATTCAGTCCTACACTTTTGCCATTCATGGAATGTGCGCCTTTATTGGCAGCTTCCATGATACCCGGGCCACCACCGGTAATGATACCAAAACCCTCCTGCGCCATTCTGGCAGCCAGCTTCTCTGCAAGCGGGTAATATGGATTAGCCGGATCTGTTCTTGCAGACCCATAGATGGACACACAGGGTCCTATCTTATCCATGCGTTCAAATCCCTCTACGAACTCAGCCATGATCTTGAACATTCGCCAGGAAGACTCAGCGGTAAACTCTGTCCAGTCTTTGGTCTTATACATTTTCTTTTTCCGGTACTTATCTGACATCCTCAGGTTTTTTTGATATGAAATATAATAACATCCAGGCGAGTGCTCCATTTACAAGCAACAGTTCAAAACCGAACTGATACCCGCCTAATAATTGCGTGTCGTACTTGTTTAGAAAATAGCATGCCACCGGCGATAAGATACAGACCACCGGAACCCAGGCATCCTTTACCTGTCTGCGGGTAAACATGCCGAAAGCAAACAATCCCAGCAGGGGACCATAAGTATATCCGGCTACTGTGAACAACTCATTGATCACTGACTCATTATTCAGGTTGCGGAATATCAGAATGACCAATACCAGGAGCACACTGAATCCGGCATGCACCAGATAACGCAATCTTACCGGTACAGTATGTTCTTTGTGTTGAAGTATATCAAGGCAAAAACTGGTGGTAAGAGCAGTCAGAGCTGAATCAGCGCTGGAGTATGCTGCGGCTGTGAGACCAAGCAGAAATACGATACCCATCCAGACCGGGAATACCGTAATGGAAAGAGAAGCAAAGAGTGAATCTTTCCGGATACAGTCATCGCCGATGGCAATCTGACAATCCGGACCAAACACTGCATGACCTGTACCACTTTGTTCCAGAAAAATATACAGTAGTGCCCCCAGTACCAGGAAGAGCAGGTTGACCGGCAACAAAGAAATACTCATCCAGCGCATGTTCTTCTGGCTCTCTTCCAGATTCCTGCAACTCAGATTCTTCTGCATCATATCCTGGTCAAGACCGGTCATCACGATGGTGATGAACATTCCACTCAGGAAATATTTATAGAATGAATTAGCCGGTTGCCAGTGCCATTCGAACATACTGCTGTAGGCACTGTTGCGCACTGTTCCGATCGTTTCACTAACGTTCAGATCCAGTTGGCCGGTGATATAGATCAGGGTCACAACCACTGACAGCAGCATGAAGGTGGTCTGCAGGGTATCGGTCCAGACGATGGTCTTGATACCGCCCTGAAAGGAATAGATCCAGATGAGCACGATGGTTGCCACAACCGCTACCCAGAACGGCAAACCGAAAGGCTCCAGAATGAACTTATTCAGAACGATGGCGACCAGATATAAACGGAAGGATGCACCGAGTACCCGGCTGATCAGAAAGAGTCCTGCGCCGGAGCGATGGGTAACTGATCCGAAACGTTGCTCCAGATATTCGTAGATGGAAGTCAGCTGCATGCGGTAGTACAAAGGCAGCAGCAATCTGATAATGACCAGGTATCCGGCAAGGTATCCGAGTACGATCTGAAAATAGTGAAAGCCTCCGTCGCCCACAGCTCCCGGCACAGACATAAAGGTCACACCACTGAGGCTGGCACCTATCATTCCGAAAGCAACCAGATACCATCGTGAGTTACGGTTACCAATATAGAAGGATGATTGATCTGCTTTGCGTGAGGTGAGATAAGCCACCACCATCAGCAGAGAGAAATACAATCCCAGTACCAGCAATATCAGTCCCGGTGTCATGGCATAAAGATGCTTGGAAACTTCCTGAACAGGAAGTCAATCTGTTAACCACAGGAGGTGGACATGGTCAGAAAGTACTGCGATAGTTCTTCTTGGTATGCTTTTTCACATACTTGGGTTGGAAACAACCGAGGCCTGGCTTATCCAGTGAGATAAAACCTTCATCTGTGCCGCTGATGAAATTCCGGCTCAGTGTCAGACCCACGAACATGTACCAGTCTTTATCTGTAGGATCACCACGAAAATCATTGGTACCAAAATCAATATTGTCTGCCAGAAGGTATTCGCCGGTTCTGTTGGAAAGCTGATAAGCCAGAATACCATTCTCTTCGATCAGCAGATTTCTGTCAACATAAGTTCTGCTCACATCATCCAGGTAGTCTGTAAAGGTCCATCTGGCTGCATATTCCAGCCCCAGGTTCCATCGTTCGCTGAAGGCCCATTTAACGCCTATTCCAAAAGGGATGGCAAATTCATACAGGCTGTAAGGTTCGCGGAAATCCAGTTCATTGATGCCCTGTCCTTCTGTACCGATGGGTTGCAGATCATACCATTCACCCCGGAAAAAGGTTCTGGGATTAAAATGAAAGCCTGCAATACCCACGTTTGCATAGGGAGAAAAAGGCATTCGCAACTCTTTGGGAAACATTCCGGGAAAGCTGTATTCAAACACCAGCGCAACTTCTGTTACGTCAGAAGTAAAGCTCAGGTTGCGAAGCAGCTGGTCTGCACGGTCAGAATTGGCATCTGCGGCAGAGATGGTTCCATGAATAACATCCAGTTTCAGGCCGGAGCGATAGTTGAAATTATACTTAATGAATCCACCATATGCAGGGTGCGATTCATCCCAAACCACGTAGTCCTGTGTCAGGTCGCCATAATAATTGGCAACACCCCCAAACACACCGATCTCCACCCAACTCAACAAGGGCATTTGCGCCATAGATGACGTTGCGGAGGTCAGTAAGAGTGCAAAAAGCAGATTTCTGATGCGCATAGATGGCACTTTAAACCAAACAAATATACAGGTTCCTTTACAAACAGGGTCGCATGGAACTGATAAAACAGGTTTTTGACCCGAATATTGCGGTAATTACTAGAATTTGGGGCAGTGAATTCCCGCCTTCCGGCTTACATTGAACTTGTATTCCGGAATGAACAGGTATGACAAGGTAACTGCCAGATATCCATAGTAGTCATTGGAGTCTGCCCCTCCCCTGGTGGCCTTGTTTCCCAGTGCAAGTGGTTCGCCGTTTTCAGTAACCTCCCAGGTTCTGTTGGATAAGAGATAGGACACCATTCCATTTTCATTGATCAGGATCTCCGGGTTAACGTAGGTAGTACTTACGTCATCCAGATAGTCTGTGAAGGTCAGCTTTACACCACCTGTCAACCCGATGGCCAGATACCTGACTGGAGTAAACTTAAAACCGAACTCCAGTGGTATGGCCACCTGCGTGAGCATATAAGGCTTGCGGTCAGGAAATGCACTGGTACCCTGACCTTCGGTTCCCAGAGGCTGCAGTGCATACACCGTATCCAGTCCGGTAGCCGGGTCGGTGAAGGTAGACATAGGGTTAAAGTGATACACGGTAAGTCCGGTAGAGAAATACGGGCTGAAAGAAGAGCTGCCTTCCTTCAGACTGTTAAATCGCAGCAGATACATATCCAACTGGATACTCCACTCATGTATATCAGAAAAGAAATCGAGGTTTCGAGTCTGAATGGGCACTTCCAGGGCATTGCTATCGGCTCCGGCAATATAGCCCTGCAGATACATCAGCTTGGCAGAAAAATGCTCATTCAACGGATATGCTATGAAGCCACCGAAGGTAGGCTTGTAATTTACATAGAAATAATAGTTATGCGAAAGGTCGCCCTGGTACATCATCGTGCCACCCACCAGTCCGAACTCCAGAAATTGTCTTTTGGTAACCACATTCAGCTGAGCCTGCACACTTCCCTGAGAGCATGACAGTATCATCCATGCCAACACCAACCAATGCCGGCAATTATGCCAGCCTGATTCAAAGGTGTGTGTCAGGTCAGACCGGTTCATGGAACTGTATTTTACGAATGTGAAATTAATCTGACCTTCATCGCAAAGGGTTGACGTCTTTTGACCACATGTGACATCAATGCAGGCTTAAAATTAGATGAAGCAAGCCGGGAGAGCCCCTGTTTTATCCACTAAACTATGACTTCAGTGTGCAGAATTAGCTTCAAAAAGAGCAGTTGAGCTGCTTCCGGTGCGGATCGAACCAGGACTTGCTGACACCGGGAATCAAAACGGAAAATGTGACCTCAAAATATCCCACCTGATCCAGACTCTCGGTGTTACCTCTCATGCTGCCGTTTCCAAGATTCAACGGTTCAGCCTGCAGGAACTCTCCGGTACGATTAGATAATTGGTAGGCAAGCAGTCCATTCTCTTCGATCAATACATCAGGATTTACATAGGTCAGGCTCACATCATCCAGATAATCTGTCATGGCCCAGAGCAAAGATGTTTCCAACCCGATGAACAGATATTCATTGATAGCCACTTTGCACCCGAGCGCTACCGGGATACCGATCTGAGTCAGCGAATATGGTTGTCTTCCCGGAAAGGTACTGGTGCCCTGCCCCTCAGTTCCCAATGGTTGCAGAGCTATCCATTCTCCCTTATAATTGGCTTGTGGATTAAATCGAAACAGGCTGAGGCCTGATTGTACATAAGGGAACCAGGTTCGGGAGCCTGGCCTGAAAGGTAGCGGATACCAGGTGATCAGTCCGCGAACCTCGGTTACGGGCGATCTGAACGAGAGGTTTCTTACCTGCAGAAAATCATCTTCAGACAGGGCGTCATTACCACTAATGGTTGTATGGCCCACAGACAGACCGATGGCATAGTTCTCAGAAATATGATAGGTGGTAACCAGCGATATGGCAGGATGGATGGTCTTTTGATGAATCCATTGGTGCGCCAGATCTCCGTAATACTGAGATATTCCGCCGCTGAAACCAACCTCTAACTGTTGGGCACGGGCTTCATTCAGACATAACAAGGCCACTGCAGCAGCCAGTAAGGTTTGCTTCATCAATTAGGTTGTTCATTCGTCTATACGATGAATGACCCCAAAAAGTTGTCACAAGTGAAAAAAAACTTTAACGGGGTGCGCCCGGGCAACCCATCCTTTTGCGGGAGTCTCTCAGGCCTCTGAACTTGCGATTCTTGGTCTGATCAAAGTAATGAAATCCGGTCATGGCTCCAATGATGGGATCCAGGTTATAGGAAGCAATGAAACCACAGAAGAAATACCAGTCTTTATCTGCAGGATCGCCACGCAGGTAGGTGTCATCCTTCAGCCATTCCACGCCGTCATTCACTTCATCATAGCGGTTGCTGAGCTCCCAGCTCAGAAGCCCATTCTCGGCTATCAGGATCTCTTTGCTGACATAGGTAGAGCTAACGTCATCCACATAGTCTGTAAACAATTTGCGCCAGCCGAACTCTACGCCCACATTCCAGTGTTCATTGATGGCTCCCTTGAAACCCAGACCAAGTGGCACACAAACCTGCCACAGTTTATAGGGTTCACGGTCCGGATAGGCGTTCGTGCCCTGACCTTCCGTACCCAGAGGCTGAAGGTCATACCACTCTCCCATATACTCAGCTCTGGGGTTGAAATGGAACATTCCGATACCCAGGAAAGCATATGGTGACAGCAGATTTTTCCGTTTCAAAGGTTGGTAGCCGGTGATGTTGATCTCACCAAAAAGCGAGATCTCATCAATATTGGAAACAAATGACAGATTTCGCTTTTGTCTGAATGGCTCGGCATAGTGGCTGTCATAACCCGATAGCTTGCCATGATAATAGCTCGCTTTTAGCGCAGCAAACTTGTTAAAATTGAATTTGGCAAACACCCCCGGAGCCAGGTGGGTTTCTGAAGGCTTGAAAGCAACCGGGGCAAGATCACCCTGGTAGTTGCTGACACCGGTAAAAATACCCAATTCAAAATACTGGGCAGCTGCTGGCAGCGGCAACAATAGAACAATATACAGTGCCCATCTCTTCATACTTTCAGAAACCTCTGACTTGGCAATATTTCAAAAGTAAGGATATTCATTAGCCGAAGCAACGCAATAAGGATGCATACTTAGTAATTTTGCAGAAATTGTCCACATTTTATGACAGAAAAGACAAAATCGGTAATTCTTGCCCTTGTCACAGGAAGCAGCGGAAGCAGCGCTCAATTTGCAGGAAAGAAATCTCTTGGATGGGGGCTGTTGCTCTTCTGCTGGGTGGTGCTGCCTGCTGTCATCTGGTTGATCAGAACCAATACAACACTCAATCCGCAAATGCCGGTCATCCTGTTTTATTCGGGTATCATACTCGTGCACCTGGCACTTGCACTGTATCATGGAATTGGTCGGGAAGCATCGCAATCTGTAGATGCAGTTCGCTCACGAACAGGCAGAATAGCTTTGTCAGTGCTGATCATGTTTGTCCTGGCCTACATCAGCCACCACTATGTATTCACTGACCGGCCGGTAGATACCAGCAAGGCCAAACCTGTGGTCAGTATTGCCTCAGTTACTTTGAGTCAGGAATTTCTGGAAGATGAAAAAGCTTTCAGAAAACAATATGACAGGCAGGTCATCAAGGTTACAGGAAAGGTCGTTTCCATCGGAGAAGATTTTTCTGAAGGCAGCTACATAGCGCTGGAAGGATACCCTGGCAGTCCAACAGATGTGAATTGCTATTTTCTGCCAGAAAGACAGGCAGAGTTCACTATTATTGCCAGCGGACAGGAGGTGAGCGTAACCGGTGTGGTTGATGGGCGCTTTCTGAGAAACTGTTACCTCAACAAACCCTGAACAACCAGATGAAACTGCCATCCCGGATCATGGAAGACGCTGTAACAGAATTCAGCAGGCTTCCTGGTATCGGAAAGAAAACAGCTCTTCGGCTGGTTTTACATCTGATGCAGGAAGATGCTTCCAGGGTCGGTCAGATGGCTGAGTCACTGCAACGCTTAAAAACAGAACTGCGCTATTGCAAACGTTGCTTCAATATTGCTGAAGATGATCTTTGTTCCATATGCATGGGAAGAAACCGCCAGCACCAGATGATCTGTGTAGTAGAATCACTTCGCGATCTGCTGGCAATAGAAAACACCCAGCAGTACCAGGGGGTTTACCATATATTGGGCGGTGTCATCTCGCCTGTTGAAGGAGTCGGGCCTGAACAACTTCATATCACTGAGCTCATTGATCGACTTCCGGGGTTGGAATCTCCTGAACTTATTCTGGCCCTGAATCCGGATATAGAAGGCGATACCACAGCCTTCTATATACATGCACAGATCAAAAAAGCCGGATTGGATGTCAGGATCACTTCTATAGCAAGAGGTATTTCATTTGGAGGCGAACTGGAATACACTGATGAGATAACCCTGGCAAGATCTCTCGCTGCCCGAATGCCGTATCAACGAAACTCCGACAGCTGAAAGTGGATCTCAGTATCATCATAGTTAATTACAATGTGCGGCATTTTGCTGAGCTGACCATTGAATCAGCGCTGGAGGCCTGTAAAGATCTGGATGCAGAGATCATTCTGGTAGATAACAACTCCACCGACGGCAGCCTTCCCTGGCTCAGCGAACAATTTCCATCTGTTCGGGTGATCGCCAATCAGGAGAATACGGGCTTTGCTGTAGCCAATAATCAAGGCATCCGTGAAGCTTCCGGCAGGTATATTTTGCTGCTTAATCCGGACACGGTAGTGGCAGAAGACACTTTCAAAAAATGTCTGGCATATCTGGATACCCACCCTGACACAGGAGGCTTAGGTGTGCGCATGCTGGATGGAAGCGGCAGATTTCTTCCTGAATCCAAGCGGAAGTTCCCGGGTCCTTCAGTTGCCTTCTTCAAGGCGTTTGGCTTATCTGCCCTTTTTCCAAAAAGCAGGATATTTGGTCAATATCACCTGGGTTATCTGGATGAACATGCTACCCACGAAGTGGACGTACTTGCGGGAGCGTTCATGCTTCTCAGAAAAGAAGCTCTGGTCAAGACCGGGCTTCTGGATGAAACCTTTTTTATGTACGGCGAAGATATTGACCTGTCTTACCGCATCAGGCTGGCAGGTTATAAAAATGTGTATTTCCACGAAGCGCCCATCATTCACTTTAAGGGAGAAAGCACCAAGAAAGGCAGTCTGAATTATGTGCAAATGTTCTACAACGCCATGAAGATCTTTGCACGCAAACATTTTTCAGGGCAGAACAGAGGACTGTTTATTTTCCTGATCAATCTGGCCATCTATTTCCGGGCCGGAATTACCCTGCTGGCCGGGTTCACGAGGAGGTTCACTCCTGTTCTGACAGACCTGGCCATCATTTTTGTCTCGTTGTTTGCTGTCAAGGAATACTGGGAATATTATGTTCGCTACATAGATGGAGGAACGTATCCAGACAGTTATTTATATATTAATATTCCTGTATATGCTTCCATTTGGATCCTGTCCATGTACCTCAGTGGCAGTTATGACCGTGATTCGAATCCATTGCGCATCCTGCGTGGCATATTCTGGGGCACCATCGTTACCGCAGCAGTTTATGGCTTCCTGCCCGAGCACCTGAGGTTCAGCAGAGGCATGATCGTAGCAGGCGCTGCCACCAGCGCTGCGTTGCTGGTAGGTAGCAGATATGTTTGGCAGCTGTTTCGTTTCGGTCATTTCAGGTTTGGCGAATCGCGGTCACACCGCATTCTGTTAATAGGACATGAACAGGAGGCCAGGCGTGCTTTCAGTCAGCTGGAAAGCTATGGAATCAGCCAGCGACTAACAGGGTTTTGTGGCGAAGGAAGTGATCAGAACGGTCTGGCCAGAATGGGTAGCATGCAGGAGTTAACTGTATTACTGGATCAGCTCAAGCCGGGCGAGCTGATCTATTGTCTTCGTGATACCGGATATAAAGACATGATATCATTCATGGATGCAAATGCCGGCAGGTACTTCTTTATGATGCTTCCAAAAGCAGGCCCCACTATTTTGGGAAGCCACTCCAAGAATAACAGCGGATATCAATATGATCTGCGGTTCAATATTACCACTCCCTACAATAGGCGGTTAAAAAGACTTTCAGACATACTCATTGCTTGTTTTGTACTATTGACCTTCCCTGTACAGCTGCTGCTTATCAACCATCCTGCGGGTGCTTTTCGCAATGCAATAGCTGTTTGCTCCGGCAGAAAGACCTGGGTAGGCTATGGTCCGGGAAAGGACCCCGCATTTCGCATACCTTCCCTGCAGGACGGTGTATTGCATCCCTCTCTGTCAGAAGGCACTGTCAACGAACGTATGATCGCCCTTCAAAACAGCCTGTATGCCCGTGAGTACACCCTGGCCGACGATCTGCGTATTCTCATCAGAAACTACCGTCAATTAGGGCGTTAGAGCGTCATTATCACCTTGTCTGTGTACCTTTGAATCTTTAATTTCTGAAGCAAATGAGCAGTGCAACTTATTACAGAACCCACCATTGTGGTGAACTGAGATTGTCAGACGCGGGTGTCCGGGTTACCCTGGCCGGATGGGTTCACCGGAGTCGTGATCTGGGGGGTATGACATTCATTGATCTTCGCGACAGACATGGCATCATCCAGCTTGCGTTCAATATGGAAACACAGGCACTGTTGTGCGAAAAAGCACGAAAGGCAGGACGGGAAGACGTGATACGTGTAAGTGGTACAGTTACAGAACGGAGCAGTAAGAATGCACATCTGGCAACTGGTGAGATAGAGATCGTGGTTACTGATCTGGAGTTCCTGAACCACAGTGAAACACCTCCGTTTACCATGGAAGATCAGACAGACGGTGGAGAAGAACTGCGTATGAAATACCGGTATCTCGATCTTCGGCGACCTTTCATGCAGCAGAAATTCATTTTGCGTGCTGCTTTGATCAAAGCCGTCAGAGAATACCTGGATGAAAACGGATTTCTGGAGATAGAAACTCCCAACCTGATCAAGTCAACTCCTGAAGGAGCCAGAGATTTCATTGTTCCTTCCAGGATGCAACCGGGCAACTTCTATGCGTTGCCACAGTCTCCGCAGATCCTTAAACAACTACTCATGGTTGCGGGGATGGACAGATATTATCAGATCGTGAAATGCTTTCGCGATGAAGATTTCAGGGGTGATCGTCAGCCGGAATTCTCACAAATAGACTGCGAAATGAGTTTTGTGCGTCAGGAAGATATCTGGCAGATGTTTGAAGGAATGGTTAAGCATGTCTTTCGCAAGCTCCAGCAGACAGAGCTGCCTGATTTTCTCCGTTTACCTTACCGTGATGCCATTGCACGTTTTGGCACAGACAAGCCCGATATGCGATTTGGCTGCGAGATCAAAGAACTCAATGAAGTTTGTACCGGCAGTGAATTTGCTGTATTCAATCAGGTACTAACCAACAATGGACTGATTGCAGGTCTTGTTGCAACAGGTTGTGCAGGATATTCCAGAAAACAAATAGACAGCCTGACTGATTATGTAAAAGCTCCGCACCGTGGTGCAGGAGGTTTGATCTACATTCGCTATGAAGCAGACGGTTCCGTCAAATCCTCTGTTGACAAATTTTTCTCTCCTGAACACCTACAAAAGATCCTGGAACAAGCCGGAGCGGTTGCAGGCGACCTGTTACTGATCGTGGCAGACAAGACCAGCAAGACCCGTAAAGTTCTGGGCGACCTGCGCCTTGAACTGGCCCGTATGAATGACTGGATCGATCCTGCCGCCTGGAGTATTTTCTGGGTGGTTGATATGCCTATGTTCGAACCGGATGAAGAAACAGGTGAGCCCATCTTTGCACACCACCCGTTCTGCAGTCCGCACCCGGATGATGTTGAATTCTTTGACACTGATCCTTTTCGTGTGCGGGCACAATCTTACGACCTGGTTATGAATGGTAATGAGATCCTGAGTGGAAGCATCCGAATTCATCAACCAGCCTTGCAGCGTAAGATCTTCCAGATTCTTGGGTTCAGTGAGCAGGAGATAGAAAGTCGGTTCGGCTTTATGGTCAATGCGTTCAGGTACGGAGCCCCTCCGCACGGTGGCTGTGCATTTGGCCTGGACCGCTGGGTGATGCTTATGGCCGGCGGAGAAACCATTCGCGATGTGATTGCTTTTCCAAAGAACAATGCCGGAAAAGATCTGATGATGGAGGCCCCGTCGCCGGTTGATGATGCACAGTTAAAAATGCTTCACCTGGACATTATTCCAACTGAAAATAAAGGTTCTGCTTGATCCCGGCCCGCATGTTTGTTACCTTAGCTTTTTGCTGAGATGAAGTACAATGCCCTTTTGTTCTTCCTGTTCTGGTCAGGATCAGTTTGGGCACAACAACCCAATATAATTTTCATAACCATTGATGACCTCAATGATTATGTGGAAGGTTTTGATGGCCATCCACAAACCGAAACACCCAACATTTCCAGAATTGCAGATCATGGAACTTCTTTCCTGAGAGCATATGCCAGTGCTCCGCAGTGTGGACCGAGCAGACTGAGTCTGTTCACAGGAAAAGACTGCAGATATACCAATGTATATCATAACGGCGACTACAAATGCGGTTCATTCAGAGCCAATTTCACTGCAGAAGAACAAAATGAAATAGTCTATACCTTACCCGAAGTACTGAAGAATAGTGGAGGATATTTTACTTATTCCATCAGCAAGTTTTTCCATTGCCACAATAACCTGCCAGATTTTGATGGAGACACCCCGAATACATGCGACCGGTCTTTCTCCTGGAATCAATATCTGGTATTTGGCTCAGGTGGTGATGAAGACATTATTCTGGAGTATGGAAATGAGCACGACGACGGTGTAGGTGGTTTTCAATTTGCCCCGATCCCAAACGGTATGGAAGAAAGTATGCAGGACTATCTGGCTGTTGATTCTGCCATCGCCTTTCTGGATGCATACGCCAGCAATCCTGAACAGTTCTGCGACCGGCCATTTTTTCTGGGTCTTGGATTCAGAAGGCCGCACGGCCCCTTGTTCATTCCGTCAAAGTATTATCTGGAGTATTACAACAATGACCTGAGTCAGGATCCGTTCAACATCCCGTACAACCAACCTAACGAAGCCTACCCGTACAATGGTGTGGTCATGCCGCCCCAACCATCATTACCCTGGAATGATTATTTCAACCTGCCGTCAGGTGGAGTAGCTCAGGCCCTGGCTACTGACAACGGAGTCCATGATCATTTCCAGTCCTTTGCCTTTGATCTGGATCTGGACGGTAACTTGCCGGTCATAGATGCAGGACTAAGTTCGCTCGAAAGATATGCTATTGTAAATGATGCAGAACGGGCAAATGCAGTCATGGCTTACCTTGCTGCCATACGTTATACAGATGCTCAGATAGGAAGGTTATATGATGCACTGGAAGAACATCCCGAACTGCTCTCCAACACCATTATTGTTATTCTTGGCGATCATGGTTATTCTCTTGGCGAAAAAGCACACTGGCGCAAAGGTGCCATGTGGGAAACAGACACCCGGGCACCTTTGATCATTTCTGATCTTCGTGAAGATCCGGTCACAGGCGGGACCTATACCTACAGATTGGTGAGTTTCCTGGATATTTTTCCAACCATACTCGAACTGGCGGGAGTTGAAGAGCCATTATTTGAGGATGGCAACCGCTACCTGGATGGACACAGCCTCGTGCCTTTGCTGGAAGATGAAAAAGCCACCTGGTACCGACCTGTCATTTCATCATACCGGAACAGCCCTGATACCACACAGGAAGGTTCCTGCTTTGTGCAATATTCTGTCAGAACACCTGATTACCATTATATCAGATACCAAAGCAATGGAGCTGATGGTTTTTGCAATGAACTGAACAGTAACAGGGAGGAAGAACTATACCATCTGGGTGAATTCAATGAGATCGATCCGTATGAGTGGAACAACCTGACAGGTAGTGAAGGTGCTGCAGCCATTATTGCCATACTGGATGATTACCTGCCAGACAGCAGTATGTATAATCAGTTGATCACATACAATGTCATATCATCAGGGATCACAGCAAATGATGCTCCTTCCATCTTCCTCTACCCAAATCCTGCAAAAGATGCCTGCATACTGCATACGGAAATTCCGGATGAGATCAGTCATATCATAGTCTCAGATATGCTGGGCAATACCCGGTTGAAGCTATCCGCATATGATCTGGCAGGTAACGCCTCAGCTCCTGTTCTTGACATAAGTTCGTTGCCTGCCGGTCAGTATATGGTAACTGTTTATAGTCAGGGTGGCAGGCCTTTCACCACCCGGTTGATCGTACTATAATTTCTCCCGGCTGGTTATTCCGTCTGAACCCCGTACCTTTAAGAGTATAATACCCCATCCATGAATATAGACAGGATACTGCGTTTCTTTTCGCCCAAAGACAGGGTCTTTTTTCCACTGTTTCTGCAGGCTGCTGACAATGTGGTGGACATGTCTGTATTACTACTCAAAGTAGTACAGGAAGATGATATGCAAAAAAGGCAGGAACTCATCAAAGACATAGAACGGGCAGAACACAAAGGAGATGAGATCACACATGAAATTTCCAATCAACTGAATACCGTTTTCATTACACCTTTTGACAGGGAGGATATTCACTACCTGTCCACCTCCATTGATGATATTGCAGATCATGTAAAAGATGCAGCACTTCGCATCAAGTTGTATCAGCCGGCACAAATGCCTGCACCCCTTATCAAGATGACAGAACTGATCACAGAGGGCACCAGACTTGTTCGTTCAGCTATCAGTGAACTGAGTGAAATTCGGGAGGTTGGTCGTATCAGAGAACTCACGCTCAGCATCAACAACATAGAGAACCAGTCAGACACCATATTTGAATTAGCCCTGGCAGATCTTTTTTCCAATGAAAAAGATCCTATCGAACTGATCAAGATCAAGGATATTCTGAGTAAGATTGAAAGTGCATCTGACCGTTGTGAAGACATTGCCAATGTGATCGATTCCATCATAGTGAAAACCACCTAATGGAACTGATCATCATTGTAACCATCATCATTGCTCTGGCATATGATTTCCTGAATGGAATGAATGATGCTGCCAACAGCATCGCTACTATTGTAGCCACCCGGGTGCTCAGTCCGGGTCTTGCTGTGATCTGGGCTGCCTTTTTCAACTTTGCTGCCATCTGGATATTCGGACAGGAGGTAAGCAGTACCATGAGCAAAGGGGTCATTGATCAGGGGATCGTGGACGGCGATAACTATTTCATATTCTGTGCCCTGACAGGTGCCATGTTGTGGGTCTGGATCTGTACCAATTACGGTTTGCCAATCAGTGTTTCGCATGCATTGATAGGTGGACTAATCGGGCCGGCAGTCATGAAAGGAGGTGCCGATACCCTGATCTGGTTTACAGAAGACGGAAAGGGTCTTGGTCTTATATTCCTGTTTATTTTTCTGGCTCCGATAATAGGTATGTTCGTTGCCTATGTGTTGCAGATCATCACGCTTTGGTTATTCAGAAAATCCAGACCAAACAGGGTGGACTTTTTATTTCGCATTCTGCAGTTGTCTTCTTCTGCTGCATTCAGTCTTGGACACGGCGGCAACGATGCACAAAAAACTGCCGGGGTTATCATACTGCTACTGGCCAGTGCCGGCCTGGCAGACATTGACCAGCCTCCCATGTGGGTGTTTTACATGTGTTACTCGGTCATATCTCTGGGCACCATGCTTGGTGGCTGGAAGGTCATTCGTACCATGGGGCACAACCTGACCCCCCTCAGACCCATGGGTGGATTCTGTGCTGAAACAGCCGGGGCTATCACCTTATTTGCCACCGGATCCATGGGTATTCCTGCCAGTACCACACATACCATTACCGGAGCCATTATGGGGGTTGGTGCCAGCAGAAGAGCTTCTGCCGTGCGTTGGCAGGTGGTGTACAGGATCATTGGAGCCTGGGTATTTACCATCCCGGCCACGACCATGCTGAGCAGCCTCATCTACCTGCTTGTTTCAGCCATTAACGGGTGATTGGAGGGATCCTGATCCCTGATAATGATTCCTCTATGAATCTGCCATTGGTGGCCAGCACTTGCTGCCCCGTGAGATGTTCACTTCCTGAAAAATCAACTACTGTACCACCGGCATTGCGAACTATCAGAATACCTGCAGCTACATCCCACAGCTGCAGATATGATTCGTAGTAAATGTCCATTCTGCCGCAGGCTACATAGCACAGGTCTGTAGCTGCCGAACCAAACCTTCTGATATCCTGACAATGTTCCAGGAAATATCCGGCAGTTTCCAGAATGGCAGGCAGTCTTCCTTCCCGTTGATAAGGAAATCCGGTAGCCACCAATGCTTTTCTGAATTCACTGCAATCGCTTACATGAATTTCCTCACTGTTACAAAACGAAGTGCCTGCATCTTTCCAGGAATAGAACAGTTCATCAAGGGTCACTTCATATACAATACCTATGAGCAGATCATCGCCATCCATGAGGGCTACACTTACAGCAGTTACAGGTGTGCGATGAATGAAATTGGTGGTACCATCTATCGGATCTACCACCCAGCGCAACCTGCTATCTCCCTGTTCAACTGTCTTTTCTTCTGTAAAGAATCCTGCTTCCGGGAGTATTGCAGAAAGCCCTTTCACCAGGAGTCGTTCTGATTCTTTATCAATACTGGTAACGAAATCGCGGTCTCCTTTTTTCTCGATCTCTCCCCAGGGAATTTGCCTGCGGTTTTCTGCAACGAACATCCCGGCCTCTTTCACAACCGGCAGTGCATTCATACATATAGACTCAAGATGCATAATTACTTTGATATAGATCTTAATCGTGCCGTACGATTTCTGACAAAGGTGAATAGCCATAAGAGCACCATCACCCAACAGGCAGTGCGGGCCAGGTAATCGCCGTTCCTGGTATAAAAGGTCTGCCTACTGTTGGCGTAAACGACCCCTGTGATCACGGCATCTTCGGCCCATGCCGTTGCCTGACTGATATCACCCCGCTGGTTCACAAAACAGGAAATTCCTGTATTGGCTGAGCGGGCTATGGATCTTCTGTTCTCAATAGCACGAAGGCTGGCATATGCACAGTGCTGTTTGTAACCTGCCGTATTTCCCCACCAGCCGTCGTTCGTAATGATGAATAACAGACCGGCGCCATTTTTCACATATCGGGTAACATATTCACCAAAAATACTTTCGTAACAGATGGCTGTTCCCACACCTGTGGAATCACTGTTATAAAATACCGATCTGTCTTTTTGTGTACCAAGTGATCCTGATATACCTCCCAGATCAAGCGTAAAGTATTCCATGAACTTCAATGTTCCCGGATATGGCAATCGTTCTACACCCGGCACAAGTTTGGACTTATGGTACCATGGAATCCGACCTGAAGTATCTATCTGAATAGATGAATTAAATGCGTCATACCATACTGTATCATGCATTTGCCTGTTGACAAGTTCACGGGCAGTAGGAGTCAGTTCTTCTTTGGAATCATACTCCATAAATGCATTGATGCCAATAACGGTTGTCAGATCCGGATACTGATCAGTAAGACTTCTGATCCGCCGAATTGGCCCGCTGAATGCTGCCCGGTTCAGCCAGATGGGCTGAGGAACCGAGGTTTCCGGCCAGACCAGGTAGTCTGTTGAGTCTGTCAATCCAGTTGCAGACAAGCTCAGCATCTTATCCAGCATTGCGCTTTCACTCAGGCTGAATTTTTCTGTATAAGGATCAAAATTGGGCTGTAGTACAGTTACACGGACAGGGCTTCCCTCATCCTGCACCTGACCATATCTGATCAGTGATGCGGTGACCGGAATAACAACCAACATGATGATGCCTGCCAGCTGTACCCAACCCATCCGGAAAAAAGGGATTACCACAGCATTGCCTTTTCTTTTCCCGCTGAGTTTCAGCAACCATTCCAACATCAGGATATTGATGGTCCATACCCAAAGGGTTCCCCCAAAGACACCTGTCAGTTCATACCATTGCACCCAGGTATGCGCCCCAGCAAATACATTTCCAAGAGTCAGCCATGGCCAGGTGAACTCCCATCTCAGATGCAGGTACTCCAGCGCCATCCAGGATGTGACCAGCATGACCCAAGCAGCTTTTCTGTTCAGGTGTCGTCTTGCACTTCTGAAAAGCATAAAAGGAATAGATTGCAGTGCAGGGTTGGCGAAATTGGCAAATAATCCACCTGCCACACTTGCTTTTCCCACCCACCAGGTAGTAAGCACATTCCAGACCAGCAGACCGGTGTAAACGATGAGCCAGTATCTGACCTTTCCACCGCTGAACCCGGTTGCCAACTGCGATTCCAAAGCCCATAACAAGGGTATAAATGCAAAGAACGCCAGCCAGGCCTGATCGATCGGGGGCCAGCTCAGCCACCAGCACAGTCCTGTAAAAATGGAAAGTAAATAAGCCTGCTTTACTGAAATGCCTGCAGTCATCGCCCCGAAGATAGGATAAATAACGGGAGCCCGATGGTGGCAGTATAATGGCCTGTAAGTCTTATGTATCCTGACTTTAGCTGTGTACATTTGCACCAATATCATGGTCAGGATCGGCGTATTGGGTGCAGGACATTTGGGGAAGATCCATCTCAGGTTACTGAAAGAGATCCCTGCCTACGAGCTGGTAGGTTTCTACGACCCGGATGATAAGCAGGCCGAACAGGTAGCCGCTCAGTTCGGATTACACAGATTTCACAGTGTGGATGATCTGATCGATGCAGTAGATGCCGTTGACATTGTTACACCTACCCTGTCTCATTTTGACTGTGCCCGGAAGGCTCTGAAAAAGACCCGGCATATTTTCATTGAAAAGCCTATAGCACACACCGTAAGAGAAGCCCGGCAGATCAATGACCTGGTAAAGGAAGCCGGGGTCAAGGCTCAGGTTGGACATGTAGAGCGATTCAATCCGGCGTTTCTGGCCCTGAAGGATGTTGCCATGAAACCCATGTTCATAGAATCTCACCGGCTGGCATTTTTCAACCCAAGAGGAACAGATGTAAGCGTGGTTCTGGACCTGATGATCCACGACATAGATATCATCCTGCATCTGGTGAGGTCTTCCGTAAAGAAAGTACATGCATCAGGAGTGGCCGTTATCAGTGATCAGCCTGATATTGCAAACGCCCGGATCGAATTCGACAACGGTTGCGTTGCCAACCTGACTGCCAGTCGCATCAGTATGAAAGTTATGCGGAAGATGCGGCTGTTTCAGCGGGATGCATATATCAGCGTTGACTTCGCTGAAAAAGAGACAGAAATATTCACTTTGGCAGATACAAATGATGATGATGATGCGTTAAAGATCGAGGTGGATACCGGCGGGAAGTTCTCGCAGAAGTCCATCCGCCTGGATAAACCTGAGATCCTGCCTGTGAATGCCATTCAGGAAGAATTGACCTTATTCGCACGTGCCATTGCGGAGGATACAGAAACAGCTGTTCCTGTATCAGATGGATTCCATGCCCTCGAGGTGGCACATCAGATACTGGAGAAGATCCAGAAAAATCATTTTGCCCAATGAAACGGCACCTGCAATATCTTCTCATGATACCTGTGTTGGTTTCCGCATGCACCGGCGATGAGCTGCAACCTGCATTCGTACATATAGCAGATTTTGAGGTGATAAGTGACCCGGGGTCTGAAGGGTCTCCTACACAGAAGATCACCGATGCATGGGTCTATGTGAATGGTATTCAACTGGGTGTTTTTGAATTACCTGTTACAGTTCCTGTTCTCGATACAGGAACTGTAAGCATCAGTGTTTTTGCAGGTATCAAGGAAAACGGTTTCAGCAGTATTGGTAATATCTATCCTTTTTACTCAGGCTTTGAAACAACACTTACCCTGAGACCATTTGAGACGGATTCGATCCAACCTTCAGTTGACTATCTGTCGGGACTTTCATGGATTTACCTGGAGCGCTTTGAACTGGGCAACTCATTTACCCAGCTATCGGGAAGTGAAACCGGCCTGGAGATCGTGACCGATCCGGAATTGGTATTAGAAGGCAGCCGCTCTGCTTTTGCCAACATGGAGCCCGGCATCAGTGTCATGAAAGTGACTACCGGGCCATTGCTTTTTCCTACAGTTGGCAATGCCGTTTGGGCAGAGGTTGACTATAAGGCAAGTGTACCATTTGAAGTTTGGGTGAATGGAAACTACACTGGCGGAATCCCTATCAGTTCCTACATGCTGACCGTAGGTGCACGTAATGACTGGAATAAGATCTACCTCAATCTGGCCGCTAAAGTGGCTACCCTTCAGGCCGAAACATACAATCTGGAATTCCGTTGTTATAAGCCTGATTCTGTCAGTTCAGCTGAACTGTATTTTGACAACATCAAGATCATTGCTTTCTGATTATGCGGCGAAGGAAGAAAATTGGTCTGATAACCTATCTGTTCTTTGATCTTGTTGCTGCAGCTCTTGCCTGGTGTGTCACCTTTGCATTCAGGAAATTCTTCATAGAAGATCGTCCATTTGATCTGCAGGAGTATGTATTCAGTGACCCGAAGTTTTATCTGGGAGCGGCTGCAGTAGCCTGTGGCTGGATCCTTATCTACTTCGTTGCCGGCTTCTATACAGATATCTACAGAAAATCCAGACTTGCAGAATTCTACAGAACTTTTCTGGCTGCATTTCTTGGCTCCATGGTACTGTTCTTTGTCCTGATACTGGATGATTACATTGAAGGCTACCAGGATTATTACCAGACCTTTCTGATCCTTGCAGGCAGTCAGTTCCTTCTGACTACCGGATCCAGAATGACCATTCTGACGCTTGCCAAGCGCCAACTTCAAAGCGGGCAGATTGCTTACAATACTTTGTTGATTGGTGGCAACAGAAGAGCGCTTGATCTGTATATGGAAGTTACCAGGAAAAAGAAATCACTTGGCTACTCCTTTATAGGTTACATTGATGCCAACGGGCAGAACGGCAATGAACTCAGCAAGTACATTCCCCACCTGGGCGGACTTGACCAACTGGACGACATACTTCTGCACCGGTCCATAGATGAAGTTATCATTGCCATTGAAACATCTGAGCACCATTTGCTCAATGACATTATGAACCGTTTATCTGACCTGCGTGGTGTAGTGGTTAAGATCATCCCAGACATGTATGATATCATGTCAGGTTCAGTTAAAATGAGCAATGTATTTGATGCCGTGCTCATTGAGATCTACCCTGACCTGATGCCCAAATGGCAAAGAACCATCAAACGAATGCTGGATGTTGTGATCAGTATTTTCGTATTCTGCATCCTCTGGCCATTATATCTGTTCATTGCCATCAAGGTTCGACTGTCTTCTTCAGGACCTGTCATGTATAAACAGACGCGAATTGGAATCAATGGCAAACCATTTACTATCTACAAATTCAGGTCTATGTTTCAGGATGCTGAAAAGACAGGTCCGGCATTGTCTAGTGAAGAAGACCAGCGCATCACCTCCTGGGGAAAGATCATGCGAAAATGGCGATTTGACGAGCTCCCTCAGTTCTATAACATTCTCTTAGGCGATATGAGCCTGGTGGGGCCCCGTCCTGAAAGGAAATACTATATCGATCAGATCGTACAAAGGGCCCCTGAATATAAACATCTGCAAAAGGTGAAGCCCGGACTGACCTCTTTAGGTATGGTGAAATTTGGATATGCAAGCAATGTGGATGAGATGGTGGAGCGATTGAAATACGACCTGCTCTATATAGAAAACATGAGTCTTGCGATGGATTTTAAGATCATGTTCTACACCCTGGTCATTATTTTTCAGGGAAAAGGAAAATGATCAGACAGGATCTATATCCGGTATGATCTCTACTTTCTTCCACTCCTTTTTTGCTGCAACTCTTTCCATTGCCTGCCGCAGTCTTTGCTTGGCTGCTTTTGCAGACTGACCGTCATTCCTGACCTTGATCATGACCTCCGAGAGGTACTTACCTCTTATCCTTGCTATAGCCGGCTGAACGGGGCCTAATACCTCAAAAGCAGGTCCATTTCCCAATGCATTCACAAGGCCATATGCTGCGTTCAATGACAAACCTGGTTCAGCATGCCGCAGCGTAATACGAATAATACGGTTGAATGGCGGGTACTTAAAATTCCTTCTTTGTCTGATTTCTTCTTCATAAAAGGTATGCGTCTCATGCCGCTGAACGACCCCCAGCACCGGATGATCCAAGCGCAATGTCTGTATCAGAACTTTTCCCCGCTTTTGCTTCCTGCCTGCCCTTCCGCTTACTTGCATCATGAGCTGATAAGCCCGTTCAGATGCCCGGAAATCTGCAAACTGCAACAACTGATCAGCACTGAGTATTCCAACCAGCCTGACATTATCAAAATCAAGACCTTTTGTTACCATCTGCGTGCCTATCAGCACATCCACCTGTCCGTCTTCGAAGGCATGTATGACCTTTTCATGTCCAGCTTTGGTGCGCACTGCATCCAGGTCCAGCCGTGCGATACGCCAGGCAGGATATAGCGCCTGAAGTTCATCTTCCACCTTTTCTGTTCCAAAACCCTGAACGATGATCTGTGTAGAAGCACATTCAGGACATGCTGTTACGATCTCCTGTTTATAACCACAATAATGACACCTCAATTCTCCGGAAAACTTATGATACACCAGCTTCACATCACATCTCACACACACAGGCGTCCATCCACACGAAGTACAGACAACATACGGGGCATATCCCCTTCGGTTCTGAAACAGTATGACCTGTTCCTTTCCGGCCACTGCTTCTTCCATCGCTGCCAGCAACTTCCTGCTAAAGTGGGTCACTACATTATTCTGCTGCGTTTCAGATTGCATATTGATCAGCTCTATTTCCGGCAATTCCATTCCTGCAAATCTTTCTGTCAGTTCCACATAACCAAATTTTCCTGTATGTGCATGCTGATAAGCTTCCACAGAGGGTGTTGCCGAGCCCAGCAGAACCTTAGCCGCAACCATTGATGCCAAATAAATTGCGGTATCTCTTGCATGATATCTGGGTGCCGGATCCTGTTGTTTGAAGGAGTAATCATGCTCTTCATCAATGACCACCAGACCCAGATCCTGAAAGGAAAGAAATAAAGCTGAACGGGCACCCAGCAATATCCTGTAACTGCCTTGCTGCACTTTCTGCCAGATCTCCACACGCTCCTGATGATTGAAACGTGAGTGATAGATGCCTACCTGATCTCCAAATCTCTCCTGTAATCTGCCAATGATCTGCGCTGTAAGGGCAATTTCAGGCAGGAGGTACAACACCTGTTTACCCCGCTCCAAAACCTCCTCTATAAGTTCCATGTAGATCTCAGTCTTCCCGCTGCCGGTCACACCATGCAACAGTACCACTTCTTTTTCCTGCCACTGTGATCTGATCGAATGCAGAGCTTCTTGTTGCGTCAAACTTAACTTCGACCTGGTGAGGCTGCTATTACCGGAAAGTTTTAGCCTGCTTACTACTTCTTCGGTTTCTTCAAATATTCCCTTGTCTGTCATTGCCTTCAGAACTGCAGCAGATGCTTCAGCCTTCTTTAACAAAACTCCTCTGCTTACCGCTTCCCCTTCTGGTGCAAGCTGCAAATAGATCATCAGTACATGCTGTTGTCTGACTGCCCTGTTCAATTCGTCAAACAGCTGCCTCAAAGCCTCTTCATCCTGAAATCTTTCTGTTAGCCTGATCAGTTTTCTTACTTTCGGTTTATAGACATCTCTAACCTCTTCCTGCAACAGGATCACATTGTTCATGACGAGTTTCCTGAGCAGAGACTGAATCTGTTTGATGCCCAATAATTCCTGAACATCTTTAAGTTGCATTACTTTCTGGTGCTTCAGTGCTTCCACCAGGATAAAAGACCTGTCATCAAGGTCAAGTGTATCCGTATCAAGCATCTGATTCAAAGAGATCTGAGTTTCACTGCCTGATTTGAACAAAGCCGGTACTGCCGCCTGGTAGATCTCACCCAGGGTGCACATATAATAAGTTGACATCCAGATCCACAGTCTCAGCTGCAACGTACTGACCACAGGTTCATCATCCGGAAACTGAATGATCTGTCTGGGTTGGAAACCTGATGGTTTTTCTTGATGTATTCGCAAAATTATTCCGGCCTGTATTTTCTTGCGAAAATGAACTTCGCAACGCATTCCTGCAATTGCCAGTTCACGGCCAGCTTCCGGCACCTCATAGGTAAAGGTTCCCGGAACTGCAAAAGGCAGAATAATATCGGCATAGAGTGTATTCAACGGTGCATAAAATAAATGTATTTACTTTAGTATTCTAAACAAATTTCATGCGGGCAGTCATTACAGGAGCATCTAAAGGAATTGGAGCAGCCATCGCTGAGAAGCTGGCATCAGAGGGTTGTGATGTTTTCCTGATAGCCAGATCTGAAGACCACCTGAAAAGAACTTGCAGCAGCATACTCTCAGCCGGCAATACTGTTTCCTGCAGCTATCATACAGCAGATCTTTCTGATATATCTCAGGCTCAGGCATCAGGTAAAATTGTGCTGGAAACATTTGGTGTGCCAGACATTCTTATCAACAATGCCGGACAATTCATACCGGGTAGTTTATACAATGAACCGCCCGGAACGATGGAAACAATGATGAACACAAATTTTTACAGTGCCTATCATCTGACAAGGGAATTGATACCCGGAATGATGTCAGGTAAGTCCGGTCATATTATCAATATTTGTTCCATAGCAAGTATCCAGGCCTATCCTGACGGAGGTGCCTATTCAGTTTCCAAATTTGCTCTGCTTGGTTTCTCAAAAAATCTAAGAGAAGAGCTGAAGCCACATGGAATCAAAGTGACAAGTGTTTTGCCTGGTGCCACCTACACAGACTCCTGGGCATCGAGCGGATTGCCTGCAGCCAGATTCATGCAGCCTGAGGATATTGCAAATGTGGTCTGGCAATGCATTGCGCTTTCTGAGACTGCTACGGTAGAAGAGATCATACTACGCCCTCAATTGGGTGACATCTGATCAGGCTTCCAGCTCTGCTTCCTGCTCTCTGCGCCGGCGATAACCCCGCCAGAATAAAAATGCGATCACACTAAATGACAGATAGGGTACGGCTGCCAGATAGAGGATTCCCTGGTTGAGTGCCAGGTATGGCTTTCCATCAGCCTGAGCGCCATTTTCAGCCGCCATTTTACACATAGCACACTGTGCGTCTGCCGATGAAACCCCGATCAACAGAAACAACATTACCAGAAAAAACAGCATTCTAACTTTCATATCAATAATAAGGAGCGATCATCAAATATACGACTACACCCGTAACAGACACATACAACCATAGCGGAAATGTGATTCGGGCGATCTTTCTGTGCCTGTCAAACCTGGAAGACAATGCTCTGGACATGGTGATCAGGATCAGGGGCAGGATGGCTGCAGCCAGTACGATATGGGTAATGAGTATGAAGAAATAAACTGTTCTGATCAACCCGGCACCACCAAACGAAGTCGATTCGGTGGCCGAATGATAGATCACATATGATATCAGAAATAAGGCAGACAGAAAAAAAGCACTAAGCATAGCGGCTCTATGGGCTTGTCTTTTCCCTGAGCGGATCAGGATATAACCGGCTATGAGCAACACAGATACTGTTCCATTGATAACTGCATTAAGTCCGGGCAACATGGAAACATCTGTGCCCAGGTCCAGGCCAGGCATGAAGAACAGCATAGCCACCACTGCCGGCACGGCAATACTGATGATCCAGATCAATCTGTTTTGCAGGCGCTCACTCATTCCATTCTTCTTTGTACAAAAGGTAAGACAGGTCATTGATCAGCATATCAACTTCCAAAGAATCAAGTGCATTGTAGAATCCTCTTATCTGCAGGTTCCGGTCAACCAGGATCAATCTTCCGCTATGATTGATGTCATTTTCTGCATCTCTCAATACCGACTGTTTGTAGCCTTCTGCACCCAATGTATAAATGGCTTTCTTATCGCCGGTAAGCAGATGCCAAACCGTATCGTTGGCACCAAATTTTCTGGCAAAGGACCGAAGCACGGGAACAGAGTCATTTTCAGAATCGAGTGAAAACGATAAGATCCGGTAATCCCGCTCATCGCCCATGGCCTCCTGAACTCTTGATAGCTGAGAGGTCATCATCGGGCAAATGGCATCGCAGGAGGTGAAGAAAAAGTCGGCAATATGAATATGCCCTTTTACATCCTGCTCTGTGATCGTTTGCCCATTCTGATCGGTCATGGAAAAAGGAGGGATAGTAGCTGAAGGCTGACGTAGTTTATCTGTTGGATACAGATCATCTGCCATCCTGCTGATCTGATCCTGCCTGGCCGCCATGGGTAGATAGACCCATTTAAAGAAGGCTGCAAAAGCCACACCTACCACTATGATCAGTATCCAGGTATTGCGCTTCAACGATCGATCAGATATAGCAAATCATTAAACAGGGCATCATAAGCCTGCTGGTCATCCAGTTTGTAGGTAGCACACCAATGCCCTTCCTTGTTCAATACATAAACAACATGAGGAAAAAAAAGGTCAGAATCTCCTGACTTTTTTTCACCATTGTAAAAGTTTTCGTCAATAGAACTCAGTAAGGACTCCGGCTGCCCGCAACTGACCACATGCCAATTCTCTCTTACAGCAAACCTGGAACCGAAATAAGCCAGATCAGCAGTGGTGGCTGCTCTACCGGTATCTTCCCATACAGACATGAACCGCAGGTTCAGGGTCTTGCCTTCATATGCCTCCTGTATCTCGAAAAGCGGATGCCTTTCTCCGGTCTTTCCGGCAGATGTGCTGTTGATACATTCCACCACCACAACTTTTCCCAGTAGTCTCTCTGCTGTAAGGGTATCACCACGTTGAGAAATGAACAGTTGATCAGGGGGAAGGCCTCCCGGGAGCTCTTTTATATATTCGCTGGCAGCGGCATGTTGCCTGATCAACGCTCCCTGTCTAACAAGCAGGTAGCTTATCAATGGCAAAACGATCAGGAGGATCGCCATCACCACCATCCAGAACCAGGACCTCTGCTGTTGCATGTCTATTGCCAGAACTCCCGCAGACTGAGCCAATAGCCTCCCTCCCAGAGGAATGCAATAATTCCCCAGATCAAGAACAGGAAAGGAGTCATGACCGTCAGCGTCATGGCCTTGAGCTCATACTTCAGGTGCATGAACTCACTCATGATATAGTATGCCTTGGCAGCACTGAGTATGATGAACAGCAGGTTCAACCACCACCTGGGGCTTTCCGGAATACTATAAAAATGAAACAGGGCGGCGGCTATTTCAAAGATGGTCACAAAGGCCAGGATACCACATACCCGCCAGACCTTTTTGATAGATTCTTCGTGTGTCAGATTGCTCATATTATAACCGCTTTTACAGTAGATAGAATGCAAGGAAAACAAATACCCAGACCAGATCAACAAAGTGCCAGTACAGTCCAAGCTTTTCAATCATTTCATAATGACCGCGACGGTGAAACGCACCAAAGAATGTCATCAGGAAAGCCCAGGAGTTCAACATAACGCCCACGCTAACATGAAATCCATGGAATCCGGTGATGAGAAAGAACAATCCACCGAAAGCTGATGCTCCGAAAGGATTACTTTTCTGGGTCATTCCTTCATGGATCAGGTGAGACCACTCAAAAGCCTGACTTCCTACGAATATCAGACCCCCTATTATGGTCAGACCCAGCCAGAACAAAACGCCTTTTCGGTTCATAGCATGTCCCTCCTGTACCGCACGTACCATAGTAACGGAACTAAAGATCAGGGTGAATGTCATGAATGTGACGAATACCAGCGGATAATGCCCATGCAGAAAAGGTACTGCATTGAAAACATGGTTAGGGTCAGGCCAGCTGAGCGGGTTCGCTTCATCATGCGCCGGCTGACTCAGGCGAATAGCGCCATATGAAATCAGCAAACCGGCAAATGAAAATGTGTCAGAGATGAGGAAATACCACATCATGATCTTGCCATAGCTCACCTTGAAGGGAGAATCGCCTCCGCTCCAAAGTTCCCGTGCATTGCTTTGTACTGTTGCTTCCAAAGGTTTCGTGTTTAGCTATATTGTAAAAAGAAGAAAAGATACAACCATAATACATCCACAAAATGCCAGTAGGTGGCCATCAGCTCCAGACCTATCTGCTTATAAGGATGAATATTCTCCACCAGCGTATCAACCGGATTCCTGAATCGGGTGAACGCAAATACAGAGAAAACCAGCAGTCCGATCACACCACCGGCCACATGCAGGAAATGGGCTCCTGATATAACATACAGGAATGACCCCGCTACATTGCCATTCAGCTTTATGCCATTGTCATATAATTCCTGCCAGCCCATGATCTGCATAGCCAGAAAAGAAGTTCCTGCAACCAGCGTTAGCAGCATGAACAACCGGTGCAAACTCACCTGATTTCTTCTGAAAGTTACCAGTGACAGGTGCATGAATACACTGCTTAGCAGAATGGTGATGGTGCTGAAAGTGAACATTTGAGGGAAAGGCACGTCCACCCAATACCGGAAGTCTGCTTTTTTGACCACATAAGCACTGGTAAATGCGGCAAACATCATGATCATAGCCACGATGGCCAGCCACATATTGAACTTATATGGATGAATGATAAACCGCTTATGACTGATGCTCTGACTCATGTGTTACATTTTGTCGGCAAACAATGCGATCAATACCACCGGCAAATACAGGAATGAACCAAACATTAGCTGTCGGGCCATCTTGTCTGAACAGGTTTGCCATAGGCGAATTGCCTGCAATAGAAATAACAAACCTGCTGCAAGGGTGATGATCAGTGAAACAATACCTGTATAACCCAACAGGAAAGGCAGGGTACTCACCCCGATCAGTAAGACTGTATATAGTACCACCTGAACGGCCGAACGCTTGTCGCGGCCGGTGGATGCAGGCAATAAATAAAAGTCAGCTTTGGCGTAGTCTTCAAACGCCACCCATGCGATGCTCCAGAAATGCGGAAACTGCCACATGAACTGGATGGTAAACAAGAGAACCGCCATAGTGCCGATCTCTCCGGTTGCAGCCGCCCATCCGATAAGCGGTGGCATGGCTCCCGGAAAAGCGCCAACCCATACGGCAATGGGACTGACCTTCTTCAATGGTGTGTAGATAAACGAATAGGTGAGCAAAGAGATCGCACCAAGAAGCGCAGCAAGTGGTGAAAAGAAGATCCACATCAGCAGTATTCCGATAACGCCCATGAATCCGGATGCCAGAATTGCTTCTCCCGCCTGCATTCTGCCGGCAGGCAATGGTCTCACAGCGGTTCTGCTCATCAGTTTATCGCTGTTGGTTTCCAGGATCTCATTCAGGGCATTGGAGGCTCCTGTGATAAGAAATCCGGCAAGTAAAAACAACGAGAAGTAAGCGATATCTCCGCCTGCAAACATATACCCGATGCCTGCAGAAAATACCACAGTGAAGCTTAGCCTGAACTTGACCAACAGCACATAGTCTGCCAGCCGGGCTTTTAGCCGCATCCAACGGGAATCTGTTATGGCAGAAGTTCTGCTCATCTTATGACTGATGATCGTCGTTTTCGTGTGCGATCACATCGCTGTCCATTTCATCGCCATGTTCGCCATGCTCGATCTCATACTGAGACAACGGTTCTGTTTGAGGTATGAAATCACGCCCATGCTTGCTGTAATCATATGCCCAGCGGTGCACTTCAGGAATATCGCCAGGCCAGTTACCGTGACCCGGGCGGATCGGTGTGGTCCATTCCAGAGTAGTGGCATGATAAGGATTCTGTTCTTTCAGTTTCCTTCCGTACCAGATGCTGTAGAAGAAGTTAAACACGAAGATCAGCTGGAAGGCAAAAGATGCCATTGCAGCAATGGTAATGAACTCATTCAGTTGTGCAAACATGCCGAATGTATCAAAACCTGCATGGGTCGGATAACGACGTGGCAGCATATATTCCCAGTGCATGGGGAAGAAGATCAGGTAGGCGCATACGATGGTACCCCAGAAGTGTATGTAACTAAGGGTATTATTCATATGGCGACCAAACATTTTAGGGAACCAGTGATAGATTCCGGCAAACATTCCAAAGAATGCAGCCACACCCATTACCAGGTGGAAGTGTGCTACCACGAAATAGGTATCATGCAACTCCACATCAATGGAAGAGTTACCCAGAAAGATACCTGTTACACCACCTGAAATGAACAGGGAAACAAATCCGATAGCGAACATCATCGGAGGTGTCAGTTTGATATTACCACGCCATAATGTGGTTAGCCAGTTGAATACCTTGACTGCCGATGGTACAGCAATGATCAATGTAAAGATCACGAAGATGGACCCGATGAACGGATTCATACCGGTCATGAACATATGGTGCGCCCAGACGATGAATGACAGTACTGCAATAGCCAGCAGTGAATAGATCATCGCAGTATATCCGAAAATGGGTTTGCGTGAATGCACGGATAGTACCTCTGAAGCGATACCCATGGCAGGCAGGATAATGATATACACTTCCGGGTGACCCAGGAACCAGAACAAGTGCTGGTAGAGGATCGGGCTGCCACCGGCGTTCGCCAGTGCTTCACCGCCGATGTAGATCTGATCCAGATAGAAACTGGTACCCAGATTTCTGTCAAACAACAGGAGCACACCTGCAGACAGCAGTACCGGGAATGACAACAGACCGATCACTGCAGTCAGGAAAAAGGCCCAGATGGGCAGTGGCAATCTGAACATCTTCATACCACGGGTACGCAGGTTGATCACTGTAGTGATATAGTTCAAACCACCCAGCAGCACGGATACAATGAACAGAACAATACTCACCAGCCAGTAATCGACCCCGGCAACAGAACCCGAGGCTGCTGCTGGCAGGGCATTCAGTGGCGGATAGGCGGTCCATCCTCCGGAAGCAGGTCCTGTGGCCAGGAAGAAAGAAACGGCCATGACCACACTGGACAGGAAGAAGAACCAGTAAGACAACATATTGATAAACCCGGATGCCATGTCCCTGGCACCGATCATCAAAGGAATGAGATAATTGGAGAATGTACCACTCAGACCTGCGGTCAGTACAAAGAATACCAGGATGGTACCATGCATGGTAATGAGCGCATTATAGAATTCAGGAGCAATATGTCCTTCCGGAGTGATCCACTTTCCCAGCAGCGGCTTCATCCAACTCAGGTCAGCATCCGGATAACCAAGCTGTATCCTGAACAACACAGAAAGTCCTCCACCCACAATTGCCCAAATGATACCTGTTACCAGGAACTGCTTGGCAATTGTTTTGTGGTCTGTTGAAAAAATGTACTTGGAAATAAAACTCTGATGATGATCATGATGACCATGGTCGTGGTCATGGTCATGATCGGTCACGTGCGTTTCCAGGTGCTCCTTGATCGTCGTTTCTTGGGACATATCGAACAGTGTTTAAAATATTATTGAGCAGCAATTACAGTTGCGGTAGTATCAGTGGCAGCAGGTGCTTCCGGTTCAGCTGTTTTCAACACCGGCGCTGCTTTACTGAAACCGGAAATCTTCAGACTGGAAGCAATTCCATTCCAATATGGAATTTGTGATTCAGCCCATGTATTATATTCATCTTCACTTTCCACTACCATGGTGTACTTCATGGCTGAGTGACCTAATCCGCAAAGTTCAGCACAAGCCACTTCATACTTAAAGCTCATCCATACAGGATCCGTATCTCCTTCTCTAACCCGTTGCCAGGCCGGATTTTGACTCAGGATCTGTTTCATTTCTTCGGTAGTGATGGTAGGTGTGAACTTGAATGAAGTAGGCATACCGGGAACAGCATCCATCTTAACCTTCATATGCGGCACATAGAAATTGTGCAGTACATCCATAGCTGTGATCTTGGCGATAGCCTCATGGTTGACCGGCAGGTGCAGTTCAGACGGGAGAAAATCATCGTATCCCCAGGTCAGTGCTTCTGCATTGGCCATATAGTAGTCTTCCGTGTACTTCTTAGTGATGCGGTCTAAGGTCTGGTTTCTGCGCAGAATATGATCATCTATCTCATCCATTTCATCTTCCAGTGCATCCAGTTCTTCCTGCAACTGATCTTTCATATATCTGTTGGGGCGTTTGGCGATCTTGTCTTCCAAAGCCGCAATAAGACCGGGTAACTCAGACTTGCGGTTTTCAAGAGCAGCGATCTCTCCTTCCACACCCAGTTCAGCATTACCTTTCAGGGTATTGATACGGTGTTCCACGTACTCGCGGGTTACAATACCCAGCGGGTTTTCTGCACAGATCAGACTATAATCACGAGGACCCAGTTTACCGTCGGCACCCGGATAGCGACTGGTCCAGAAAAACTGCTGACCGGTCATTTCAAAGATCACGGCATCTTCTTCAGGCGGACCCATGATGCGGGTCCATGCCTGCAATCCGAAAACCACCAGACCAGTCAATACTATAGTAGGTACAACGGTCCAGAAAAATTCCAGTTTGTTGCTATGTGCAAAGTGTACTGCTTCGCGGCCTTTTTTGTATCTGTACATCAGCACGAAGGTGAAAAGCAGCACATTACACAGCACAAATACGATGCTGGTAACCACAAGAGTAGCAATGAACATGTTCTCAATGAGTTCGCCGTGTTCTGAGGCTACATCTACATTTGTTGGTGCAAAGTGCCGGAAGCTCCAGAAGAACCCGATAACGCCCAAAGCCATGAAGATGAACAAAGCAATTGCCTGCATCCTTGAGGTCTGCTCCAGCTGGCTGTCATCATCACCACGCAACTGGCTTACCAGATCCAGTGTGCGGGTAACCTGAAACAGTACGATCAGGACGAGCAATACAGCTATGAATATCAACCAACCAGTCATTGTTGTTGCTTATTTAATTATATATGGTGTTCAATACTTTCTTGGATAAACGGATTGTGTTGAGGCACAAGTGACACTTTTGACAATGCCCGGAAAGTAGAATACAGGAATACACCTGCAAATGCCAGGGCCATACCGATCTCAAAGTAGCCAATTGGAGCAGCGCCATGAACGGTAGATGGAATGATCATCAGGTAGAAATCTACCCAATGGAACACGATCAGCAATGATGCTACTACGGTCAACACAGTAAAGTTTCTTTTGGCATCTCTTCTCATCAGAACAAGGAAAGGCACCAGGAAGTTGACTGCCAGGTTCGCTCCGAACAGAAAATTATATTCCCTTTTCCTTTCCAGAAACCACGCTGTTTCTTCAGGAATATTGCCATACCAGATCAGCATGAATTGTGAGAACCACAGATAGGTCCAGAATACACTAAATCCGAAGATGTACTTACCCAGATCATGGAGGTGATTCTCATTGGTTTGCGGCATGTAACCATTTCTCTTCAGATAAATGATCAGCAATATTACCACAGACAAAGAAGCCACCCACAAGGAGATGAAGTTATACCAGCCAAACAGGGTGGAATACCAGTGTGGATCAAGCGACATCACCCAGTCCCAGGCCATCATAGAACTGGAAACTGCCCATACAACCAGGAAAACTGCAGCCCAGGTACGAGTCTTTTGAAACCACATTTTCTCTCCTGTTTCTTCTTCTTTTATGGAGAACCTGCGCAACTGATACCCAATGAAGACCCACAATACCAGATAAATGATCGTCCGGGTCATAAAGAATGCATCGTTCAGATAGGCTGACTTTCCATCCAGTATCTCATCATAATATGGATTATCTATCATACCTGATTCTCCGCCTTCAGAACCGGCGCTGGCCAGAACCACTGTTCCATTACTGAGCATGGAGTGTTCTTCACCGTGGTGTTCGCCAGATTCGTGGTCACCTTCCATTTCATGCCCGTGTGCATGTTCTTTTTCATAGGCCTCCAGTTCGGCCATGGTGACCTTTTCCTTGATCAGGAAGGTATCGCTCCAGTGATAGAGGTTGTTATAATTGCCGATAGTACCGCCTGTTACAACCAGGATACAGATAGCCCCGATCCAGAGAAAGCTGGTCATGGCTTCCGGCACCCTCTTAACCAGCGCATGCCATCCGGCAAATGCGATCTGGTGAGCCGCCAGGAAAAAAACAGCCAGGGCTGATAAGCCGGTAAAAAATACCGCATTCACCAACAGGTTCGCCCAGGTTTTCTGTGCATCTGCCTGACCGGTAAAAACACCTGTCAGCACAGCCATCATACCGATCACAAAAAGGATTATGAAGTTCCTTTTATGTGTGGAAGTGAAATCAAATTTTGTTGTACTGCTCATTGCTATCTGCTGTTTCAGGGATTTACATCTGTTTCGGCAACCTGTGTCTGAGCCGGCTGGTTAGAAGCAAGCCAGGCATCCTGCATAGAGTTGATATAAAGAATGATCTGCCAGCGCTCTTTCTTGGTAAGTGCATAGGCATAACTACCCATGGCATTCTTACCATATGTAATAGAGTGGAACATCTTACCATCAGGCATGTCAATGTATCCTGCATCAAAATATGATGGCGGCACTGCTCCATATTTTCCGGAAGCAACAATCACTCCTTTTCCATTTCCCTCTGTTCCATGACAAACCGCACACATATTGTTGAAGGCATGCTGACCTGCTGCAATATTCTCAGGAGTTGCCTGCAGCGGGTTTATCAGCTCAAGGCCGGCACGTTCATAGTCTTCATCTGTCTTAGCGTATTCGTAGGGAAGGCTTATAGATGCCAGAGCAGGATCCATCTGGCCTGAAATAGCATTTCCAGGATAAGGAATGGTACCATTTACCGGAAGCATTGCACCTACACTGTCAGGCATCAGAGGATTCAAAGCGTATGGCTCATACGCTTTGGAATACATCATATCCCAGGTATAACTATCGCCCGGATAATCTCCCGAGGCCTTCTTACATGCCTGCAGTCCGGTAAGAACAGCGGCGGCCATCAATATGAGAAAATAGCTTCTTTTCATCTCTGATATTTTCAGTCGAGGTCTTGTTCATGAATTTCAACCGCACCATTGGCTTCCAGTGCCTTGCGAATTTCTGCTTTCCTGGCATCTGAAGTGTCTGCGTCAATTTCAAAACTCATCGCAAACATGTGGCTGGTGATCCTTTCATCCAGGATCCGATGTTTAATACCCGGAGCCAGTCTGTTCAGATACAGATAGGTAAGCGTCATACCAACAGCAGCGAACAGCACTGTTAATTCAAATGTGATCGGGATCCAGGCCGGCAAAGAGAAGTATGGTTTGCCGCCATAGTTGATGGGATAGTTCACCGTACTGATCCAGGTAATGAAACCCAGGGCTGTCAGTGTGCCGGTAGCACCAAACAGAAAACCTGCACTGTGCAACTTGGTCATACGAAGACCCATGGCTTCATCCAGCCCGTGTACCGGAAAAGGTGTCATCACCTCCGTGATCTTGAAGCCTTCTGCACGAACACCTTTTACAGCATCCAGCAGTACATGCTCATCATCAAACAATCCGAATAATACTTTCTTTCCTGACATGTTATTGCGGTTTAATCAGGGTTTCGTAATGTCCATGACCTGCGTCTTCAGTATGATGGGCATGGGCTGCATGCTCACCGATATACTGATCGCCGGCCGATTTCAGAATACTCTTCACTTCAGCCAGTGCGATCACAGGTGCCACTTTGGCGAAAATGAGAAACAGCGTCATGAAGAATCCGATGGTTCCCAGATAGATGAATACTTCCACATAGGTGGGTGTATAGTAAGACCAGCTGGAAACGATATAATCTCTGTGGAGGGAGGTCACGATGATCACGAAGCGCTCAAACCACATACCGATGTTAATGACAATGGACATAAAGAAGGTGAAGACCACACTGCGACGTAGTTTGCGGAACCAGAACAGCTGCGGAGAGATCACGTTACAGGTCATCATACCCCAGTATGACCAGGCATATGGCCCCATGCTTCGGTTGATGAAAGCATACTGTTCATACTGATTCTGAGAATACCAGGCGGTAAAGAGCTCTGTAATGTAGGCTACACCCACAATAGAACCTGTCAGAATGATGATCTTGTTCATCGACTCGATATGCGACAGGGTGATATAGTCTTCCAGGTGAAAGATCTTGCGCACTACCAGCATCAGGGTCAGTACCATAGCAAATCCTGAGAAAATGGCTCCGGCTACGAAGTAGGGCGGGAAGATGGTGGTATGCCATCCCGGAATGACCGATGTGGCAAAGTCAAAGGATACGATGGTGTGTACAGAAAGTACCAGTGGTGTGGACAGACCGGCCAGCACCAGTGACAGACTTTCAAAACGCTGCCATTGTTTGGCAGTGCCGGTCCATCCGAAACTGAACACATTGTAGATCTTTTTGCGGAATGCTGTTTTGGCACGGTCACGAACAGTTGCAAGGTCCGGAATCAGACCCACATACCAGAACAGGAGTGATACCGTGAAATAGGTCGAGATGGCAAATACGTCCCACAGCAGTGGTGAGTTGAAGTTGGACCAAACCGGACCGCGGGTGTTCGGATAAGGGAAGATGAAGAAGGCCAGCCAGATCCTACCCATGTGAATGAGTGGGAAAAGTCCGGCGCACATGACCGCAAAGATGGTCATCGCCTCTGCCGAACGGTTCACCCCTGTACGCCATTTTTGACGGAAGATCAGGAGGATGGCCGAGATCAGCGTACCGGCGTGACCGATACCGATCCACCAAACGAAGTTGGTGATATCCCAGGCCCAGCCGATGGTCTTGTTCAGACCCCAGAGTCCGATACCGTAGGTGATGGTCAGTCCGATCATCACAAATCCGGTGATGGCCAGTAATGCCGTACAAGTAACTGCCAGCATCCAGGTTTTCGTGGGTTTTGCCTCTACCGGTCCGATGATGTCATCAGACATCTGGGCATAGGTCTTATGCCCTTGAATGAGTGGTTCCCTGATTGGTGAAACGAACATCTCTTTGCTTATTGATAGTTATACAGATCCATGATATCGAGCTCCTGTTCATGTGTATGATCAGCAGCATCCTTGTTGCGTACCTTGGTCAGATACAGTACCGATGGTAACCAGTGATTTTCTTCGATCACACCGTAGGCACGCTCGCTTGTGTTGAGCTGGTGTACCTGGCTGGTTTCATCGAACATATTTCCGAAAACGATCGCATCTGCAGGACAAGCGCTTTGGCAGGCTGTGCGAACGTCACCATCACGCAATTGACGGCCATCCTTCTTAGCACCCAGTTTAGCTTCCTGAATACGTTGTACGCAGAAGGAGCATTTTTCGATAACACCCCTGGAGCGAATGGTCACATCGGGGTTCAGCACCATGCGGGTCAGGTCTTCGAGCATGCCCATTTCCTCATTGACATGAGGATCGTTCATGGTACCAAAAGTGTCGTTTCCACCGTAATCGAACCAGTTGAAGCGACGCACCTTATACGGACAGTTATTAGCACAGTAGCGGGTGCCGATACAACGGTTGTAAGCCATCTGGTTGAATCCTTCAGAGCTGTGGTTGGTAGCACCTACCGGACAAACGTTTTCACAAGGTGCATTTTCACAGTGCTGACAAAGCATCGGCTGGAAGACCACTTCCGGGTTCTCTGAATCTTCACCGGCATAATAGCGGTCAATACGAATCCAGTGCATTTCATGTGCACGGAGCACTTCATCGCGACCCACAATTGGCACGTTGTTCTCACTTATACAAGCGATGGTACATGCACCACATCCAACACAGGAGTTCAGGTCTATGCTCATTCCCCAGTCAAAGCCGTTACGACCTGCCTGGAAATCCGGATAAAAGGTATCAAGATGACCGAGTTTCTCTGCTCTGTCCATATTTCCGGAGAGCGGGTTAGCCTGGTATTCAGCCAGGGTGGTCTCTTTTACAATGGTACGTTTGGCAAGCCCGTCATTGAGGTTGAAATGCGTCTGTGTCTGAGCAAAGCGTATGTTTTTGCCTGTCTTTTCCACAGTTGCACCGGAAGCGCAGTACACCAGACAATCGCCAGATGCATCCACCATCGGCCAGACGTTCACACCAACTCCTTCACCGGCCTTTCCGATCATGCTTCTTCCATAACCCAATGCTATGGAGGCGCTGCCTTTTGCCTGACCCGGCTGGATGGCAACTGGCACGGTAACAGATTGACCTGCAGCTTTAAGTGTTACCACATCACCATGCATAAGGTCATTCTCTTCTGCCCATTCTGGTGATACGTTCAGGTAATTATCCCAGGTGATCTTGGAGACCGGATCCGGCATCTCCTGTAACCATGGGTTATTTGCATATCGTCCATCGCCAATGGCAACAGATTCATAGAAAGTCACTTCCAGGCCGTTGCCCATTTTAGAACCGGATGAGAGTACTGCTGCTGCAGCCGAAGAAACATCTCCGTTCATTACTACCGGTTGAGGATCATACATCATTTCATGATCACCCATGTCTTCCATTGGCATCTGGAACAAACCTGTTTGCAAGGCCTGATTAAATGCTCTGGTCATATTGGCACTTCCTGCCAGGGGACCATTGACCCAGGTTTCTACCATAAAATCATGGTAAGACATACTGGCACCGCACCAGGCAAGCAGTGAATCCTGTGCCTGACGGGTGTCGAACAGGTTCCTGATAGCAGGCTGGGCCAGACTGTAACAGCCCTTCACAGGTTCTGCATCGTTCCATGACTCCAGGTAGTGACTGTCAGGACATATATAATGGCAAACAGCAGAAGTTTCATCCATACTGTCAGCAAAGGAGACACAAACATCTACCTTTTTGAGTGCTTCCGCGATGCTGGAACCCAGTGGTGAATCGTACACCGGATTACAACCATAGATCATTACCACATCAGCTTCTCCTTTAGATACATCGCTGATGAAGGCCTTCAGATCATTGTCAGTACCCTGGCGAAGCATGGAAGGCATGCTCATATCCAGCGTACGTCCGTAATTACCCAATGCGTTGTTGATGGCGTTGACCAGCAACTGTGCATTCATATCGTTGAGGCCGCAAACCAGCAGGGATGATCCAGCGTTGTCTTTCAGCCATTTGGCTGCTTCACGAATGCGTTTGGCTTTCTTGTCATCGCCGATCTTTTTGCCACCTGAAAGTGATGCACCTGTTACTTCATCATACAGGTTCACCAGGGCGGTCATCAGTTCAGATGGTTTCAGGGCAGTGCGATAGTCAGCATTGGCACCAGTCAGACTCATACGGGATTCGAACTGATAGTGGCGTGACATTTCCTTTTTCCCTTTACCTACTTTTCTTCCGGCGGAATACCCTTTCGTATATTCCACAGGTGAGATCCAGGTGCCCAGGAAATCACATTCGAAACCTACAACGACCCTGGCCTTTTCAAAGTGGTAGTGCGGCAGTGCTTTTACACCAAAAGCGGTTTCATTGGCTGCCAGCATTCCTGCATAAGACACTGCATCATACTGATAGACTTTGGTGTTAGGGTATTGTTCAGTAAAGCGGGCAAAAACTCTTTTGGTTGAGGGGCTTACAACTGTACCGGTCAATATCCTGACCGCGGTATTCTCGCCGGCATTCAGCTTACCAGTTACGGCAGCATCTACTTCAGCCCAGGAAATGCCGGTATGTTTCCCCTTGTCGTTCCTCACTTTAGGGCCGGTAAGCCTGTTGGTATCATACAAGCTCAGCACAGATGCCTGCACACGGGCTGAAGTACCACCCCTGGTGATCATGGAAGCATTATTGCCTTCTACCTTGATCGGGCGTCCTTCTCGTGTTTTAACAAGAATGGAACAATAGTCTCCCCCGTTCATGAAGGTGCTGGCATACCAGGTTGCGATACCCGGTGTTACATCTTCCGGTTTGAAGATATAAGGTGCTACCTTATTGACAGGCATTTCACAACCGGCAATAGCAGCAGCAGTTACGCTGAATCCCAGCATTTTCAGGAAATCTCTCCTGCTGGCGCCGTTGTTTTCATGGTTTCCCATCACTTCCACCGGAAGTTCTTCAGGGAATTCCTGCTGAGCCAGTTCGATGAACTCCGGAGTCGGATGAAGTTCTTCCAGTCCTTTCCAGTACTTTTTTTCAGCCATCGGGTATCTAGATCTTTATGTTTAAAGTTGGGTTCGGTTCGATCAATAGTGGCAACGCTGACATTCAGTGGCACCGATGTCTGATGCGTGCACGGCTTCTATTTCTCCTTTGTCCATTTTATCTTTCAGTTCGCGGTAATCAGCGTAGAAAGCATTACTGAAGTTGACTTCGGTCTGACGGTGACAATTCACACACCATCCCATACCCAGGTTCTCTGCCTGCTCTACCACTTTCATTTCCTGAACCATGCCATGACAGGTCTGACATTCCAGGCCGGCTACTGCCACGTGCTGGCTGTGGTTGAAATATACATGATCAGGCAGGTTGTGGATCCTGGTCCATTTAATGGGCTTAGGTTCATTGCTGTATGCCAGATTCTCCGGGTCAAAACCTGCGTATTCGTAGATCTTCTGGATCTCTGCTGTGTAGGTAGCAGGATCGTAGCCATCGGTTCCCGGCGACATCTGGTTGATCACATAGTGACAGTTCATACAGACGTTGATAGATGGGATCACGGCAGACTTGCCTTTTTCAGCACCGGTGTGGCAATACTTACATTCTATCTGGTTGATGCCGGCGTGGATCTCATGGCTGAACTGGATGGGTTGTTCAGGAGCGTATCCCTGCTGGCGACCCAGGGCAGCAGCGCTGTCATACATGGCATAACACAACCAGCAGAACAGGAACAAACCGACCAGGGTCAACACCGGGCGCAGTCTAGGATTCCTGAGCACAGGCATTCTGACAGGCTCAGGCTCACCGGTTTCTTCACGGGATAACTGCCCAAGGTAGCCGATGGTACGACCAAGTATCAGAGAGATGATGAGCAGTACAGCTATCAGAATGATATACAGAACAGTGTTGTCTTTTGGTTCTGCAGCTACCGCAGTGCCACCGCCTCCTGCAGGTACATTGGCAGCTTCAGTTAACCTGATGGTTTCTGCATCAATGTATAACAATATGTTGCTGATGTCTGCGTCTGTCAGGTTGGGGAAGGCCTGCATCTGACTTTTGTTGTATTCCAGATACAGGTTGTTGGCATATTCATCGCCGGTAGCAAGAAAGGCCTGGGAGTTCCTGATCCAGGAGTACAGGTGTGTAGAGTCAGCCCAACGGTCACGAACACCCTTCAGGGCAGGGCCGGTCATTTTCCGGTCTATCATGTGACACTTGGCGCAGTTCGCCTTGAAAAGTTCCTTTCCTTCTTCTGCGGTAGCATGTACACGGCCAGGTACCAAAATGGTTACCAGCAGCAATACAGAAACGAGAAGGTTACGGCGGTTGATTTTGTTATAGACGCTGTTCAGCACAACCAGTGTATTTAGGTTTAGGTAAGGTTTCCGTAAAAATCGTTGCAAATCTACATCAGGTGTTTCAAAATCTTTAACAAACCTTGAGAAAATTATAGGGTTTTCAACACCTGATGTCGGGATTCTGAAACATCAGTATTTTCAGGTGCTCACGGGTTTTTATTTAGACATTTTCTAAATAACTATGGCCTTAGGAACAAGTGTCTGTATTTTCCTTTTATAACCAGCTGAGATACGGCAGTATGGCATAGTTTTAGGAATACCTTTGTGAAAGCAGAACATATGAAGAAGCAGCTTTACCTGATATTTATTCCAGCACTTTTCCTGTTTGGCTGCAAAGCAGCTGAAAAAGAGTTTCGCCAGGGTGACTATGACCAGGCCATAGATATATCTGTTAAAAAACTGCAGCGCAACCCTGATAAGGAGGCCTACATACTTGTGCTGGAAGAAGCCTTCAGAAGGGCTAATGACCGCGATCTGGCGTATATCAACACCCTCCATATGGAAGGACAGCCTGACCGCTGGGACAATGTTTACAACGTATATCAGGGTATCAGCCGGCGACAAAATAAGGTGGCGCCCTTGCTTCCCCTTTCTATTGAATCTGAATACCGGGATGCCGAATTCCTGTTTGTTGATGTGGTGGGAGAACTGATAGCCGCCAAGAAGAATGCAGCCAGCTATTTCTATGCGCATGCTCAGCAGTTACTGGCAACCGGAGACCGGTATGATGCCCGGGATGCCTATTATGAACTACAGCAGATCAGCAAATTCTACAATGATTACCAGGATGCAGACAAGCTGATGGCAGAGGCCAGAGCTGCCGGAATGAGCCGAGTTGGATTTCAGGTGGTAAACAACAGTGATCAGGTTCTGAACAGAGATCTTGTAGATGCAATGGAGGCCCTTGCACCCGTGGCCACCCAGGGCATGTGGTACAATATATATCCTTCCGATAAAGGGGATGATCTGACTGTTCAGCTTCGCATCAACAGGTTGCAGGCGTTTCCTGAACAGGTGCATACCAACAGCTATACCGATATGAAGGAAGTAGAAGACGGTTGGACCTATCTATATGATGACGAAGGGCATGTAGTGAAAGACAGTACCGGCAATGCTATAAAAGTACCAAAATATGAAACCATCACTGCACTTATCTCAGAGAACTGGCAGGAAAAAGTTGCCAGCATTGAGGCAGAATTGAGATATCTGGATCAGCGTGGCAATGTACTGAAATCTGTTCCGCTGAAAGGTGACGGAGTATTCCAGAATTATTTTGCTACGGCCACAGGATACTATGATGCCATTTCGCCCGAATCTCGTCAAAAGCTGGGTGGCGGACCTGCCCCCTTTCCCAGCAATGAAGCCTTGTTGTTACAGGCCATGGGAGTTCTGGAAGGCTTGATGCACAATGCCATGCGTGACTGGAACGACGATCTGCTGAACAGATAACACAACATCACATAAGGACACATATCGTACCTTCGTATTCAGCTCTGCATTACAAGGTTAGCTGTTGTATGAAGTGGATTAGTATATGCTTCATTTTACTTTTTAGTTCTTCTGCATTTTCGCAGACCGACAGTTCATTGATCAAGAAACTGGACTCTGCAGAACGCATGTTATTACTCGGTGAAACAGAGTCAGCTCAGGCTATCACCCAATCTGTCTCAAAAGAAATTGAAGAAAGCAAAGACAGTTCAAACCTGGGCAGATGGTTACTCATCAAGGGGTACACATCCAGGCAGGAGGGCAACATTCCGTCAGCCATTGAGCAATATCACAAAGCAAGAAAAATCTATCTTCAGATCAATGACTCTGTTGGCTATGCGTCATCCATCATCAAGCTGGCAGAAGTTTACTATGATAACAATCAGCTGGACAGTTCCAACCTTTATTGCCTGGAATCCTATCAGATAGCCAGGACCTATAATAATCTGTACCTCAAGATGGTCAGCCTGTACTACCTGGGCACCTTGTATTATTTTCTTGGTGATTATGAAACCGCCGATCATTATCTGAAATTAGGTGTGGAAGACCCTGACATCCATAACACCAAGTCCACTGTCAGTCTATATGCCGAATGCAATCTGCTGGACATCTATGCATCCAACCTGGGTGAATTAGGCAACTATAACAGAGCCCGGGAGTATTATAACAAGGAAGATTCTGTAGCCCGGCTTCTAAATGACAGCTCTTTTATTATGCTTGTTCGCTACGGGATAGGTTATATAGACCTCTATGAAGGCAAACCCAAAAGTGGTATTGATAATTGTCGTGCAGCTCTTGATTTTTATCTCTCCAAACGTGATATATATTATGCTGAAGGTTGTCTGGAGTGTATAGGCAGGGGGCATTACCTGGCAGGAAATCTTGATTCTGCAGAATATTATCTGAAAGAAGCAGAACAATCAGCACTAGCTCATCAGTTCTATGATTTCAAGAAAGACATCTATAAACTGATGTCTGAGTTATATGAGAAAAAGGGCAATTACAACAAAGCTCTCAGCTATTTCAAACTCTTCAAAGAGCAGGATGATTCATTGAAAGAGCTGGCCAGCCAAAGCAATATTCTTATAGTTGAATCCAGGTTCCGGTATGAACAGCTGCGATCAACTGCCAACACTCTGGAGGAGTATGCCCGGCGGGACAGCGCCATAATAAACAGTCAAAAAAAGACCAACCTGTTCATCACCCTGGCCTTGAGTCTGGTGATCATACTTTCCGGTCTGCTGTATTATCTCTATCATATAAACCGAAACAGAAACCGGATCCTGGAACAAGAGGTTGCGACCCGAACAGCAGAGCTTACCGAGACCAATGAATCCTTGATGCTTGCCAATGCTGAACTGGAAGAATTTGCGCATATTTCTTCGCATGATCTGAAGGAGCCTATCAGAAACATTAATTCATTCAGCAGTCTGATAGAAAGGAGGATTAGCAGCATTACTAATGAAGAACTACTTGATTATCTGTCCATCATTCGCTTCAATGCAGGTCAGATGCAACTGTTAGTGAATGCGGTGTACGAGTTTGTACACATCAACAAGGAAGATATTCTGGTTGGAATAGTCAATGTATCTGAGGTTGTTGAAGACGTCAGAAGGGTACTGCAAAGCACCATTCAGGATTGCAGTGGAGAGGTGGTATTAAAGGATCACCCGGAAACCGTTATTTCCAATCGCGGCATGCTGTTTCTTATACTCAGGAATCTGCTGGAGAACGGGTTAAAATATAACCGGTCGGATCGTCCGCGGGTGGAGATCTCTGTAGAGTGCGTCGGGAATGTAGATCACTGGGAGATCAGAGACAACGGATTAGGCATTGCTCCACAATACCATCAGCGCATATTCGAGTTGTTTAAGCGATTACATAACAGGGAGGAGTTTCAGGGAAGCGGTCTTGGTCTTTCCATCACAAGAAAGGTAGTGAACAGACTGGGGGGTGAGATCGGCATCATATCTGAGGAAGGGCATGGTTCTGTATTCTGGTTCCGTCTTCCTGCTAATAATAGGACATAAAAAAAGCCATCCTCCGGGGATGGCTTTTTCCAATATCTGGTGCAGATCAGACTTCTTCAGCTCCTTCTACCAATACGCTAAGTACATTATTGAGTACTTCCACAAAGCCTCCTGAAATTCGAAAACGAAGTGTTTCCTTACCGGTTTTCACACTGACCGTTCCGTTGGTCAGCGAAGCGATCATGGCAGCGTGGTTATTCAACACCTGAAAGGAACCCGTTGTGCCCGGAAACTGTACTGCATCAGCTTCGCCGCTGAACACTTTCTTTTCCGGAGAAAGGATCTCTACCTGCATCTGTCTGAATTAAAAAGATTATCTGGCTTCAGCCAGCAGTTTTTTACCTTTTTCAATGGCGTCATCAATAGAACCAACCAGGTTGAAAGCGGCTTCCGGATACTCATCCACTTCACCATCCATGATCATATTGAATCCGCGGATGGTTTCTTCGATCGGAACCAGAACTCCTTTCAAACCAGTGAACTGTTCTGCAACATGGAAAGGCTGAGAAAGGAAACGCTGCACCCGGCGGGCACGGTGTACCACGAGTTTGTCTTCTTCACTCAATTCTTCCATACCGAGAATGGCAATGATATCCTGCAGTTCCTTATATCGTTGCAGGATTCCTTTCACACGCTGGGCGCAGGAGTAATGTTCATCTCCAACAATATCAGGCGACAAGATCCTGGAGGTAGAATCAAGCGGGTCAACCGCAGGATAGATACCAAGTTCTGAGATCTTACGGCTAAGTACAGTGGTGGCATCCAGGTGAGAGAACGTAGTTGCAGGTGCAGGGTCGGTCAGGTCATCTGCAGGCACGTAAACTGCCTGAACAGAAGTAATGGAACCACGCTTGGTAGAGGTGATCCTTTCCTGCATCAGACCCATCTCTGTAGCCAGAGTAGGCTGGTAACCCACGGCTGATGGCATACGTCCCAGCAGTGCGGACACTTCAGAACCTGCCTGGGTGAATCGGAAAATATTATCAATGAAGAACAGGATATCACGGCCTTTGGCATCTTTCTCATCTCCATCGCGGAAATATTCAGCAACGGTAAGACCGCTCAATGCTACACGTGCACGTGCTCCGGGAGGTTCGTTCATCTGTCCGAACACCAGCGTTGCCTGGCTTTCTGACAGTTTGGATTCGTCCACTTTTGACAGGTCCCAGCCACCTTCTTCCATGCTGTGCTTGAACTCATCGCCGTACTTGATGACATTTGATTCGATCATCTCGCGGAGCAGGTCATTACCTTCTCTGGTGCGCTCACCTACACCGGCAAACACTGACATACCAGAGTATCCCTTTGCGATGTTGTTGATCAGCTCCATGATCAGTACGGTCTTACCTACACCCGCACCGCCGAAGAGTCCGATCTTACCACCTTTGGCGTAGGGCTCGATCAGGTCAATGACCTTGATACCAGTATAGAGCACCTCAGATTCAGTACTCAGATCTTCGTATAATGGTGGTTTACGGTGAATAGGAGCCCGCTTTTCGCTGGTTACTTTACCGATACCATCAATACTTTCTCCAACTACATTGAACAGGCGACCACGAATAGCGTCGCCGGTGGGCATGCTGATGTTATCGCCGGTGTCAACCACTTCCATGCCGCGAACAAGACCATCGGTCGAGTCCATGGCGATCGTGCGGACACTGTCTTCACCCAGGTGCTGCTGCACTTCCAGGATCAGCTTTTCTCCGTTTTCACGGGTTACGGTCAATGCGTTGAGAATTTCGGGGAGGTTCCCTTCATCGAAGCTGACGTCTACCACAGCACCGATGATCTGTTTGATCTTACCTTTTCCGGGCATCAGAAATATGTTTATAGTCTGGGATGCGATTAAAATCGCCCGCAAAGGTACGGACCTGATACCGATATTTCAAGGCCGTGAAGAAATTGTTGAAAACAGCTTCCGGAGCCTCCTGGCTGTCATTTCACCGCCTGATGCCGGGTCTTTACTGAAACAAAAAACAAGCCGTGTTCGTTAGTTTTAGCAGAAAGAACACCATAATATGACAGACCTGATCCAAAAGATCATGCAGGAGACCGGCCTGGATGAGGCTACGGCAAGAAAGACCGTAGATATTACCGGATCTTATCTCAAAAAGAGGATGCCGGAAGTGCTGGCAGACAGGATGGATGATCTGCTTAAGGGCGAATCTCTGGGAGACAGTTTTAAGGAAAAAGCCAGACAAACAGCTACTGTAACCCGGGACCAGCTGGAGGAAGCCTTTAAAGATATGAGTGAAAAGACCTCCGAAGCAGTTGATCAGATCAAAGACCGCATAGACAGGCTTTTTGAGAAGAAGAAATAATGTGCTACGACATTCAGCAGATGGGTGATAAGATCCGTCGCCAGGCCGAACGTCAACTGGGCGTTTCTTCGGTTGATTTCAGCCAGATGGATTTTCATTTCTTCCATGTGAACGGCTTCGCCAGACCAGAGATACTGGCAGTAACCAGTGATCAGCCGCAATTGCTCCGGCCTTTGCGCTGGGGGCTCATTCCCTCCTGGGTAAAAACGGCCGAAGAGGCTGACAGGCTTAGCAGGCAAACACTTAATGCACGCAACGACGGGGTCTTCAGCAAACCTTCCTTCCGTTCATCCATCCGCACACGCCGTTGCCTTATTCCTGTGAACGGTTTTTATGAGAATCGTGATGTCAAGGGCCGGAAATTCCCTTATTTCGTCCATCCTGCCAATTCAGAAATCTTTTGGCTTGGAGGTTTATTTGATCGCTGGACAGACCGGGACAGCGGTGAGGTGATCGACTCCTGCTCCATCATCACTACCAATGCAAACCACCTGATGAGCAAGATCCATAACCTGAAACTTCGCATGCCACTCATCATTCCAGAAGACAAACTACCTATCTGGCTGGATCCGGACCTGCCAGATGAGTCCATTCAGCAGCTCATGCAACCGTATCCGGAAAAAGAAATGGAAGCCTATACCGTGAGCAAACTGGTGAACCGAAAAAGAGACCACACCAACATGGAAGAGGTCAGCATGCCATTCCGTTATCCCGAGTTGGAATATCTGGATACACAGCGCTGACAAGTTGCAGTACCTTCGTCAGATGCGGTGGAACTGGTTGCTGATACCCTGGTGGATGACAGGTCATGCCATGGCTCAGACTGATTTGCCGGTAACAACTGACTCTTCCCGTTATGATGGCCGCCTGGTAGTAGCACCCCTCATTTACTATCAGCCTGAAACCAGCTGGGCATTTGGCGGAGGTGCACTATACACACTAACCGACAGGTTGCAACCGGATAATAATCCGGGATTATTAAAATTGCTTGGGGTATATACACTGGAAAATCAGGTCCAGAGTGAACTGGGTGGTGATCTCTATTTTGAGCACAATACATGGTATCTGTCTTTCAATTTTACTTATTACCGGTTTCCCGGGTTATTCTTTGGCATTGGAAATGAGAACCCTGCAGAAAACGCAGAATCTTATACCGTCAGCAAACCATATGGCAGGATCAACCTGGTTCGCGATGTCGGACATCATATTTCTGCAGGATTCAAAACATTTTATGAATATACCCGGCTGGTAGAGATCGCAGAAGGTGGGTTGCTGGATACGGAAGACGTTTCGGGTGAAACCGGCGGACATAATACAGGCATAGGCCCCTGGCTGGTTGCTGACACCCGCAATGATATCTTTTACCCTACCCGTGGGTGGAAAGCAGACTTATCGGCAGTATGGCATGACCATTTGCTGGGCAGTGATTTCGAATATACTGAGGTCCGGATGGAATTCAGTGCATTTCATGCTGTATGGAAACAACAGGTTCTGGCCTGGAATCTGCTGGCTGATCTCCATCCAGGAAACCCTCCGTTCAACAGAATGGCCATGATGGGCGGACAGTTCTACATGCGTGGCAATTTTGAAGGGCGCCTGAGAGACAAGCATCTGCTGACCACTCAGATGGAATATCGTGTTCCCGTATGGCGTTTTATCGGGGTAACCGGTTTTGGCGGAATCGGAGAGGTGGGAGATGCTCTGTCATCTTTCACCTGGTCTGGATTGCGTTACTCTTATGGTGCCGGTCTGCGACTGGAACTCATGCCAGGCAGCAACCTGAAACTGAGAGTAGATTATGGTTTCGGATACGATGGCGACAGGGGTTTGTATGTGCAGTTCAATGAAGCGTTCTGAGGCGAGCTGCAAATGTGTAATTTTACCACAGTGCTATGCGGTTTGTGAGAGATCTCGGTTTGTACATGAAGATGCTGGGCAGGATGTTCTCCCGGCCAGAAAGGTGGAACATGTACTGGAAGGAACTGCTTCGTCAGATGAATGACATTGGGGTTGGTTCACTGTCTATTGTACTAATGGCTTCATTGTTCATTGGTGCCGTCACAGCTGTTCAGAGTGCATACCAGTTATACGGCACACCATTTGTACCACCCTATTACCTGGGTCTCATTGTACGGAACACCACTATTCTGGAACTGGCCCCCACATTTACCTGTCTGATACTGGCAGGAAAGGTAGGCTCCAATATCGCTTCAGAACTTGGCACCATGCGCATCTCAGAACAGATCGATGCGCTGGAGATCATGGGTGTACCTACTGAAACCTATCTGGTCATGCCAAGGGTCATAGCATCTGTGATCGTTGTGCCCATCATGGTCATCATTGCTGCCAGTGCCGGTGTATTCGGAGCATGGATAGCTGCCAACTTTACGGGTTACGGCTCACAAGAAGAATTCGTGTACGGATTGAGGGCCTTTTTTGATCCGTTTGATGTGCAGATCATGCTAATCAAATCATTCAGCTTTGGTTTTCTTATTTCTACCATATCCTGTTTCAAGGGGTTTTATGTAAGGGGTGGTGCACTGGAGATCGGCAAGGCCAGCACCCAGGCCGTAGTGCTGAGTTGTATTTACGTACTTCTGGCCGACTATGTCATTGCGGAGGTATTGTTATGATCGAGATCAGCCATATACATAAGGTCTTCAACGGAGTTACAGTACTCAACGATGTATCAGCTGTATTTGAATCAGGAAAGACCAACCTGATCATAGGTATTTCCGGCAGCGGAAAAACGGTACTGATGAAGTGTATTGTAGGGTTGTTGCAACCAGACAGCGGTCAGGTTTTGTTCAACAAGGAGTCTTTCCATGAAATGCCTCCCGAGCGACGAAAAGAAGTGAGAAGGCAGATAGGCATGCTTTTTCAGGGAGCGGCATTATTTGATTCTCTTACGGTTGAGGAAAATGTGATGTTACCTCTGAATATGTTCAGTCATTCCAGCAAAAAAGAAAAACTGGAAAGAGTCAATTTCTGCCTGGAGCGGGTAAACCTGGCCGGAGCCAACCATAAATTTCCGGGCGAGATCAGTGGCGGTATGAAAAAAAGAGTAGGCATTGCAAGGGCGATCGTGCTTAATCCCAAGTATCTTTTTTGCGATGAGCCCAACTCCGGACTGGATCCTAAAACATCACTGGTCATTGATGAACTGATCATTGAACTGACCAAAGAATTCAATATCACAACCATTATCAACACACATGATATGAATTCTGTGATGGAAATTGGAGAGAATATCATCTTCCTGCACAAAGGACAAAAGGCATGGGAAGGCAACAGCCATCAGATCATTGAATCTGATAACCAGGAACTGAATAGTTTCATTTTTGCTGGAGAATTCCTTCGCGAGGCCCGCGATCACCTTATTTCACAGCGAAAAAAGCTTTAGCCATATGCCCCCACAGCACCCCATTTCCTGGTTTCAGGATCCTCCACAAATAACATGACCGTCCAGACAATTCTGCCGTCTGACAATTGCATACGGAAAACCACTTCTTTTCCCGGGCTTTTATCGGTCACTGAGCAGAGCGAAACCTTGTTAATGTCAGACAACTTCACAGAAAGATAAGCCCCTGTCTGATCGGGTTGCGAATAACCGGATATCAATTCATCAATAAACTGTTGCAGATTACCCTGAAGCATGTTTTCCAGTTGTTCTTCTCTGTATGCGCCATCCGTAAGTTTCAGCATCTTCCGGTAAGAACCGGATTCCATTGCCTGTTCCATTTTTAATAAGACCGGCAGGATATCTTGCTGAGCCTGCACTCCTGCACAAGTCATTACGATCAGAAAAAGAGCATATACAGGTTTCATGTCAACCAGATGTCATTTGACAAAAATTCGCTACAGGATCAAAAAAAACCTGTAATTTAGAAAATTCAAAATCAAACCCAATGAATTACCGAAAACTCCTCTTTTTGTTGGCTGCGCCTGTCCTTATCCTGAGTTCCTGCAGCAAGAATATACAGGAACAGATCAATTATGAAGACTTCATCAATCAGGATGATTACCGCTTGATGCAGGTTGCTTATTACACTGAAACACAAGATGGTAAATCACTTGCAGTTCGCTTTTATGAAAGCCCAAGAATATTTGATCTGAGAAAAGACCTTTCACAATTTGATGAAATAAAAAAACAGCTGGATATCAGCAAGGATGAGAAAACACCGGTACAGGTGTATGCCAGTGACAACATAGTTTCCACTGTAAGGAAAGCCAGTGAAAATGATATGCGAATTTTTGCAGAATGGCATCAACCTGTTATTGAAACCCGTTCTACGCTTGACTCAACAATCAACTCTATAGATGAGTTGATGAGTATCTGGGATTTCATCGTAAAACAAAGCTGTGATTCACCTACGGTCAGTATTGATCAGTGTATAAGCTTTCAGTATGTGGTAGATGGATGTTATGCACGTGCACATAAAATGAAGCAGATCCTGGAAGATAATTATGGCTATGCGCTGGAAAAATGCTTCAGCTTTGAGGATGCCAGTGGTTATCTGGCAGTTGATGCAGGCGATTGCTGTGTTTACTGGTGGTACCATGTTGCACCATATGTAAAGGTTCAGACGCCGAAAGGCATACTGAGTTGTGTACTGGATCCGAGCATGTTCAACAAGCCGGTCACAAAAGAAAAGTGGTTCAAATTTCAGGAAAACACCTATTGCTCTCCGGGAGCAAAGTGGGGCTATTATGAGATCCAGCCATCCAGCTGGTATGGACCCGGCGGATCCACAGACCCTTACTACACCTGGACCAACTACACGCTGAACGCTTACAGTGACCTGGTTACCTGTCCGTAAAACCTGACATGAAAATAAAAGGCGGTTCCACACCGCCTTTTTTTATGCTGTCTTTTGCAGCAGCCAGCGAATGTCTGCTACATTACCTGCTTCCAGGATCTTTTCATGCAGCTTCTGTTTCTTTTCTGAATCAGATGGAGGTACTGATAATATCCGGTTTACAAACCTGACAAAATTCATGTAAATGGTACGCACCGAGTCGCTGATGGTACGGTTGCGCCGGAGGTACACTTTAAATGCTTCCAGAGCACTCATCAGTGCATCTGTTTCTTCCAACTCAAAATAGATCTTGATCTGCAGTGTGCGGCTGTCCAGTGCATAAAATACATCTGTGAATTCAACCTGCAGCAAAGCAGTAAGTGCTTTGCCAAATTGCTTTCTGGCAAATAGCAGGTATGCCATATTATAATTGAATGCATTGTTCCTGAATTTCTCATGCAGGTGTTTTTTGTACTGCTTTGCAAATTGCTCAGCCCAATCGGTTTCCTGGACCCTGGTAGCAACTGAAACGATGTTCTTGTAAGACCAGGGCGAAATATGACCATCTGTTAATACAAGCCCTTCTTCTATACTGGCCTGGTATAATTGCAACAGCTCCCGCAGAAAAGATTCCTTGCCTGCATTTGCTTTTCGAATACAGTAATTCTGTGCATAGGCATACAGATCTCTTGCTTCTTCCGGAGGGAATGCATTGGCATGTTCAGCCAGCAGTGCCTTGAGAGAATCAAAATGTCCGGTATCATCATTTTCCAGAAAGGTCATGAGCACCCTGTAATAGATCATGATGGAAGGGAATTCCGTATAATCATGTTCTTCAATGTGGCTGCGCACTTCCCGAAGCATTCTCAGATCATAATCAGCGGCTACCAGCTTCTGACGATTGATCAGTTCACAGGAATACCGAAGCTTTACCGACAGATAATAGAGATCCAGGTAGTTGGCTGCCTGTTGCAGACTCATATCAAGAGCTCTTTTTTTCTGCCGATCAAAGTAGGCATTCAATTCACTTTGCAGCAGGTACTGCTGGTAGAAAAAATCCGGATTCCTGTACTGTGATTCTTCCAGGTGCTTTCTGGCCTTACGAAGAGTCTGCTCATACAGCTTATCACTCTCCCAGTCATTATAGGTTGACAGCAGGGCACAGTACCCTTCAAGATCTTTCTGCATTAAGAGTTCTGCCTTCAGGAATCTCTCTCCTGCTTCTGTCAGATCACTCATCAGATAGCTCAGCTTTTTCTCGTCCAGATGGAGACCCTCAACTCCCTTTTTTACGAAAGCTGATTTTTCGAGTTTAGCAGAATCAAATTCCGGAGCATACTTTCTGATGGCCTGAAAAAACAAATAAAGTTTATCGTCTTTCACAAAATATGGTGAGGCAAGGAACTCACCAAATCTCTGTAATTGTTTCTGGTCCATGTGAGACATGAACTCCAGCAGTTTACTCTTTAACATGATGCTGAGGCGAAATTGACATTTTTTCCACTAAAAACCGGAAAATGCCCCAGAATACATGAAATTGAAAATCACATAATCAATTGATATTCTTTAACTTAAATCAAATGTTCTGGAAAAAAATCCTTATAACGGTCAAAAAAACCATCGGAAAACGGTGGAAATAGATAAAATCTGTTCTTTTGCCGGCTCAGGAACTTGCTTTCCTTTACATTACCAAACCAGCTCAAGCACATGACCAGAATCAAGCATTGGCACACATTCACCCTCCTAGCAGGGTTGCTGGCGTGGAATGGTACGGCTGCCGCACAGGTAGCAACCATGCCCGATACAGCCGGCATTTGTACAGGTTTTGAAAAAACTTTCAATGTGCTGACCAATGATTCAGGCGATGAACTCGAACTGACTGCCATCCTGATCGGGCCGGCATTTGGTTCAGCTACTTTCACTCCTGACGGCAATATAACCCTGTTCTATGCAGATGGAGAAGAATTCGACCCAACCGATGCCATTATTTATGCAGCGCAGGACACTTCCGGTGAGATAGGCATTGGATACTTCACCATTCTGGTGATGAACGGAGATGATTGTGTTTGGCCGGGCGATGCCAATAATGACGCCCTTGTCAATAATGCAGATGTACTGCCATTGGGTTTATTCTTTGAAGATAACGGCCCTGTAAGGCCAGACCTTTCTGTTGAATGGACCGCTCAATACAGCATTGACTGGGAGTATCCGAGCCTGCTAGAAATAACTGACCGCAAGCATGCCGATACCAATGGTGACGGGGTGATCAACAATGATGACCTCTCGCCCATATATGATAACTATGGAGAAGAACACGCCAAAGGAACTGCCATGGAAGGCGGCGATGGTTTCCCTCCCCTGGGTATTGACTTCTACGCTGATACCATCTTTTCAGGAGCAGAGGTAAACATTCCTTTGTACCTGGGTACTGAAGATATTCCTGCCAGCAACATATATGGACTTGCTTTCACCCTCTACTTTGATAATGATCTGATCGTACCGGGATCCATGTCTGTGACATTCAATACAGGCTGGTTGTCATCAGATACCGGAATGCTCATTTCCTTTAACAGAGAAGACCATCCCAATGGTTTGTTCGATGTGGCTGTATCACGCACCAACAAAACATCTGCTACCGGGTACGGTCATATTGGAACAGTTTCATTCGTAATGGAAGATAACCTGGCAGGTAAGATCACAGGAGGCACTACCATGGTCTTTAATATGTGCCCGGATGACCCAACCATCTCCAATGCACTGGGAGGATACAGCTACGCAGAAGCTCTTGACCTGACCTGCGACTCTGTCCTGGTACTGGATCTGACCGCTTCCGTAGCAAACCTGAATAGCCGGGGCTGGAGCGTTTATCCCAATCCCGTTACAACCAACCTATTCATTCAGACTGAAAATTCTCCGGGAATCACTTATCAGATTTTCGACCCATCAGGAAGAATGCTGCAGGCAGGACCTGTTATACATGACAAACAACCCATTCTGCTCTCAGACATCGCTCCAGGTACCTACCTGCTGGTGCTGACCGATGCTGAAGGCATGCAATACACACAAACAATTATCAAAATCAACGATTAACATGAAACGCTTTATCTGGCTTTCACTCTCCTTATTGCTGCTTGGTCATACAGCCAAGGCAGATTCCTGCGATGCAGAGTTCGTATTTGAAGTGACCGGACCAGTGGTCAGCTTCGGATCGATAACTTCACCCGGACCGGGAGATGTATTGGCCTACATCTGGGATTTTGGCGACGGTTCTTTTGGTGATGCCGCCGATCCCGAACATGAATACGCAGTTGCCGGAACTTACGAGGTGTGCCTTACGGTGATCTTCTGGGATAGCTGTGATGCATCTTTCTGCGATGACGTAACCACTCTGGAAGGCGCTTTGGACTGCACCGCTTCCTTTGTCTATACTATTGACGGAATGAGCGTAGATTTTGAAGCCATTACCATGCCGGGCCCCGGAGATGTGTCAGACTATGTCTGGACCTTTGGCGATGGCGGCTCCGATAGCGATGACCCAACACCCAACTGGGATTACGACACTCCGGGCGAATATGAGGTATGCCTTACCGTTTACTTTGATGGCGGATGTACCGCTGACTTCTGCGATGTCATTGTAGTGGGAGGAGGTGCCGGCGGAGACTGCACTGCCCTGCTCGATGTCTGGGCCTACGATGGATTGAATATTCATTTCTGGGGTGGTGTTGATCCTGATTATGATATCGTATTTTATTCATTTGACTTTGGCGATGGCGAAAGCTATTCTGAAACTGCCGACAGTGGTGGTGCAGACCCCTGGCATACCTACAGCGAACCAGGCGCCTATGAAGTGTGCCTCTTCATTGAAACCGGGTCTGGTTGTACAGATAATATTTGCATCCCTGTAATTGTTGGTGACTCAACAGGTACCGGCGATTGCGAAGCAACTTTTATCTGGGAGGCCAGCGGACTTGACGTCGATTTTGAAGCCGTAACAGTTCCCGGCCCTGATGATGTCAACACCTATGTCTGGAATTTTGGTGATGGCACCATAGAAGAAAGCGATGACGATACTCCCAATCATGACTATGCCACACCCGGCTCCTATATGGTTTGTCTCACAGTCTATTTTGCTACCGGCTGCGAAGCAGAATACTGCCAGGAGATCACCGTCACGGAAGATGGCGGAGATGCAGAATGTGATGCCTATTTCGATCTGGTCTCCCTGACACCTGACGGAACCGGATGGACAGTAATACTGAACAACGAATCAACCGTAACAGGCAGCGATATAGGCTCTGTGATCTGGTACTTTGGTGACGGCTCTATTGCCACCACTTTTGATGCAGAACACTATTACGAAACACCCGGTGAATATGAGATCTGTGTGGTCATAACCTCTGCTGATGGAAGTTGTGTTGATGAGTACTGTGATAATATCATTTGCGGAGGCGGCACCGGCGAATGTGAAGCCGACTTCGACTATGAAACAGACGGACTGACCGCCGTGTTTGAAAACAACTCCGATGGAATCGGGCTGGCATATACCTGGACGTTCGGCGATGGCGACATCAGCTATGAAACGAATCCTGATCATACTTACGATGCACCCGGAACCTATCTGGTTTGTCTGACCGTATATGGAGCTGACAGCTGCACCGATACTTTTTGTGATGAAGTGGAAGTAGATGGTATTGTTGGCGACTGTGCTGCTTACTTTACAGTTGATGACATCACAGCAAGCGGAGAAGGCTGGATCGTTTCTTTTAAAAATGAATCTGAAGGAGATTACATTGGCCAGGTCTGGACATTCGGCGACGGCGACGGAAGCATCACCTCAGATCCGGAACACTATTATGCAGAATCAGGTACATACATCGTTTGCCTTGTTATTGGCGATTCTGCTCTCGGATGTTTTGACACCTATTGCCAGGAGATCTGGGTGGGTGGCATAGAAGATTGCATTGACGAATCTGTAATGGATACTACCATAGAATGCACCGCTGTATATGAACCAGTATGTGGTTGCGATGGCATCACCTATGACAATGAATGTTACGCCTATTATTATGGTGGTGTGCTCTTCTGGACAGAAGGTCCGTGTTTATCTGATGGTGTGGAAGAGGAAGTATTGCTGGGCATGAAACTGGCTCCTAATCCGGCCGGCGATATCAGCGGTATCTATCTGCATACCAATGTGAACGGGCCCGTGCAGATCAGGGTGTTCGATCTTGCAGGTCAACTCCGGATGGAATACAGCATCCGCAGCACAGCAAGCGATTATTTCTCATTTGATACCAGTGAGCTGCCGGGTGGCATGTATCTGATCCAGGTACTCGCTGATGGAAAGAGTACAACAGACAAACTTTTGATCAACAGATAAAACAAACAAAATGAATAGCAGTTCAATTATCAGCCTTTCTGCCTTACTGCTCCTTGCAGGACTGACAGGGTGCACCAGTGACACACCTGATGTTACTACCACTGAAGTAGAATCTACAGTTACCAGCGGTGTCTGGAAGATCACCTACTTCTATGATACAGACAAAGAGGAGACCGCCCATTTCAATGGGTATGAATTCACCTTCGGAGAAGATGGCACACTGACCGCCTCCAATGGAGCAAGCACTGTTACGGGTACCTGGAGTGTGACTGATAACAGCGATGATGACAGCCCGTCAAATCCTGATTTCAACATATTTTTTGCTTCTCCTGATGACTTTGAAGACCTGAGTGACGATTGGGACATCATCAGCAGAACTGATACTAAAATCGAGCTTCAGGACGTAAGTGGCGGAAACGGCGGCACAGACGATCTGATATTCGAAAAACTGTAATCATCAGGACAGTACTGGGGGGTACTGTCTGCAGGGCCGGGAAAATCCCGGCCCTTTTTATATCAATTTCAGTTCGGCATACGTTTTGAATGTTACATAGTATGGAAAAGAGACCACCTTTGATCGTTTGTTTATTGCTGGATCTGTTTGGATATTTCAGCTACAGCATTCCTGTACTTGGCGAATGGACTGACATCATATGGGCCCCGGTTGCGGCAGCCATTTACCTGCATCTTTTTGGCAGCAGAAGGGGATGGATAGGGGCATTCCTTACATTTACAGAAGAAGCTCTTCCCGGAACGGATTTCATTCCTTCCTTTACACTCAGCTGGATCTTACAGAGGGTTACATCCCGTCAGACAGTGAGAGCCTGATCATTCTTCAGATCGCCCCTTCATACCTCCGCCAGAACGGTAGGCTTTATCCATTGCTTCCATGTCACGGAGTTCATCATCGGTATAAGGTGTCCATTCCAATCCGGTCAGATCCGGTTTACCTGCATTGATCCAAGCTGTGTACCAGAAGCTTCCCAGGTTTATAATGGTCTCACGCATCCTCCGCTCCACCATGTTGTTAATGCTTGCATTATAGGCTATAGAATACTCTTTTGAGTAGGTTCTTACAGTTGATTGCCCGCGGGTTTCATAGGTATATTTTCTATCGGCAGGAAACTCTTTATCCAGCATGGCCTCCATATGTAATACCGTATCACTCATGAGGTGGCTGGTCAACACAATATCCCATATCTTGTCTCGCACAAATGGAATATAGGTAGCCTTTCCCACAAAATAATCGTAGTCTTCGCCCAGCAGTTCCGGTATGCGTGATTCCCAGAAACCATGAATACCGTTCTGGCCTGTAAGTTGTCCGTTGTAATTTTCCGTACAATGCAAGGGTACATGTGCATCGGCAATATAGTGACCGATCTCTGCAGTAAGCCTGATGATCTTTTTGGCATCCTGCTCACGCATTGCATCTTCCAGTCTGTACATCATCAACTCTACATGCCAGGGTACGATACCATAAGCCTGTAAAGTGTCTTCTGAATATTTCTCCACTGCTTCTGACCATTTGTGAGGCAGGCCTTCAAAAGGGTGAACACCATAGTGATCTATATCTATATAATGCCGGGGTGCTTCCTCCACAACTGCATAGCGTCTTTTATCAGGATCAACAGCATGCTCCTCTACATAATCAGCGTGTGGCTTATAAAAGGCAAACAGTTCTTCCGGCAGGGTGTAGAGGGCCATACGGTTGATGCGCTGATGCCCCCAGAAACCCCAGGGTGCCCCAGCAGAACTAGCCTGCAGGCTCAGTACGGTCAATAGTATGATGGAAAATGATCTCAAGGTAACAGGTAAAGTTAATTTACCGAATGCAGTTCTTTCTGAACTTCATCTAAAGATTCCAATAACAATCTTGCAGCAAATTCCAGCTCCGGCACGGTTATTACCAGTGGTGGTGCAATGCGCAACCCATTGTCATGAAACAGGAACCAATCAGTCACCACACCTTTTGTTATCATACGCCTGATGACCGCTTTGTTGAATGGTTCATCGGGAAGGTCCACAACCATCATGAGACCTCGTCTGCGAATTTCTTTGATCGCAGGATGATGCAGTTTTTCTTCCAGGAATTTTCCTTTTTCTTCCACCTGCTGCAACAATTCAGTTGTGATCAGCGATGCAGAAGCCAGGCCTGCTGCACAGCAAACCGGATGGCCACCGAAGGTAGTGATATGACCCAGCACTGGCTGAGTGGTGAGCATTTGCATCAGATCCTTACCGGCGGCGAATGCACCCAGGGGCATACCTCCACCCAGTGCTTTTCCTAATATCATGATATCTGGTTTCAGATCATAGTGTTCTGCTGCGAACATCTTTCCTGTTCTGCCAAACCCGGTCTGGCACTCATCTACAATAAGCAAGGCACCAACCACACGGCAACGATAAGCAAGTTCTTGTATGAATGCCTCATCGGCTGGTCGGATACCGGCTTCACCCTGGATCAGTTCAACCAGCACGGCAGCCGTTCGGTGGCTGATCTGACCTATCGAGTTTATATCATTAAAAGGAAGTATCAGATTGTCTGGGGGCAGAGGTCTGAATGCACGTTTTCGTTCTTCATTTCCACCAGTGGCAAGGGCTGCGGCTGTAGATCCGTGATAACCATGCTGAAAGGATACGATCTCCGTTCTGCCTGTGGCACGCTTTGCCAGCTTAATTGCTCCTTCTACAGCTTCACTTCCGCTGTTTACAAAATAGACCGAGTCGATCTCACCCGGCAGGTGGTTGGCCAACCATGTAGCATACTGTACCTGTGGAGACTCCACAAACTCACCATACACCATGACATGCATATACTTGGCAGCCTGTTCCTGGACGGCCTGTACAATGTCAGGATGGCCATGCCCCATATTACTAACTGAAATTCCGGATATCAGATCCAGCCATGACCTTTCTTGAGGTCCGAATAATACACAGCCTTTAGCGTGGGTGATCTCCAGCAACAGCGGTTCATCACTTGTTTGTGCCAGATGGCGAAGAAATAATGGTTGCAGTTCAGTCATTGAATCATTCTTTCCAGACACTTAGTCCTTCAGTGCAGTTTCTGCAGATATCGATCTGGCTTCTTCCTTTCAGCACAGAAGCTCTGAATTCCTGATAGGGCCATGCCTGCCAGATCTCACGGAACGGAGTCAGTTTAAGATCACCAAGCCGGTGCTGTGCATCTTTATCAAAGCAGCAAGGAACAACCAAACCATCCCAGGTGACCACACAGGAATGCCATAATTTCCAGCAATGGTCGTTCAGTGGATTCTTGATCTCCCACTTACCGGTTGCAAGTTTCCTGTAACGGCTGTATTTGGTCTGGAGCGGAATCAGGTCACTGCCATCTTCAAAATCATAGATCTGCGCAGTTTTCAGTCTGACCTCATCTACGCCCAATTCTTTTGCGAGTTTTTTTACATCGCCTATCTGATGTTCGTTCGGCCGTACCACAAGGAACTGAAAAATGACGTGAGGAGTGCTACTCTTCATTTCTTTCTTCATCCTGATGATCTGTCGTGTTCCCTCCAGAACTTTCTCCAGCTTCCCCCCTACCCTGTATTGTTCATATACTTCCTGGGTAGTACCATCAATACTGATGATCAATCTGTCCAGTCCACTTTCAACGGTTTTTCTTGCATTCTCTTCAGTAAGATAATGTGCATTGGTAGAAGTTGCTGTATAAATGCGCTTACCTGCAGCATACTTCACCATTTCCAGAAATTCCGGATTGAGATATGGTTCTCCCTGAAAATAAAAAATAAGATAGGTCAGGTCTTTATGCAATGCATCAATGGTCTGTCTGAAGAAATCGCTTTTCAGCATTCCGGTTGGCCTGGTAAATGATCGCAAACCACTTGGACACTCGGGGCAACGAAGGTTACAGGAGGTAGTAGGTTCAATACTTATGCTGATGGGAACACCCCATTGAACTGTTTTTTTTGTATATTTAGAGTAATAGTATGAACTGATGACCTTTACCATATTGGCTACCCGTCTGGGAGTCATCCTGGACATGTATCGGATGGAATCTCTTAGATGAAAGGGCATTTTGCAGGTTTTGTATGGGGCTTGGTCAGCTTCATTTGAAACGGTCTTGTTGCAAGACTGGTTCCTTATCAGCGACCTTCGAACTGCTGCAGGAACCGGAGGTCGTTTTCACTGAACAGGCGGATGTCATTGATCTGCCATTTCAGCATAGCCATCCTTTCCAGCCCCATGCCGAATGCAAATCCAGAGTACTTATCAGGATCTATGCTACAGGCCTCGAGTACGGCCGGATCCACCATACCGGCACCACCTATCTCTACCCAACCTGTATGCTTGCAAATATTACATCCCTGCTGGTTACAGATAAAACAGCTCACATCCAGTTCAGCTGATGGTTCTGTAAACGGGAAGTAGCTTGGCCGAAGCCTGATCTTTGTCTGTGATCCAAAAAGTTCCTGTGCCAGATATAACAATGTCTGTTTCAGATCAGCGAATGAAACGTGCTCATCTATATACAGCAGTTCCACCTGGTGAAAGATGCAATGAGCTCTGGCAGAGATGGTTTCATTGCGATAGGTTCTTCCTGGTGCGATGATCCTGATTGGAGGCTCCTGTTTTTCCATGACCCTGATCTGCACATTACTTGTATGAGTTCTTAACAGAATATCAGGGTTGGTCTGAATGTAAAAGGTATCCTGCATATCTCTTGCAGGATGGTTATCAGGCATGGCCAGTGCTGTAAAATTGTGCCAGTCATCTTCGATCTCCGGCCCCTCTGCTACTACATAACCAATGCGCTCAAGAATATGAACTATTTCTTCCCGTACTAGCGTGATGGGGTGCATGGCACCCTGGTTCCTGGTAACAGCAGGCAGCGACAGGTCAATCTGCCTGGCAGACTGTTTATTTGTGTCGGCAAAAAGGACGCTCTTTTCCTGAAAAACTGACTCAGCCAGACTTTTTACCTCATTGATCAGCTGCCCAAACTCTTTCTTTCGTTCATTGGGAACTTCCTTGATGGCCGAAAACAGGTCTTTCAGGATATTCTTTGAACCAAGAAATCTGACACGGAAAGCCTCCAGTTCTACGCTGCTTCCGATTGCTGCTTCTTCGATCTGTTTTCTGACTTCCGCTACTTTGTCGAATACATCCTGCATGGTTCAAAATTAACAAAGAATGCACGTTCTGCGTGAGATCAGTATGACCGGTACAGGTATCAGGCATCATCAGGTCTGTGTGATCAGGTATGGCCTAAAAAAAAAGGGCGGCTCAAGGCCACCCTTTTTATATCTGATCTGAACCAGCTTATTCTTTAACGAACTTCTCTGTATAGTGAGACTTGCCGTTAGACACATCTACCAGGTAGATGCCTGAAGCCAGATCCTGTACCTGCAGCTCAATAAGATTATCGCCGCTGGTAACTGAAGCCTGAGAGGTCATCACTTTATTGCCCAAAATATCTGTTACGGTAACAAACACCTGAGTATTCTCCTGGATGCTGAAGTAGTTGACAGTAGCAACTGAGCTTGCAGGGTTCGGGAAGATACCAACTATAGCGTTGTTCCATTCTTCGTCTATAATGGTTTCTGAGCCATCTGTTCTCCAGGAAGAGCTGCTTGCTTCCACCAGCAGGTCATAACAATCAGCAGCGTCAAATGCGCCATCCCATCCGTACACATAGACATAGCGTGCACCCTGAGAATTGGTATTCCAAATGATTACTTCATCAGCTGTACCTGCATTCTCAGATATACCTTTCTGGCTATTGCCACGATATAGACGAACATCATAATCAGCCGGCAGGCTGGTCAGTGTAACCTTGATCTTGGTATTGGGTGCGCTGGTGGTAAACTTATACCAGTCTTTGTCAGTAGCACTGCTTATCAGAGCAGAGTAGGTTACACCAGTACTGATAACATGGGCATTACCCTTGTTATGGTTAGGTTCACCCAGATCGGTACAGGTTCCGCCACCGCCGCCACCGGCAGTAGTGAACAGTTCAGAAGCGCTGTATCCGCTGGTAGTACCGCCGGAGCATACTGTTTCTACCTGCCATTCATAATCAGTGTCGGCGGTGAGGCCGGTATAGTTAATGGACGTAGAAGCTGTAGAGCCGGTAGCCCAGGTAGCAGTGCCCACCTGACGACCGCGAACGTTATAAGAAGTAGCACCCGGTACTGCAGACCAGTTCAGGGTTGCCTGTATATCAGTAATGGCAGTGGTATTCAGAGAAGAAGGCACATCACAGGTACCTCCGCCGCCACCGCCGCATCCGTCAGATGACAGCAGTGAATAGCGGGCTCCGCCCGGAGCCAGAACTGCCTGCATGCGGCTTTTCTGATCCTGGGTGAAAATGTTCATACAGTCGTCGTCAGTATAATCCATGTAGTTCTGTACCATATCTTTGGTACCACATGAAATGGTGCCCAGATTACAGCCGTAGTTGGGACCATCTGAAGATGGAGTATCTGCGCAGAAATCATCCACACCACAACCACCATCGCCCCAGATGTGGCGAAGGTTCAGCCAGTGACCTACTTCGTGGGTGGCAGTACGGCCCAGGTTGAATGGAGCAGCAGCTGCACCAGTATTACCAAATGCCTGGTAGTCACACACCACACCGTCTGTAGCGGCAGCACCGCCTGGAAACTGTGCGTAACCCAGCAGGCCGGATCCCAGATCACATACCCACAGGTTCAGGTAGCTGTTACGATCCCAGGCGTCATGACCACCCTGAGAGGTATATTTTACCTTATCATCTGTGGTAAATGAGGTCTTGGTTGTAGAAGTACGGGTGATACCGGTAGTAGGGTTGCCGTTCGGATCTGTGGTTGCAAGACAAAACTCGATCTCACAGTCGGCTGCTACACCTACAAATTCTGCCAGTGTGGAAGAGGCATCTGCATTCAGCCTGCGGAAGTCTTCATTCAAAACTTCTAACTGAGACAGAACCTGTGCATCGCTGATGTTCTCAGACGCTGTGTTGTACACCACGTGCACAACGGTCGGGATGGTCACCACGGTACGGGTGCCTCCGGCTTCATTGGCAATGTACTCCTGGGTGAAAGCTTCGATGGCTTCCATACGGGCAGCATAGTTCGGGTCTTCCAGCCTCAAACGGGCATCGGCTTCCATGGTTCCGCAGTCGCGAACCGGAGCCTGGGCAATAATACTTGATGTGACAAGCACCAGTGCCATTGAAAAAAATGAAATTTTCTTAATCATTTTCTGAATGGTTAAGGGTTTTTAATGAAAAAATAAGGGTTTTGCGTGCAATTTCATGAAAATAGGATGATTTAACAGCCCAATGCGTTGCACCTGATCAATTATTAAAAAGGAAATAAACAGATAAAATATCGTGCAAATATTCAATTTCAGCAATCTTTTTCTGATTATTCTTACCTAATAGCTAAAAAATCAATGGATCCAGACGCATTCAGGTGTAGTCATTTCATCTCTTAGCAGTAATAAAAATAAAAAAAGGGGTGGCAAAACGCCACCCCTTTTACATTATTGATAACAATGATCTTATTCTACCATCATTTTTTCAGTGTAATGTGACTTGCCGTTGGTTACGTCAACCACATATATACCTGCTGGCAATTGCTGTACATCCAGTTCGATCAGGTTATCGCCGTTGGTTACACCTGCAGAGGTGGTCATAACCCTGTTACCCAGCATATCCATTACGGTAACCACCACCTGTACATCCTCCTGAACAGAGAAATAGTTGATGGTAGCCTTGTCGGCAGCAGGGTTCGGGAAAATACCCTGAATGGAGTTGTTCCATTCTTCATCAATGACCAGTTCTGAGCCATCGGTTCTCCAGTTGCTGCTGCTCACCTGAACCAGCAGGTCATAACAATCAGCGGCATCAAAAGCACCATCCCATCCATACACATAAACATAACGGGTACCGGTTGTGGTAGTGTTCCAGATAATGGTCTCATCTGCAGTGCCGGCATTTTCTGAGGTGCCTTTCACAGTGTTACCCTTATACAGCTTCATGTCATAGTCTGCAGGCAGGCTGGTCATGGTCACTTTGATCTTGGCATTCGGAGAAGTCGTGGTGAATTTGTACCAGTCTTTATCCGTAGAAGTAGCTATCAGTGCGTTGTAGGTAACACCTGGTGTGATGGTCTTGGCGGTTCCTTTAGTGTTATTGGATTCGCCGAAATCAGTACAGGTGCCGCCACCGGCGCTCAGGGTTGTGAATGTGGTGGAAGCACTGTATCCGCTGGTTGTACCACCGGAACAAACTGTTTCTACCTGCCATTCGTAGTTGGTGCTGGCAGACAGGCCTGTATAATTAAGAGATGTGCCTGCTGTAGAGCCGGTAGCCCAGGTAGCAGTGCCCACCTGACGACCGCGAACGTTATAAGAAGTAGCACCCGGTACTGCAGACCAGTTCAGGGTTGCCTGTATATCAGTAATGGCAGTGGTATTCAGAGAAGAAGGCACATCACAGGTACCTCCGCCGCCACCGCCGCATCCGTCAGATGACAGCAGTGAATAGCGGGCTCCGCCCGGAGCCAGAACTGCCTGCATGCGGCTTTTCTGATCCTGGGTGAAAATGTTCATACAGTCGTCGTCAGTATAATCCATGTAGTTCTGTACCATATCTTTGGTACCACATGAAATGGTGCCCAGATTACAGCCGTAGTTGGGACCATCTGAAGATGGAGTATCTGCGCAGAAATCATCCACACCACAACCACCATCGCCCCAGATGTGGCGAAGGTTCAGCCAGTGACCTACTTCGTGGGTGGCAGTACGGCCCAGGTTGAATGGAGCAGCAGCTGCACCAGTATTACCAAATGCCTGGTAGTCACACACCACACCGTCTGTAGCGGCAGCACCGCCTGGAAACTGTGCGTAACCCAGCAGGCCGGATCCCAGATCACATACCCACAGGTTCAGGTAGCTGTTACGATCCCAGGCGTCATGACCACCCTGAGAGGTATATTTTACCTTATCATCTGTGGTAAATGAGGTCTTGGTTGTAGAAGTACGGGTGATACCGGTAGTAGGGTTGCCGTTCGGATCTGTGGTTGCAAGACAAAACTCGATCTCACAGTCGGCTGCTACACCTACAAATTCTGCCAGTGTGGAAGAGGCATCTGCATTCAGCCTGCGGAAGTCTTCATTCAAAACTTCTAACTGAGACAGAACCTGTGCATCGCTGATGTTCTCAGACGCTGTGTTGTACACCACGTGCACAACGGTCGGGATGGTCACCACGGTACGGGTGCCTCCGGCTTCATTGGCAATGTACTCCTGGGTGAAAGCTTCGATGGCTTCCATACGGGCAGCATAGTTCGGGTCTTCCAGCCTCAAACGGGCATCGGCTTCCATGGTTCCACATTGACGATAGGCCTCCTGAGCCATCACTGACCCCATGGTTCCAGCCAACAGAACCGTAAACAGAAATCTTTTCATGTTCTTTTTTGGTTTTTGATTGTGTGGGTTAAACAATAATACTTTTGTGTGGTCTGCAGGGTTTTGCAAACAGGTGCAACACGGCATCTGCAACTACTTAGAGCATGCTAAATTAGCTTTTGGTTGCAATACCGGAACACCTTTTTCATGACGCTGTTTTCCAGTGTCACATTAGTGAAAACATTTATCAACAGCACTGACAGGAAAGGCCATAATGAGAAGCGAGAACCAGATGAAAATTTTTTTTAATCCCGTCACGGATTGGTCTTTTCATAGATTTTTTTACTATTGATAAAAATGGGTATTAAATGATCCCTTTAAATGACAAAAAGATAAAAAGGAATTCTAAAAATTACTGAATTGGAAGAAAAATGGGATGCGCTGAAAGAGGCTCTATCTGCCGGAATACTGGTATTGGATGGCGCCATGGGTACGATGATCCAGCGTTATGGTCTGAAGGAGGAAGATTTCAGAGGAGAAAGGTTTGCTGACTGGCCGACAGATCTTGCCGGAAATAATGATCTGTTAAGCCTGACCAGACCGGATATCATTCGGCAGATCCATACCGAATACCTGGAAGCCGGTGCAGACATCATAGAGACCAACACCTTTAATGCGAACAGCATTTCGCAGGCTGACTATGGCATGGAATCTCTGGCATATGAGCTGAATGCAGTGGCTGCCCGGCTTGCCCGTGAGGCAGTTGAAAAGCACCGGCAGATATCTCCCGAAAGGCGGGTGTTCGTTGCCGGAGCCATTGGCCCTACCAATAAAACCCTGTCTTTATCGCCCGATGTGAATAATCCCGGATTCCGGGCACTGGATTTTGACACCCTTGCAGTTGCCTACATGGAACAGATCAACGGACTGCTTGATGGCGGAGTTGATCTGCTGCTTATTGAGACCATCTTTGACACCCTGAATGCCAAAGCAGCGCTGTCAGCCTGCCAGCAGGTCATGGACATTCGCGGCGTAAGCATCCCCATCATGTTGTCGGGAACCATTACAGATGCCAGTGGCAGAACACTCAGCGGGCAAACCCTGGAGGCATTTCTGTATTCCGTTTCGCACGCACCGCTTTTAAGCATTGGCCTGAACTGTGCTCTGGGCGCCAGACAACTTTTGCCCTATGTAAGAGAACTGGCTGACAAGACCGGATTATATGTATCAGCTTATCCAAATGCAGGGCTGCCCAATGCATTTGGAGAATATGATGAAAGTGCCCACAGCCATGGAGAAGACATCCGGCACTATCTGGAGGAGGGGCTCCTTAATATAGTAGGAGGTTGCTGCGGCACCACCCCTGATCACATCAGGGAGATAGCCAGGCTCGTAACGATGCACTCCCCCAGAAAACCAGCAACTCCTGATAAGAAGCCTCAATTCAGCGGTCTGGAGGCACTGCCTGTTTTTGCCGGAAGCAATTTCATCAATATCGGTGAACGAACCAATGTGGCAGGATCCAGAGCCTTCAAGAAACTGATCAAAGAAAACCGGTTTGAGGAAGCACTTCAGGTGGCTCGTCAGCAGGCAGAGAACGGCGCCCAGATGCTGGACGTAAATATGGACGATGGCATGATCAACGGGGTCGAGGCCATGACCACCTTTCTGCATCTCCTCATGGCAGAACCTGACATTGCCCGGCTACCTGTTGTGGTTGATTCCAGCAAATGGGAAGTGATCGAAGCCGGACTGAAATGCCTGCAGGGCCGAAGCGTGGTCAACTCCATTTCTTTAAAGGAAGGCGAAACCGAGTTTTTACGCCAGGCAAAAATTGCCAAAAGACTGGGTGCTGCTGTCATAGTCATGGCTTTTGATGAAGAAGGACAGGCTACAACTTTTGAAAGACGAACAGCTATCTGCTCCAGAGCATACCGGTTGCTGACCGAGAAAGCCGGATTCCAACCTGAAGAGATCGTATTTGATCCGAACATCCTTACCATAGCCACCGGCATGGAAGAACACAATGATTATGGTGTTGATTTCATTCGCACGGTCAGGTGGATCAAAGAAAACCTTCCGGGAACACTGGTGAGTGGCGGGGTCAGCAATATCTCTTTTGCTTTTCAGGGCAATGACCTGGTCAGAGAGGCCATGCATACCGTGTTCCTGTATCATGCCATTGCAGCAGGTATGGACATGGGCATTGTCAATGCCGGGATGATAGGCATTTATGAAGACATTGATCTGCCATTGAAAGAACGACTGGAAGATGTATTGTTCAACAGAAGACCCGATGCCACTGAGAGGCTGGTGGCATTTGCAGCTTCCATGCAGCAGGGTGCAGAGATCAAGACTGCGCAGACAGATGCCTGGAGAACAGAAGATCTGGAGAGTCGGTTAAGGTTTGCACTGGTGCATGGCAATACAAATTTTATTGAGGCCGATACTGAGGAGGCTCTGGAAGTTCTGGGCAATCCATTAGCTGTTATTGAAGGTCCTCTTATGGCGGGAATGAATGTGGTTGGTGATCTTTTCGGCAGCGGAAAGATGTTCCTGCCTCAGGTAGTTAAAAGCGCACGTGTCATGAAGAAGGCTGTAGCCTGGCTGGAACCACACCTGCTTCGCCACAAAGAACTGTCGGGAGCAGACCAGCGCAGCAGAAAGAAAATCCTGCTTGCAACAGTCAAGGGAGATGTACATGATATTGGTAAAAATATCGTATCTGTTGTACTGGCATGTAACAACTATGATATAGTAGATATGGGAGTCATGGTTCCGGGAGAAAAGATCCTGGAAAAAGCAGTGGAAGAAGAGGTAGATATGATAGGACTGAGCGGGCTCATCACGCCATCACTGGACGAAATGGTGCGGGTGGCACGGGCGATGGAGGAGCGGGGCATGCAATTACCACTTCTCATAGGAGGTGCCACAACATCCAGATTGCATACTGCCGTGAAGATAGCACCTGTGTACAGTGGTGTGACCGTGCATGTTACAGATGCCTCCAGGTGTGTGGGTGTAGCCGCTTCACTGACCGGCGAACAGGCATTGGCATACCGAAAAGAAATAGACACCACCTATCAGGAACTACGGGAACAACACGCACGTAAAAACAACGACCACAACCTGCTTCCAATCACAGTTGCCCGTCAAAACAAATGGTCATTTGACTGGAATTCTTACACACCACCACTTCCTCAAAGACCCGGCACATACGTCTTCAAAGAAGAGGAAATAACCGTAGATGCCATCAGGGAATACATTGACTGGACACCATTTTTTCAAACCTGGGAACTAAGCGGCAGATATCCTGAAATTCTGACCGATGAAATCGTGGGGGAAGCTGCAGGGAAACTATGGGAGGATGCGCAGGTCATGCTGGACACCATACAGCAACAGCAATGGATCAGTTTGCAGGCGGTGATCCGGATTGAGCGGGCCTCTTCCACCGGCGATGATATAGTAGTGACCGACGAATTCAACCAGCAAACGATGTTCCATACCATTCGGCAGCAGCAGGTGAAAGCCGGCGGGCTGCCAAATTATGCGCTGGCAGATTTCATTGCACCCAAAGACAGCGGGGTGACCGATTACCTGGGTGGGTTTGCTGTGTGCGCACACTGGAAAACAGAACAGGTTATTCGTGATATGGAAGCTGCCCACGACGATTATTCAGCCATACTGGCAAGGGCACTGGCCGACCGTTTGGCGGAAGCACTGGCAGAATATGTTCACCAACAGGTGAGAAGAACTTACTGGGGGTATGAGACCGGAGATGCGGGAACTACGGAAGACCTCATCCGTGAAAAGTACCAGGGCATCAGACCTGCGCCGGGTTATCCTGCCTGCCCGGACCACACAGAAAAGCGCACCTTGCTGGACTGGCTGAACGCAACTGAGCATACTTCCATCCGTCTGACCGAGACCCTGGCCATGCACCCGGCAGCCAGTGTGTGCGGCTGGTATTTCTCGCATCCGGAAAGCAGGTATTTCACCACTGGCAGGATCGGTGATGACCAGCTGGAAGACCTGGGAAAAAGGAAACAGATGCCGGCAGCATCGCTGCGCAACTGGCTGGGCATCCGGTAACTGGCAGGCGGGTCAGAAAGACAGCTGTAATTGACCGGGCCGTCGGAAAGCAGACAGGTCAAGCGAGACCTTCTCCCGATCGCCGAAATATTTTTCGCGGGTGATGGTGTACATACGTCGGATGGTTTCCGCCCACTGTCCTTCGCCCTTCATTCTGGTGCCAAACCTGCTATCATTTAATTTACCTCCGTGCAGGTCGCACACTTGCGACAGCACCTTATCTGCCATACCCGGAAAGGTTTTACGTATCCAGTCTTCGAAGATGACAGAGACCGCACCGTTCAGGCGAAGCACAATGTAACCTGCATCAGAAGCACCGTGTTTGGCCGCCCGTCTGATCACTTCCGGGAGCTCATGATCGTTCAGACCGGGAATGACCGGTGCCACCAGTACCTGTACGGGGATACCGTGGCTGCTCAGGGTTTCCATCACCTCCAGTCTTTTCTTATAGGTAGCGGTGCGGGGCTCCAGTTTTTCCCGGGTCTTCTCATGGATTCCGTTCATAGAGATCATGACCTGTACCAGATTCAGAGCTGCCAGTTGCTGCAGGATGTCCAGATCACGCAGGATCAGACTGTTCTTGGTAACAATACCCACAGGATTGCGAAACTTCAGGCATACCTTCAGCAGTTCTCGGGTGATCTTCCACTTTCTTTCAGCCGGCTGGTAGCAGTCCGTATTACCGGAAAAGGAGACCGGCGATGGTACCCATTTCGGATCCATGAAGGTGGCCTCCAGAAGCCTGGGCGCTTCGGGCTTCACCATAATGCGGCTTTCAAAATCCAGGCCTGCGCTGAAGCCCCAGTACTGGTGAGAATTGCGGGCATAACAATACACACAGCCGTGCTCACAGCCCTGGTAGGGATTGACACTCCAGAGCATACCTACATCGGGGCTATCCACCTTGTTCAGGATCTTTTTGGGAAATTCCCGGAAAAACTGGGTATCGGGTGAAGACTGCTCATGCTCATCAATACCTTCGGGGTAAAGAACAGCCCTGTGTTGCGCATGAAAGCGGTTGTCGGGATTGAACTGCGCACCACGACCGCGGAGAGTTGTTGCCTGTATGCCTTCCATATAAGTCAGAATAGATGACAAATTACGTCAATAAAAATGACATTGTCAATGTAAATGACATTTTTTGTCAAAAAAATTGACTTTTTTTTCTTCGGGTATTGCAGATGTCAGCAAGTGTCAATATTTTTGACATACAAGTCAATTAAACTGACAGTCATGCACCATCTCTCATCCAACCTCAAATACCTGCGGGCAGCCAGGAAGCTGAGCCAGCAGGAACTGGCCGATCTTCTTGAAGTAGGGCGCACGGCCATAGCCAATTATGAATCGGGTATTGCCAATCCGGGGCACAAGACCCTGCTGGCACTGGTCAACATCTTCGGCATTTCGCTGGACGAATTGCTGTACCAGGACCTGCAGGAGACCGGCATCAACCGGAAGGAATTCCAGCCTGTGGTGGTGACGGTAGATAAGAGCGGGCAGGAAAATATTGTGTTGGTAGATACCAAGGCTGCAGCGGGTTATCCTACACGGTATCTGGAACCGGAGTATTATAAGGAGTTACCTGCCTTCCAGCTGCCCGGAGCAGACTACCGCAACGGCACCTTCCGCTGTTTCGAGGTGGAGGGCGACAGTATGAATGACACCCTGCAGAGCGGCGATTATGTGATCGGGCGTTTCTGTGATAACCACTATAAAGATGTGCGGGAAGGCTATGTGCATGTAGTAGTGACCGGCGACCAGGTGCTGGTAAAGCGGGTCATCAACAAGGCGGAACAGGAGAGCAAGCTCATTCTGCTCAGCGACAACGACGTGTACCCGCCCATTGAAGCAGGCCTCGATGAAGTGAAGGAGATCTGGCAGGTCAAAAGCAAACTGTCTTCCTATCTGCCCGTGAAACGCAACGACCTCGACCGGCTCATCGGCGATCTCACGTCTGAGATCCGCATGCTCAAGCAGCGGGTGGATGATATGCAACGAGGAGAAGCCTGAGTGATGCCTGTTGCAAGACATCTGTACCGGACCGGGCACAACCATTCGCCCCCGCTTTACTGAGACCATACGGCCTCTTGCCTTTCAGTACCCCTTACGGCGGTAGCGGGGAAGGTGTGTCGGAAAAGAGTCAGCAGTTGGCGGTTGGCAGTGGGCAAAAACAAGTATCGGGTAGCGAGTATCAGGTACTATCTACCAATGACCAATGACCAACAACTAAAAACCAAATGTGAGAGGTTAGCAGTGAATGGTGAGTCGTTCATCAAAAACAAGTATCGAG
>ERZ795053.133-NODE-133-length-88317-cov-9.748238_pt1 | contig 88317 bp, 75 predicted proteins | sample MGYA00375137_ERZ795053 | MGnify/ENA primary metagenome ERZ795053 (study PRJEB30182, sample SAMN05720284) | activated sludge metagenome | isolation source: Anaerobic digester | place: Hong Kong | collected 2014-12-17 ...
CGTGCGAGATCTACTCGCGCTAAAGTCGGTCATCGCCAGGCTCCTTATGAAACCCCCTCTTGCATGGCAAAGGGGGTTGGTTTTTTATGGACCGAGGACTGTCAGTTTTTGAACGTTACCTGATATCCGCTTGTCCATCATTGAAAAAATTGTTATAAGCGTACGAATTTCGCGAGTACGGTTTAGCGTTTGGAGATAATCCGATGTCCAGAGTTTGTCAGGTGACGGGTAAGCGTCCCATCACCGGAAATAATGTTTCCCATGCCAACAATAAAACTCGCCGTCGCTTCTTGCCGAATCTACACACGCATCGGTTTTGGGTCGAGAGCGAGCGGCGTTTTGTTAGTTTGCGCGTTTCTTCGCACGGTATGCGCATCATCGATAAGCGAGGGATTGATGCCGTTCTTGCCGATCTTCGTGCTCAAGGCACTAAAGTATAGAGATTACGACCATGCGAGATAAGATCAAGCTTGTTTCTACCGCTGGAACCGGTCATTTCTACACTACGACCAAGAATAAGCGCACGACACCCGAAAAGCTGGAGATGAAAAAATTCGATCCTGTCGTCCGCAAGCATGTTCCTTATAAGGAAGCGAAGATCAAGTGATGAAGTTGGTTGTTCAAGCTCAAATAAAAACCCGCTTGATAGCGGGTTTTTATTTGAGCGTACTCACCCCCCGGTCTTAGGTACTCACCACAGTGATGAAGTAGTAGCTGTGTGGGGGTTAGGATAGTGCAAATCGCATCCCAGCCGTTTTCCTGGAAAGTGGCTCTTCAGGCGACCGCTAAATTGTCGATCAGCCGCGCTCGGCCTAGCCAAGCCGCTGCTAGAATCCGTAAATCGGTGTCTCCGTCGGCCGGGACTTGTAAATCGTAGGCGCGGCGAATCTCGAAATAGTCGGGTCGGAAGCCGGCTGCCGCCAGCTGCGTTTTGGCATCGTTCGTCAGCCGCGCGTAGTCTTGCTCGCCGGCCCGTAGCCGTTCCGCGCTCGAGGTCAGCGTAGCGTACAGTATTGGGGCGATGGCCCGTTCCTCGACGCTCAAATAGCCGTTGCGCGAACTCATTGCAAGCCCATCCGACTCTCGCACTGTGGGTACACCAACGATCTTGATAGGAAAGTCGAGGTCGGCCACCAGTCGGCGAATCACTATTAATTGTTGCCAATCCTTCTCGCCGAACAAGGCTACATCTGGCTGCACCATGTTGAACAGCTTGCTGACGACCGTGGCGACACCCTGGAAATGAATCGGTCGACTGGCGCCGCATAGAATCCCCGAAAGCTCGGGTACCGCTACCTGGGTGATTTTCTCCAAGGGGCGAGGATACATCTCAGCGACGGTAGGTGCGAACAGCAAGTCGAGCCCGACGCCGGCCAAGTGATGGCTGTCGTCGTCCAACGTGCGTGGATAGCCGGCAAAATCCTCGTTGGGGCCGAATTGGGTGGGGTTAACGAAGATGCTGGCCACGACACGCGGGGCCAATTCCCGTGCTCGCTCAACCAAGTGAAGGTGGCCACGATGCAGATTGCCCATGGTCGGGACGAAGGCGACACGATCTCCAGCCTGTTTCCAGGTTGCGACTTGGGCGCGCAATTCGGCGATGGTGTGAACGGTTTGCATGAGACGTGCTTCCTCAACGATCAGGCGATACAGTGTTCAGGGCCGGGAAATTCGCCACTTTTGACGGCGCGCACGTAGGCTTCGATCGCTGTCTGTAGATTGTCGCGGCCGGTCAGGAAGTTTTTGGAGAATTTGGGGCGACGACCGGGGGTGATGCCGAGCATGTCATAACTGACCAACACTTGCGCATCGCAGTGAGGTCCAGCGCCGATCCCGATCAGCGGGATGTCTAATGCTTCGGTTAGCCGCGCTGCCAGCTCCGCAGGGATGCATTCCACCAAGGCAATATCGGCTCCGGCTTCCTGCAAGGCTAGCGCTTCATCGATGATCTGGCGGGCAGCGGTTTCTTCGCGGCCCTGAACCTTGTAGCCACCCAGTTTGTGGACTGATTGTGGCAACAGACCGAGATGGGCGCAGACCGGAATGCCGTTGCGGCTGAGCTGGCGCACCGTATCGACGAGAAAAGCGCCGCCTTCTAACTTGACCATATGCGCGCCGGCTTCTTGCATCAACCGCGCAGCGTTGCGCACGCCTTGTTCAATCGTGATGTAGCTCGCAAACGGCATATCCGCCATCAGCAGCGCGGTGCTACAACCCCGCGCCACGTTGCGGGTGTGATACGCCATCTCGTCCATCGTGACGGGCACAGTGGTGCGTTGGCCTTGGATGACCATCCCCAAGGAATCGCCGACCAAAATAACCTCCACGCCCGCGGTTTCCAACAGCGTCGCGAAACTGGCGTCGTAGGCGGTCAGCACTGTGAATTTTTCCCGGTCACGTTTCATTTTCGCCAGGGTGGTGATGGTGATCGGCTTGCGAGTCGGTTGTTCCTGGTACATGGGATGCTCGATGTGGGTCGCGACGACTGGTCAGAAACGGGCGGAGTAGTAGCGAGTTCGAGAGGATTCGTATGGAGTGCGATTTACGATTAGCGACGCTATCGTAACCGGTTAATTTTCGCTGTCCAGACGGGTGATAGCCTGCGGCGGACATTTCGTGATTAATTCCTTCAACCAGCCACGCCCGGGAATCATTAGATTGGGTGCGATGTCAAACAACGGATACATTACAAATGGCCGTTCATGCAAGTGGGGATGCGGCAAAGTCAGACGGGGATCATCACTGATGAGTTGATCATATAGCAATAAATCTAAATCCAGGGTGCGAGGTCCCCAGCGTACGGTTCTAACTCTTCCATGCGCTAATTCGAGCGCTTGCAAGACCGTTAACAGTTGGTTGGGCGTTAGGCCGGTGTCGAGGGCGACGACAGCGTTGATATAGTCCGATTGATCCGCCGGTCCGCCGAGAGGTGCCGTTCGGTAAAGCGGCGATTTGGCGATGCAACAACTGGCGAGAAGGCTACTCAAGGCTTGGAAAGCCCGTTGCACCTGGTGGAGCGGGTCGTCTAGGTTGCTGCCGATGCCAATGTAAGCCCGCGCTGGCTGCATCCGGATATTCCCAAACTTAGGCTTCGGTATTCGGCGAGGTGTCGGGAGCACCCTTACGGGTGGAGCGTGGCTTGCGCCGACGACGGGCTTTGCCTGGCTTGGCGGTGGTTGTCGGTTGGACGAATCGCGCGCGGCCGGCATCGTCCAACGCTAAAAATTGCGTCCACCAGTCCGCCAGTTTCGCTGCTTGCTCGTCCGACTCACCGCGCAGCACCAAGAAATCGTAGGCGGCGCGAAAGCGAGGATGGCCCAACAGCCGAATGGGTCGCTTGCCGGTGATGACCGTCAATCGTTGCTGCATCTCCCAAATTTCCCGCATCGGCAGGCTGTAGCGACGAGGCAGGGCGGTGTGGCGGATTTGGGCCTGAATCACCGTGTCGGCAGCCGCTTGCAAAGCCTCAGCCTCATTTAGAGCGTTCACCCGGAGGTATTGCATCTGCTCTCGCAGTGGCTCCCATAGTAGGGCGGCGAACAGGAATGCCGGATTGATCGGCTTGCCTTCGGCTAGCCGACTGTCGGTGTTGGCCAGTACCCGAACCAATAGAGTTTTGGGGTAATGCCGCTGCTGATGGCTCAAGCAGTGCTCGGTTGCTGGAAACAGCCAGCCGAACAACCGATAATGGCGCAGCAGTTCAAAGGTTTGAATAGCATTACCGTTCAAGAACAGCTTGAGAATTTCGTCGAACAACCGAGCGGGGGGGATTTTTTCCAGCAGATGTCCCAATTGGTGCAAAGGAGCCTCGACAGCAGGGTCGAGCCGGAAACCTAGCTTTGCAGCAAAGCGTACCGCCCGCAGCATTCGCACCGGATCTTCCTGATAGCGCTGGACTGGATCGCCAATCAGCCGAATCAGGCCGGCCTTGAGGTCGTTCAAACCGCCGACATAGTCGAGCACCGCAAAGTTGTCGATGTCGTAATACAATGCGTTGACAGTGAAATCCCGGCGCCAGGCATCATCCTCGATGCTGCCATAGACGTTATCGCTGAGGATCCGGCCATCGGCGGCCCGCTCCACACTGGGGCCGTTCCCATTCTCGCTATCGACGCCGTGGCCGCGAAACGTGGCGACCTCGACAATCTCTTGGCCGAACTGGACGTGCGCAAGTCGAAAGCGGCGGCCAATCAAGCGACAGTTGCGGAAGATCTTGTAGACCTGTTCGGGGCGAGCGTCGGTTACGACGTCGAAATCTTTCGGTTCGCGGCCGAGTAATAAATCTCTCACCCCACCGCCGACCAAACAGGCCCGAAACCCGGCCTCACGAAGCCGGTAAAGAACCTTGACGGCGTTGGGGCTGATGTTGGCCCGCGAGATAATGTGTTCGGGGCGAGGAACGATGATCGGTAGGGAAATGGGAGTAGCTTCCAAGGAGCGTTCGCGTACTCTTGTATGGCGCGGATAGGTGCGTATAATACTCTTTTTATTTCAAGACACCACCCACCACATCCCGCTCCCTTCGTCTAGTGGCCCAGGACACCGCCCTCTCACGGCGGGAACAGGGGTTCGAAACCCCTAGGGAGCGCCATAGTATTCAATCTGTTACGGTGCGAGCGGGCGGCGATGTTTAGAAGGTGTCTAGATTCCGCCTTCGCACGAGTCGCCTGATGGCCCCGGGTGCTCGGCTCCGTCGAGTCACTCCAGTGCGTGCCGCAAGCCGTTACACACGCCAGCATCCAGATCGGCTTGGTTTCATCGGTGTCGAGCTGCTCCAGCATTGTCAACTGGAAATACTCATTGGTCGGGTCGGGTTCCTTTTGCGCGGCCTCGCCCAGTAGGAATTCGCGGGCAATCTTCGCGGCTCGCTCGCCGGTCAGATGGGTGAACGGGGCGCAGGCTAGCAGGTCAGGCGGCTTCCAGCTTCTTGACGCGCGCCGCCAGCATCTCATTCGACGGATTCCCGCTCGTTCTTGAAACCGGCGTGTACCAGGACATAGTCCGCCTCGCGGGGAACGATCCCTTTCCGGGCCAGCGCCGCTTCGACGGGTTCGTTCGGATAGGTGACCAGGTAGAGGAACCGACCGCCATCACTACCCGGCCTTAGTCAGCCAAACTGCCAGCGGCTGGCAGATTCAGCGGGGTGGCCGCACCCACCGGCCGCAACGCTGGCACGGTGCGTTCCAGAACCAGCTTGATGGCGCCGGTGTCGCCGGTCTTGGCTTGCGCTGCTAGCGCTTCGGGCAGTTCCTTGATCAGCGCCGCGCGCAATTTCTCCGCTGTGCCAGCGCCAGGCTTGCGCCCGCCGGGGTTGTGGATTGACCGGGTCGCTATTTCATCCTGCTTTTCTCTTCGATTCAATCGGTTCAAAACTGTCCAAAAAATCATCATCCGCTCGTTCATGGATTTCTCGCTCTGGATGATCACACTATATTTGAATTCAATGAATTAAGCCTCCTATGAACAATTTTTCTCCTTCCGATCTGAAGACTATCCTGCATTCCAAGCGGGCCAACCTCTACTATCTTGAACATTGTCGTGTACTGGTCAATGGCGGACGGGTTGAGTATGTCACCGACGAGGGCAAAAACTCCCTGTACTGGAACATTCCAATTGCTAACACCACGTCCCTGTTGCTCGGTACGGGCACCTCCATCACCCAAGCTGCGATGCGTGAATTGGCGAAGGCGGGCGTGCTGGTCGGCTTTTGTGGCGGCGGAGGCACTCCCCTTTACAGTGCAAACGAGATCAATGTCGAAATCGCCTGGTTTGCCCCGCAGAGCGAATATCGTCCGACGGAATACCTGCAAGGTTGGGTGCGCTTCTGGTTCAACGACAATCTGCGGCTGGAAGCCGCCAAGCTCTTTCAACGGGTCCGGCTGGAGCGCATTTCCAAGCATTGGCTCGACAACCGGCAACTGGCCGACAGTGGGTTTCAAGTTCCACGGGACGTATTGTTGTCCACGTTGGAAGGTTCGCGCCATTCACTTGATACAGCTAGCGATGGCAACGCCTTGCTCACCGAGGAAGCACGTCTTACCAAGAAACTATTCCGGCTGGCTGCCAATGCGGTGGACTACGGCGATTTTACCCGCGCCAAGCATGGTGGCGGCACCGATCCAGCCAATCGCTTCCTCGATCACGGCAACTATCTAGCCTATGGCTTGGGCGCTACGGCGACCTGGGTACTGGGTTTGCCGCATGGGCTGGCCATCTTGCATGGAAAAACCCGTCGGGGCGGTTTGGTGTTCGACGTGGCGGATTTGGTCAAGGATGCGGTGGTTTTACCGCAAGCCTTTCTATCCGCCGCGCGTGGCGATGACGAACAGACCTTTCGCCATGCCTGTATCGAAAACTTCTCCCGCACCGAAGCGTTGGATTTCATGATCGATACCGTGAAAGCGGTCGCGCTCGACCTGGGAAGGCAAGCGCCATGAATGTCCTGCTGATTTCTCAGTGCAGCAAGAACGCCCTCACCGAAACCCGGCGCATTCTCGACCAGTTCGCGGAACGGCGCGGTGATCGGACTTGGCAAACCGCCATCACCCAGCAGGGTTTGGAAACTTTGCATCGTTTGCTGCGGCAGACCGCCCGCAAAAACACGGCGGTCGCTTGCCATTGGATTCGCGGCAAGGATCACAGCGAATTGCTATGGATCGTGGGTAACGCCCGCCAGTTCAACGCTCAGGGCGCGACCCCAACCAACATGACCGCGCGCGACGTATTGCGGGCCGATGATGAAAACGACTGGCACACGGCGGAAGACATTCGCTTGTTGGCGCGCATGGCGGCACTGTTTCACGACTTCGGCAAAGCCAACAACGCCTTTCAAAATAAGCTCATCAGCAAAGTGCCAAAAGCCGATGCCTATCGCCATGAATGGGTGTCGCTGCGGTTGTTCGAGTCGTTTGTTAAGTCATGCGGGAGCAGCGATAAAGACTGGTTGACCTGCTTGCTGAACCTGCCAGAAACAGTACGAGAAACCTGTATTAGCGGCTCGCTGAGGGATGGTTTGCAAAGTCGGGTATTAGCGCCTCCGTTTCGAGATCTACCACCGCTGGCGCGAATCGTTGGCTGGTTGATCGTCAGCCATCATCGGCTACCGACCCCGCCAACGCCCGATACTCGGCTCAACCAGCGCCTGTTTGAGCAGATGCTCGAACAGATCGGCACGGACTGGTGCGGTAGCCGACCCGACGAGGCCAGCGCCAAGGATTGCTGGCAATTCAAGAAGGGCTTGCCCTTCGACAGCCACCACTGGCGTGAGCATGTCGCCAAAGTCGCGCAAGCGATCTTGGAGCGCCCCCGACTGAGTGACCCAGACGAGGCGGCCAAACTGCTGGACAGCCCTTATATCCTGCATCTGTCGCGCATGGCGCTGATGCTGGCCGACCATTATTACTCGGCGCAGCCCAGTCACGACATGTACGGCGACAAGACCGGCAAGAAAAAAAGTACAGTGCTTTACGCCAACACGGGTACCAAGGATGGAAAGCGGGAACTCAAGCAGTGGCTGGACGAACACTTAATCGGTGTGGAAGTCAGCGCCAGCCGCATTATGCGGGTGCTGCCGCGTTTGGCGGATGTCTTGCCGCGCATTGCCCGCCACCAGAAATTTCGGGAACGCAGCAAGAAGCCGTTTCGCTGGCAGAACCAGGCGTTCGATCTGGCGGAAAGCGTGCGGGAGCGGTCCAGCCGGCAAGGTTTTTTCGGCGTCAACATGGCGTCCACCGGCTGCGGCAAGACCTTAGCCAACGGGCGCATTCTCTACGCGCTGGCCGATCCGCAACGCGGCGCGCGGTTCACCGTGGCGCTGGGCTTGCGCACGCTCACCCTGCAAACTGGCAACGCGTACCGTGACCGCCTTCATCTCGGCGCGGAAGATTTGGCAGTGTTGGTGGGCGGACTGGCGACTCGTGCCCTGCACGAGTATTCACTTAATGAGGATGAAAAGGCGCGTCAAGAGAGCGGTTCCGAATCCAGCGCACCGCTTTTGCCTGAATTCAATCACGTCCATTACGAAGGTAGTTTGGCCAGCGGCCCGCTCAAGAAATGGCTTGACCAGAACAGCAAGGCGGCGCGCTTGCTCGATGCGCCCGTACTTGCCTGCACCATCGATCATCTGATGCCAGCGACCGAAGGCTTGCGCGGTGGGCATCAAATCGCGCCCATGCTGCGGCTGATGACCTCCGACCTGATTCTGGATGAGCCAGACGATTTTGGCATCGAGGATTTACCCGCGCTCAGTCGATTGGTGCATTGGGCGGGCCTGTTGGGCAGCCGCGTGTTGCTGTCGTCGGCCACCCTGCCGCCCGCGCTGGTGCAAGGTCTATTTCGGGCCTATCTGGCGGGCCGAGAGGAATACCAACGCCACCGAGGCCGGCCGGGCGAACCGCTGGCGGTGTGCTGCGCCTGGTTCGACGAGTTCGACGCGCGATCCAGCGAGCATAATGATGGGACACATTATCTCGACGCCCATCGCCAGTTTGTCGATCAGCGCCTCGCTCAGTTGGCAAAGGCCGAGGTGCGCCGCCGGGCAGTGATCAAACTATTGCCCATCGCAGCCGGCCAGCCGCGCGACGCCATCTGTGTCGAGTTGGCCGGGCAGATGCGCGAACACTTGCACGTTCTGCATCGCCAGCATTGCGATACTGACCCGAAAACCGGCAAACGGGCCAGTTTCGGTTTGATCCGCATGGCCAATATCGATCCGCTGTTCGACGTGGCGCGGGAACTGTTCCGGCTGGGAGCGGAGGCGAACTGCCGCGTTCATCTGTGCGTTTACCATTCACGCCATCCGATGCTGGTGCGAGCAGCGATCGAGCGGGAATTGGATGCCACGCTCAAGCGCGGTACTCCCGAAGCTGTTTTTAATCGGCCCAGCATTCGTCAATGCCTCGATGCCGAACCCGAAGCCGACCACATTTTCGTGGTGCTCGCCACGGCGGTCGCGGAAGTAGGGCGCGATCACGATTACGATTGGGCGATTGTCGAACCGTCCTCCATGCGTTCGTTCATCCAGCTTGCCGGTCGGGTACGCCGCCATCGCCTCTGGGTGTGCCCGGAAGACCAGCCCAACATTTATTTGCTGGACACTAACATCCGCCATCTTGTCGGAAGCGCCGATGGCTTGGCCTTTTTCCGGCCCGGTTTCGAGAGCGCCACCTTCAAGTTGAACAGCCATCACCTGACCGACTTGCTCGAACCCGAGCAATGGCAGGTCATCAACGCCGCTGCCCGCATTAAGGAGCGTGAATCGCTGACGCCGCACGACAATCTGGTCGATCTGGAACATGACCGACTGAGGGATTTGATGCTGGGAGCCGAGGTCGGGCAGGTACAAAAGGATGATCCGGTGCATCGCTGGTGGACTACTTGCGCCCACCTGAGCGGCCACCTTCAGCGCCGCAAACCATTTCGTCAGGATTCACAGGGACGGTTGCATTACACATTACTACCGATTGATGAGAGCGAACTCAGTTTTTTCCGATTGAGCGATGACAGCGAACCAACTGACTTAGGACTATCACCCAAAGGGCTTGCGCGCGAGATTGAGCTTCCAACAGGTCCGCGAATTAATGCATGGGCTGTGCCGCGCTATCTGGATGCCTTGCGGGAACTGGCTGACGTCCAAGAAGTGGAGCTGCGGGATTGTGCAATGAAGTACGGAACGATTGATCTTCCTGGCAGGAAGCCGGAACAAATTTGGCGTTATCACGAGTTTTTAGGATTCAGTCGATATCGAGGGCAGTAACACACGATAGGGAGTAAAAGCATGAGTGAAACCAATAGTACGCTGTCTTTATCCGACGACAGCAAACGTATTCAGGCGACGATTTATCAATTCCTGCAAGACCGCCTCCAGCCCAAGCTCGATAAACTCAAAGACGGCGAAGACGACGCCCGACAGAAGCTGCTGGCCGATCACGAACCGCAAACCTGGATCGCCGACGCGGCGCGACGGGTGAGTCAAATTCAGCAAGTGACTCACGCGCTTAAATTCACCCACCCCGACGCTAAAGGCTCCAGCCTCAGTACATCGGGTAACCCACAAAGCGACGCATTTCTGATCGGTTCCCACACTTGTGCGGATTCACTGCCTCCCGATGTGGTGGGCAACGCGGCGGCGCTCGATGTCTATAAGTTCCTCCGCCTCGACGTGGCTGGGCAATCGCTGCTGGATCGCGCCATCGTTGGAGATCCAGCTTTGGCATCGGCTCTGTCGGACAATTCCGAGCAGGCCGCCGAGTGGATGGCCGCCTTCGCCACATTGCCCGAACCCAATGGCCAACCGGCTACCCATAAATTGGCCAAACAACTGTACTGGCCGCTGGGCGAAGGGCGCTATCACCTACTCGCGCCCCTGTTTCCGACCTCACTGGCACAGGTCATATGGGTGAACATCCGCGAGGATCGCTTTTCCGATGAAGCCAAGGCGGCGCGGGAAGCGCGGCGCGAGAAACGTGCGCATCCCAATGGCTATTGCGAGTATCCAAATCTGGCGATCCAGAAATTCGGTGGCACCAAACCGCAAAATATCAGCCAGTTGAATAGCGAGCGCCACGGTGAAAACTGGTTGTTGCCTTCCTTGCCGCCCAACTGGAAGTCCGAATCGATCCGCCCGCCGTTTTTCACCGAAAGCGTGTTCGTTCGCCGATTCGGCAATCGCCGCGATGTGAAGGAACTCACCCGCATCCTGCGGGATTTTCTGCGAAGCGTGGCCAAGCCCGAACTCAACAATATCCGCATTCGCAATAAGCGCGCCGAACTGGTGGGCTACATCCGTGATGAACTGTTGCAATTCGCCGCCGAGATACAGGAAATCGATGGCGGTTGGAGTCGAGACGAACGCTGCCGCCTGAATGTAGCGGAACAATGCTGGCTCGACCCTAAACGTGCGGCCATCGATGAAGAGTTTGCTGTCCGCTGGCAGCGCGGTGATTGGCAAGACGAAATCTGTTTGCGTTTCGGCAACTGGCTCAACGCCGCCATTAGCGATGACAAAAAAACGCCGATGGGCGAAGCGGAAGCAGAAGTGTGGCAGGACGTACTGGACGCCGAATTGCGCATGATCCGCCTGGAGCTTGCCGACCATGACTAGCCCATTGATCGACGCGGGTGGCTTGCTGATCTTGCCGCGCCTTCAGGTACAAAACGCCAACGCGATTTCCAGCCCGCTGACGTGGGGCTTTCCCGCGCCGACTGCGTTTACGGGTTTCGCTCATGCCTTGGAGCGGCGTTTGTCCGGCGCCTCACCCTACGATTTTGGCAAGGGGCGAGAAGGCTTTGGCGGGGTCGGCATTATTTGCCATGGTTTTCAACCGCAAATCACCCAGCCCGCCGGACGGCGCACCCAGGTTTTTCATCTGACTCGCAACCCGGTCGGTAAGGATGGGGCGCCGATGGCGCTGGTGGAAGAAGGCCGTGCCCACCTGGAAATCACGCTCATCGTCGCTGTGAAGGATGGTTTCAGCGAATACGATGGCGGTGAGTTCGCCCGAATGGCTCACCATATCGCGCAAGGGATGCGGCTGGCGGGTGGCAGCATCCTGCCCGCCCGGCGAGGCGAACGCCACGAAGCAAAATGGCAGGTCTTGCCCGATAATTTGGATGAGCAAAAAGACCTTTTCAGTAAACTGCGCCGCCGCCTGCTGCCCGGTTTCGCTCTGGTGCAACGACACGATTTGTTGGCCGAGCGGTTGGCCGAAATTCGCATCAAGCAACCAGCGGCTACCGCTCTGGATGCCTTGCTGGATCTCTCTCGGCTGAACATCGAGCCGGTCGGCCCCGATTCCGCCAAACCGGAAGAAACGCTCTGGCAAGTCCGCAAGCGGCCGGGTTGGCTGGTTCCCCTACCAATTGGCTATGCCGGTATTTCGCCTCTTTATCGGCCAGGCGAAGTTGAGAATACCCGCGACCACAACACACCCTTCCGCTTCGTGGAAAGCCTGTACTCCCTGGGCGAGTGGGTGAGTCCCCATCGTTTGGATCATCTGCAACAACTGCTCTGGCGCACAGAAGCCGATGCCGAACACGGTATTTATCGCTGCGCCAATTATTATTCCGAAGCAATTTCCAGCGCCCGCGCTGGCCTCGTATAAGGAAACATCATTATGGCTAAAAATGAACTGAAAACCGCCTCCGTCCTTGCTTTCGAACGCAAACTGGACCCGTCCGACGCACTATTCAGCGCCGGGCTTTGGGGCAACCGGGACAGCGGCGAGCGGTGGAGCACGGTCGGGGTGCGCGAAAAATCGGTGCGCGGCACTATCTCTAACCGCCTAGCCACCAAGGATCAGGACCCAGCCAAACTGGATGCTTCGATCCAGTCGCCCAATCTGCAAACCGTGGATGTCGCCACCCTGCCCAACGATGCCGACACTTTGCGTGTCCGGTTTACCTTGCGCGTGCTTGGCGGCGCAGGCGTGCCATCGGCCTGCAATAACGCCGACTACCAAGAGAAACTGCAACACACCGTTCAGCAGTATGTGGAACAGACGGGGTTTGCCGAATTGGCCCGTCGCTATGCCTGCAATCTGGCCGATGGCCGTTTCCTTTGGCGCAACCGGGTCGGCGCGGAACAGGTGGAGGTGCGGATTCGCCATCTGACCCAAGACGAAACCGGCCAAGCCTGGACCTTCGACGCGCACGATTTTTCCCTGCGGAATTTCGACGCCCCCACTCATGTCCAGGCCGATCTGCAAGCCTTGGCTACCGTCATCGAGCAGGGTTTGGCGGGCAAGGATTATGTGCTGCTGGAAGTGGTCGCCTATGCCCGTGTCGGCGATGGACAGGAGGTCTATCCTTCCCAAGAATTGATCCTCGATCGGGGCGACAAGAAGGGCCAGAAAAGCAAGACACTGTATACCGTGAGCGATGTCGCCGCGATCCACAGCCAGAAAATCGGCAACGCCCTACGCACCATCGACACCTGGTATCCCAACGAAGAGGGTGTCGAAATCGGCCCCATCGCCATCGAGCCTTATGGTTCGGTCACCTCGCAAGGCAAAGCCTACCGCCAACCCAAAGACAAAGCGGACTTCTACAACCTGCTGGATAGCTGGGTGCTCAAGGACAAAGCGCCAGACATCGGTAACCAGCATTATGTGATGGCGACGTTGATTCGTGGCGGTGTCTTTGGTGAGAAGGATTAACGGATGGACGCCTATCTTGAAATCCGGTTGCTGCCCGACCCGGAGTTTACGCCGACCACGCTGATGAATGCCCTTTTCAGCAAGTTGCACCGTGGATTGGTTACGCATGGTGGGCGCAATATCGGCGTGAGCTTTCCAGATGTCGGAAAGAATGGCCGGTCCTTGGGCGAACGCCTACGTCTCCACAGCAGCAGAGCCGATCTAGAGAAGCTGATGGCCACCAACTGGTTGGTGGGGATGCGGGATCACGCTGCGGTAAGCGAGATCACCGAGGTTCCCGCCCACGCCAAGCAACGAGTGGTACGTCGCGTCCAAGCCAAGAGCAACCCAGAACGTCAACGACGGCGATTGATCGCCCGGAAGGGCATTACCATCGGGCAAGCCGTTCAAGCAATCCCGGACAGTGCCGCAGAAAAGCTGAATCTGCCCTATCTGGTTTTGACCAGCCAGAGTACCGGCCAACAGTTTCGCCTGTTCGTGGAACATTTGGTCGTTCAGGAACAAGCGATGAGCGGTGAGTTTAGCGCCTACGGCTTGAGTGCTACGGCAACAGTCCCCTGGTTCTGACCCTTATTTTTTGATGGTCAAATCGGGTTATATAAATCAATAACTTGGATTGGTGGCCGTCGTTTGGGTTTTTAGGCAAAATTGCGCGATTTCTCTTTAACAATTAGAGTATTAACAGGATTGGATTCTTATTCACTGCCGGATAGGCAGCTCAGAAACTATAGTCGTCGATACGGCATTATCTCCAATAATTCACTGCCGGATAGGCAGCTCAGAAAAAGGAAATCCGGGCAATGGCGAAACTGGCCAAATTCACTGCCGGATAGGCAGCTCAGAAAAACATGCCGGAAGAGGCTACCAAAATGATCGTATTCACTGCCGGATAGGCAGCTCAGAAACAGCAAAGCGCGGCCCAGCGCGGGCTCGCCAGATTCACTGCCGGATAGGCAGCTCAGAAAATGGGCCAGTTACATCTATTAGGCACTGTGCCATTCACTGCCGGATAGGCAGCTCAGAAAGTTGCACGACAATAAATATATTCACCTGGACGATTCACTGCCGGATAGGCAGCTCAGAAAAGTCGCGCGCCGGATGCGAGCAACGTCACTTCGATTCACTGCCGGATAGGCAGCTCAGAAACCAGCGACAGGCCCGATACAGCGCCCGTACCAGATTCACTGCCGGATAGGCAGCTCAGAAATAACTCAGACAATACCGATGTTGTCTCGGCAGATTCACTGCCGGATAGGCAGCTCAGAAAATGTTAGGTCATCAAAATCAATCGTCGTTGCCGATTCACTGCCGGATAGGCAGCTCAGAAATTATGACGCGCCACTCCTGACCAAAACGAATGATTCACTGCCGGATAGGCAGCTCAGAAATTTAGCGAAATCGCTGCCGGATTGTAGGCATCATTCACTGCCGGATAGGCAGCTCAGAAAAAGCGGGCAAGGCGCCCGACAGATCGCATCGCATTCACTGCCGGATAGGCAGCTCAGAAAACATTCACCAGCTTGCTGTACGCCTGGTAATTATTCACTGCCGGATAGGCAGCTCAGAAAAAAGCCTAACATGGCCCGCCAAAACCTAGCCCTATTCACTGCCGGATAGGCAGCTCAGAAATTCGATGTGGCTATCATCGACTTCAACAATGCATTCACTGCCGGATAGGCAGCTCAGAAAACATTGGATCGAGACGTTCTCGCCATGGACCTATTCACTGCCGGATAGGCAGCTCAGAAAACTGCGGATAGGGCGAGGTCGGCCAAGGCAAGATTCACTGCCGGATAGGCAGCTCAGAAAATGCAGAAAATCGAGGTCCGACATGCCAATCCATTCACTGCCGGATAGGCAGCTCAGAAAATTGCCGTGTCTGGCTCGAAGGCGATGCAATCATTCACTGCCGGATAGGCAGCTCAGAAAATAAGCGAACTCCATCCGAACGAGAAAAAGCCATTCACTGCCGGATAGGCAGCTCAGAAACCTGCAAAGCCTCTTTAATTATTCGCTCGATAATTCACTGCCGGATAGGCAGCTCAGAAAGGGTGGCTCTATATCGACCGGGGATTCTCAACATTCACTGCCGGATAGGCAGCTCAGAAAAGATAGCGAAAGACTACCCATCGCCCCGGTTCATTCACTGCCGGATAGGCAGCTCAGAAACACGCGATAACGACTTCCTCACCGGTCGTAAGATTCACTGCCGGATAGGCAGCTCAGAAAAATTAGCGAGTCATTCGGCATGGGCAACACGAATTCACTGCCGGATAGGCAGCTCAGAAATGTATTGTAAGCCTGCTGAACGAAGTTTCGGAATTCACTGCCGGATAGGCAGCTCAGAAACGGCAGCTTAGGGAGCCATGCCGTAGCAAGCTATTCACTGCCGGATAGGCAGCTCAGAAAGGTAGAAGGGGCAAAGCCGGCAATTAAATCGAATTCACTGCCGGATAGGCAGCTCAGAAACTGGCAGACATCGCCGCCTGCCAAAGCCTCGTCATTCACTGCCGGATAGGCAGCTCAGAAATAACTTCCATGTGAATACGCCGATCACCTCTTATTCACTGCCGGATAGGCAGCTCAGAAATGCGTAAGTGGCGCAGACATCAAAGCAGCATGATTCACTGCCGGATAGGCAGCTCAGAAAGCCGCCGCCCCGATCCCGACCATCGTCGGCACATTCACTGCCGGATAGGCAGCTCAGAAAAAACGAAACGTGGCGTAAGGAACTGAAATGACATTCACTGCCGGATAGGCAGCTCAGAAAAGCCAGCTAGCCGGCGCTTTCTGCGCAGAGTTATTCACTGCCGGATAGGCAGCTCAGAAAAACAACCAGAACCGCGATGCCACACCAGGACAATTCACTGCCGGATAGGCAGCTCAGAAAACAATGTCCGGGGCAATGTCCAATCTGGAAACATTCACTGCCGGATAGGCAGCTCAGAAAAACAAGCCCACCCACCAGAAAGGCCGCCAACAATTCACTGCCGGATAGGCAGCTCAGAAAAATGTCAGCGCTTGATCGATGCAATAAGCCGTATTCACTGCCGGATAGGCAGCTCAGAAACAGCGGAACGGCGTTCACCTTCCTCGGCTGCTGATTCACTGCCGGATAGGCAGCTCAGAAAAGTGGCGGTCGGATTGCCAAAGCGGCCAGTTCATTCACTGCCGGATAGGCAGCTCAGAAAAAGCAGCAGGCGGAAGTTGACCGGCTTGCCGAATTCACTGCCGGATAGGCAGCTCAGAAAGTCAAGAGCAAAGTCCAGACGATCTCGGATTGGATTCACTGCCGGATAGGCAGCTCAGAAATGGAAGATTTCAAGCTCGATGGTGCGGTTGTTATTCACTGCCGGATAGGCAGCTCAGAAAAGGTTGCCGATCAGGCCGGGCACCAGGCGCTTATTCACTGCCGGATAGGCAGCTCAGAAATTGAGTGTGACGCTCATCGGATCAGTCCCGATATTCACTGCCGGATAGGCAGCTCAGAAATCTCGCAGTGAAGGCGAAAAGAGTGTCGAGCTATTCACTGCCGGATAGGCAGCTCAGAAACATTTCTAGGGGGAACCTCATACACTCTTTCGATTCACTGCCGGATAGGCAGCTCAGAAATGTTTTCTTTGATCTTGTGAAGAAAAGGCGGAATTCACTGCCGGATAGGCAGCTCAGAAATTTTCGAGCGCATTGCCGCTAATTCATACCGGATTCACTGCCGGATAGGCAGCTCAGAAAAACGTGAAGTTGACATGGCTTGAGGTGTAGGCATTCACTGCCGGATAGGCAGCTCAGAAATATAGCGGATTCAACGGGTCGATTGTTCGACAATTCACTGCCGGATAGGCAGCTCAGAAATAGAACCATCGTCTAATGCCATTTAATAATCGATTCACTGCCGGATAGGCAGCTCAGAAAGCTTGGAATCCGTTTTCATCCGATGCGTTTTCATTCACTGCCGGATAGGCAGCTCAGAAACGATATCGCTATGGCACGCAAAAGCAAAACCGCATTCACTGCCGGATAGGCAGCTCAGAAATTAACTTAGCGTGTTCCTTAGTTAATGAAAACATTCACTGCCGGATAGGCAGCTCAGAAAAAACTCAAGCGTGGGCAAGTTGCTACGGCTTAATTCACTGCCGGATAGGCAGCTCAGAAAAGTCCATGATGCCCGCCGTTAACGAGCTTCCTATTCACTGCCGGATAGGCAGCTCAGAAAAAGCAGCGGCGCTGGCGATGGCTAGCCATGTGATTCACTGCCGGATAGGCAGCTCAGAAACGATTCCGGTATGCAGGCCAGCTATCGCGCCGATTCACTGCCGGATAGGCAGCTCAGAAATCAATTTGCAAGCCTATCGCTCGCGGCGATAGATTCACTGCCGGATAGGCAGCTCAGAAATACGGCTATTCAATGTCAGAGGTCGTCTATTCATTCACTGCCGGATAGGCAGCTCAGAAAATATGCCCGCATATGCCCGCAAGGGCGCAAGTATTCACTGCCGGATAGGCAGCTCAGAAAGCTCCGGTAAACGTGAACGTTTGCTCCGCATAATTCACTGCCGGATAGGCAGCTCAGAAAGCGACGGCCTCTCCAGATTCGTAAAATCCTGAATTCACTGCCGGATAGGCAGCTCAGAAATTGCATTCTCTCATCATCATCATCACCATCGCATTCACTGCCGGATAGGCAGCTCAGAAAGTCTACAGTCGGGATAGGTAATGCCAAGGCATATTCACTGCCGGATAGGCAGCTCAGAAAATAGGAGGCTCCTGTTTTTGATCTTTTGAAGAATTCACTGCCGGATAGGCAGCTCAGAAAACACCGAGGGCATCATTTCCTTCCACTTTTCTATTCACTGCCGGATAGGCAGCTCAGAAAACGACAAAGTCGCCGGCGCATGGGATGACATAATTCACTGCCGGATAGGCAGCTCAGAAAACGACAAAGTCGCCGGCGCATGGGATGACATAATTCACTACCGGATAGGCAGCTCAGAAAAAGAAAAACGCGGCGTAAGGAACTGAAATGACATTCACTGCCGGATAGGCAGCTCAGAAATTGATAATGCCCGTACCCAACAGCACGGTCCAATTCACTGCCGGATAGGCAGCTCAGAAAAGTTCATCGGTCATGTAGCAAGCCCATACGTCATTCACTGCCGGATAGGCAGCTCAGAAAAGCGCCGCGTGCTTGATTAGGGCTTCATCGACATTCACTGCCGGATAGGCAGCTCAGAAAACTTGCGACCGCTGCATTCCCGCAGGATCACCATTCACTGCCGGATAGGCAGCTCAGAAAAGTTATGCGGCACCCCAAGCAGCATATCAGCAATTCACTGCCGGATAGGCAGCTCAGAAAGATGGCAACGATGGTTCATTCAAAGCCTAAAAATTCACTGCCGGATAGGCAGCTCAGAAAACAACGTGGCGGCTGGGAGAGCTATTCAAACAATTCACTGCCGGATAGGCAGCTCAGAAAAGTCGAAATGGTGTTCATTGATGAATGCCATCATTCACTGCCGGATAGGCAGCTCAGAAATTTCTGATCGCGCGCGTCGCGAGCTGAAGCTCATTCACTGCCGGATAGGCAGCTCAGAAAAGTTACAAAAATTCGACCAATTCCATGAAATTATTCACTGCCGGATAGGCAGCTCAGAAAATGACATCGCCGGTAATCCGGCTACTATAAGCATTCACTGCCGGATAGGCAGCTCAGAAAACTCAAAATTTCAAGCGCAGCCGCCTCGGTTTATTCACTGCCGGATAGGCAGCTCAGAAAACCAATTGCGGGAACAAGCGGAATCGGTGTTTATTCACTGCCGGATAGGCAGCTCAGAAAACGCAAAACCATCATACCTAATTTTAGTTGGAATTCACTGCCGGATAGGCAGCTCAGAAATGGTTGGCATGGGGGTGGCGATAATCGACGCGCATTCACTGCCGGATAGGCAGCTCAGAAATCCCGACCGATGGAGACTGCGCCAATGTCGGTATTCACTGCCGGATAGGCAGCTCAGAAACTGGTTCATCCGCGATATCCCACTTCTCCGGCTATTCACTGCCGGATAGGCAGCTCAGAAAAGGCTGGTCATGGTGATCGCCGCAGCCGAACCTATTCACTGCCGGATAGGCAGCTCAGAAAATAATGTCCTTGGGAGCGTCCAGTCGGGGAATATTCACTGCCGGATAGGCAGCTCAGAAAATCGCGCCGATGTAGCCGGCTTCCGCCAGTTCATTCACTGCCGGATAGGCAGCTCAGAAAATGATCGCGTCGCGCTCGGCAGCGCTGACGGAATTCACTGCTGGATAGGCAGCTCAGAAATACTGATAAACATAACCCATTTTGCGAAAAAGATTCACTGCCGGATAGGCAGCTCAGAAAACGTCTAGGCAGCAGTAGGTCAGGATTTCGGCATTCACTGCTGGATAGGCAGCTCAGAAATGCACAACCTGCGACCACCCATGATGCCGCATATTCACTGCCGGATAGGCAGCTCAGAAAGCTTAATGACAGGCCAACAAAGCCAACCGGCGGATTCACTGCCGGATAGGCAGCTCAGAAATTGCGATTGAGCTGAGCCAGCGCAACGACCGGATTCACTGCCGGATAGGCAGCTCAGAAACTATCCTGGCTGCCATCTCCATCCGATGATGTATTCACTGCCGGATAGGCAGCTCAGAAAAACTCGACACGATCATGCAAACGCGCGGGATGATTCACTGCCGGATAGGCAGCTCAGAAATTCAATGTCGCTCCGCGCCACGACGGCGATGGATTCACTGCCGGATAGGCAGCTCAGAAAGACCAGTACAGGCCGGACGGCAGCACCAGGGAATTCACTGCCGGATAGGCAGCTCAGAAACTCTACCGATGGCGCATCGGCGGGCACCAAGCATTCACTGCCGGATAGGCAGCTCAGAAAGATTCGCGGGATCGTCGCCAGCATCAAATTCCATTCACTGCCGGATAGGCAGCTCAGAAATGGCGACGAATTCAAACATCTCTAGCCGGGTCATTCACTGCCGGATAGGCGGCTCAGAAAGCCGCGAACATTCAAAGCGCAGGCCACGTAAGATTCACTGCCGGATAGGCAGCTCAGAAAAAGGCGCTGGAGAAAGAGGTTTCGGGGATTTTCATTCACTGCCGGATAGGCAGCTCAGAAAACATCAACGTCGTTTCGAAGCCCAACGAAGGGATTCACTGCCGGATAGGCAGCTCAGAAAAACTCGCCGGACTTATCCCAGCCGCGCAATGTATTCACTGCCGGATAGGCAGCTCAGAAAGTGCGGCGGGCAAGTCGTTTTTGTCGAGTGCGATTCACTGCCGGATAGGCAGCTCAGAAAACATTGCGCGATCTGCTGCGGCTCGCCGCCACATTCACTGCCGGATAGGCAGCTCAGAAAATCATGGCGTTGACATATCCCGACCCGTTATCGATTCACTGCCGGATAGGCAGCTCAGAAAACCGAAATCGTGGATAGAAACAGAGCTATTACATTCACTGCCGGATAGGCAGCTCAGAAAGGCAGCAACCAGACATCCCGCCCTGCCAATGCATTCACTGCCGGATAGGCAGCTCAGAAACAAGCGCCACAGCGGCTGTTTGCGCTGAGCGAATTCACTGCCGGATAGGCAGCTCAGAAAATGATCCGCACGTCCGCCGGGGTGGCGGGCAGGATTCACTGCCGGATAGGCAGCTTAGAAAGCTGAGCGAAAGCCTGCGGGGCTGCCTCCAGATATTCACTGCCGGATAGGCAGCTCAGAAATGGCGCACTGCCTTCCGATATCCGAAGCGAGGATTCACTGCCGGATAGGCAGCTCAGAAAAGGACCGGGGTGCCGGCAGCGGTCACAACAACATTCACTGCCGGATAGGCAGCTCAGAAACTCAAACGACTTAATTTCACTGACATTGTGATATTCACTGCCGGATAGGCAGCTCAGAAAGAAAACATCAAGTACGGCCGGCTGTCTTTGTTCATTCACTGCCGGATAGGCAGCTCAGAAATACTGAGTTCAGCGAACAATCGTTCAGTTTCTATTCACTGCCGGATAGGCAGCTCAGAAAACGACTCAGGCTGAGATGCATCAAGATAACTTATTCACTGCCGGATAGGCAGCTCAGAAAAAATAGAGACGCCGCCCATTCCGCGGATTCGAATTCACTGCCGGATAGGCAGCTCAGAAATCCCTGGCTATGGATTTTGCCGGATTCCGGGCTATTCACTGCCGGATAGGCAGCTCAGAAAACGATGTGATTAACGCATCGTATCTCAATAGCATTCACTGCCGGATAGGCAGCTCAGAAAACTGAATCGGGCATCTCGATACCATCTTGATAATTCACTGCCGGATAGGCAGCTCAGAAATGTCTGAGAGTTCAACTTGGCGAGGCGCGGCGATTCACTGCCGGATAGGCAGCTCAGAAAGAAAATCTTGCGGTGCAACTCCGTCGAAAAGTATTCACTGCCGGATAGGCAGCTCAGAAAGTCTTCCTTCTCCAGCCGGGTGATCAGCTCGTATTCACTGCCGGATAGGCAGCTCAGAAAATCATCACTCTGACTACGGTTCGGGATGACCCATTCACTGCCGGATAGGCAGCTCAGAAAACCAGAATCTTGAGCGCACGCCGTAGCCAGGGAATTCACTGCCGGATAGGTAGCTCAGAAATATAAAAAGCAAATCAGGGAGTACGCTCAAGGATTCACTGCCGGATAGGCAGCTCAGAAAGTGAAAAAGGATCGCGAGGACGCCGAGATGCAATTCACTGCCGGATAGGCAGCTCAGAAAAGCGAAAATCCTCGAATCCGCACCGCTTGATAATTCACTGCCGGATAGGCAGCTCAGAAATGCTCGTCATGCAGGTTCTTCAGCCCATTTGGATTCACTGCCGGATAGGCAGCTCAGAAACATAATTACACTGATACAGCTTGGTTTCATCAATTCACTGCCGGATAGGCAGCTCAGAAATTGACCAGTAGCCGGGCATCGCCGAAGGTATCATTCACTGCCGGATAGGCAGCTCAGAAAAGGCGGATCGCGAGCGACCTTTGAGCGAGAGGATTCACTGCCGGATAGGCAGCTCAGAAATAGGCGTATCCGCTTGTAGGGACGGAAGTCCGATTCACTGCCGGATAGGCAGCTCAGAAAATGGGCTGGGCCCGACCGCAGCGCCTTGCCGGATTCACTGCCGGATAGGCAGCTCAGAAACCGAAGCGATCAAGGTCAGGGACCGCCGCCGTATTCACTGCCGGATAGGCAGCTCAGAAATGGACGCGCCGCTATGACCTGGCTCGCGCATCATTCACTGCCGGATAGGCAGCTCAGAAATCACCTGCGCATCGTCGGCTGTACCGCGACGCATTCACTGCCGGATAGGCAGTTCAGAAAAAGCAACAGCGGGTGATACATGTGCGCCCGGATTCACTGCCGGATAGGCAGCTCAGAAACTTCGAACCCGAATGGAATCAACGGGTTATGTATTCACTGCCGGATAGGCAGCTCAGAAAACGAGTAGGACAGGCCCGTCTCACGGGAGATGATTCACTGCCGGATAGGCAGCTCAGAAAACGCTACGTGTTCCGGTTCGACTACCCGGCTGATTCACTGCCGGATAGGCAGCTCAGAAAAGGCGGACGGGACGATTCTAGCGCGATTCCTGGATTCACTGCCGGATAGGCAGCTCAGAAAGAATCGCGACGTTTTCTGTTTTGGCCGCATCGATTCACTGCCGGATAGGCAGCTCAGAAATATGGTGATGCATGGCCCGCCGTGGTGGATGTATTCACTGCCGGATAGGCAGCTCAGAAAAATCATTAATATTCATAACAACCAACCCGGCAATTCACTGCCGGATAGGCAGCTCAGAAAAAATGGTCAGTGTCAATGTGTGCAAGGCAATTATTCACTGCCGGATAGGCAGCTCAGAAAAATTAGGAGAATTTTGAACATTGTCAAAATACATTCACTGCCGGATAGGCAGCTCAGAAAACGGAAGGATACCCGCCGACTATCAGACCTGAATTCACTGCCGGATAGGCAGCTCAGAAAGTTGGACGTGACGGACTGGGTGAACATCGGCGATTCACTGCCGGATAGGCAGCTCAGAAACTCCCCTGCCACCATGCCGGATATCGACCAGTATTCACTGCCGGATAGGCAGCTCAGAAACTGGCAGCGTGCAAATCTACCCTGCAAGTGCTATTCACTGCCGGATAGGCAGCTCAGAAAACCCCCAGCCAAGCCGGCTCATCATCGCTCGCATTCACTGCCGGATAGGCAGCTCAGAAAACTCGGCGCGGTTCGGAGTTGACCGAGTACTTATTCACTGCCGGATAGGCAGCTCAGAAATGATAGTTCATCGAGCTTGTTCCTCTCAATGAATTCACTGCCGGATAGGCAGCTCAGAAAAACACTGCGTTCACTCGAATATCGTTGGAGATTATTCACTGCCGGATAGGCAGCTCAGAAAGGCAGCCTGGTCACTTCGGTGTTGTCCGGCTGGATTCACTGCCGGATAGGCAGCTTAGAAATATTGGAACCGGCCCACGCCGCGCTCCAGCTCATTCACTGCCGGATAGGCAGCTCAGAAAGTAAACCCGCCCGATGCGATACCTTCCAGCGCATTCACTGCCGGATAGGCAGCTCAGAAATGAGTCGAATTGATCGTTTCGTTGCCCGCTGCATTCACTGCCGGATAGGCAGCTCAGAAATGACGATCAGTTCCCACCCGCGCTTCCGCAGCATTCACTGCCGGATAGGCAGCTCAGAAAAGCTTGTCCAGCAGCTTTTTGAGTGACTGCTTATTCACTGCCGGATAGGCAGCTCAGAAATTTGCGCCCCGCCGCGCTTGGCGACCCGCTCGATTCACTGCCGGATAGGCAGCTCAGAAAGATTCGCCCAGTGACCCCGACGCCCTCACGGTATTCACTGCCCGCCACCGTCCTGGCGCTGTACCGAGTCAGCTTGAAAAGCATATTCAATAACGATCATCTCCGCGCCCACCAGGGTAGCGCGTTAGCCGATCTTTACCTCCACGGCAAACGGCTCTATGCCGGGGTGCTGGAGAAGGGGACCCGGCGGCGCTGCGGCGAGGACTGGAATCGCTTGGACGGCTCGCGCCGCGCCACCCCGTGGCGAGTGTGGAAACTGCTGCGCGAGGAACTGGTGGTCCCATCAGCGGTGTGGTGCATTGGAACCTGGATCACTGGGCCGCTTGCCTGACGGTGATGCAGGAACGGCCGCGCCGTCGCCTACTGCAAACCCTACTAGAGCGAGTCAACCCGTTGATCGCGCAATGCCGAGCGATGGGAATGAGTCACGTATGAGAAACACCGCTTAAGTCGGCGTATATGGGTTCGAAACCCCTAGGGAGCGCCATAAGATTCAAGCACTCGCTCGTGTCGAGACTGTGCCCGATTTGCGGACCAGCCTTGGTGATCATGCCATTTCATTTTCTCTAGCCTCCTTCACTTGGTAGGCTCTCCCATCACACGGTTTGCAGCCAGCAGCATGATCTTGGACAGCCGAGCGCGCTGCTCAGCAGTGAGCTTGGTTTTATTGGCGAGCAGCAGCCCACGGGTGCAGATGGTGTCCACCGTAGTATCAAATCCCCATTTTTTCTCAGCGACGGTGACGTTCTCAAAGGTGTAAACCGCGCTACCATCGGGCAGTTCGTCGTTTAGATCCCAGTCCTTGACCGGTACCAGCCGAAAATCCTGGGGGTTTTCCAGTACCACCTGCATTTCGGTGGATTTGGCCATCGGTCGTTGTACCACCATCGCTACCTGGATCTTGCTGGCTTTGCCACTGCTCTTCATTTGCAACAGCGCCTCGGCACCATCCACGAATGCCGGGGCAGTGTTTTTGAATGCAGGCTCTAATACGGTCATGTACTCCCAGGTCACCGCGACTCCGCTATTCGGCGACTGTACCGCGATCAGTTTGCCGCTGGCTTTCTGTAAGTCACTGTCGTCGTGAATATCGCTGTCTTTGCCGGTGACAATGAACACGCATTCCTTGCCGATCTCACCCAAGTTGATAAGTTTGTCGGCAAAGCTGGGATGATCTTTGAGATAGTATTTCAGGGCATCGGCCTGACTCAGGCCAATATTGACCGGGCTTTGGGGGTCGTCCAGCCGGCTGAGATTTTCCAGAGAACCGGCGCTGGTTTGCACTTGAGCCGGCTGGTCTTGTTCGGCCAGCACGTTCTTCAGCCGCTCGCCGATAGTGTTGTAGCCGCCGCCGCTCTTGCCAGTGGTGATGACGATGGGTGGATCGGCGGCCTGAACTAATCCAGCGCCAAGGCCGGCAGCGAGTACGAGAACATGCAGTAACCTGGATTTGACGGTCATGGCGATTGCTTCCTCGATCAGGGTACAGGTTGTGTGTTCGTGATATCAGTACGGCAGTTTAGGCGTGCCCGGTGGGCGAGTCTTGAAACGCTTGTAGGCCCACAAATACTGCGCCGGCAACGAGCGTACCGCCGCCTCCACTCCCCGGTTTAAGGCCGCTACCGATTCTTCCAGCGATCCGGCGGCGGTGACCTCCGGCAACATCTGCAGATGCAGGACGAAACCCCGGCCGTGCGGCAAACGTTCGGCCCAAGTCAAAAATACCGGCGCGCGGGTTTTTATGGCCAGTCGTGACACCAAGGTCATGGTGTTGGCAGTGATACCGAAGAATGGCACAAATACGCCACTCTCCTGGCCAGGATCCTGATCGGGCAGAATGCCGAGCACTTCGCCGTCGCGTAGCGAGCTCAGTAACGCGCGTACCCCGCTGGAATCGGTCGCCACCACCTTGCCGCCGAGTCGACCGCGTCCTTGGCGGCTGAGTTCATCCAATCCCAGTCGGCTGGGTCGGTAGAGAATGGTCAGCGGATGGCGGCTGGAATAGTACAGTCCAGCCATCTCCCAAGCACCGAGGTGCGGAGTAAGCAAAATCGCTCCCTGCTTCTGACGCACGGCGGTTGCCAGCGCTTCCTCGCCGGGTACCGACTCTTGAATCAGCGCCAACACCCGTCGGCGACTCCAAAACCAGAGTGGCCCCAATTCCAGCAGCAGCTTGCCGGTTTCTTGCAGATTCTGCCGTAGGAGCGCATCGCGTTCGGCGACCGACCATTCGGGAAAGCACAGGGACAGGTTGCGTTCAGCGATCCTGCGAGGACTGTTGCCGGGAATTCGCCACAGCAGCCAGCCGATGGATGTTCCAATCGCGTGCGCCAGCGGCAACGGCAGCAGAGCCGTCGCACGCAGCAGGCTCGCTAACCACGCTCGCCGGCTCACCATTCGTTTTCGAGTTCTCCAGAGTAATCCGATGCCAGAACTTGACGCGCCCGCGCTAGGTTCGCCTCGGTTACCTGAATTTCGATGCCATCGGCGACGATGCCCAATTGCGACAGAGAGCGATCCACCAGCAAGCAAGGTATCGCTTCCGCCAGTAGCCGGCCACGAGCGATTTCAGCCAGCAGTGGAACATCGAACACTGTCAGCGTAACCCACGACGCACTGATCATCGTGTGGGATTATCCGATCCGGTGTTGAAATCGTATTTCGGTTGAGGTGGATTCCCGTCGTAAACTAGGTTGCGTCGCTGCTGCAAATAAGCACCGCGCTGGAAAGTGTAGGGATCGATCTGGGAATCGGCCAAGGCGCGCTCGATTCGCAGCAATCTTGCGCGTTGGTCGATGAAGGTTAATCCCCATAGGCTCCACTGCACCGTTTCGGAATCTGTCGCCCAAGTGACAGGGTCCGTGTAGAAGTCTCCGACGAGCCCAACGGAGTCGCGCACCGTACTCGGCCCTAGGAACGGCAGTACAATGTAGTAGCCCTCGCTGAAACCCCAGACCCCGAGTGTTTGGCCAAGATCCTCATAGTGCTTGGGTAATTCCATACTGCTGGCGACGTCAAACAGGCCGAGTATACCGAAGGTGGTATTGAACACGATCCGACTGCTATCCATCGCAGCTTGCTGGAGCTTGAATTGCAACAGATCGTTGAACAGTACGACCACATCGTTGAGATTGCTGAAAAAATTTCCGATTCCAGTGACGACAGGGTCAGGCAACACTGCCCGATAAGCCTTGGCGACCGGTTTGAAAACCGCCCGATCTGTTGCTTGGTTGAACGCGAACATGGCGCGGTTGTAGCTCTCAAAGGGATCGGGATCATCATCCAGGAGTTCCTGGGTCGGAGCACAACCCGCAATCTGGAGAGCGGCAAGGAGAATCGATAAACGGCGGAGGCGTTTTTGCATGATCCTGGGTAAGCCGAATCCGGGGCGAAATTGCCAGAGGCAATATCTTAGCCCAACCCCGGCTACAATATTAAATTAGCCTTATTCTCTCGCCCAGAAAATCTGAGGATCGTTCATGCATCCGTCCTTCTCCAGGGAGCCGTTGGCGTGTCTGGAGCAGCTCAACCGGATCGGTATCGCGTTATCCAAGGAACGCGATACCGCGAAATTGCTTGAAACGATTCTGATCGCGGCCAAAAGTCTGCTGAATACCGATGCCGGCACCCTTTATCAGTTAGACGAGGACGGCCGGGAGCTCCATTTCAAGGTATTGCGGAATGACTCCCTGCAACTTTACATGGGCGGTACCACTGGCGTGGCCATTCCGTTCCCGCCGATTTCGCTCTACGACGCGGCAGGCCGGCCCAACACCGCCATGGTGGTCACCTATGCGGTGTTGAACGATGCAACGGTGATGGTCGAAGACGCTTACGCCGATCGGAATTTCGATTTTTCCGGGACGCGTCAATTCGATCAACGGACCGGCTATTGTTCCCGCTCTTTTTTGACGGTGCCGATGAAAAACCACGAGGATCGGGTCGTCGGCGCATTCCAGCTCATCAACGCTCTCGATCCAGAAACTGGACAGATCAAGGTTTTCTCCTCCGCTGACCGGCAGTTGGCCGAATCGCTGGCCTCTCAAGCGGCGATCGCTCTTACCAACCATCAACTGATCGAACAACTGCAATCCCTGTTCGAATCCCTGATCAAGCTGATCAATACGGCCATCGACCAAAAGTCTCCCTATACCGGTGCCCATTGCCAGCGGGTTCCGATCCTGACCGTGATGATCGCCGAAGCGGCCCGCCGGTCCGAGCGGGGTCGGTTGAAAAATTTCCGACCCACGCCCGAGGAAATGTACGAACTCGAGATCGCCGGGTTGCTGCACGACTGCGGTAAGATCGCGACGCCGGTCCATGTGGTCGATAAGGCGACCAAGCTGGAAGCCATCCTCGATGGTATGGAACTGGTGGATACCCGCTTTGAGGTGCTCAAGCGCGATGCCAGAATCGAACTGCTGACGGGTAAGCTGGCCGCGCTGGAACGCGGCGATCCAGCGGCGATTCCCACGCTCGAGCAACGGTTCCGCGAGCGAATAACCGAATTGGAAGATGATCGCGAGCATGTGCATCGTTGCAACATCGGCGGTGAATCGATGAAGCCGGAGGATCAGGAACGCATCCGACGGATCGCCGGTTATCGTTGGATTGGAACGGATGACCAGGCGCGCGATTTGTTATCGGCTGATGAAGTTTGCAATCTTTGCATTTCCCAAGGCACCCTCAACCCCGAAGAACGTGCCATCATCGAGCAACACGTTGCGCTGACGCTGCGGATGTTGAACGCCCTGCCTTGGCCAAAACACCTTCAGAACGTACCCGAGTATGCCAGCAGTCATCATGAACAGCTCGATGGTGGAGGCTATCACCGCGGTCTGGACGAGCGGCAATTGTCCACCCAAGCTCGTATTCTCTGCTTGGCTGACGTTTTCGAAGCTCTGACTGCTCGCGACCGGCCTTATAAGCATGGCAAACCACTCAGCGAGGCGCTAATCATCCTCGGCGAGATGGTTCTGGATCGCCACATTGATCCCGATTTGTTCGATGTTTTTATCCGAGAAGGGATTTGGTTGGAATACGCGCGAAAGTATTTACCGCCGGAGCAAGTCGATGTGGTGGACGTCAGCCGGATTCCGGGCTATATCCCCTAGTATTCTCCTATCGCTCGCGATCATTTGGCGGCTTGCTGAAGAACCGACATGCAAATCCACCCAAGTGATCCAGCCTTATGCGAAGTGGCGGACCAATTTGGACAAATCCCATTCCTGAGTGGATTCGAGAATCATCACTTCAAAATACCTTCGGCGCCAGCCGTCCGCTTGTTTACAAACCAGATATCGGTCGTGGGCGGCCGTACCGATTTGCCCGTTCAATACGCCGCCGAAAGTCTGTTTAGGAGACTTTCGACGATGAACGGACATCGGCAAGCGAACGGTGATGGCGCGCCAAACAGACCGTCGCGGTTATGGCAACTTGTTGGCGAGCGGCCACTGCCTGATCACGGCTTCGACCTTGCCTGAGAAAACGCCATGCGTCATCAAATTTGTGCCTGGATTATAGGGAGTGCGTTATTTTGGACTTCTACGGCATCGGTAGCTAAACCGGTTCCCGACGAGTTCATTGCGCCGTTGCAGGCTGGTGCTGTTTCCTCGACTCCGCGCAAGCCTGCTCCAATTCGGACGATCAAGGATGAATTGACTCAGCAGCCGACGGTACGAGCCCGAACCGCCCAAGCCGCCATCGCGGCCGTGGTGGGGCAGCGGGCCGCCGGTTGTTGGATGATTCGTTTCGGAATGGGTTTGGGTTGGGTGGCGACGGGAACCGCCTCCTATCGCGATTCTGAAAACCCGGTCGCCTTGCGCCGCTCCCGTCAGGACGCGCGACTCAAGGCATTCACGGATGCCGCCGTGCGACTTGCCGGTTGTTTGGCGGAGTTGCCGCCTGAAGCCCGACAGCGAATCACCGAAGTCCTGGAACAAAACGATGCGATCCGGCTGGCGTTAATCAACCTGGCCTTCACCGATGCGGACACGCGGGAACAAGCGCTCAAAATTCTGGCGCGCGGTTTCGTGACTTACCTGGCTGATGACGATCCTCAACAGCGTACAGTCTCCGTGAGCCTGGTGACCACGCCCAAGACCGCTGTCCGGTTGACCCGGCCGGCGCCTAATGCCGTCGAGGCCGTTTCGCTGCAAGAAGGTTTGCGCCAAGTACAAGCTGAAATCAAAGCCGGGTTGATTCCACCGGTCGGCAATCGGTTGATTGCGGTCAATGCAACCGGCGAATTAGCGCTGGTCGGCTACGCTGTCAATCTGATCGGGGCACATCCGGACCCAGCGGCTCAGGACAAACTGAGGATTGATGCCGAAAAAATCGCCACGGGCCGTGCAACCGAGGCCCTCATGGGGTTGGCCACGGGTGACGACACCGCGTGGCAAAACGGTTTGGATGAAGCAAGCAGGAATGACATTCTGGCATTTAATGGTGGCTACGCCGACGGCGAGCCCAGCGTTACCCGTTTCGCGCAAGTTCGCGACTTGATCATGACCGCGATCAAGGACGATGCCGGAGTAATGGCGTTACGGGAGAATCGCTTGCCGTCGGCGGTGACGGTCAAACGGTTTAGCGGCGAAGATACCCTTACCGTCCTGGTCAGCTACATTCCTCCAGTCAAAAAACGGGAATCCAAGCCCACGCCACCGCCCGCCACACATGCGGGCACACCGGCCGCCAATCCGTTGCCATCCGTGACGACCCAGCCAGCAGCCAGTGCCGGTGGAGCGCTCCCGTCCGTGCCACCTGCGCCGCCGACTGGGGAAAATGTGCCACCGGCCGCCTCTACTGTCGAACCCCAACCGGCGCCGCCTGCATCGCCAGCCGAACCGGCCGGTGACGGAGGCACTGCGGGCGGATCGAAGCCCGCTGAAGCGCGCTAACGCTGGCAGCGCGGACAAAAATACGTCGCCCGCTGGCCGATCCGGCAATGTTGGATCGGTTCACCGCAGGCGGTGCAGGGCAAGGCCCGGCGGTCGTAGACGCGGAGATATCGCTGAAAGTAACCCGGCTCGCCCTTGCCGCCGACGAAATCACGCAAGGTCGTGCCCCCCTGGCGGATGGCTTCGCTCAAGACCTCGCGGATCGCCGTTACCAGTCGTTCGTATTCGGCCGGCGTGACTTGGCCGGCTGGTCGCGACGGATGAATGCCGGCGGTAAATAGCGCTTCGTTGGCGTAGATATTCCCAACGCCGACCACGATGTGGTTATCCATGATGAACGGCTTAATGGCCAGAATACGTCCTTGCGCCCGCTGCTGGAGATAAGCGCCGGAGAATGCTTCATCGAACGGCTCGGGGCCGAGCGTTTGCAGCAATGCATGCCGTTCCGGCGGTTCCTGAGTCCACAACACGGCACCAAAACGGCGGCTGTCGTTGAATCGGAGGCATTGCCCGCTGGCCAATATCACATCCACATGGTCGTGTTTCGACGGTGGCGTGTCAGCGGGGAAAATGCGCAACCGGCCCGACATGCCAAGATGAATGATCGCAATACCGGCATCGGTGCGCAGTAACAGGTATTTTGCGCGCCGATCCACGCGCCGGATCGTTTGTCCCGGTAGTTCTACCGCCAGCGCGTCCGGTACCGGCCAACGCAAGCGGGGTTGCCGCACGTTCACTCGCACAACCCTTTGACCTACCAAGTGAGGCGCGATGCCCTGCCGGATCGTTTCTACTTCGGGGAGTTCGGGCATTATTCGCTGTGCTTTGCTTTTGGCATCAAGGTTTCGATGGAGGGCGCCAGGAAGCTCCCCGCCGAGCTGGTCAATAGCGGATACAGGTTGTCCGGGCAAAGATAGACGGTAGCGCCGATTTGCAGATAGCGCTGGCCATCGGTCGGTGCGGTACCGCCGAAGCGAATTTCGCGACCGTCCATTTGCAACCGCAACCGAGGTGGATCGAGTCGCAACACCTTGGAGTCCAGATCGGCAGCGGCATATTGCAGCGGGCAGCGCGCCTCGGCCAAGCGCAGGATCGGGTCGAGCAATGCCGGATTGGCCGAGCCGGTGGTCGGAGCGGTCATCCACCAACGACCCATGCGCCGCTCGAACGCCAGCCGCTCTTGACCCAGCCGCTCCACTGCGATCCGTTCGATACGGGTTGGAACTAGGTCGAGTAACGGTGAAATTTCTACCGGTTGTTCCCGGCCAGGTTCGAGCAGTGCCAGTGTGACCAGTCCGCCCGCCAAGCCCAGCAACCCGAGGTTTAGCCATCGCCGCCGTGCGAGTGCGCTCATCCTCAACGCCGCCGCCGATAAAACCAGACAAGCCAACCGCAAGCCAGGAAACCGGCTGGCAACGCGACCAGGAAAATGGCGGCGATGAGCGCCAGCGTCCCATCCGACAAATCCAAGCTCGGATCGGGGACAGTTTTGGGGCGTACCAGGATCGGCGCATCGTCCAGAGTGAGCCAGTTCATGATGTTGAGACCCAGTTCCAGATTGGCACCGTTCCCCAAGTAGGTGTTCGATAGAAAATCGCCGTCACCGATTACCACGATCCGCTGTTGGGGCGAGACGAGCGGATCGTCGGTGCCGGTCGTAGTGGCAGGGCGTGGGCGAAACAGGGCCACGCCAACGGTTAAGGGTCCTGATCGTTCGGCGGTATTCGGATCGAACTGGATCGAGCCGTCCAACGGGCCAGTTTCGGTCCAAGAGCCGGATTGGCTTTCCAGCAGCACAGCCGAACGCCAACCGGCGCTCGCTCGAATCTCCAGCGCAACCGCCTGCGGCAGCAATGTTGGGGTGCGTAAGGATTCGGTGATGGGATGCGGGCCGTAATCGACGACGGGAATGAAGGCGGGATTTTTGATGCCGAGTCGGGCAGTGTCCGGGTCCACCACCGTGCCCGGTAGCACATCGATGCCTAGCGCCGCCGCCAACGCTTGCAAGCCGGATGGATCGTCCGGTTCCAACAGCCAGAGCAGGTTGCCGCCTCGCGCTACATCATCGAGCATGAGTTGCACCTGATCGGGTGGTAACGCTTGTTGCGGTCCGGCGATGACCAAGGTGGCGTTTGCCGAGGGAATCGCCCGTTCCTTCGATAAATCCACCGAATGCAGTCGAATTCCGATTTTTTCCAACTCTCGGCCGAAGGTTCCCACATCGAAATTGGCGATTCCCGACGGGTTACGTTCGCCGTGCCCTGCGAGAAACAACACCGGTCGATCTTGTTGGCGACTCAAGCGTTGCAGGGTCAGGGTCAGCGCTTGCTCGCTAAGCTGCTGGACCTTTTCGCCGCGACCGCGATATTCCACGTACAGCTCACCATCCAGGGTAACGCCGAGTTCGCGCACCCGATCCGGCGATAGATCGGGATTGACGAAGGTCAGTGTCAGATCGGGTTTGTGCTGTCGATAACGCTCGATCAGCCGGCGGATAGCGTCGCGCAGGGTAGGATTGTCGCGCGCGAAGGCAGTGACGCGAACCGGCTCACTCAAACGGGCCAGCAGCACCTGGCTGGGTTCCGAGAGGGTGTTGCGCCCGTTGGCGGTCCAATCGGCTCGGATCGAATAACGGGTGCTTAACCAAGCCAGCAGACCGAGTACCAGACCGAACAGCAGCAGAAAAAGTAAGTGCTGGAACCGCAACCGCCAACGGACGGCAGGATCGAGCCGCATGGGTCAATCCCGCAATCGGCTGTCATCCAGCCGCCGGATCGCCAATCCCAGGAACGCGATGCTGAACAACAGATAATAGGCGACATCGGCGCTGTCGAACGCCCCCAGCAGCAGGGCATCGTGATGGCGCAATAGCGACAGGTAGCTGAGTGCGTTGGCGGCGGTTTCTCGACCGATGCCGGCGACATCAAGAGTGCACAGAAACAGCAACAATCCAAGGGTGGAAATCGCCGCCACTCCGGGTTGCGCGGTTAGGGTCGACATGTAAAGACCCGCAGCGGCGAAACTGGTTGTCAGCAGGCCCAGACCTAGCAATCCAGCAAGCAGCTTACCGAAATCGAGCGACGTGCCGCTCGCCAGCGACAGCGGCATCAGCGCAATCAGCGCGATCACACCGAATAGAAACGTCAATATCCCCAAATACTTGCCCAGCACGATTTCCGTCATCCCCACCGGAGCCGACAGCAGCAGATCCAAGGTCCGAGCTCGACGTTCCTCGCTGAACAGGCGCATGGTCAGTAGCGGCGTCAAGGCTAGCAGACACCAGGCCGCAATCCGTAGTAACGGTGCAGCGACCAAGTCGGTCACTCCGGGCGCATTTTCCAAGCCGACCAGTCGGCCTCGCAGATTTCGAAAATCGTCGATCAACAGCAGGAAAATCCACGCCAGCAAGCCTTGAATCACTGCCAGCAGCGTCCAGGCCAGAGGAGAGAGGAACAAACTGCGTAATTCGCGTCCCGCGATAGTGAACATTATTCGGTTGCCTTTTCGCCCAGCGTCAGCTCGACAAAAATCCGTTCTAAATCAGCGTACTCTGGCGTTAGTTCCCACAAATCCCAACCCTTGGTGCAGGATTGTTCGACCACTGCCCGATAGGGGACGAAATCCGGTGCGTGAAACAGCCGAAATCGGCCATCGCCCAATGCCTCGGCATGCTCGACTCCCGGCAATTCGACTAGGTTCGAGATCGGCGGCGGTGCGTTCAAGCCAATCCGCAGGCTGGTCGATTGTTGCTGCAATGCTGCTAGCGGGCTGGCATACACCAACCGTCCAGCGTTCATGATTTGCACATGACTGCACATGGCCTGAACTTCGGCCAGCAGGTGAGTGGAGAGGATGACCCCGTGGTTTTCGCCCAGTTCTCGGATCAGCTTCCGGATTTCTCGAAGCTGGATCGGGTCCAGGCCGGTGGTCGGTTCATCCAAGATGATCACCGGCGGATCGTGCAGGATCGCTTGAGCAATGCCGACCCGTTGCCGATAGCCCTCGGATAGATTGCCATTCAAGCGTCTGCCGACCTCCGTCAGTCCACAGCGCTCCTTGGCCCGTTCTACCGCCGTGCAGCTCGCCGCGTGGCCGAGCCCGTGCAGGCGGGCGCTGTAGCGCAGTTGCTCGTCGACTGTCAATTCGCGATAGAGTGGGGGTTGCTCGGGTAGATAGCCGATGGCGCGTTTGGCGCGCCGGGGTTGATCCAACAGATCGTTGCCATCGATCACGATCCGACCGGCATTGGGAGCCAGTACTCCGGCCAACATCCGCATGGTGGTGGATTTACCGGCCCCGTTGGGACCGAGAAATCCCACAATCTGGCCTTTAGCAAGCGTAAAGCTAACCGTATCGACTACCGGGATATCGCCGTAACGCCGGGTTAGCTGCTCCACTTGCATCAATACGTTGCCTGTCATGGCATTTTCGACAAACGTCGCTCCCATCCGGCTGTATCGCGGTGATCTGGCCATGCCGACCAGCCGCATGCGCTTCTTACCCCACGCGCTGCGAAAAAAACAATTCTGCTCCGCTACCCCAACACGATCCAACCGAAGGGTTACGCATTCGTGTCGGATTATAAGACATTGGGGCCAGTATATCCGGGCGGCGGCCGTTCTGGCGTGCGGTTCGAACCGCGTTTCCTCGCCGCCCTTGTCGTATTACGCGCGCTTGGATTAGCCTTATAAAAGTGGAGGAATAGCTTTGTAGCCTCCCACAATCGTTACTGGAACAACTGGCAGGAACGCCCCCGACAGGACAACCACCATGGAAATTTTCGTTTATCACACGCCCGACCAGGTTCCCGATCTCAGTAAGAAATCTCGTAAGGGTGGGCTCAATCTGGAGATGCCCGCCTGCGCCGTCGTTATCGACGTGCTGCGAGCCACCACCACCATGGCGACGGCGTTGCAATCCGGCGCCGAAGCCATTCAAGTATTTGACGATCTCGACGAACTGTTCCGGGTCAGCAAAAAATGGCCAACCGATAAACGCTTGTTGGCCGGCGAGCGCGGCGGCGAAAAGCTAGAAGGCTTCGATCTCGGAAACTCGCCGTCGGAATGCACGCCAGATCGGGTCGGCGGCAAGCGGATGTTTATGAGTACCACCAATGGCACTCGCGCCCTGGAGCGGGTACAACGGGTGCCGATTCTATTGACGGCGGCACTGACCAACCGTGCGGCGGTGGTGCGCTATCTATTGCAGGAACAACCACACACGGTCTGGATCGTGGCAGCCGGCTGGCGTGGCGGGTTTTCGCTAGAGGACACCATCTGCGCTGGAGCGATCGCCTGCGCGCTCAGCGTCGAGCGTGACAGCGACTGCGCGGGCGATGACGAATCGATCGCCGCGATGGCTTTATTTGAACATTGGGAAACACGATTGCCGGAGCTGCTGCGCTACGCCCATCACGGGCGTGGTCTAGCCGCGTTGGGCTGCGAGGAAGATTTGGATTACTGTGCCCGGATCGATAGCGTCGATGTGGTGCCGCTGCAAGTCGAACCGGGCGTTTTGAAGCCGGCCCGGCTGTATTGAAAACTCCGCTCCGTTTCGGCGTCGATATCGTCCCGCTCGATGCGGTTCATGCGCCGCGGATCCGCAAGCCGGTCCGCAGGTCGCGAATGGTCGTCGGTTGGGCCGCGCCGCCGACCGGGCCCGCCAGAATGTAATCCAACTGGCGTCCTAGCTGCCGGCGGACCGCCAAGGCGCTGCGAGCCGGTGGCCGACCGCTTAGGTTGGCGCTGGTAGAAACCAGTGGGTACCCACAAGCCCGGCAGAGTGCTGCCGCTAGCGGATGGGCGGTCACTCGCACCGCCAAGGTGTCATGCTGGCCTCGCAGCCAACTCGGTGTGGTGGGCCGGGCGGGAATCAGCCAGGTGTGGGGGCCGGGCCAGGTGGCAGCCAATTGAGCTCGATCAAAGGGAGATAACGGTTGCAAGAACGGTTCGAGCTGGGCGAAGTCGGCGGCGATCAAAATCAAGCCCTTCCGTGCAGGCCGTCGTTTGAGTGCCAACAACCGCCGGACAGCCTGCTCGTGGTACGGATCGCAACCCAGGCCATAAACGGCTTCGGTTGGATAGGCGATGATACCGCCGGATCGAATCGCGCGGACAGCGGCGTGCAGGCGAAGCCCGTTCACCTTCAGCCCCGGCTTGACGGCGCTTTAGTGGAGGATGTCTTGGCCGTCGCTTTCTTGGCGGCGCTCGTTTTCGTAGCCGCCTTGACCGCCACGGGTTGGGCTGGGCTGGCCTTTGCAGCTGCTGCCCTAGTTGTCGATGGTTTACCGGCGGAAGTCTTGGTTTTGGTGGCTGTTGTCTTCGCGGTGGATGTCTTCCCGTTGCCGCGCCGTGGAGCAGATTTCTTCTCGGGCGCTTCACGGATCAGGGCTTCGCACTCCGCTAAAGTCAGACTAGCCGGCTCACGGTCCTTGGGCAAACGGGCGTTTTTCTGGCCGTTGGTGATGTAAGGTCCGAATCGGCCGTTCAGAATCTGGATGGCGGAGTCGGGAAACGCGCGCAATATCTTATTAGCGGCTGCCTGTCGGTGCGCGGCAATCAATTCCAGCGCCCGTTCGCGACTGATGGTGTAGGGATCTTCACCTTTCAGGGAGACAAACTGCTTGCCGTAGCGCACGTAGGGCCCGAATCGGCCAACGTTGGCTTGCATCGGCTCGCCTTCGCTGGTGGTTCCCAAATCGCGCGGCAGTTGGAACAGCGCTAGAGCTTCATCCAAAGTCACGGTATTCATGCGCTGATCGGGGCGCAGGCTGGCGAATAGCGGTTTGTCGGGGTCTTCCTTGACACCGATCTGCGCGAACGGCCCGAATCGGCCCATCCGCACCGATACCGGCTTGCCGGTCTTGGGATCTCGCCCCAACTCGCGACTTTGCACCACTTCCTGACGCGAGACGCTCTCGGCTTTCTCTTCGACCAAATGCTTGAATGGGTTCCAAAAATCTCGCATCAGCGGCAACCAATCCTCCTCGCCACGCGATACGGCGTCCAGATTGTCTTCCAACCGGGCCGTGAAGTCGTAATCCACGTACTGGGTGAAATGCCGGGTCAGAAAGCGGTTGACGATGCGGCCGATGTCGGTCGGCTTGAAGCGGCGGTTATCCAGCACCGCGTATTCACGCGCCAACAATGTCGAGATGATGGTGGCATAGGTGGAGGGGCGGCCGATGCCGTATTCCTCTAGCGCTTTGACTAGACTGGCCTCGGAATAGCGCGGCGGGGGTTCCGTGAAGTGTTGCTCCGGTCGTAGCGCCAGCAAGTCTACCCATTCGCCTTCCCGCAGCGGTGGCAGCATCCGGTCGTCTTCGTCCTCACTGCGATCATCGACGCCTTCCTGGTAAACCGCCATGAAGCCGGGATCGGCGACGGTCGAGCCGGTGGCGCGGAACGTGTTGCCGGCGCCGCAGGCCAAATCCACGGCGACCGTATCCAAGGTGGCTGAAATCATCTGGCAGGCCACGGTGCGCTTCCAGATCAGCTCGTAAAGCGCGTGCTGATCGGCGTTGAGTTGAGCGCGGATCGATTCCGGCGTTACCGCTGCCACAGTCGGGCGAATCGCCTCGTGCGCCTCCTGAGCATTCTTGGCTTTGGTCTTGAACGGGCGAGGGCTGGCGGGTACGTTATGCGCGCCGTAGCGTTGGGTGATCAACGCCCGGATGTCCTGAATGGCATCTTGAGCCAGATGGACCGAGTCGGTGCGCATGTAGGTGATGAGCCCGACCGCGCCTTGGCCGGTGTCGATGCCCTCGTACAGTTGTTGAGCAATCCGCATGGTCCGCTGCGTCGAGAAGCCCAGCTTGCGAGAGGCTTCCTGTTGGAGGGTCGAGGTGGTGAAGGGCGCGGCGGGATTGCGCTTGCGTTGCTTGCGTTCGACCTTCGCCACTCGCAGCCGGCCGATGGCGTCGGCGCCAGATGGTGGCGTGCCGGAATCGGCAAGCTGAATTCGGGCGGCGGTCTGCAACGCGGCTTCCATGCTGTGCGCTTGTTCCGCGTTGGTGATGTCAAACTGAGTCAGTTTTGCGCCGCCGTATTCGGTCAGGCGGGCGACAAACGGCTGGGTCGGCTTGGCAACGTCGGCTTCCAGGGTCCAGTATTCCCGCGCCTGAAAGCGCTCGATCTCCTCCTCGCGCTCGACGATCATCCGCAATGCTGGCGATTGTACCCGGCCAGCGGACAAGCCAGGACGGATTTTCTTCCATAGCAGCGGCGATAGATTGAAACCGACCAGATAATCCAGCGCGCGACGGGCCTGTTGTGCGTTGACGAGATCCAACGACAAATCGCGTGGATGATCAACCGCGTCTAGAATTGCCCGCTCGGTGATCTCGTGGAACGCAACTCGCCACACCGGTTTTTCGCCCAGCAGATCACGCTGCCGCAGAATTTCGTATAAATGCCAGGAGATGGCCTCCCCCTCGCGGTCCGGATCGGTGGCCAGATACAGGGTGTCGGCCTTGGCAACCGCCTTGGCAATTGCTTCGACGTGCCGCTCGTTTTTGTCGATGACCTGATATTTCATGGCGAAGTCGTGCTCGGGATCGACCGCGCCTTCCTTGGGCACCAGATCGCGGACGTGGCCGTAGGAGGCCAGAATCTCGAAATCCTTGCCCAGGTATTTCTTGATCGTCTTCGCCTTGGCCGGCGATTCGACGATGATCAGGTTTTTGCTCATGGCCTTAGCGTGGGTGGCGGGGATGAGAGAACGTCCATCCGCTTGAAACTCACCGAGAGAGGGAAATTCAGGTAAAGCTCGAACGGTGCACGCTTGGAACCTAATGAAGGTAGCCGGGGATTTCGTCGAATACCATATCTTCCAGACAGGCGTAAGCTTCTTCCTGGCCCGGCTGGTTGAACAACACCATCAGGACGACCCATTTCAGTTGGTGCAAGCCGATGTCGTCGGCTTCGAGCGCCATAACGCGATCGATGACCAGTTCGCGGGTCTCCGAGCCGAGAATGCCGCCCTGTTCTAGAAGCAGGAGGAACCCCCGGCATTCCACGTCCAGTTTGGTCAGCTCCGGTCCAACGTAAATGCGGTGGGAGCTGGGATTGACCGGTAAGGGAGCCGCCTGCCGGTCGGTCAGGCTGTCCAGCCACTCGAACGCCTGGTGAATCTCCCGCGAGGGAAAACCGACGGCCAACAGTTCAGTCTGGATGGATGCGCGATCGGGATCGGTATCCGCATCGCTGTCCATGTAGTTTTGAAACAGGTACATCAGCACGTCCAGCACGTTTTCTTTCATTACAGCACTCGTTTCGGAAAACAAAAACCCTCGTCGTTCGGCGAGGGTGCGGAGTCACGGCCTGTCGGGTGCGGCGACGGCGTTCAGGGTTTCAGGCGGCAGTACAAGCCACCGGGAACGGCTGTCGCATAACCTTCTAACTCCAATATCAGCAGCATGGAGGAAACTGCTTCCGCAGTCAATCCACAGCGCTCCACCAGCAGGTCGACCCCCACCGGTCCGTCGCCCATTGCAGCCAACAGCTGCCGATAATCCTCATCCAGCCGGCTTGCTGTTTCTGCCAGGGCACTCGAAGCCGCTGGTTCGTCGGTGATGACGGCTGCGAGGGCATCCAGCTCCTCGAGGATGTCGGTCGCCGTTTCCACCAGCTTCGCCCCTTGTCGGATCAAGGCATGACAGCCCTTGACCAGAGGATTATGGATTGAGCCGGGAATGGCAAAAACTTCTCGGCCCTGATCGAGAGCCAGGCGGGCCGTGATCAGCGAGCCACTTTGGATAGCAGCTTCCACTACCAATACTCCCAGCGCCAAGCCGCTGATGAGGCGATTGCGGCGCGGGAAGTTCTCGGCTAGCGCCGCCGTACCGATCGGCAATTCGGAGACCAGCGCACCACTTTCGGCAATGGCGTGAGCCAAATCCCGGTGCTTAGCCGGATACACACGATCCAGGCTGGTGCCCATCACCGCGATGGTCCGGCCACCGCTGGCCAACGCACCCTGATGGGCGGCGGCATCAATGCCAAGCGCCAGGCCGCTGGTGATGGTCAGGCCGCCCTCGGCCAAATGTGCGGCGAAGTGCCGAGCGGTTTCCCGACCCGGCGGAGTAGGATTGCGGGTGCCGACGATGGCCAGTTGCGGCGTTCGCAGGCTATCTGGTTCGCCGTGTACGAACAACAAGGGCGGCGGCTGGGGAATTTGCCGCAGCAGCGGCGGATAGCGAGTATCAGCCAGTTGCAGCAGGTGATTGCCGGGCCGCTCCAGCCACGCCAAATCCTGCTCAACTCCTCGCCAATCCGGACCGCGCAAATAGTCGAGCGCCGAATCCGGCATTCCCAATCGAGCCCACTCGGCACGGTCGGCCGCTATCGCGGCTGCGGCCGAGCCAAAATGTTCCAGCAGCCGGCCAAATCGAACCGGCCCGATGCCCGGTGCTCGCAACAGCGCCAGCAGCCAAGCCGGGTCGGTGACCGGATAGGCAGACTCCCGGCTCAGGGCGAAGTCACCCGATCCCGCAAGCGGATGGATCGCTCGGCCTGCATCACCAGCGCGTAGCTGACCAGATCGTGGACCTTGTAGACCATGAGCAAGCCGGCTCGCTCGCCAGGCAATTTCACGGTGCCGCCAGATACCGGATCATCGACCGTGCGACTTTTGCCAAAGATGGCGAGCACATGACCAGGCTCGATCCCTTCCTGAGCACCCAGGTTGATGATAACGCTACTGTATTGGGTGATCTGGGTGACATCGGGGTTGAGCTGGGCAATGATGACGCCCTCGGTGTCCGGCGGCACCGGATGTGGCTCGAAACTGTAGAGTTCGCGCTCTTCCTCCAGCTCCAAAAGCCGGTCGCCGGCACGGACCGGGTTAGTGATGTTAGCTAGCATGAAGCTGGCAGGATCCTCGTCCCGTTCCAGGATGGCTTGGCCAAGATAAATTCCAGGCACACCCAGAGAACGGTCGGAGCCGGGCTCGTGTAATTCTTCACCTATACGGAACACCTGATAGCGCGGTTGGTCGAATCTGGCGCCGCGGGCGTAAACCCGATCGCGATCGGCGAAGACGGTCTGCTCGTCGTCGTCCGCTACGATATAGGGCATCTTGCGCCACTGAGCGTTGCTGAGGATCCGGCCTCGGGTCAAAAACGACTCGACGGCGTCGCGAGGCACCGGCGGAATCGGTTGGGTCAGCGTTTCGGTTCGCGCTTGGGGCGTCAGCTTCAGCAGCGGAACGTCCTCCCGCTCGGCGACCTCCAGTAGCGGCTTGCCGCGAGGATCGTAACTGAAGCGAAGCACATCGCCCGGGTAGATCCGATTGGGGTCGCGAATCTGAGCGTTTTGCCGCCAGATCTGCCGCCACTGCCAAGGTTTTTGGAGAAACCGCTGGGCGATTGACCACAGCGTGTCTCCGGGAACCACGGTATAAGTTTGCGGGTGATCGGGTCGCAGGGGGATTGGCTCTTCAGCGGCGGGCGCGCTAGTGGCGGGCGCGCCGGTCCCCGCTCCGGTCGCTCCCGAGAGCGAGGGGGGTTCGCCGCTGGTCGGCTTGGGTTCGGGCCCGGAAGGCGGTTGGGCGCACGATCCGAGCAGGACCGTCGCCAGCGACAGGGCGATCCCGAGATGCCTTGAGGAACGCGTGATGTTCATGGTCCTTGCTCATCCTTCGGAGGAACGGGTGGGAGTGTAGCGGATCACCCCCATCGCGCAAAGTATAGCTCCCCCGGTGGGGTTTCTCGTATGATTTCCGCATGAAATGAAATCGAGCGTCAAAAATTAAGGCGTTTGCGGAGTTGAGATGGCACGACTGACCGTATTGCATTATCCCGATCCCCGGCTACGCAAGCCAGGATCGGCGGTAGAAACCGTCGATGACAGCGTGCGTACCCTCGTCGATGATATGCTGGAGACCATGTACGCGGCGCCGGGCATCGGCTTGGCCGCGACCCAGGTCAATGTCCAGAAACGGGTCGTAGTGATGGATCTGTCCGAGGAAAAAAACCAGCCGCTGGTTTTTATCAATCCCACCCTGATCGAACGGGAAGGCCAATGCGAGTCCGAGGAGGGTTGTCTGTCGGTGCCCGGTTTTTACGAAACCGTGCAGCGGGCCGAACGAGTACGGGTCAGCGCGCTGGATCGCGACGGCGAACCGTTCGAGCTGGATGCTGGGGGGTTGCTGGCGGTGTGTATCCAGCACGAGATCGATCACCTAAACGGCAAGTTGTTTGTCGATTATCTGTCGGCATTAAAGCGGGATCGCATCCGGAAAAAGCTAGAAAAGCAGGCCCGACTCGAAGCGCGCGCCTCCTGAACATGGGTAAGTTCAGCCGCTTGATCCCCTCGATCCTCTCGTCAGTGCGTCCTGCCCGGATCCCGAGGATCGGCCGCGCCGCCCGGTCCGATAGCGCATGATCGCCACCGCGCCGCGCCTGATCTTCGCGGGCACTCCGGACTTCGCTGTGCCAAGCTTGCAGGCTTTACTGGCAACCGAAGGCGTGCTCGTTGCCGTCTATACCCAGCCGGATCGGCCGGCTGGCCGTGGCCGCCAGCCACGCCCTAGCCCCGTGAAAATCCAGGCGCAAGCGGCTAGCGTGCCGGTTTGTCAGCCTCCCAGCTTGCGCGATCCGGTTGCCCAGGCTGAGATGGTCGCCCTAGCGCCGGATTTGTTGGTGGTGGCCGCCTACGGGCTGATCCTCCCGCCGGCCGTGCTGGCGATTCCCCGGCTGGGCTGCGTCAACGTTCACGCGTCACTGCTGCCGCGCTGGCGCGGCGCGGCACCGATCCAGCGGGCCCTTTTGGCGGGCGACGCTGAAACAGGCATCTGCATCATGCGTATGGAGGCAGGCTTGGATACCGGGCCGGTTTATGCTCGCGCCACCTGCCCGATTCCGCGCGGTACCACGGGTGGTGAGTTGCACGATCAGCTGGCGGTGTTAGGTGCCGAGACTCTGCGAGCAACCCTGCCGGCGTTATTGGCCGCTATTGCCGTTCCGGTGCCTCAGGACGACGCCCGGGCCACTTATGCACCTAAGCTGGAGAAAGCCGAGGCTGTACTGGATTGGACTCGCCCAGCATTGGAATTGGAGCGGCAGGTGCTGGCGTTCAATCCGTACCCCGTTGCCCAAACTTATCTGGATGGACAGACGCTGCGTGTCTGGCGAGCACGAGCTGAACAGGAATCGAGTGCTGCTCCACCGGGGACCGTGCTGTGCGAGGGACCAGCGGGCATCGTCGTTGCTACCGGAGTCGGCGTGTTGTGTCTGACCGAAGTGCAACTACCGGGCGGCCGACCGCTGCCGGTCGCGGCGTTTCTAGCCGCCCGCCGATTGACTGGCCGGCAACTGGGCGCAGCATGAACGTTCGTGCCGTCGCTGCCCTGGCGCTGGGTCTGGTGCTGGGCGAGGGCCGCTCGCTGGCGATCGCGCTGCCGGCGGCGCTAGAACGCGTTGATTCCCGTGATCGGGGATTGTTGCAGGAGCTTTGTTATGGCGCCTGCCGCTGGTACCTGCAATTGCAGGTGATGCTCGACCGGTTGTTGACGCGACCGCTGTCGGCGGCGGAGCCCACCGTCCACGCGCTGCTGCTCATTGGTCTTTATCAATTGTGGTACTCGCGAATTCCCGAGCACGCCGCAGTCGCCGAGACCGTTGCCGCCGCGCGTCAGTTGCGAAAATCGTGGGCGTTAGGGCTGACCAACGCTGTGCTGCGATCCGCAACGCGTCGGCGGGCGGAACTGACAGCGGCTTTGGAAAATGACCCCCAAGCCCGAACCGCTCACCCGACCTGGTTGCTCGACCGATTGCAGCGGGACTGGCCAGAGGCTTGGCCCACCATTGTTTCCGCTAATAACGCCCGCCCGCCGTTCGTTGTGCGGGTCAACCACCGTCATTGCGATAGCGAACGTTATCGGCAGAGATTGATCGAGTCGGGCCGGATCGCCGAACCGGTGCCGGGCGTACAGTCGGCGCTGATTCTGGCCGAACCGGCGGATGTGGCAACGCTGCCCGGTTTCGCCGAGGGTTGGCTGTCGGTGCAGGATGCCGCCGCGCAGCTGGCGGCGCCGTTGCTGAATGTCCAGGCTGGGCAACGGGTATTGGATGCCTGCGCGGCGCCCGGCGGTAAAACCGGACATCTGTTGGAATGCGAACCCAGTTTGGATTTGACGGCTCTCGACCGACATGCCGGCCGGCTGAAACAGGTGCAAGATCAGCTGCGCCGGTTACGGTTGACCGCTCGCTTGGTCGCGGGCGATGCTCGTCGGCCAGCGGACTGGTGGGACGGCGTTCCCTACGACCGGATTCTGGTGGATGCCCCTTGCTCGGCCACCGGCGTAATCCGCCGCCATCCCGATATCAAACTGCTGCGCCGGGACAGCGATATCGCCGCGCTCGCTGAGCAGCAGGGTGCGATCCTGGCGGGACTGTGGCCGCTCTTACGGCCAGGTGGCGAGTTGCTGTACGTAACCTGCTCGGTCCTGAGGCAGGAAAACGAGCAGGTGATAGCGGCCTTTCTCGCCGGCCACCCCGATGCCGTCGAACGGCCGATCATGGCGGATTGGGGTCATGCCGGCCGTCACGGTCGCCAGCTGTTATCCGGCGAGGCGGACATGGATGGTTTCTATTACGCTCGCCTGTGCAAACGGGTCGCCACTTTGGGCGTCTGACCATGCCAGCTAGTCTCCGAACTGGTTGGACCCTTGGCCGTGCCGTCGGGTTGCTGGCGCTGCTATGGGGGCTATGGGGTATCACCGCGGCTTGGGCGGCCGGCTTTGAGGTGATCGCCGCTTCCACCAAACTGGAAGGTGGAGTTTACCGGCTTAACGCGTCGATTGAGTATCATTTCAGCAAGCCGGCGCTGGAGGCGATGCAAAACGGCGTGCCGTTGACGGTGGAACTGGAAATGGAAGTTCGCCGCCAACGCGCCTGGGTGTGGGACGAAGCGGTTTACACCCTGACCCAGCGATTTAAATTGGAGTATCACGCTCTCAGTCGGCAATACGTGGTCAGCAATCTCAACAGCGGCGAGCGCCGCGGGTTTCCCAGTCAGACCGCCGCGCTACGATTCATGGGTCAAGTCAATGATTTCCCATTTCTCGATAAAGGGTTGTTGACATCGGGTCAGCGTTATGACGGTGCCCTGCGGGCGCGACTCGACATCGAATCCCTACCGACCCCGTTGCGGTTGTTCGCTTACTTTTCGGACGATTGGCGGCTAGCGAGCGAGTGGTATACATGGCCGCTCTGATCCGTCGGCTCGCCAGTGGCCAGGGTTTGGTACCGGCATCACTGCTGCTGGGATTACTACTGGTCATCCTGGTGTTTATGGGCCGCGCTACCACCAACTCAGCCAAATTTGGGCAGATGTATGCTTGGTTGCTGGTAGTCAGCGCCATCGGGCTGGGTGCCCTGGCCCTCCTGATTCTGTATAACTTAGTCGGATTGATGCACCTGTATCGCCAGCATATACCGGGCTCGCGCCTGACCTTGCGGCTGGCGGGAGTTTTTGCGGTGCTGGCCATCACACCGGTGGCGCTGGTTTACGGATTTTCGCTGCATTTTCTGCAACGGGGTATTGATAGTTGGTTTAACGTCGAAGTTGACCGCGGCTTGGAGGATGCGCTGGAACTTAGCCGGACTGCCCTGGATTTGCGGATGCGCGAGGTGCTCAAACAGACCCAGCGGATCGCCGACAGCGTCACCGACAACGACGGCATGCAAGCCGGTCGGCGTTTGTACGAGCTACTCGACGTCGGCGAGGCTTCCGAACTTACCCTGTTTGGTCGGGGGGGGCGCATCATCGCCACCGTAGCCTCGGAGCCGACCGAGATTCTACCGGATCCGCCGCCCGATACGGTTTTGTTACAAGTCCGGCAAGGCCACGATTACGTCGGGCTAGAGCCGACTCGCGATGCCGGTTTTCACATCCGTGCCGTGGTACCGGTGGCTCCTCTTGCCAATGAAGATCGACAATTGCAGGCGCTGTTTCCGATCACCGACCGGCTAAGCCTGCTGGCGGACGCAGTGCAGGAGGCTTTCGAAGGCTATCGGGAGTTGATCTTTTTGCGGGCGCCGCTCAAGGCCAGCTTCACGCTGACCCTGTCGCTGGTGCTGTTCTTGGCGATCCTGGCGGCGTTCTGGGCCGCCTTCTACACCGCGCGCCGGCTGGTGCGGCCGCTACGCGAGCTGGCCGACGGTACCCAGGCGGTTGCCGCCGGCCAATTCAACAAGCAGTTGGCCGGTGCCGGCAGCGATGAGCTGGGGTTCCTGGTGGAATCCTTTAACCAGATGATCCGCAACCTGGCCCAGGCGCGCGATGATGCGCAGCGCAGTCAGCAGCTGGTCGAAAGCCAACGCGCCTATCTGGAGACGGTGCTGGCGCGCCTGTCGTCGGGAGTCGTCATCATTGATCGGGCCGGCCACCTGCAAACCTGCAACGCGGCGGCCAGCCAGATGCTTGGCGTCAAATTGCAGGATTACCTGGGTGCCGACAGCCAATGGATCGCTGTTGCCCAACCGCAGTTGCAGGACTTTATCGGGGCTATCAATCCGCATCTGGCGACAGCCGGCGATTGGCGTCAGGAAATTACCTGGTTTGGCCCTACCGGTCGCTGCATCTTGATGTGTCGGGGCAGTTCTTTACCGGACGTGGTCGGTTTACGAGGGGGGCATGTCATCGTTTTCGACGACATCACCAATCTGGTGCGAGCCGAGCGCGAGGCTGCCTGGGCCGAGGTGGCACGCCGGTTGGCGCACGAAATCAAAAACCCCCTGACGCCGATTCAGTTGGCCGCCGAGCGCATCCGCCACAAATACCTCAAGCAACTCGACGAGGAACAGGGCAAAATCCTGGATCGCGGTACTCATACCATCATCCAGCAGGTGCAGGCGATGAAAGAGATGGTGGATGCCTTTAACGAGTACGCGCGTCCGCCGCGCCTGCAGCTAGCGCTGTTGGAGCTGAACGAGTTCGTGACCGAAGTCCTCTACCTTTATCGCGACTATCCGGCGGGCGTGGAAATCAGGTTGGATTTGACGCAGGAACCCTTGCGGATCAGTGGTGACAAGGGTCGATTGCGGCAGCTGCTGCACAATCTGGTCAAGAACGCCATCGAAGCTATTCGTGACGGCCATGGCTCTGCTCTTTGGGTCGGTACTCGCCGCGAGCATGTGGCCGGCGCCGATTGTGTCGAATTGAGTGTGCGCGATGATGGGCCAGGTTTTCCGGACCATCTGTTGTCTAGCGCTTTCGAGCCCTATGTGACTACCAAACCCAAGGGAACCGGGCTAGGATTGGCGATCGTCAAGAAAATTGTCGAGGAGCATGGCGGTTGGATTCAGTTGGAGGCGCCGGTGGACGGCGGCGCGCGGATCGTCATCCGATTGCCGATCGCGCATGACGACGTCGAGTCCGCAGCCCCGCCATCTCTTCCTGCCATGCCGTCGAACACCGATCAAGGGGGTGCCGGATGAGCGCGCCTCACAAGCGCGTCTTGGGTTTCGCTCGGCTGCCGATAGCGAGCCCGACATTCGCGACTTGACAGTTGAATACCGATCAGGAGGCTGTCGGATGAGCGCGTCTTATATTTTGGTCGTCGATGACGAACCGGATATTCGCGGTTTAGTGAAAGAAATTTTGGAAGATGAAGGGTACGCGGTCTCGATCGCCGAGAATGCCGCTGCCGCTCGCGAGGCCCGTCGGGCTCAGCGTCCCGACCTGATCCTGCTCGATATCTGGATGCCGGATACCGATGGCATCACCTTGCTGAAGGAGTGGAGCGAGGGAGATCATCTACCGTGCCCCGTCATCATGATGTCTGGGCACGGTACCGTCGAGACTGCGGTAGAGGCAACCCGGTTAGGGGCTTACGATTTCATCGAAAAGCCGCTGTCCATGGCCAAGCTGCTGCTGACCGTGGAACGGGCCTTACAAGCAGATCGGCTGGCGCGGGAAAACCTGAATCTGCGCCGCCAGCAGCGGATCGTCGCCGAGCCGGTCGGGCGTAGTGAGGTCGTACAACGGCTGCGGGCGCAGGTTTTGCGGATCGCCCAACACGATGCGCCGGTGTTGATCTTCGGCGAACCCGGGACCGGCAAGGAAGTCTATGCCCGCTTTTTGCACGCCCACAGCCTGCGCCGCGGCGGTCCGTTCGTGGATGTTGGCGTGGGCTCCATCGCTCGCGAAAACGCCAGCCTGGAGCTGTTCGGCTCCGAACAGGGCGACCGGGTTCATTACGGCCGACTCGAACAAGCCAGCGGGGGAACCTTGTTCCTGGACGAACTCGCCGACATGGATCTCGAAGCGCAAGCCAAGCTGGCCAGCGCCCTAGAGAACGGTTCCTTCCTGCGCATCGGCGGTAAGGAGCCGGTTCGGGTAAATGTGCGGGTGGTGGCTGCCACTCACCGCGATCTGGAGCAGGAGGTCGCGCTCGGCCATTTTCGCGAGGATCTGTACTATCAGCTCAATGTGGTGCCGATCAAGCTGCCCCCGCTGCGCGACCATATCGAGGACGTGCCCGAACTGCTTAACTACTACATCGGCTATTTCGTCGATCAAGAAAGCTTGACCTACCGCCATTTCACCCTGGCGGCCCAGAACCGGCTACGCAACTACAGTTGGCCTGGGAACATCCGCGAGCTCAAGAATCTGGTGCAGCGCCTCCTCATCCTGGGCGGCGAGGAGGAGATCGCCATTGAGGAGGTGGATGCCGCCGTGCGTGGCATTACCGCTGTCAAATCCCAGGACGTGGGCAGCATTCCGCTGAATCTACCGCTGCGAGAAGCGCGGGAGCAGTTCGAGCGGACTTATCTGATGCAGCAGTTTCGCGAATGCGAGGGTAATGTGGCACGGTTGGCCGACCGAGTCGGCATGGAGCGTACTAACCTCTACCGTAAGTTGCGCGCGTTGGGCATCGATCCTAAGAAAGCGCTGGACGAGTGAGGAGTCGACGTGAAAATCGTGATTCTCGGTGCCGGCCAAGTGGGGGGGTCGGTCGCGCATATCCTGGCTGGCGAAGCGAACGATGTGACGGTCGTGGACGCGAACGCCGAACGCTTGCAAGCGTTGCAGGATCGCTTGGACATTCGCACCGTTCGTGGCCATGCCGCCTACCCGAATGTGCTTGAGCAAGCGGGTATCGCCGACGCCGACATGCTGATCGCGTTGACCGACAGCGATGAGGCGAACATGATCGCCTGCCAGGTCGCTCACACGCTGTTCAATACTCCCACCAAGATCGCTCGGGTCCGGGCTAGCGGCTACATCGCTTACCGGGATCAACTATTCAAGGATGAAGCCTTGCCGATCGATGTGTTGATCAGTCCGGAACAATTGGTGACCGATCACATCCAGCGGATCATCGAACATCCGGGTGCGCTGCAGGTGTTGGACTTCGCCGAAGGCCAGGTCCGGCTGGTGGGCGTCAGAGCCTATGAGGGGAGCACCCTGGTCGGACAAGCGCTGCGCGCGCTACCGGAACGGATGCCGGGCATCGACACCCGAGTGGCTGCCATCTTCCGCCAGGGCAGCGCGATCATGCCGGAAGGAAACACCATCATCGAGGCTGACGACGAGGTCTTTTTCATCGCCGCCCGCAAGAATACCCGTTCCATCGTCAACGAGTTGCGCAAGCTGGATCGGATGGTCAAACGGATTATCATCGCCGGCGGTGGCCACATCGGCGCCCGGTTAGCGCAGGGTCTCGAAGAGCGGTTTCAAGTCAAGGTGATCGAGCGTAATCCACAGACCAGCAAGCGGCTGTCCGAGCGGTTGAATCGCGCCATCATCCTCCAGGGTGACGCCGCCGACGAAAATTTGCTACGGCAGGAAAATATCGAGCATGTAGACGTGTACTGCGCCGTCACCAACGACGACGAGGCCAACATCCTGTCGGCGATGCAAGCCAAGCGCATGGGCGCCCGTAAGGTGATGGCCCTAATCAACCTGGTTTCCTATGTGGATCTGGTCGAATCCTCGGGCATCATCGATATCGCCATCTCACCGCAGCAAGCGACCATCGGCAGCCTGCTCGCCCACGTCCGCCGCGGCGATGTCGCCAAGGTTCATTCCCTGCGCCGCGGCGCCGCCGAGGCCATCGAAGCCGTCGCCCACGGCGATTACAAGACCTCGAAAGTAGTGGGCCGGCGTATCGAGGAAATTCGCTTGCCACCAGGTACCACCATTGGCGCCATCGCCCGGGCCGAGGAGGTGATCATCTGCCATCACGATACCGTGATCGAGGCGGACGATCACGTTATTCTGTTCCTGCTTGACAAGAAGCGGGTACCCGAGGTCGAGCGGCTATTTTCGGTCGGCGCGACCTTTCTTTAAGCCCACGCCGTGGAAAAAAGCCTTGTGCTAGAATGAGCCGGCCCCGAACCTGAGGGAAATTCCTGCCCTCCGAAACCCCTAATAAGACCGCTAGGCGCTGACAGGATCCGAATATGACCGCATTCAATTTCGAGCAAGCCCGCCATAACATGATCGAACAGCAAATTCGGCCTTGGGATGTGCTGGACCAACGAGTGCTGGATACTCTCGCCGGCATGCCGCGCGAGGACTTCGTGCCAGAGCGCTACCGCAACCTGGCGTTCAGCGATGTCGCCATCCCGCTCGGGCACGGCGAATTCATGTTGAAACCCAATATCGAAGCCCGAATCCTGCAAGCATTGGCGTTGCAACCGACTGACAAGGTGCTGGAAATCGGCACTGGCAGTGGTTACCTGACCGCTTGCCTGGCACGGTTGGCCGCCAGCGTGGTGAGCGTGGATATTGTTCCCGAGTTTATCGAGACCGTTCGTGCCAAGTTCAAGGTTAGCGGAACCACCAACGTCGTGTTACACGTCGGCGACGCAAGCCAGGGGTGGGGCGAACATCGCTACGATGCCATTGCGGTCACCGGTTCAGTGGCTTCGGTCGCCGATCATTGGCGCAAGAGTTTACGCTTGGGTGGACGTCTGTTCATCGTGGCCGGCCAATCTCCCGCGATGGAGGCGCTGCTGATGACGCGAGTCGGCGAACGGGAATGGATTCGGGAAAGCCTATTCGATACTGATCTGGCGCCCTTGCGTAACGTGGTGTCCCCCAAGACTTTCGTATTCTGAGCATCCGTGGATGTCGGTCGCGATTCATCGATTCCCCACGGCTGTGAGCTTCTGGTATATTAGAGTTTATTAATGCCCGAGGGGAATCCATCAGTCATGTCCAAATTCCATCGTCTGGTGTTGGTCGGAATCATCGCCGCAGCGTGCGGCCAGCCGGCGTCGGCGGATGATCTGTTGCAGGTCTACCGCCAAGCCCAAGACAACGACCCGGTGCTCAAGGCCGCTATCGCCAGCCGCGATGCGTCCCAGGAAGCCAAGCCACAGGCGCGAGCCTTGCTGTTGCCCAGTGTGGGGGCCACGGTCGAGCAAGGTCATAGTTTCGGAATCGCCGGCGCAGGGTTGGGTTCCTCATCGTTCGATAACCACACTTACTCGATCAGCCTGGTGCAACCCCTCTACAATCGAGGCAGCCAAGTCAAGCAACGGCTGGCGGAAACAACGGCCAGCCAGGCCGACGTGGATCTCGGCAACACTCGCAACGAGTTGATCCTGCGGGTCGCGCAAGGCTATTTTGGTGTGCTGTCCGCGCTGGACAACCTCACTTATACCACTTCCGCGAAAAATGCCTTTGCTCGCCAACTCGAGCAGGCCAACCGGCGGTTTGAAGTGGGGTTGGCGACCATCACCGACGTGTACGACGCCCAAGCGCGTTTCGATGCCGCCGTTTCCTTGGAAATCGAAGCCATCAACAAGCTGGCCGATGCCCGTGAATTGTTGCGGCAGTTGACCGGGCAAGAGTATGTTCAGCTCAACTTGCTCAGCGAAAAAATGCCGCTCGCGCTGCCGAAACCGAGCGATCCTGAAAAATGGGTGCAGATGGCGCTCGAAAACAATCTAAATTTGCGCAGCGCTGGTTTCGGGGTCGATCAAGCCCGGGAAAATGTCAAGCTGCAAAAAGCCGATCATTACCCGACGCTGGATTTGCGGACCGGCCGCTCCGATCTCGACACCGGTCCCACCAGCAATATCGCCAGCAGTCAAGTCGGTCTGGAGTTGACCATCCCGCTATACACCGGCGGCGCCGTTTCTTCCCGGTCCCGCGAGGCAGCCTATAAGTATGAAGCCTCTCGGCAAACCTTGGAAAATCAGCAACGTGAAACCATTCGCACTGTCCGCAACGCCTACCGTGGGCAGGAAGCCGCCATCAGCCAGATCAAGGCGCTCGATCGGACCCGGGTCTCCACCCGCAGCGCGCTGGAGGCCACTCAAGCAGGCTACGAAGTCGGTACCCGGACCATCGTGGATGTGCTAAATGCCGAGCGTGACGTGTATCTCGCCGAATCGAATTACGCCGCCGCCCGTTACACCTACCTTACCAACTATCTGACGCTGCGGCAGGCAGCCGGCCAGTTGTCGGAGGCGGACGTCACGGAAATCAACGGTTGGCTGGGTGCCCCGCGCTCGACCAGTGGCGAACCGACTCCACCACCGCCAGCGGCGGCCAAGGAGATCGCCAAACCTGGCGGTGCCACCAAGGGCGGTGCCAACAGCGGCAAAAATACCGCAGCAGCCAAACCGGCCGACGATACGGTGCTCGGCAAACGCTCTCCCAAGGCGGCGGCCGGCGCAGCCACGCGATCGCCTGCTCCCGCTACCGACAAGGTACCACCGAGCGGATCCCGATAGGCGCTAGAATCCGCTGCGCGGTGACCCGTTGGTGCCAGACAGAACGCTGATGTGATGTCAGATTTGCCCGCCTCCCGGTCATCTCCGGTCCAATTGCCACGCCGGTTGGCGGCCATCGTCTACGATAGCTTGTTATTGACGGCGGTATTGCTAGTCGCAACCGGTTTGGCGCTAGGGCTGGCGGTGGCGATACTGGGCAGCGAGAGCGTCAAGCACCACAGTCCTCTCCCCGGTAATCCGTTTTTTTCCACCTACTTGTTGCTCGTTTGTTTCTTCTTCTACGGTGGGTTCTGGATCCACGGCGGCCAAACCTTGGGGATGCGAGCATGGCGGTTACGGGTGCAACGGCTTGACGGCCGGGGCATCGGTTGGTGGCAGGTGTTGCTGCGATTTCTAATCGGTGGACTCTGGCTGGTACCGGTCGCTTACCTGGATCGAGCGCTTGGGGTCGGGACCAGTTTGAGTTTGAGTGTTGGATTGGCTTGCTTGACGCTGATGCTAGCGCTGCGCTTGCCGGATCGCTTGTCGGAAACGGAGCTGGTGCTGCTGCCCAAGCGAGGCCGGTGATCAGCGCAGGCGGTGCAGCGCCAAAAATCCCGCCATCAAAAACAGCAAGGGGGGCAGAATCGCGCCCGCCAGCGGTGGATGGCCGTACAACAGCACCACGTTGCCCAGCAGGTAGTTGATCAGGAAAAACGCCAGCCCGAGCAGTAGGCCGATCAGCAGTCGTTGACCGGTGCCAGCCGAGCGTTGCGGGCCGAACACGAAGGGCATGGCGATCACCAGCATGGCCAGATAAACGAGCGGAGCCAGCAGCTTGCGCCACAGGGCCAGCCGGTAATTCTGGGCGTCCAGCCCGTTGCGTTCCAGATAATCCACATAGGTCAACAGATCGCGAATCGACAAGTCGCTGGGATTAGTTGCCAGTACGTCCAAAATCTTTGGGCTGATGGTCGAAGCCAGCGACAGGTTATCCAGACGCTTTGTCTGCACGGTGTCGCCGTCTAGAATGCTGCCGTCGATTCCCTCTAGTAACCAGTGCCCTCCCTGATAGCGGGCGCTTTGAGCCGCAGTCACCTCTTCGAGCCGGGATTCGGGGTCGACCTTGAAGATATGAATATCCGCCAGCCGGAAGCGCGGTAACACGCCTCGCACATGGATGAAATAACCGCCATCCCGCGCCCAGAAGCCACGGCCACCCCGAATCGCCAGATCCTCACCCTTGGCGATGGCCCGTTGTTCGTCGGCCAACTGCTCCAGTGGCGGTGCCGCGAACTCGCCGATGACCAGCACCAGCAGGCTGAGCAGAAACCCGGCTTGTAACACGGAGCGGGTCAATCGGTTCAACGAAAGACCCGCAGCGCGCATAACGACCAGTTCGCTGCCGCTGGCCAGGGCGCCCATTCCTAGCAATCCTCCGACGAGCAACGCCATCGGAAACAGCTCGTATAAGCGTTGGGGCTGAATCAGCATCACGTAATGAATCGCGGCCACAAAATCATAGTGGCCTTTACCTACCTGCTCTAATTCCACCAGCAGGCCGAGGAAGGCTTCCAGGAGCAGCAACACTAGCAGGGCCACGAGAGTGGCGCTGGCCACGGTGCGGAAGATGTAGCGATCGAGAATGCTCATGCCCGATTGGTCCGCCAGGTTGCAGGATGGAACAGCCGCACGCCACGGCTGCCGGCAAAATAGTGCAGCAATAGACCGAGACCGAACAGCAGAAACAGGCCGTGAACCCACCATAAGCCTAGGCCAATCCCGACAACGCCATGGCTCAACCAGGATTCACCGGCTCCGATCAGATTGAAGTAGATCGCCTGGATCAGCACTGCCGCGACAATCCGGCCATAGCGGCCCTCGCGCGGCCTGGCACGGGCCAGCAATGGGGCCCACAGGGCGATGACCAGCACCTGGATCGGACTGTTAAGCCGCATCTGTAACTCGGCGGCTTGATCCGGATCGCCCGACCTCAGTAATTGCGGGGTGGGCAGGGTTTCCCGGTGCTGCCATTCTTGCCGCGGCGGCGCCGTATCCACCTGTGTCGTAGCACGCTCGAAACGCAATATTTCATAATTGCCGTGGCCGGGTATGCCCCGATAACGGTAGCCATGGTCGAGAACGACATATCGGCTGCCGTCTTGATCGATTCGCTGATGGCCTTTGTCGCCGGTAGTAACGCTGAGATCACCGTTCGATTCGCGGGTCTGGATGAAAACGTTGCGCAATTCGCGCTCATCCATGGCACCGATGTAAACCACATGCCGGCCATTGAGCATCTCGCGGAACGTTCCCGGTACGAACATCGAGACTTCGGCTTCCTTGCGAGCCTTGGCCAACACCTCGAACTGATAGTCCATGATCGCCGGTACCAGAAACAAGGACAGGCCGGCGGTGACCAAAGCCAACGGCATCGCCAACAGCAGAACAGCCCGGTACACCGCTAGCGGGCCGTAACCGCAGGCGGCCAACGCAGCCATTTCGTGGTCACGGTACAAACGTCCTAACGTCAGCATGACGCTCAGCAGAAACGCCAGTGGAACGAGCATGACCAGAAAATAGCCCGCTTGCAAACCCACCAGAACGAAGATCGAGTCTCGGGCTAGCAGACCGCTGGCCGCCTTGCTGAAGTAGCCGGCCAGCCGGTGACTGAGGACCATCGCCAACAAGACCAAAGCGGTTGCCAGCAGGGTCAGGGCAATCTCGCGGATCAGATAGCGATCAATGATGGAGGGCATGTTCGCTGAAACTCTCCTGCGTGCAACTGTGAGAAGGCACGGTTTCTGGCTAAACTCATCGAATTCGCGATCTGGTCTGAATTCGCGCCACCCCATGAATCGAGCACGGGAGTAGCCTGCCGATGGAATTTTCGGTCAAAAGCGGCAATCCGGAAAAACAGCGCACCGCCTGTCTGGTGCTGGGTATTTACGAATCCCGACGGCTCGCGCCGGCCGCCGAGCAGTTCGACGCCGCCTGCGGCGGCTATCTCGGTAATGTATTGCGCCGAGGCGATCTGGAAGGCAAGCCGGGCCAGTCGCTGCTGTTGTTCAATATCCCCGAGGTCCAGTGCGAACGCGTGCTGCTGATCGGTTGCGGCCGGGAGCGCGAGATCGATGACCGCCGCTTTCACCAGATCGCGGCCCACGCCGCCGCCGCGCTGAACGAGACCGGCGCCGCCGATGCGGTCACCTATCTGACCGAACTCCCGGTTAAAGGTCGCGACCTCAACTGGAAAATCCGCCAGATCGTCGAGACGACCGAGGACGCGCGCTATCGTTTCGACCAACTGAAAAGCAAAAAGGATACGCCGCGCCGGCCATTGCGCAAGATTATACTCAGCGTCCCCGGTCGGCGGGAACTGGTTGGCGGCGAGCAGGCCGTACGCGAGGGATTGGCAATCGCCGCCAGCGTCGCTCTGGTCAAGGATCTGGGTAACTTGCCGCCTAATATCTGCACACCGACCTATCTGGCCGACCAGGCTCGGATGTTGGCCCACGACTTTCCGGCGTTGCAGGTCGAGGTGTTGGAAGAGGCCGACATGGAACGGCTGGGCATGGGCGCGTTGCTGGCGGTGACACGCGGTAGCGTTCAGCCCGCCAAGCTGATCCAACTGGCGTATCGACAAGGGCCAGCGACAGCAAAACCCCAAATCCTGATCGGCAAGGGCGTCACCTTCGACACCGGCGGCATCTCGCTTAAGCCGGGTGAGGGCATGGACGAGATGAAATACGATATGTGCGGAGCGGCCAGCGTGTTGGGGACGCTGCGGGCCTGCGCGGAATTGAATCTACCGCTGAACGTCGTCGGGCTGATTCCAACGGTGGAAAACATGCCCGGCGGACGCGCCACCCGGCCGGGCGACATCGTGACCAGTCTGTCCGGTCAGACCATTGAAATCCTCAATACCGATGCCGAGGGCCGCCTGATTCTTTGCGACGCCATGACCTATGCCGAGCGCGACGAGCCGGCGGCAGTCATCGACATTGCCACGCTGACCGGGGCTTGCATCATCGCCCTGGGCCGCCATCCGCACGGTTTGTTCAGCAATCATCCGCCATTGGCGCATGCGCTGGTGGTTGCCAGCCATGCGGCCTACGACCGAGTTTGGGAGCTGCCGTTGTGGGAGGATTATCAGGAAGGACTGGATAGCAATTTCGCGGATATAGCAAACGTCGCCGGCAACCGGGACGGCGGTGCAATCATGGCGGCTTGCTTCCTGTCGCGCTTCGCCAAGAAGTTCCATTGGGCGCACCTGGATATCGCCGGCACCGCCTGGAAAACCGGCAAGGCCAAGGGTGCGACTGGACGACCGGTGCCGCTACTGGTCCAGTATCTGCTGGATCGAGCGGCGGAGACAGGTCGGGAGGGGTGACGTGCCACGCGTCGATTTCTACGTCCTACCCGACAACAAGGATAATGGACGGGCTCTGCTGGCTTGCCGGCTAGCCGACAAGGCGTACACGCTCGGTCACGAGGTCTACATTCTCGTAGCATCCGAGGCGCAGGCGGGCGCCCTCGATGATCTGTTGTGGACCTTTCGGCAGGACAGTTTTATCCCGCACGAGCGCTATCCGTTGGCCGGTGATGAGGCATCGCCGGTGTTGATCGGAACGATTTTGCCGACCGAGGCCCGCGCGTACATCCTCATCAATTTCACCGATCGACTGCCCGAGGGCTTTGAGCGCTACGAGCGGATCGCGGAACTGGTCGATCAGAATCCGGAGGTGCTGGCCAAATCCCGAGAACGGTTCCGGCAGTATCGCGAGCAGGGTTTAACTCCGGAGACGCACAAGCTGTAGCATCCACATCGTCGATAGTCACATCTCCACAAGGAGCAGGGGGCTTGCTCGCCGACGGAGCGGTTTGAAAATCTCCTTGCGGGAGAGGTTAATCTGATTCGGCCGGGACATCGTGTTGCAGCCAAGCGAACAAGTCCCAATGGCCAACGTGCAGCCACGAAGTCCCGCGCTCGATTAAGCGACGGCGGCGTATGGCCCAGTCGTCCAGTTCGCTATCAGCTCCTGGGTCGATCTGCCGCGCGGCTGCAAGCCAGCCCTCCAGCAGGGTCGTTTGCAGCGCAGCGTGTGCCGGTCCCAATCGCCAAGGGCTCGGCCGCAGCGTTACCTGGTAACCGAGCTTCCGCAGCAGAACAGCCAAGGTAGCGGAGGCATCGGGGCCGAGCGCAGGACCGAATCCCTTGTCAGTCCGTTGGTGGCGGTTGATCCGTTCGCGTAGGTTCTCATCCCGTTCCAGAATCGGTTCCCAGCTGATGGTACCGTTGTAGCTAAGGGTGACGAATACTGCCGTCCGCCATTTCCGACAGTGATCAGCCAGCCGCTCTAGCCAGGCTGCGGATACCAGATCGAGCAGGGCGGAGGCGGTGACCAGATGGACGTCGGGTAGATCCAGCTGTTCCCAATCGAGGACCAAATCCAGTCGCCGCCACTCCAGGTTCAGATTCGACGGTTGTTTCCCCGCCCATCGGCCGAGCAGTTCCTGTCCGCGCGCCATCAGAGCGGGATCATGATCGATCAAGACCCAATGCTGTTGGCCGCCTAGCAGCGGGGCGAGATAGCGACAGTTAGCGCCGGTTCCGCTACCCAGGTCTAGTACTGATAGACGATCATGGGTTTGGCGCCAAGCCAGTAGCTCGGCAGTTGATACTGGGTTGCGGGACGCTGCATCCACGGGTTCGCGTAGATCCAGCCAATCTGCTGAAAAACTGCTCATCGAGCCAATACGACCTCCAGCGTTGCGGCAAATCGGGCGCAAGTGGCTGGCCAATCGGGTAGTGTCGCGCGCGCGGCCCGCGCGCCGGCCGCGAGTCGCCGGCGCAATTCAAGGTCGGTCAACACTCGCGCCAAGGCAGCGGCCAACGCCGCTTCGTCACCCGGAGGAACCAACAATCCGGCGGCTGCCGGCACGGTGTCGGGAATCGCGCCAGCGGTAGTGCTGACGATGGGCAAGCCACGGGCGAGCGCTTCGGCCAGCACCATGCCGTAACCCTCATGGAAAGACGGCAGGACAAACACATCTGCCTCCAGATAGCGAGCTGCCAGCTCGTCAGTGTCCAATTCGCCCAGCAATTCGACGCGATCTCTCAGCACCAGTTCATCGATTAGCGTTCGCAACCGAGCGGTGGTCGCGGGATCAAGCATTTCGCTACCCGCGCAGCGTAACCGCCAGGGTAGATATTTGAGCGATGCCAGCGCCCGGAACAGCACAGCGTGGCCCTTGCGTGGCGTCAGACTGGCCGCGCAAAGCAGCGCCAGCTCACCGTCGTTCGATCCGGTTGCCAGCGGAGCGGGATCAGTGCCGGGTGGTACCACGGTGCAGCGTTCCGGCGAAACGTCATAATCGGCCAGCGCTCGCACCGTGCTGGGACTGGTGACGATGACGTGGCAAACGGAACACAACGCTTCGCGTTCGCTGGCATACAGCGTTTGCTGCTGGGTCTTGTCGAGGCCAGTTTCCAACGCCAGCGGATGATGGACCAGCCCGACCAATCGCAGTCGGTCTCGATGGGGGGCAACGGCTTCGGGCATGGCGCCTAGTGCCAAACCGTCCACGACTGCCAGGGTTTGATCCGGCAACGCCGTCAATATTTCGGTGGTTTCTTGCAGCGCCATCGGTGTTGGCGTCGGGAACGAGGCATCGAGGCGATGCAACTCGACCCGCCACCCCAGCGTTGCCAACCCGGCCATGATCCGGCGGTCGTAGAGATAACCGCCGGTGCGGGTATCTGGATCGCCCGGAATCAGGAAACGTACCGATTTCAAGCGAGCGGACCCTCGTAGGCCGCCCAGGCAGCGTGGGATTCGTGCAGGGTGATGCGCATGGAAGCGAGGCCGGCGGCGTTCGGCCCCAGTTGCCCGTCTTCGATACGGGCCGCGACGCGATCGAAAATTTCTCGGGCCAGAAATTCGGTGGTGGTATTGCGGCCAGCGAATTGCGGCATCTCGTCGAGATTGCGGTAGTTGAGTTCACCTAGCACCGCACGTAGGCAGTCGCCGAGCTTCCCGATATCCACCACCACCCCATCCGGATCCAGATCGGGGCGGCGTAGTTCCAGATCGACGACGTAAGTCGCGCCGTGTAAACGCTGAGCGGGACCGAATGTTTCGCCTCGGAAGCTGTGGGCGATCATGAAATGATCGCGGACGCAAACGGTATACATCATGATGGTTCGACCTCGAATTGGAATGTCGGGGTAACAGAACGAGTATAAGACGGATCGAACCGAGGAGCGTGTGCTTAGTCGGAATAGATGATCCGGTGGCACAATGCGCCGCGCGGATTACGGCTTAATTCAGCCATGATGCGCGGCAGTTCGACAAACGGGCTATCGCCGTCGATGAGAATATCCAGCGTCGGATCGTTCAGCAGGTTCATCACGGTTGCCATGCGCCGCCGATAGTCCCAGCGGGTGCGTTGCGCGGTGGCGACATTGCCAACCTGAGAGCTACGAATGGTGAGCCGTTTGGCGTGAAAATCCTCGCCCAGCGGCAGACCGACCGAGCGCGTGCCGAACCAGCTCGCTTCCACCACCGTCGCCTCGAATCCGGCCAGCCGCAGGGCCAGTGCCAATCCGTCGGGTGAACCGCTGGCATGGATCAGTACATCCTGCTCTCCGTCCGCCTGCTCCGGCAAGGCGAATCGGACCCCCAATCGTTCGGCCACTGTCGCCTTGCCAACGTCAACATCCACCAACTGGATTTGGCAGCCGGGTAGCTGGCCGGTCAATCGGGCGATCAGGCAACCGACCACGCCCGCACCGATCACCGTAACTCGATCTCCCAGCCGTGGCGTGGCGTCCCAGAGCACGTTGAGCGCCGTTTCCAGATTCGCGGCCAATACCGCTCGACCGGGGGGGATGTGGGCCGGTATCGGCGTTACCGCCGTCACGGGCACGACATAGCGGTCCTGATGGGGGTAAAGACAAAATACGGCTTGTCCGCGCAGCGACTCGGGACCAATCTCGATGACGCCGACATTGCAATAGCCATATTTTAGCGGCGCCGGAAAATCGCCCTGTTGAAACGGTGCACGCATGGCTTGGTACTGGCTGGGTGGTACTTCGCCGCGAAACACCAGGCTTTCAGTACCACGGCTGATGCCGGTATAGAGCGTTCGTACCAAGACCTCGCTGGCATTTGGGGGGCTTAAGCTGTCAGGATGGATTTCGCCTTGGCCGGGTGTCGTGATCCAAAACGCCCGTGCTGGTGGGTGATACTCGGTCATCTTCCGCAGCCATTCTCGATGGATGCAAAATTGTCGTGGCTCACATCAACGCCCGCATAAAATTTTGTCTGGAGATCTCTTCAAATGTTGCCAACAATCTTTCATAGTTGATGCAACTTTAGAGAATAGCAGAGAGAGCAGTCATTTGGGTTGCTGGGAGATCGGTTAGCATCTTGGGAAGTCACGATTTGATCGGTCTTTGTCTCGATTGGTATTCCGTGTATCTCATCGGTATGATCCTAATTTTGTTTTTTTAATATAAAAACAGTTATTTGAATTAGAAGCAGTCCATTAGATCTGTATCGATGGAGCACTGGATTCCGACCATTGTTTCTCCGAACGTACCTCATGCATTTGGAGATTCTGTTACATAATCTCATTGATCGGAGCCTTCGTGTGATGAACGTATTAAATAATTTGAAGGTTTGGCAAAAGCTGGCACTGGTTGTGGTGGCGTTGAGCGTACCGATCTTGTTGCTGGCGTATCTGCTGATAAAAGAGATGAATGTCGCCATCAATTTTGCCCATCTGGAAATCCAGGGCGTGCAATACCTGCAACCGGCGCGTGCCCTGGTGCAACATTTTGCTGAACATCGGGGGATGAGCAACGCCTATTTGAACGGCGATGGTTCGTTTCGAGAAAAAATCGCTGCCAAGCAGACTCAACTCACCGAGGATATCAGGGCAATGGATGCCGTCGATGCCGAATATGGGACCGCGCTGAACAGCACTAGGTCATGGCGAGCGATCAAGGAGGACTGGCAAAATCTTGTCGCTGGTGTTCTGAACCTACCCGCCAAGGAGAGTTTCGCGCGGCACACGGCGCTGATCAAAAAGTTGCTCGACTTGATGATTCAGGTGGGTGTGACTTCCAATCTGATCCTGGACCCCGTTCCGGATAGCTATTTTCTGATGGATGTCGTGGTAAGCCGCCTGCCGGTACTGGTCGAAGACATCGGACAATTACGGGGTATGTCGGCGGGGATCATCGCGCGCCACCAGGTCACGGAAAACGAGCGAATCAATCTCTCGAAGTTGATAGCGCGATCTCAAGTCATGCACGATGGAATCCAGGACAGCTTGGCTCTAGCTTTCCAATACAATGGAACGCTCAAATCGTTATTAGGGCCGAGCCAAGAGGCTTTCGCGACAGCCGCGAGAGATTTTTTGGAATTGGTCGATCAGCGTATCATCACCAGCGCTCAGCTGGATGCCGCGCTCACAGCGAGTGAAGTCTTCGACGCCGGCACGCGTGCGATCGAAGCCGGATTCAAACTTTACGACACTACAGCGCCGCTCTTGCTGGAATTGTTGCGTCAGCGCATCGCCGACTCGATCCGCGACAAATACGTCACCTTGGGTGGGGTGCTAGTCTGCGTGTTGTTGGCGCTGAGCCTTTCCTATGGATTCGGGCGTGCCATCGTCCGCGCGTTACGGCGTGCCGACATCGTCGCCGAGGCGATCGCGGCGGGTGCGCTCGACAACGATATTCCTGTGGCCGGTACCGACGAGATCGGGCAACTGCTGAAATCGCTAGCCACCACGCAGGAAGAGCTGATCTCAGTGTTGCGGAAGATCAAACAGGCAGCGGACGTGGTCAGCTTGGGAACCAGCGAACTTTCTCAAGGTACCGACGATCTGGCGCAGCGTACCGAGGAGCAAGCATCGGCCCTGGAGGAAACCGCTGCCAGCATGGAACAACTGATCTCGACGGTCAAACAAAGTGCGGAAAATGCCAGTCAAGCTAACCAGCTGGCCAGCCAGACCCGAATGCAAGCCGAGGCGGGCGGACAGGTGGTCGAGCAGGCTGTGGCGGCCATGAGCGCCATCCACCAAAGCAGCCGCAAGATCGCCGATATCATTGGTGTGATCGACGAAATCGCGTTTCAAACCAACCTGCTCGCTCTGAACGCCGCCGTCGAAGCGGCAAGAGCCGGTGAGCAGGGGAAAGGCTTCGCCGTGGTTGCCGCAGAAGTGCGGAAGCTCGCCCAACGTAGCGCCGACGCAGCCAAGGAGATCAAGAGCTTGATCACCGACAGTGTCGGTAAGGTCGAAGATGGTGGCAAACTGGTTGAACAGTCCGGTCAAACGCTCAGGGAAATCGTCGGCGCGGTCAAAAAGGTCAGCAGTATTGTGGCCGAGATGGCCACTGCCAGCCAGGAGCAGACAAAGGGAATCGAACAGGTCAACGTCGCCGTTTTGCAGATGGATCAAGTGACCCATCAAAACGCTGCTCTGGTCGAACAGGCCGCCGCCGCTTGTCAATCCCTACGCGATCAGGCTGCGGAACTTCGGACGTTGCTGGAATTTTTCAAGCTGGAGGCGGCAGCAAACCGGTACGTTGAAGATGAAGATCGGGAAGAATCGGGCAGGGACGTGGTTAAACCTCATAAAGAAGCTGCTGTGACCTGAGCGTCATACCGGTTTCAGCTTAGGGGCCAGTTCGTGACAGGGGAGCTAGCGACCGCCACGGATCCAGCGCAAGGAGGAGCGATCTGGCTCGTTTTGCCACCGCTCACGAGACAGCCGATACAAACAGTGCACGCGAAGCGGATGGCCAACTGGAACATTTGGATGCTCGAAGATTTCGCCAGTTTCGCGCATCTGGAGACGTTCCATCACAGTGCGCGACCGACGGTTTTGTAGCGCGGTGAAAGCGACGATTTCGGGCAGGTCGAGCAATTCGAAACCAACACGGAGTGCGCCCCTGGCCGCTTCGGTCGCATAACCTTGGCCCCAGTGCCGAAACGCGAGGCGCCAGCCGACATCGACGTAGGGAGAACAGGGAATGTCCGGTACGGGGACATGCAGGCCGACGAAGCCGATAAAGTCCTCGCCGCCGAGAATATCGACGGCCCAAAATCCCCAACCGCGCTCGGCGATCTGCGTTTCGAGGCGCTCCGCCAAGGCGTCGCTGGTAGCCCGATCCAGCGAGGCGGGGAAGAATTCCATGACCCTTGCGTCGGCGTTCAACCGTGCAAACGGTTCCCGGTCCGCCGGGCGCCACTGGCGCAGCCGCAATCGTTGGGTTTCGAATTCGATGATCTGGGTCATGATAGCCTGGGGTACGTCGGCTGAATCGCGGCGATCGCGGCGGTACGAACCATCGATCTCCAACGCGATATACCCGGTTCGAATCATTTCAGGCTACCATGATATATCTATCCCACTGGGATTTTTCGCATGGCTAAACGTACTCCCCTATATGCCCGCCACGCCGCCCTGGGCGCGAAGCTGGTGGATTTCGGCGGCTGGGACATGCCGTTGCATTACGGTTCGCAAATCGAGGAGCACCATCGAGTGCGCCGCGCCGCCGGCTTGTTCGACGTATCGCACATGACCATCGTGGATTTCGCCGAACCCGCGCCGACCCGCGCCTTGTTACGCCATCTGCTTGCCAACGACATTGCCCGCCTGTATCCCGGCAAGGCGCTGTACACCTGCATGCTGAACGAGGCGGGCGGGGTCATCGATGATTTGATCGTTTACGACCGGGGCGAAATCGGCTATCGGCTGGTGCTGAATGCCGCCACTCGCGAGAAAGATCTGGCTTGGATCGCCCCGTTGGCCGAACGTTTCGGCGCTGCTTGGCGCGAGCGCGACGAGCTGGCCATGCTAGCGGTGCAAGGACCGGAAGCCTTGGCCAAGCTGGAATCCGTTCTCGGTGCCACCATCATCGCGGCAGTCCGCGCCCTGAAGCCGTTTCATGCGCTGGAAACCGACGGTCTGTTCGTCGCCCGCACTGGTTATACCGGCGAGGATGGCGTTGAAATCATGCTATCCGCCATCGAAGCGCCGGATTTATGGGATCGCATTCTTGCCGCTGGCGTCGCGCCTTGCGGATTGGGCGCCCGCGATACGCTGCGGTTGGAAGCCGGCATGAGCCTATATGGCAGTGATATGGATGGAACCACCACGCCGCTGGTATCCGGGCTAGGCTGGACCGTGGCTTGGGAGCCGGCCGATCGAGACTTTATCGGTCGCCCGGCGCTGGAACGGCAGCGAGCGGCCGGCGTGCCGCAAACTTTCGTCGGCCTGGTCTTGGAAGATCGCGGCGTGCTGCGTGGCCACCAGCACGTTTACGACGATGACCGCGAGATCGGCCTCACGACCAGCGGCACATTCTCGCCTACCCTGAACCGCGCCATTGCTTTGGCGCGAGTGTCCATCGACATCGGTGACCACTGCCGGGTCGACATTCGCGGCAAGCGACTGTCGGCGCGAGTCGTCAAACCGCCGTTCGTCCGTCATGGCCGCGCCCTGATCGACTGATTTCTTCCCCGAACCGTAGTTGAGGAACCTGAGCATGAGCAGCATCATTCCCGCCGACCTTCGATATACCGAAAGCCATGAATGGGCGCGCGCCAGCGACGACGGTACTGTCGTCGTTGGGATCACCGACCATGCCCAGCACCTTTTGGGGGATTTGGTATTTGTGGAGATCCCGGAAATCGGCCGGGTCGTGTCCGCCGCCGAAAGTTGCGCGGTGGTCGAATCGGTCAAGGCTGCCTCGGATGTCTACAGCCCGCTGGAGGGTGTCGTTGTCGAAGTGAATGAAGCCTTGGCTGACAACCCGGAATTGATCAATCAGGATCCCTATGGCGAGGGTTGGATTTTTCGGCTGAGAACCACCGCCACCTTGGATGCCTTGCTGGACGCAGTGGCCTATGAAGCTGTTGCCGCCGCCGACGAAGAGGAAGATGAAGGAACGGGTTCGCTGGCAAATCCCAAGCTGGTCGGATGACACGGGATACATCGATCATGCCGTTCGTTCCGCATACTCCGGCCGATATCCAAGCGATGTTGGCCGCCATCGGCGCCTCGAATCTGGAGGCGCTGTTCGACGAAATTCCCCCGACGCTCCGAATCGGTAATTTATCGACCCTGCCGGAGGCATTGAACGAGTTACAAGTCAGTCGGTTATTGGAAGCGCGCGCGGCGGACTATCCTCGGCCGTCGTGTTTCCTCGGCGCGGGCGCCTACGAACACCACATTCCGGCGGCGGTCTGGGAAATCGTTGGCCGCGGCGAGTTCTACAGCGCGTATACGCCCTATCAGCCGGAAGCCAGTCAGGGCACGCTGCAAGTGCTTTACGAATATCAGAGCATGATGGCGGGTTTGACCGCCATGGCAGTGTCCAACGCTTCGTTGTACGACGGGGCCTCGGCACTGGCGGAAGCCTTGTTGATGGCGGTACGCGCCAATCGTAAATCCAAATCCAAGCGGATTCTGATTCCGCGTGCCTTGCATCCGCTGTATCGGCGCACCGCGCATGCCATCGTCCACAATCAGGGCGTTGAGTTGGTGGAAGTGCCCTACGATCCGGCGGGCGGTCATACGCCGGTCGAGGCGTTGGCAGCTTATGCCGGACAGGATTTCGCGGCATTGGTGATCCCGCAGCCCAATTTCTTCGGAGTGCTGGAGGAGGTGGACGCGCTCACCGATTGGGCGCATCGCCATCAAGCGTTGGCGGTCGCGGTGGTCAATCCCACGGCGTTGGCCATTCTCAAACCGCCGGGTGAATGGGGCGAAAGCGGTGCCGATATCGTTTGTGGCGATGGCCAACCACTGGGGTCGCCATTGGCCTCGGGCGGCCCCTATTTCGGGTTCCTGTGCTGTCGGCAAGAATGGGTACGGCAGATGCCCGGCCGCTTGGTCGGCCGTACCGTCGATCTGGATGGCAAGACCGGTTTTACCTTGACCTTGCAAGCGCGCGAGCAGCACATTCGCCGTTCCAAAGCCACGTCCAACATTTGCACCAATCAGGGCTTGATGGTAACCGCCGCCACCCTGTACCTGGCGCTGCTGGGACCGCAGGCTCTGGAGCAGGTCGCGGCTACCTGCCATGCCAACACCAGGACCTTGGTGGAACAACTGACCCAAGTACCCGGCGTGAGCCGGGCGTTCGACCGGCCGGTATTCCACGAAGCGCTCCTGCGATTGCCTAGGCCGGCTAGCGAAGTGCTGGAGGGGTTGTTGGCGCGCGGCATTCTCGGCGGCTTCGATCCGAGCGGCGATTACCCTGAATTGGGCAATACGCTGCTGGTTTGCGCGACTGAAACCAAGGACGCTCAGGATTTGCAGCGGTACGCGACGCTGCTGGCGGAAGCGGTGGCCTGACGCGCATCATTCGGCCGACGGCTGCGGCTCTGGCAAAACGGGGAGGCTGCCAGTTTCCGAAAGGCTGATCCTGTGTTCTAATCCCCGCTGGAACGAAGCGGGGGTGCTCCCTAGAGGGGAGCTGAGAAATACCCTTGGAACCTGATCCGGTCAGTACCGGCGGAGGAAAGCTTCAGCGTTCGAGATGACGCCCCTGTTTCGTCCTGGCCTGTCACCACTACCGAGGACGATTGCATGAGCGTCATTTCTCCAGAGCTGCTTCGCGCCGCCGCCCAACTGAGCACGGATCTCACCCGCCCTTATCCGAATTCCCGCAAGGTTCATCTCCAGGGTTCGCGCCCGGACCTGCGTGTCTCGATCCGCGAAATCGCCCAGCACCCAACGCCGACCGCGAGCGCCGCCGAAGACAATCCACCGATCCCGGTCTACGACACGTCCGGCCCTTACACCGACCCGTACGCGCGCATCGACCTGCGCCAAGGTTTGCCGGCCTTGCGGGCGTCGTGGATTGAGGAGCGCGATGATACCGAACGGCTCTCCGGTCCTTCGTCCTGCTATGGTCAGACTCGGGCAACCAATCCTGAAACCGCTCATCTGCGATTCGAGCATGTACGGTCGCCGCGCCGCGCCAAGGTTGGAGCCTGCGTGACCCAGATGCACTACGCCCGGCGCGGTATCGTCACGCCGGAAATGGAGTACATTGCCTTGCGCGAGTCGCTGCGGTTGCAGGAATTGCGCGAGGACCCGCGTTATGCGCGTTTGCTGCGCCAACATCGGGGCGAAAGTTTTGGCGCCGCTATCCCGGACACCATCACGCCGGAGTTCGTGCGTGCCGAGGTCGCGTGTGGCCGAGCGATCATTCCCGCTAACATCAATCATCCTGAACTGGAGCCGATGATCATCGGCCGTAATTTCCGGGTGAAGATCAACGGTAACCTGGGCAATTCAGCACTCGGCTCCTCGATCGAGGAAGAAGTCGAGAAAATGGTCTGGGCGATCCGCTGGGGCGCCGATACGGTCATGGATTTGTCCACCGGTAAGAACATCCACGAAACCCGCGAATGGCTGATTCGCAATGCGCCAGTCCCGATCGGCACGGTACCGATCTACCAGGCATTGGAGAAGGTCGATGGCAAAGCGGAGGCGTTGACCTGGGAATTGTTCCGCGACACCCTGATCGAACAGGCCGAACAAGGCGTGGACTATTTCACGATCCACGCTGGGGTGTTGTTGCGTCATGTGCCGCTGACCGCCGATCGCATCACCGGCATCGTCTCGCGCGGCGGCTCGATTCTGGCCAAATGGTGCCTGGCTCATCATCAGGAAAACTTTCTCTACACCCACTTCGACGAGATTTGCGAGATCATGCGGGCTTACGATGTGAGTTTTTCGCTCGGTGATGGACTGCGGCCTGGTTCGCTGGCCGATGCCAACGACGCTGCCCAGTTTGCCGAATTGGAAACACTCGGCGAGTTGACCCAAAAAGCCTGGGCGCATGACGTGCAAGTGATGATCGAAGGCCCGGGTCATGTGCCGATGCAACTCGTGCGGGAAAACATGGATAAGGAACTGCATGATTGTTTCGAAGCGCCGTTCTACACGCTGGGCCCGCTGACTACCGATATCGCCCCCGGCTACGATCACATCACCTCGGCGATCGGCGCGGCGCAGATCGGTTGGTACGGCACGGCGATGCTGTGCTACGTGACGCCGAAAGAACATCTGGGCCTGCCCGATAAGCACGATGTGCGCGAGGGCATCATCGCGTATCGGATCGCCGCGCACGCCGCCGATTTGGCCAAGGGGCATCCGGGCGCGCAAATCCGCGATAATGCGCTCAGCAAGGCGCGTTTCGAGTTTCGGTGGGAGGATCAGTTCAATCTCGGTCTCGACCCGGAACGTGCCCGTGAATATCACGATGCTACGTTGCCCAAAGAATCGGCCAAGGTCGCCCACTTCTGCTCGATGTGTGGTCCACGGTTTTGTTCGATGCAGATTACTCAGGAAGTGCGTGATTATGCCTCGCGGCAAGGTCTCGATGCCCGTGCCGCACTCGACAAGGGGCTGGCGGAAAAGGCCAGCGAGTTCATCGGTGGTGGTGCAGCGTTATATCATCGAGCGTAAGTCAGGCGCGCTCCGGTCGGGTGGCTAGATCGACCTTGTCCGGAGTGCAGCACTGATGACGTACCGTAAAATCCGCGCGAGTGCCCGCTTTCAAGTAGAGGCGCCCTCGCCCGGAGCGAGTGCCAGGATGCGCTGCTGAATCAATAGCGATAGACTGATAGCCGTAAGGGATCGAATTCCAGATGCGGCAACAACCCCACCTAAATTTCGTTGAATTCCAGCGAGGATCGAACGCCATGGCAACCATCACCTTTAAAGGCAATCCGGTCGAGACCAATGGTCATTTGCCCGCCGTTGGTGGAGCGGCTCCCGATTTGCGCTTGGTCACCGCCGACCTGCGCGATGTTACGTTGGCCGATTTTGCCGGCAAGAAAAAATTGCTCAATATCGTTCCCAGTTTGGATACGTCGGTATGCGCGCTGTCCACCCATAAATTCAACGAACATGCCAAGGCCCATCCCGATACTGTCGTGCTGGTGATTTCCGCCGATTTGCCTTTTGCACAGAAACGGTTTTGCGGTAACGAGGGGGTGAGTAACGTGGTGACCTTGTCGATGATGCGCTCGCGCAATTTCGCCAAGGACTACGGCGTGCTGATGGAGAGCGGACCGTTGGCCGGGCTGACCGCGCGGGCGGTGGTGGTGCTGGATGAAAACAACGTGGTGCGCTATACCGAGCTGGTGCCGGAAATTGCTCAGGAACCGAATTACGAGGCGGCGCTGGCGGCATTGGGATAATCGATTAAATAAGGGCAGTCAGGTAAAGTGAGCAATGGCGATGGATCGAGTTCAAATCAGCACTCGGTCTGTAAGGCGAGCTTGAGCCATTACAACGACCAATCCAGTCCTGCGTTGCATCCAATTCCATCCTTGGGATCATTCTATGGAACTCACCGCCCTGACCGCCATTTCGCCCATCGACGGCCGCTACGCCGACAAGACCGCCGATTTGCGGCCGATCTTCAGCGAATATGGCCTGATTCACCATCGGGTGCTAGTAGAAGTGCGTTGGCTGCAAGCCTTGGCCCGGCATCCTGGTATTCCGGAAGTGCCGCCGCTGAGCCAGCACGCCACCCGTATTCTCGATGGGTTGGTCGAAAAGTTTGGCCCCGCCGATGCCCAGCGAGTCAAGAACATCGAACGGACCACCAACCACGACGTGAAGGCGGTCGAATATCTGCTCAAGGAGAAGATCGCCGGCAACGCTGAACTGGAGGCGGTCGGCGAATTTATCCACTTTGCTTGCACTTCCGAGGACATCAACAATCTCGCCTATGCTCTGATGTTGCGCGCGGCCCGTACGCAGGCGCTGCTGCCGCAATTGGATGAGTTGATCGATGCCATCACCCGGCTGGCCCACCGCCATGCCAACCAGCCGATGCTGGCCCGCACCCACGGCCAACCCGCTTCGCCCACCACGCTCGGTAAGGAAATGGCCAATGTCGCTTATCGGTTGAAGCGGCAGCGGGCGCAACTGGCGGCGACGCCTCTGTTAGGCAAGATCAACGGCGCGGTCGGCAACTATAACGCCCATTTGGCCGCTTACCCGGAGGTGGACTGGGAGGCACTCGCTCGCGGTTTCGTCACCGAAGATTTGGGGCTGGACTGGAACCCTTATACCACCCAGATCGAACCGCATGACTACATGGCGGAATTTTTCCATGCCACGCTGCGTGCCAACACGGTGCTGCTGGATTTCTGCCGCGACGTCTGGGGTTACATCGCCATCGGCTACTTCCGGCAAAAAACCGTGGCTGGCGAGGTGGGTTCCTCGACCATGCCACACAAGGTGAATCCGATCGATTTCGAGAATGCCGAGGGCAATTTGGGGGTTGCCAACGCCTTGCTCGATCATCTGGCGACCAAGTTACCGGTATCACGCTGGCAGCGCGATTTAACGGATTCGACCGTATTGCGCACCCTCGGCGTTGGTTTGGCGCATTCGCTGGTGGCCTATCAATCTTGTTTGAAAGGGATCGGCAAGCTAGAGGAAAACGCGGTGGCGCTGAATGCCGATTTGGACGACAACTGGGAAGTGCTGGCGGAACCGATCCAGACCGTGATGCGTCGGTACGGTATCGAACGGCCCTACGAGCAGCTCAAGGCGCTGACCCGCGGTCAACGGGTGGATCAGGAGACATTGCGGGCGTTCATCGCGGATCTGGCTATTCCTGACGAGGCCAAGCAACGCTTGCTGGCATTGACTCCCGCGGGGTATGTCGGCAATGCTGGAGCACAGGCGCGCCAGATCTGAAGACATGATTGCTATTTTCGAAACCAGTGAAGATAAAGGGTAGCGATGATGAGAAAAGCAAATTTATTGTGGGTTGTATTCGGTTTTTTGCTGGTGCAAGGTATTTCTAGTGCCATGGCCACTGATTTATCTGGTTATCAGTTGGCTGCCAATGATGAACGATATGGATGCTGTCTCGTTAAAACTGATAATAAAATGGATGATGTATGGGAATATGAAGACGATATTACTTTTATCACCTGTTATAAATGGGCGAGGTTGATTGGCGATCCATTGCAGTTTTTTAATGACAGGAAATATGAATTTTATGAAGCCAGAAGATGTTCTTCCGTAAATAGCAAGCACGAGCTGATCCCGTCTTTGTGGAGTCCAGCGCATCGTAGTGGTTGAAAATTTCGGTTGAAAATACAGGGGAATGGCGATCTGCTGTTGATACGAAATATGGCAGTCGCTGATTCCTCGCTTGAAGCCTAATCTGTTACGGATGTTAAATAGAGACTGGATAACGATTGTAAAGCCAACTGATCTGAGGCTATCTCTGAGGTGAGCTGTAAACCGTGTGGGTTAGGTTGCATCACTACGGTGCCCATGCGCTCTATAAGTAATGTCAAATAATGTCTCCCGGTTCTGGAAATCGCGCTATTGCAAACCGTCAACTAGGCATTTCTGAATCTTCACCTTTTGCCGTGTTTCTGAAGAAAGGCCAAGATGCGGCAATCTAGGTCCGCGCTGCTGGCAACCGCTTGAGACCAGGTGTTTGCCCGAGTGGCTTACTCACCGTGACTCGTTCTGCTCGGGGTAGCCGAGCGGAGCCGTTTGATTCGATCTTTCGAGGTCGAGTTGACGGCGACCGGTGGTTTCTGCGCTAGCCCCCATGGGCTTCAAGCCCCATGCGGTTGATTTTTGAAACTGATAAAACGAATAGTATCAATCCCCTCCGCAGCCTTAAACTAGCGTTTGGGGTCAAATGGTCTTGATTTTGAGATAAATTTGGGGTCAAGACTTTGTGTTTGAAATCACCTACCTCGGTGGTGGTCTGAGGGGTGAGCTGGTGCGATATTATGTATCTATTATTAATAGAGTATATCTTAAAATATACAAAAAATGGGATTTCATTTGTTGATTATAAGGTATATTATTGATGAGTCTATTTAAGATAAGTTAGTTTTTGTATCTCATTAAGACTTTTTGTATTTTAAATACAACATTTCGAACTCCCATGAACGACGATGCCGTCGATTCACGATTCACGGCGACTTTGCTCAGTCCTGAGGATCCGCCGCCGTTTGCCGTGGTCCATCTAGAGGGTCAGGCGTCGGTAGTGCTGGTTTGCGATCATGCCAGCAATGCGATTCCCGCAAAACTTGATCGACTCGGATTGGGATCGGCAGAGCTATCCCAACATATCGCTTGGGATATCGGCGCCGCTCAAGTCACCCGACTTCTGGCGGCGCGGTTAGATGCACCGGCTGTGTTAGCCGGCTATTCGCGGCTGGTGATCGACTGCAATCGCTCCCCGGGCGATCCGACTTCCATCGCGGCAGTGAGTGACGGCATTTTCATCGCCGGCAATCAAAACATCGACGATGCCGCCGCCGAATCCCGGTTGAACGAAGTCTTCTGGCCCTACCACCACGCCATTACGCGGATGCTAGCCCATCGTTGGCGACACGGTCATGGGCGAGCGCCGGCGTTGATCGCCATTCATAGCTTTACGCCAGTGATGCGCGGTTTCCATCGGCCATGGCACCTCGGTGTATTGTGGAATCGTGACCCGCGCCTTGCCTTGCCGGTGTTGGCACGCTTCCAGGCGGAACCGAAGTTATGCGTCGGAGATAACGAGCCGTACTCGGGTAAGGAGGTTGGTTTTACTATGGATACTCATGGGGGCGCCGCTGGTTTGCCGCATGTCGAAATCGAAATCCGCCAGGATTTGATCATCGATGAGGCCGGTTGTCAGCACTGGGCAACGGTGGTGGGCGACGCACTGGCGGCAGTGCTACAAGACGAAACCCTGTACCGAGTTCACCATTATTGAAATGGGGGGTTTTAAAGTGGTCATAGTATATTGATTTTTATGTAAATCTATAGGTTTTGTGATTTTGTGGAGCGTTTTTCATAAGTTTTAACTGTCAAGTTATTTTATTGATGAAAATCATGATGATATGATTTTCTCTATGCTTTTATCCGAGGTTTGATATTCGTTCGATGGACCCGCTAATAGACGATTTTCGGGTTGAAACGGCGGTGATCGACTGCGGCTTGGGTCGAGGTGGCGGCGTGAAAGAAACGCACGCTGCGAGTGATACCGCCTCAGCCAGAAATCCGAGGCTGTGGACAATAGTGGTAGCCGTGGGTTACGTTGCCGCTTGGATCGGACTGTGGTTTGCGTCACGCCAACTGAATCTGACCACTGATATCAGTCTGTGGTATCCGCCCGCTGGCCTAACCTTCGCTATTTTGCTCGGGTGCGGTGGGTGGGCTTTGCCGCTGCCGGTGCTGGCTTCGCTGCTCGCCGGTTTGTCCATCTGGCCATGGGAGCAGTGGCCATACTATCTGGCTGCCAATTTATTGCCGCCGCTGGGCTACCTCATCGCGGCCCGCGCTCTGCGACGCTATTCCGATGAGCATCGGTACGAACCCTGGCATTTCAAGGATACGCAACGAATGGCGGCATTTCTCGGGGTAACCGCCGCCGCATCCCTGTTCGCTGCACTGAGCAGTACCTATTTACTCGACGCTGCCGGATTGTTGCCTGCTGGATCCCCGTTGTTGAGGAACGCGCTCGGGTGGTGGGTTGGCGATTTTATTGGAATTGTGACTTTTGCGCCTCTACTGTTGATTTTCGTCGCCCCCCGGATTCGGTGCTTGTGCAAGAGCGAGCCGGCGCGATCGTTCCGGTCCGAGTCGCTGGCCGATGACCCATTGTCGGCGCGTCTCCTGCTTTTGCAGATCCTGCTATCGGTGGTGTTGCTGGTGGCATTGTTTTGGGCGCCGCGCCTTTGGCAGGATTTGGCGGATCCGTTCATGACCTTATTGCTGCTGCCGGTGTTGGTCTGGATCGTGGCTACCCGCAGCATTCGAGGGGCGGTCCTCGCCGTATTTTTATTCGAGTTGGGAATTGTGACGATGGTGACCGTGTTCGGTCGAACCGAGCTGGCAATCCAGTATCAGGTTGTGATGGCGACCGTGGCGGTTTGTGGGTTGATCACCGGAGCGGTGTCTCATGAGAGACTGGCCAATACAATCCTGTTCCGTGGTTTGGCGGAGATTTCCAATGACTTGCTATGGGAGTTCGACGCCGATGGAAAACTCCGTAGCCTGAGAGGGCCTTTTGCCAAGGCTGCCAAGACGGGCGCTGACCCGGTTGGGGCAAATTGGTTAAGCTTTATCATCTCCCAGGAGCGAGATACCGATTTGGCGCTGTTGAAAATCGCAATCCAACAGCGGCAGCCTTTCCGCCAATTGATCCTGCTCATGTGGTTGCCTGGTCAAGACCACTCGGCGTGGACCCGCAACAGCGGTCTGCCGCTGTTCGACGAAGACGGGGCGTTTTTGGGTTATCGCGGTACGACCACGGACATCAGCGAACAGAAAAAAACCGAGGTACTCCACAAAAAGGCTGAGGCGCTGCTGCGAAATTACGATCAGGTGCTGGAAGCCAAGGTTGAAGCCAAAGTGGAGGAACGGACCCGGCAACTGGCCGAGGCCAGCTTACGCAACTGGCAGCTGGCCAACTACGACAGCTTGACCAGTCTGCCCAACCGTAACCTGCTGTTCGAACATCTGCGCAAGGGTTTACAGCAAGCGCGGCGTCAATGGCGACTGCTGGCGGTGTTGTTGGTGGATCTCGATGGTTTCAAGCAGGTGAACGATACGCTTGGGCACGAAGCCGGCGATGAATTGCTCCGGCAAGTGGCCATGCGTTTGAAACAGTGCGTACGGGCGACCGATACCCCCGCCCGCCTGGGAGGCGATGAGTTCACGCTGGTGTTGCCAGACCTCGAACGCCCCGAAATCGCTGCGGCTGTGGCGCAGAAAATCGTCACGCGCTTGGCGGAGCCCATCATGCTGAATTCCACGAGCGTGACCATCACCGCCAGCATCGGTATCGCGGTGTATCGGCCGGAGCTGTCAGCCAATTTGGAAATGGCGATGAGCCTGCTGCGGCAGGCCGACAGTGCCATGTATGCAGCTAAGCGGGCCGGTAAGAACAATTGGCGGATTGCCGAGCAATTGGATTTGAATTGAAGGCTGGCCTGATGGTTAAGGCAGCTGCCTAGACCATTTCCAGATGCTCAACACGCAGCTGCAACCGCCGCGCGCCACGCCATTCATCGGCTTCCAAGCGGTAGGCAATACGCACCCGGTCCGTGCCAGGTGCAAATTCGCGCGCCCGGTTAAAGGCGATCGCCTCCAGATCCACACTCGCCGCTGCCCCCGCCGGACGCAACAGCATTTTCAGGTGTTGGTCTTTTAGCACCCGATGGGAAACCACCTCGAAAATGCCGTCGAACAGCGGTTCCGGGAAACCTTGGCCCCAGGGCCCCGCCTCACGCAACAGCTCGGCGACCTCCAGCGAAAAATCGTCCGGTTCCAATTCTCCATCGCTCAACAGCCGGCCATGCAGGTCGTCGGCGCTGAGCCAGTGGCGAATCTCGGCATCGAAGGCTTGGTGGAACCGTTCAAGGTGTTCCGCTGCCAAGGTGAGGCCGACCGCCATCGCATGGCCGCCGAAATGATCGATCAGTCCCGGCTCGTGAGTTGCCACTGCCGCCAGCGCGTCGCGCAGATGCACGCCTTCCACCGAGCGACCGGATCCCTTCAATTGACCGTCGCGATCCGGCGCGAACACGATCACTGGTCGATGCAGGCGGTCTTTCAAACGACCGGCAATGATCCCGACCACTCCTGGATGCCAATCCGGGTCGAACAGACACAGCCCGAACGAAAGCTCGCCGACATCCACTCGCAAACGATCCACGCTGTCGAGAGCCTGGGTCTGCATCCGCGCCGTGATGTCGTTACGCTGCCGGTTGATCGCATCCAGTCGGTGAGCGGTGACGCGAGCAGTGTCCGGATTGTCATCGAGCAGGCATTCGATCCCTTGGCTCATGTCTTCCAGCCGACCGGCGGCATTGAGTCGCGGAGCCAGATAAAATCCGATATCGCTGGCGGCCAGGCGTTGCTGGTTCCGGCCCGCCACCGCGCACAGGGCGGCGATGCCGGGTACGCACTGGCCCTGGCGAATGCGCCGCAGACCCTGTTCAACCAAGATGCGGTTGAGATGGTCCAACGGTACCACGTCAGCGACCGTACCGAACGCGACCAGATCGAGAAACTGGGCCATGTTCGGTAAGGCCAACCCGCGCTCGACGAACCAGCCGCTTTCCCGCAAACGGGCCCGGAGCGCGGATAGTACATAGAAAATCACCCCCACCCCGGCCAGACATTTACTGGGAAACCTATCTTCCGGCTGATTGGGATTGACGATGACATCGGCCGCTGGCAGTTCCCGACCCGGCGAATGGTGATCGGTGATCAGCACCTGTATCCCAAAGTTTTGGGCCGCTTTCACGCCTTCGTGGCTGGAGATCCCATTATCGACGGTGACGATCAGGTCTGGCTGATCCCGAGCGGCCAGGGCCACGATCTCCGGGGTGAGGCCGTAATTGTGCTCGAAGCGGTTGGGGACTCGATAACCGACCCAAGCCGCGCCGAACGCGCGCAGAACCCGAACCGCCAGCGCGCAACTGGTAGCCCCATCGGCGTCGAAATCGGCCACGATTAGAATACGCCAGCGGTCGCGCAACGCACCGTGAAGCAAATCGACCGCTTGATCGATGTTGCGGAGGGCGGCGGGCGGAGCGAGACCGCGAAGCTCTTTGTCCAATTCGGTAGCGGAGCGAATGTTGCGGGTAGCGTAAATCCGCCGCAGCAGGGGCTGAACGGGGAGGTCGATGGGCGAAGTCGGTGCACGTCGGACGATGAGCTTGGGCATGGGGTCAGCCGTCAAACCGGATCAATACGAGGTCATGCCAGATGGATGCGAAGCGGTCTCGGGCGCTGCCAGAACCGCCAGCGCGCGGTACTCGTCACGGTGTAGGCTCGGCCATTGCCGGGATGGAGGTGCAGCGTTGTCAGGCGCGCGGTTTTCAGCCACTGTCGGCAGGCTGTGAACCATGCGTATTCCAGTGCCTCGATGTGCTTGGCCCATGCCGCGAAGTCGCCATCGATCGCGTCGTAGCGCGTCGTTTCCAGCACTACCAGACCGTTGGGTTCCCCGCCTGCGGCATCCCACCAATTGCTAGCGTGCTCGGGAACCGAGGCAACCGCTACGTTCGCCAGTCGCGCCAGCCCGCGCGTCAGCGGGTCGTCGGCGTGCAGACTGGCGGAAGGTGGGCGGATATCGTTCGGGCAGGTGCCACCACCCCAGAGCCAGAGCCCGTTCATCGGTGGCTGATTCCGCGCTTCTCGGGCGCGGTTGACCGGGTGGGCGTGCAGCAGCATTTGGGCTTCGGTCAGCAGGGCATGCCAGCGGCGCTTGGCCGGCCCATCGGGCAGCAGCGGTTTGATGTCGCGACCGATGGCTTTCTCCAGCGGGTGGGTGCGCAGGCCAGGATCGGCAGGGAGCCGCAGATACCAGCGGTCGGGCTGCAAGGCGTCGAGTCGCAGCCCGTCATCGGCGAAGGTCTGGTTGAACGCTTCCACCAGTGCCCGCGCCTCGGCGGCGTCAATGGCGAGGATTCGGGCATCCACTAGAAATACGCCGTGCAGGTCGGGACGCAAATGTACGGGATCGGCTCGCAACCACCAGCCGTCATCGGCTTCGGCCCCGTCCGCCAGGCGGGTGACCGCCGCTACCGGCAGGTCGGCATCGTCCGTCACTGGCCAGCCGAACAACTGAAACAGCGCGGCCTCGGCGGAGGCCGGAGCAGCACCGACTTGGGCACGGGCCAACAACCATTCCAGTGCGGGCGCGGCCGGGCGGGGGAATCCCGGATCGGCGCAGTCAGGCGACCACGGGCCGAGCAGGCCGGGAATCACCAGGTGCAGGGTACGGGCCACGGTCGTGTCGCGGGCCGACTCAGTCCGAGTCGAGGTATTCCAGCCGGATGCGCATGACCGGCGCTCGGATGCTGTCCAGCGCCTCGATGGCCGTGATCGCCTCGTTCATGCGCCGCTCTAGAACCGGATTGATCAGCAGGACGATGGGTACCGTGCTGGCGCTGGGTGGCGCTTCCTTCTGCATGAGCGCCTCGATGCCGATGCCGCAATCGGCGAGGATGCGGGTCACGTCAGCCAGCACGCCGGGCCGATCTAGCGCCAGCAAGCGCAAGTAATAGGCCGTCTCGACCTCCTCCATGGGCAGGACCGGCAAATCCGACAGGGCGTCCGGCTGGAAGGCCAGGTGCGGCACGCGATTTTCCGGGTCGACGGTCAAGGTGCGCACCACGTCGATGATGTCGGCGACCACCGCCGAGGCAGTCGGTTCGGCTCCGGCCCCGGCCCCGTAGAACAGGCTTTGGCCGACGGCGTCGCCCTTGACCAGCACGGCGTTCATCACTCCGTCGACGCTGGCCAGTAATTGACGTTGCGGGATCAGAGTCGGATGGACGCGCAGTTGCGCGCCCCGCTCGCTGCGGTGGGCGATGCCAAGATGCTTGATGCGATAGCCAAGCTGATCGGCATACGCCACGTCGTCACGGGTGATACGGCCGATGCCTTCGATATAGACCTTGTCGAACTGCAACGGGATGCCGAACGCGATAGAGGCGAGGATCGTCAGCTTGTGGGCGGCGTCGATACCCTCGATGTCGAAGGTCGGGTCGGCCTCGGCGTAACCGAGCGCCTGGGCCTCGGCCAACGCGTCCGGGAAATCCCGGCCCTTGTCGCGCATCTCGGTCAGGATGTAATTGGCGGTGCCATTGATGATGCCCGCTACCCATTCCAAGCGATTGCCGGCCAGTCCCTCGCGGATGGCCTTGATGATCGGGATGCCACCGGCGACCGCCGCTTCGAAGCCGACCATCATCCGGGCGGCGCTGGCGGCGGCGAAGATTTCATTGCCGTGCCGGGCGATCAGGGCTTTGTTCGCGGTGACTACATGCTTGCCGTTGGCCAGGGCGCGCAGTACGAATGTGCGAGCCGGTTCGTAGCCTCCCATCAACTCAACGATGATCGACACCTCGGGATCGTCCACTACTTCCAGACCCTCGCCGGTCAGCTTCATGCCAGCGGTATGAGCAGTGGTAGTGTCCAGATTGCGGGCGGCGGCGTGGGTGATGACGATCTCGCGCCCAGCACGTCGGCTGATTTCCTCGGCATTGCGGGCCAGGACGCGGGTAACGCCGCCGCCGACCGTGCCCAGTCCAAGCAGGCCGACTTTAACAGGAGGGTAGGCTTGCGCGCTCATCGTACGACCGCCGGTGTCACTGGAAAGGAATGTACATCCCGGCTGTCCTTGCGGAACATCTCGCGGATACCGCGCAGTGCCTGCCGGGTGCGATGCTCGTTTTCGATCAGACCGAAACGAACGTGGTCGTCGCCGTATTCGCCGAAGCCGATACCGGGCGAGACCGCGACTTTCGCCTCAGCCAGCAGCTTCTTGCAGAATTCTAGCGAACCGAGTGGCCGATACTGCTCCGGGATCGGCGCCCAAACAAACATGGTCGCCTTGGGTTTGGCAACGGTCCAGCCGAGTGCGTTCAGGCCGTCGCACAACACGTCACGGCGCTTTTGGTACATGTCGCGAATTTCGCCGACGCACGCTTGCGGGCCTTCCAGCGCGGCGATCGCGGCAACCTGGATTGGGGTGAACATACCGTAGTCGAGATAAGATTTCATCCGAGCCAGCGCCCCGATTAGGGTCGGATTCCCGCACATGAAGCCGACCCGCCAGCCGGGCATGTTATAGCTCTTGGACAGGGTGAAGGATTCGACCGCGATGTCCTTGGCGCCCGGCACTTGCAGGATCGAAGGGGCGACATAGCCGTCGAACACCAGATCGGCGTAGGCCAGATCGTGGATCACCCAAATCTCGTGTTCGCGGGCGATGGCGACCACTTTCTCAAAGAAATCCAGTTCGACGCATTGAGTGGTGGGATTGGCCGGGAAATTCAGCACCAGCATCTTGGGGCGCGGCCAGGAATCCTTGATCGCTTTTTCCAGTTCGGCGAAGAAATCCACGCCCGACACCAGCGGGACATGACGGATGTCGGCGCCGGCGATGACGAAGCCATAGGGATGGATCGGGTAGGCGGGGTTGGGTACCAGCACGGCGTCGCCCGGTCCCATGGTCGCCAGCGCCAGATGTGCCAGCCCTTCCTTGGAGCCGATGGTGACGATAGCTTCGGCTTCCAGGTCGAGATCCACGGCATAGCGAGTTTGGTACCAGTTGCAGATCGCCCGGCGTAGGCGCGGGATACCACGCGACAAGGAATAACGGTGGGTGTCCTCGCGCCGAGCCGTCTCGACCAGCTTTTCGACGATGTGCTGCGGCGTCGGTTGATCGGGGTTGCCCATGCCGAAGTCGATGATGTCCTCGCCCCGAGCGCGGGCCTTGGCCTTCAGGTCATTGACGATGTTGAAGACGTAGGGCGGCAGGCGTTTGATGCGTTGGAAGTCGGCGTTCAAGGTTATTTACCTAAGAGGCTATCTGGGCGTGCTCGCCGAATCAGTTTGGTGCCGGCGGCGGAGCCCGGCGGGAAAAGCGGTGATCCCTAAAGAATCAATCAGTCTAACGATGGGAGGAGGGCGGTTCAACCGAAAATTAAGTGAACTCGACGACGGGCCGGGTCGCCGTCGGATCGTTGAGATCACGAGGGTGGGGAGGACTCCTTGAAATAAGCTTTCGAAAGCGAACCACAGATGCTGAGAAGGATCGGAGGGACGCGCCTTCGGTTGAACTGTATCTACGGCGACCTTCTTCAAAATGGGCTACGCTGTGGTGTCGAGGCTCCGATGAGTTTCTGCTGCACCAACCCACTCGTAGAGATGAGCCAGTCTAGGCAAACGGTGAGTATGTCGGAGTTTCCAGGATCAGAGGGTTTTTGATGAAGTTATGCTGCTAAAAAGACTAATAAAATCATGATGATTCATTGTCAATAATGACAGATGGTGTGACAGGCGGAAACTGCATAATTACTTGTTAGCTCACAAGGAATAAAAAATGCCACATAATATTGTTTCCCCAAATGATTGGTTCAATAAAGCAGGCGTAACAATATCTGAAGATGATAAATTACAGCTTCCTATAAGAGACATTATTTTGCCAATGCATCATGCAAGTGCGAGTATTGAACGATATGAAAAAGAAAAAGATATGCCGCAAACTATGGATGTATTCAGTAAACTTCAGCTGATCCAAAATATCGGTATAAACGTCAGAGCTGCTGATAAAGCATATTTTAATTTATGGTCATCAGCATTAATCAAAAACAGCATCAATAACGAAGACGCTGTTCTTCTATTTGGTGGATGCAAAAATTGCCTTCAAGCTTCGTTGTCACCTAACTCATTGAGAGAGCATGTAGCTCCAAGACTAAAAGAACTAAGCGATATAAACAATAATAAAATAATCCATGCGATGGACTCGGGGGGGATGATAAAAGAGTCCGATGCGCATATAGTATTTGAGTACTATAACGAGTTTCTAAATCTCAACTTGATGTACTTCCCCGAAATTAAGTCACTAAAGAAAAGGAAGTGCAAGCAATGTATGAGCTAACCAGGCGCTCAACCAGACGGGGCGGAAAAGCCGCCCCGTTATGCGCAAAAACTAAAGCAGAGATAATTCCATGGAATCAATGATAGAAAAATCTCCAGACATCATTTCCGCAGCAGCACAGTCCCATCTTGGGATACTTGCATTGATGATTCTAGTTGTATCGGTAATAGGTTTCTGGTTTTTCAAGGAAGCGCCTATTTGGGCGCGTTTCTTGGTGTTTTTCACCTTTGTCTCTGGCACTGCGATGTTTGGCGGAGCTATCCTACAAATATCTAATGATCCTTGCTTTGGTGAAGACCCTCCTATTTCATGTAAATTCGGAGAATAAACTATGAAGTACCAAAAAACTTACTGGCAATTGGCGTTGGTTTTATTCGGTGTTTCTCTTGATGCATGGAGTCAATGCGACACAAGTCTAAGCCCGAAGGATAATTCAAGTAAATTCATCGAGGCAATCGAATGTTTGAACGGCGAAATAAATCGACTGAACAACGTTATAGCGGGTGCACCAAAAGCAACTGCTCCAAACATTTCTCTATCGAAAGAGCGTGTTTTTGAAGCCTTTCCAAAAGGGACCATATTGGCTTGGTATTCCAAATCTGGTGTAGTCCCAAAGGGTTGGGCTGTCTGCGATGGCAGCAACGGTACGCCAGATCTTCGCGGTCGATTTCTTATGGGAGTGTCTAACTTTTCTGATGTAGGCCAAAAAGGTGGATCAAACACCGCTTCTATATCAATACCATCGCACAAGCACGATATCGCTAAAGGTTCCAAGCAAGACGCTCTTCGCGCGGAAAACGGTGGTGGAGTAATGTCGCATACTACAGTAGTAGACTATTTATATAACACTTATACCGTAGAAAGTGGGGCAACCAGCCTAAATATAAGCGCATTGCCGCCTTACGAGACCGTTTTATATATTATGAAAAATGATATTTAGCGAAATAAGGAACGCATAACGATCACATACAGCTGACCCATTCGTCGCTGACGCTCTTCATGGTCGGCTGATGTGAGGCGTAGTGCGGACGCTTCGCGCCCGCACTACGGGGCGGCGGATAAGCATCCGCATGGTTGCTTGGCGCTCCGCGCCGCACAACCACGTGGATCAAGCCGACTCCAGGCGAAAAAGCCTGCGGCTTTCTCGCCTTGCGCGGCTTATCCGCCGCCCCGTTAGCCTTTGCAGCAGTTCTAACTTATGGGTAGCACTAAGATAGAGATAAGATATGAAGCCGAATAAGCAATCTCATTGGGCCGTTAGAAACATTAACGGGACATCTGATAACAAATGTAAATGTAAGAGTTGGCTAGCTCATTGGAAACTTGGTACAAACAAGAAAGGTTTCATTCCATGTTCCGTTTATGGGTGCTCACGGCGCGCGGAAGTAGGCGCACATGTATTAGTTACTGATGGCAGATCAAACTGGCAATGGTGGATTGCTCCGTTTTGCAAAAAGCATAATCACAAATCCAATACTGACGAGATGTATTTAAAAATTGGTGTAGAGTTAATTTCTGCCAATGTACAAAACACATGCCAACGAGGTGATTGGTGGGAAGCTATTTAGGCCATAGTAAGAAGTGGTTCGCCTGCGTTAATAGAATCGCGAGCATTAAATTAATAATACCACAATGGCTAACAAGAAAATTAACTCGGACCGCAAAAACCGCTACGCGCTGTTCGCGTCCGGTTATTTCCATCGTTGGGCTTCATTAAGGAGGAGCGCGTGCCTTTCAGCGTATCTCGAATAAAGCAGTTGTGGCCCTGGCTGGTCGAAGCCCGTTTCGCTTGGCTAACTCTTGGCGTAATCGGGGCTGCTTTGATTGTGTCTCTTCGGCCACACACGTCTGAATCCGTGATCCGCTTAACCGGGCTCGTTCTCCAACTGCTTGGCATTGGCACGGTGATTTGGGGCATTTCCGAAACCCGTGCATTGTTTGGGCATCCATCTTTTGCGGCAAAGGCCAAGTCATGGTTTGAGCGTTTCCCTCTACGGCGAAGAAACATTGTCCTTGCCGTTGGCGCAGCCTCTCTTGCTGCCGCAACCTGCAAAGCCAGAGGCTACCTACGTTACGCAAGGACCGGGGTCGAATCCAACGGTTGGCACTCGCCTAGACGCTCTGGAAAGAAATGTCTCTCTCATTCACGAGCGCATCAGCGGCATCGAAAAGGAGATAGACGAAGAATCCGGAAAACGGCTGAAGCGATCAAGAATGAAGAGCACCAAAGACAAACAGAAGACAACGTTATTCGCGCGAAGCTTGAGGCCACAGGGATGGGCGGAGTACACATCTCAGCTATTGGAGCATCATGGCTTTTTGTCGGGGTAGTCTTGAGCACTGCCGGTTATGGCGAACGTTGTCGCGGACGCTTCGCGCCCGCACTACGGGGCGGCGGATAAGCATCTGCATGGTTGCTTGGCGCTCTGCGTCGCACAACTACGCGGATCAAGCTGACTCCAGGCGAAAAAGCCTGCGGCTTTCTCGCCCGTCGCGGCTGATCCGCCGCCCCGTTAGGTTTCTATGAACCGCTTCCTCTCAATTTTAGCATTGGTTGGCCTGACACTCGCGGCGATTGTGCATGTGGCCTCGCTCGCCGGAGTCGATGTTTCGGAGAGAGTTCCGTTCGTTTGGGTGCTGCACGTTGGAGTCTTTATTGTCTTCGTCCCGTTTGTCTTATCGAGTCGAAAGGCGCTCGGTGCGAAGCCATCGCTCTCCGATGTCAGGGCACTTATGCCGAACTGGGTCATACTGGTCGGCGCCGCTGTGTTCGCCTACGCGATGGTCAACTTCGCGATCTTCATTGCGGCGATGGACGGCGGAAGCCCGTCGATTCAAGAAGGCAAATACGTTCTGCAGAACCACGGCCATTTCATTCGGGAAATTACTCAGACCGAGTATGCCGCATTTCGAGCCAATGAGCTGAGAGGCTTCTCAGGACACTGGTTGGTGTTCTACTTCGTGCCTTTTGCCTATTTCATGTTCGCGAAGAAACCTAACCCCTCCATCGAGCGAACGGCCTAACGGCCACTACTCATGTCGAATATTGTCGCGGACGCTTCGAGTCTGCCTCGTTCGTGAAATATCGTTGTGGACACGGAAGAATATTTAAACCTATTGGAGCCCCATAAGCGGGCTCTTGCGCAATTGAAATTAGACTTGGAGTTTTTCCTTAGAGATGTGGGCACGATAGATGTGTTCAGTATCCAGAGCCGGATGCAAACATTGGTTAGCGCAGCTCAAAAAAGCACCAGACTCAATATTAGAGTTGAAGAATAATCACCTAACAATAGGCTCCAAGGTTGGCCATGACTTATAACGCGAAGGATATCCATGGCACCCGAAACATCACGAGACGGTAAGTTCGACCGCGTATGGCTGGCGTTTCTCGTGGTCTCAGGGGGTGCGTTGAGCGCGTATCTTGCCGGGAGCGTTTTCGACGCGACTGTCTCCCTCTCTGGCATTCTGTGCGTCGGTCTGATCGCGGTTGGCCGCCGCGAGGGGTACCTCATCGGCCTTTACAACAGTCTCTCCTATTCGAGACTGGCCTACGACAACGGACTCTATGGAGAAGTCTATCTCAATCTCCTTTTCTTCGTTCCAACGGGCGTTATCGGCTATGTGATGTGGTGTCGCCACACGAGGCAAGACAGGACAGTGGAGATGAGGCAACTGGGCTGGCCGCAGCGGTTCATAGTCGCAGCCATATGTATTGCGTGCACAGTAGGATTGGGGTTTCTCTTGGGTCTGAATCCTCGCCAAAACACGCCTTTCATTGACGCCACCACAAACGTCCTATCCGTAGTGGCTACATTCCTGATGATGTGGCGCTACAAGGAGCAGTGGCTGCTGTATATCCTGCTCAACATCGTCACGATCGGCATGTGGTTTCTGCGCTTCAGGGCCGGGGGCGCTGCGGGAGACTTGATGATCCTGATGTGGTCACTGTTTCTCTTGAATGCGCTGTTTGGGTATTGGCGGTGGCACATGGGTACGAAGAGAGCAATGCCAGCGAATTCCTGTGTGAATACCGAGGTGGGGACATGCGACGTGGTCTAACACTGGGCAAGTTCGCCCCTTTCCATCGCGGGCACCAGATGCTTGTAGAGACCGCCTTGGCCGAGGTGGACGAACTGGTCGTCATTGTTTACGCCACGGACTTGATAAATGTGCCTCTCCAGGTTCGCGCAGGCTGGATACGAGAGCTCTACCCAACGATCCGGATCATCGAGGCATGGGACGGTCCAAACGGCTACGGTGACACCCCGGAGATCTGTCGCGAGCAGGAAAGCTACATTCTCAAGAAGCTAAACGGGCTGCACATTACACATTTCTACTCCAGCGAGTTCTATGGAGACCACGTCAGTCGGGCTCTTGGTGCGGTCGATCGCAGGATCGACGAGGCACGCACGGCCGTGCCAATCAGCGGGACTGCTCTCCGCGAGGATTACTTTGCGGGCCGGCAATACCTTGCCCCCGTAGTGTATGCCGACCTGATCACGAAGGTCTGCTTCATGGGCGCACCCTCGACAGGCAAGACAACCCTCGCCCGGACTATGGCTGAACGCCACCATACGGTGTGGATGCCTGAGTACGGCGCAGAGTATTGGCTTGAACACCATGTTGACCGGTGAATCACTCTGGAGCAGTTTGAGGAAATCGCGCCAGAACACAACAGCAGGGAGGATGTGTTGACGCTACAGTCTCGCAAGTACCTCTTTTGCGACACGAACGCGATCACAACATATGTCTTTGCAAAAGACTACCATGGCGTTGCTGGTCCGGTTCTGAGGCGACTGGCGATGGAAGCGGAGAAACGGTACGACTTGTTTTTCCTTTGTGACACGGATATTCCCTATGCCGATACATGGGATCGTAGTGGGGATCAGAAGCGGAAATGGTTTCAGGACCAGATCGTGGGCGATCTGGCCGAAAGACGGGTGCCGTTTTTCAGAGTCAGTGGCACACTGGAGCAACGAGCCGCGCAGGTAAACGAAGTGCTTCGACAGTACCGAAAATTCGGCAACGTGCTGGACCTCCGGCGGAGCGTGTCAGCGACGGAATGCCATCAAACAAAATAGGAGACAAGAGAGGCCAACCATGCCATGCACACGGACGGGAATTCCTCCGCGCTCCATTTCCGCCGGTGATGGCCCCATTATCGCGGAGCGCTTCAGAAAGGATCCGAAGCAATTCGAGCTGGCGTTCGCCAAGG
>ERZ795053.134-NODE-134-length-88306-cov-21.809079_pt1 | contig 88306 bp, 63 predicted proteins | sample MGYA00375137_ERZ795053 | MGnify/ENA primary metagenome ERZ795053 (study PRJEB30182, sample SAMN05720284) | activated sludge metagenome | isolation source: Anaerobic digester | place: Hong Kong | collected 2014-12-17 ...
TCAGATCGCGTAGTACATCTGGTATTCCAGCGGATGGGTGGCGGCGCGGAAGGCTGTGACTTCGTGCATCTTGAGCGCGATGTAGCCGTCGATGAAGTCATCGCTGAAAACGCCGCCGGCCTTGAGGAAGTCGCGGTCCTGGTCGAGGGCTTCCAGCGCGCGGTCGAGACTGGAGGCGACGGTCGGGATGTCCTTCTCCTCTTCCGGCGGCAGGTCGTAGAGATCCTTGTCCATCGGCGCGCCCGGGTCGATCTTGTTGAGGATGCCGTCGAGGCCGGCCATCATCATGGCGGCGAAGGTCAGGTAACCGGTGTTGACCGGATCGCCGAAGCGGATCTCGATGCGGCGCGCCTTCGGGTTCGCCACCCACGGAATGCGGCAGGAGGCCGAACGGTTGCGCGCCGAGTAGGCCAGCAGCACCGGCGCCTCGAAGCCCGGCACCAGTCGCTTGTAGCTGTTGGTGCTGGAGTTGGCGAAGGCGTTGATGGCGCGGGCGTGCTTGAAGATGCCGCCGATGTACCACAGCGCCAGCTGCGACAGGCCGCCGTAGCCGTCACCGGTGAACAGGTTGGTGCCGCCCTTGGCCAGACTCTGGTGGACGTGCATGCCGCTGCCGTTGTCGCCGACCACCGGCTTCGGCATGAAGGTGGCGGTCTTGCCGTTGCGGTGGGCGACGTTCTTGATGATGTATTTGGTCATCAGCAGCTCGTCGGCCTTCTTCACCAGGCTGTTGAACTTGGTGCCGATCTCGCACTGGCCCGGGCCGGCGACTTCGTGGTGATGCACTTCGGTTTCGATGCCGGCTTCTTCCAGCACCTTGCACATTTCTGCACGCAGGTCGTTCAGCGAATCCACCGGCGATACCGGGAAGTAGCCGCCCTTCACGCCCGGACGATGGCCGGGATTGGCGCCGTCCATGTCGGCCTTGCTGCTCCACGGCGCTTCCTCGCTACCGATCTCGAAGAAGCTGCCGGACATGTCGTTGCCCCAGCGGATCGAGTCGAACACGAAAAATTCCGGTTCCGGGCCAAAGAAGGCCTGGTCGGCAACGCCGGTGGACTTGAGGAACTGCTCGGCGCGACGCGCAATGCCGCGCGGGCAGCGCTCGTAGGCCTGCATGGTGGCCGGCTCCAGCACGTCGCAGAACAGGATCAGCGTCGGGTCGGCGGTGAACGGGTCGATGGTGGCCGTGCTCGGGTCCGGCATCAGGATCATGTCGGACTCGTTGATGCCCTTCCAGCCGCTGATCGAGCTGCCGTCGAACATCTTGCCGTCCTCGAACAGCTCCTCGTTGACGATGCGGACCGGGTAGCTGACGTGGTGCTGCTTGCCGAGCATGTCGGCGAAGCGCAGGTCGACGAACTCGACCTTGTTGTCGGCGATCAGTTTCTTGATGTCTTCGATGCTCATGGAGCCTCCGTTGGCGAATGGACAGCACAACACTTTGCAATCGGCATGCCAAGGCACGCTATCCATATGAATCAATGCGTTGCATAGGCAGCTCCGGGCACAGAATCCCAAAACGCACCAACATGGTGCGAAATACTTCCAGCCTTGCTTGGCAATGGTGCGTCATGCACCGACGTCATTTGCGGCGTCGCAACATCCTGTGTTCTAGTCAAACGCTCACTGCCTGACGCGATGCCGCCGACAGGCAGGCGCTGCCGGGATGGCAGCGGCGTCGTGACCGCGAACGCGATGTTCCATGGAAGGCAGTCCGCCGGCACGGCATGCCGGCAACACCGTTTTCACCAACCGGCCGCGAACGGGGGCGCCATGCAGCCTGCACCGCAAGGGATGTACAACCCGGCCTTCGAGCACGACAGCTGCGGCTTCGGGCTGATTGCGCACAGCGGTGCGAGCGCCAGCCGATGGCTGGTGGAAACCAGCCTGTCCGCATTGCAGCGGATGACGCATCGCGGCGCGGTCGCCGCCGACGGCCTGAGTGGCGATGGCTGCGGCCTGCTGCTGCACCGGCCCGAGGCGCATCTGCGCCGCGTGGCCGCCGAAGCCGGGATCATGCTGCCGGAACGCTTTGCCGCCGGCATGCTTTTCCTGCCGCGCGACGAAGCCGAGGCACAGGCGGTGCGTGCCGAACTCGCCCGGCAGCTGGATCGTGCCGGTGTCGGCCTGCTCGGCTGGCGCGCGGTGCCGGTCAACACGAAAGTCTGTGGCGAGATGGCCCGGCGCAGCCTGCCGCGCATCGAGCAGGTGTTCGTCGCACCCACCGGCGGCGACGGCGACGAGGATCTCAACCGCGCCCTGTTCATGGCACGCCGCCGCTTCGAGCAGGCGGCCGCCGCCCGTCTGGCAGCGGGCCAGATGCCGGAAACCTATGTCGTGTCGCTGTCGGCGCACACCATGACCTACAAGGGCATGGTGCTGCCGTCGCATCTCGCCGACTTCTTCCTCGACCTGCAGGCCGACGACCTCAGCAGCGACGCGGCGGTATTCCACCAGCGCTTCTCCACCAACACCGCGCCGCAGTGGGCGCTGGCGCAGCCGTTCCGCCTGCTGGCGCACAACGGCGAGATCAACACGATCAAGGCCAATCGCGGCTGGGCCGAGGCGCGTCGCGGCACCTGGCGGTCGCCGCTGGTGAACCTCGACGAGTTGCGACCGATGGTGTCGCAGACCGGCTCCGATTCGCAGAGCCTCGATGACATGTTCGAGGTGCTGCTGGCCGGTGGCATGGACCCGCTGCAGGCCCTGCGCATCCTGATTCCACCCGCCAGCCACAGCATCGAATACCTCGATCCCGATCTCGCCGCCTTCTACGAGTTCTATGCGCTCAACTCCGAACCCTGGGACGGCCCGGCCGGCGTGGTCTTTGCCGACGACCGCTACAGCGGCTGCGTGCTGGATCGCAACGGCCTACGCCCGGCGCGCTGGCAACTGGCCGCCGACGGGCATTTCCTGATCGCATCAGAAACCGGCGTCTGGGACGTCCCTTCCCGCGACATCGTGCGCAAGGGCCGACTGGGACCCGGCGAGATGATCGCCGTCGACATGCAGTCCGGCCGCGTACTGGAGTCGCCAGACATCGACCGCATCAACGCCGCCCGCGCGCCCTACAAGTCGTGGCTGAAGGCCGGCGTCAGCTACCTGGATTCGCACCTGCTCGATCCGGCGCTGGCCGCCGAGCCGTTCTCACCCGTCGAATTGGCGCGCTTCCAGCGCCGCTTCCAGCTGACCCGCGAAGAACGCGAGCAGGTACTGCGTCCGCTGGTGGAAACCGAGGCCGAAGGCATTGGCTCGATGGGCGACGACACGCCGCTGCCGCTACTGTCCGGTCAGGTGCGCGCGCTTTACGACAGCTTCCGCCAGGCCTTCGCGCAGGTCACCAATCCCCCGATCGATCCACTGCGCGAGCAGGTGGTGATGTCGCTGGCCACGCAGATCGGTCGCGAAGGCAACATCTTCGAGGCCGCGCCGGCCAACGCTCGACAGGTGACGCTGAACTCGCCGGTGCTGTCGCAGCGCAAGCTGCGCCAGCTGCTGGCCATGCCCGAGTTCGCCGGCGCCAACCGGCGCATCGACCTCTACGCTGACGCGGCAGAGCCGCTGGATGGCGCGATCCAGCGCCTCTGCGCCGAAGCCGAATCCGCCGTACGCGGTGGCGCCATCATCCTGCTGCTGTCCGACCGCTATCCGCAGGACGGCCAGCTCGCCGTACATGCCCTGCTCGCCACCGGCGCCATCCACCGGCACCTGGTGGATGCCGGCCTGCGCTGCGCCTGCAACATCGTGGTGGAAACCGGCACGGCGCGCGACCCGCATCACTTCGCCTGCCTGATCGGCTACGGCGCGACGGCGGTTTATCCCTTCCTCGCCTACCAGACCCTGCTCGACATGGGCGCGCGCGGACTGCTGCTTGGCCACGATGGCGAAGCCAGCGAGCTGGGCCGCAGCTACCGGCGCGGCATCCGCAAGGGCCTGCTGAAGATCCTCTCGAAGATGGGCATCAGCACCATCGCCGGTTACCGCGCGGCGCAGCTGTTCGAGATCGTCGGCCTCGACAACACCGTGGTCGACCTGTGCTTCCGCGGGACGCCGTCACGCGTCGGTGGCGCTGGCTTCAATGAACTGGCAGAGGACGCCCGCCTGCTGGCGGCGCGCGCGGCATCCGATGGCGATGGACTGGAACTCGGCGGCCTGCTGCGCTTCGTGCAGGGCGGCGAACGCCACGCCTTCGATCCCGGCGTGGTGCAGGCGCTGCAGCGCGCCGTGCTGACCGACGACGCCAGTGATTGGGAAACCTATCGGCAACGCGTCGATGGCCGCGAGCCACTGGCATTGCGCGACCTGCTGCGCGTCGATGCCGGCGACGCCATCACCCTTGATGATGTCGAAACCGCAACGGAAATCCTGCCGCGCTTCGACTCCGCCGGCATGAGCCTGGGCGCGCTGTCGCCCGAAGCGCACGAGGCTCTGGCCATCGCCATGAACCGCCTGGGCGCACGCAGCAATTCAGGTGAAGGCGGCGAGGACCCGGCCCGCTACGGCACCGAGAAGCGCAGCAAGATCAAGCAGATCGCCTCCGGCCGTTTCGGCGTGACGCCGGCCTACCTGAGCCAGGCCGAGGTCATCCAGATCAAGATGGCGCAGGGCGCCAAGCCCGGCGAAGGCGGCCAGCTGCCCGGCCACAAGGTCAACGCCCTGATCGCCCGACTGCGCCATGCGCGGCCGGGCATCGGCCTGATCAGCCCGCCGCCGCACCATGACATCTATTCAATCGAAGACCTGGCGCAGCTGATCTTCGACCTCAAGCAGGTCAATCCCGATGCGCTGGTGTCGGTGAAACTGGTGTCGCATGCCGGCATCGGCACGATTGCCGCCGGCGTGGTCAAGGCCGGTGCCGACCTCATCACGCTGTCTGGCCACGATGGCGGCACCGGCGCCAGTCCGCTGTCGTCGATCCGCTACGCCGGCTCGCCCTGGGAGCTGGGCCTGGCCGAAGTGCAGCAGACGCTGCGCCGAAACGGCCTGCGCTCACGCGTGCGCGTGCAGGTGGATGGCGGCCTGAAGACCGGCCTCGACGTGATCAAGGCCGCACTGCTCGGTGCGGACAGCTTCGGTTTCGGCACCGCGCCAATGATTGCGCTGGGCTGCAAGTACCTGCGCATCTGCCACCTCAACAACTGCGCCACCGGCGTCGCCACGCAGGATGCGCGCCTGCGCGAAAATCACTTCAAGGGCCTGCCGGAACGCGTCGAGGCCTATTTCCGCTTCATCGTCGAGGACCTGCGCCGCCATCTCGCAGCACTCGGCGTGCGCTCGCTGGACGAGATCATTGGTCGTGCCGAACGCCTGCAGGCGCGCAGCGACATCAGCCCGCGGCAACAACGCGTCGATCTTTCGCCGCTGCTGTTCGTGGATGCCGATGCAGCGGATGCGCGCGCACACGACGGCAAGGCCGGACCGCTGTCACCGGAACCCGGCAAGCTGTCGCGCCAGCTCGACCGTGACCTCGCGGACGCCATCGTCGCGGGCCGGGGTGAGCAGCGAAGCTACGCCATCGCCAACCATGACCGCAGCATCGGCGCGCGACTGAGCGGCGCCATCGCCCGTCGCCACGGTGATGCCGGCATGCCGGCGACGCCGCTGGCGCTGCGCTTCTCCGGCAATGCGGGGCAGAGCTTCGGCGCCTTCAATGCCACCGGCCTGGAACTGTCGCTGGAAGGCGACGCCAACGATGGCGTCGGCAAGGGAATGGCTGGCGGCCGACTGGTGCTGCGGCCGCCAGGCGACTCGCCACTGCTGGCACGCGACACGCCGATCATGGGCAATGCCTGCCTCTACGGCGCCACCGGCGGAGAGCTGTTCGCGGCAGGACGCGCCGGCGAGCGTTTCGCGGTGCGCAATTCCGGCGCCATCGCCGTGGTCGAGGGTGCTGGCGACCACTGCTGCGAATACATGACCGGCGGCGTGGTCGCCGTGCTCGGCCGAACCGGCCTCAACTTCGGCGCCGGCCTCACCGGTGGCTTCGCCTACGTCCTCGACATCGACCGCGATTTCGTCGACCGCTACAACCACGAACTGGTCGACATCAACCGGATCTCGCAAGAAGGCATGGAGCAGTACCTGCAGCACCTGCGCGACCTGCTGGGTCGCCATGTCGAACACACCGGCAGCGTCTGGGCCACGGAGATCCTGGACAGCTTCCGTGACTACCTCGGCAAGTTCTGGCTGGTGAAGCCGCGGGCGGCGTCGCTGGATTCGCTGGTTGAAGCGTTGAGGAGTGCGGCGTGATGCTCGCTTTTTGCTTTGAACAAGAGCTTTCGTTCGCCTTCGGCGACCGACCTACTTTCTCTTGCTCGTCCTGGAGAAATGAACTCGCGGCCCGAAGGGCAGCGAAAGCTCTTGCTCAAGAAAATGAAGGGCGGCATTCCCATGCCCAATAAGCCCTTCCAGTTCCTCGACCTCCCAAGAAAGCCCCCTCGCGAACTGCCGGTGAACATCCGCGTGGAAGGCTGGAGCGAGGTCTACGGCCGCTTCGAATCCGAGGAAGCCGCCGAGCAGTCGGCGCGCTGCCTGGACTGTGGCAATCCCTACTGCGAGTGGAAATGCCCGGTCCACAACTACATCCCGAACTGGCTGGCGCTGGTTCGCGAAGGGCGCCTGTTCGAGGCGGCGGATCTCGCCCATCAGACCAATCCGTTGCCGGAAATCTGCGGTCGCGTGTGCCCGCAGGATCGGCTGTGCGAGGGCGACTGCACGCTCAATGACGGCTTCGGTGCGGTGACCATCGGTTCGGTGGAGAAATACATCGTCGACGAAGCGGTGCGCCAGGGCTGGCGGCCCGACCTCGGCAATGTGCAGCCCAGCGGCAAGCGGGTCGCCATCATTGGTGCGGGGCCGGCCGGCCTGGCCTGTGCCGACCGCCTTGCTCGTCACGGGATCGAGGCGCATGTCTATGACCGCCACGAACAGATCGGCGGCCTGCTGACCTTCGGCATTCCGCCCTTCAAGCTGGAAAAGGACGTGGTACAGACACGCCGCGAGCTGCTGGAAGGCATGGGCGTGCGTTTCCACCTCGGCATCGAGGTGGGACCTGATGTGGCTTTCGAAAAGCTGCTGGCCGAACACGACGCCGTGTTCGTCGGCACTGGTACTTACGCGGCTGTCGATGGGGGACTGCCCGGGCTGGATCTGGATGGCGTACGGCCGGCGCTGCCATTCCTGATCGACAACGTGCGCTTCCGGCTGGGCCTTGAGGATGCTGCGGATCCGGCCGACGCCATTCGCGGACGGCGGGTGCTGGTGCTGGGCGGCGGCGACACCGCCATGGACTGCGTTCGCACAGCCGTTCGCCTTGGCGCTTCCGAAGTGAGCTGTGTCTACCGTCGCGACGAAGCGGCGATGCCGGGCTCGCGGCGCGAGGTCGAACATGCGCGTGCCGAAGGCGTGCGTTTCCTGTTCAATCGCCAGCCGCTGGCGATCCTCGGCAGCGAAGGCCGCGTGCGCGGCGTCGAATGCGTCGAAACCGCGATGGGCGAGGATGGCCGCGTTGGCAGCATGGCGGGAAGCGAGCATGACCTGGTCGCCGACATCGTCATCGTCGCCTTCGGCTACCGCGCCAGTCCGCCAGACTGGCTGGCGGCGCACGGTGTCGAACTTCAGAACGACGGGCGCGTCGCCATCGACAACTGGGCCGATAGCAGCAGGTCCGACGGTCGCGGCAAACAATCCCAGCTACCGTTCCAGAGCAGCCATCCGAAGATCTTCTGTGGCGGCGACATGGTGCGCGGCGCGGACCTGGTGGTCACCGCAGTCCACGATGGCCGTGAAGCCGGCGAGGCGATTGCGCGTCAGCTGCTCGCCAATGTCGACGCCACGCTTGGCGGATGAACTAGGCGATCACTCGCGCCCAGAACGGCAGCGTAGCCAGCGACAGCAGGATGCCGTAGCCGATCATGGCGCTGGCCAGTCGCGGCGCCAGACGGTGCGAGGCCGCCAGTGCGGCGGCGGTGATCATCGGCGGCATCGCGGTTTCCAGCACCGCGACGCGCGCGGCGTCTCCGGTTAGCGGAAGCAGAGCAAGCCCCAGCCACACCAATGTTGGCAGCAGCGCCAGCTTGATGCCCAGGCCGATGGCCAGCGGCCCCAGCTCACGTCGCGGCAGCGACAGGCGGATGCCAAGACCGATCGCCAGCGTGACCAGCGGCAGCAGCAGGGCGGCAAGCCGGTCCAGCAGCTCGGCAACCACGGCCGGCGGATCCGCCGGCATCACGGTAAAGCCCAGCACCAGTGCGATGAAGGGCGGGAAGCGGATGATCCGGCCGCCCATCTCGCGCAGCGTCGGCCGGCGGTCGCCGCCGTAGGTTGCCAGCACCCAGAGCCCGTAGCTCGACAGCATCAGGAAGCTGCCGAACTGGTCATAGACCACGGCGTAGGGCAGTGCATCCGCACCGAGCAGCGCTTCGGTCAGCGGAAAGCCGAGGTAGGAGGTATTTCCCAGCGGCAGCAGCAACAGCAGCACCGCCGTTTCACCGCGGCTCCACTGGAAGAGCCGCGCGAGCAGCAGCACCAGGCCGACGCAGACCGCCAGCAGCAGCCACGGCACGGCGACCAGACCCAGCAGGCTGGCGTCGAGCTGCAACTGCGGCGCATGGCGCAACACCGCCGCGGGAAGGCAGATGTACAGCGCGATCAGGTTGAGGGCGTGCGCGCTTTCCTCCGGCAGCAGGCGCAGGCGCGCGAACAGCGCACCCAGCCCGATCATCGAGAGGATGAGGACGTAGGCATCGACGGTCATGGGTCTAGGGTGCCGTTTCCGGGTAGCGCGCTTCAATCCACCGTTGGTCGAACGCCCGTACTCCCTGCTACCGCCTGTAGGCGCCACTGCTCCATCAGCGAGGCCAGGGACGCAGCCGAGTGGCCGTAGGTGTCCGGTAGCGCGGCTTCCGCGCCGCCAAGGCGCTTGGAGATCTTTCGGCCGAGCCGCTGCCCGGTGTGGCCGTCGACATAGTCCCAGCCGACCAGCGTGGTGGCACCGGCACTGACCACGCGGAAGCCGGCGATATCCCGCCAGCGCTCACCGCCGCCCCTGAACAGGTTGCGATAGCGGAAACCGTCGACCTCCAGCACCAGCCTGCTGGCACCCGGGATGAGGTTGCCGCCAAACGCGACGATGCCAAGCCCGAAGAATCCGGCGGTCAGCCAGCCTTCCCATCGGCCGTCGCGGATCATCATCACGCCGATCGCCACGAAGGCGATGGAAATCGCCAGCAGGCCGAGATGCCGGGCCGGCGACGGCCTCAATACCAGCTGCCCGGCCCGGGTGGCCATGTCGCGCAACTACCGCAACGGGATCAGGACTGGCGCACCAGCCAGCGCAGCATCGGCGCCCAGTCGTCCTGGTGCCGGCGCGCCTGCTCGGAGTGGTAGTCGAAGATGCTGCGGCCGAGGCCGGCCATCAGCACATAACCCTGGCTGTCGCGCAGCTCGCCCACCAGCGGATATGGCCAGGACTTGAGACCGGCCACCACCTGCTGCGAGGCGTTGGTCCATGGTCGCAGGCGATTGGCCACCAGCCCCACCGGCAGCTTGCCGCCGTTGACGCGCTTGTGCTGCACGATGCTGTCGAGGAAGGGAACCGCGGCTTCGAGGTCGAAGGTCGACGGCAGCACCGGCACCAGCACGGCATCGGCCTCGTCGAGGAAGCTGCGAAGCTCGGGGCGCTGGGCGCCAGCCGGGGCATCGATGATCACCGCCTCGGCGTCATCCGGCACCTTCTTGCGCCACTTCTCATGGGTGCCATCGACCGGCAGCACGGCGCTGTCGAGATCGGCGCGACGTTCGCACCAGTGCCAGGACGAGTGCTGGCGGTCGGCGTCCACGATGACCGTGCGCTTGCCGCTGATGGCAAAGTGGGCCGCCAGGTTGGTGGCGATGGTGGATTTGCCGCTACCGCCTTTGGAACTCGCGATCAGGATGGTGGGCATGCCGGGTCTCCCTCATGGGCGTCGGGTTGCGGGCCGCATCGCGCCATCCTGGCCGGCGGCATTGCCGCCACCATCCGTGGTGCGCTGCCGATGACGGGAGCCTACAACGTCAGGGGCCGACAGAGGTAGCCGGCTCGGCCGTCGTCAATCGGGGAAGCGCTGGCGCACATGGCCGCGAAGCCGGGCGAAAGCCGCCTCCAGGCCGGGCCTGAGGGCGAGGACGTCGTTCCACTGCTGGTTCTTGGCCGTGCGCTCGATGCCTTCGGCGGCATCGGCAAGCTCGGTGGCACCAACCAGCCGCGCCGCTCCCTTGATTCGGTGCGCGGCGCGCCCCAGGTTCTCCTCGTCACGCTGCGACTCGGCCTGCTTCAGGGCGTCGATGTCGCCTTCGCAGGCCTGCAGGAAGTCGAGCAGGACCTCGCGCCTCGTCGCGTCGTCGGCGCCCGCCAGTTCGTCCAGCGCGTGCTCGTCCAGCGGTGGCGGGCGGTCGAACTGCTCCAGGTGGGGCGACGCATCGGCCGGTCCCGATGCCGAAACCCCATCAGCCGGCAAGCCGGGCGATGGCAGATGCGGCATCCAGCGGTGCAGGCAGTTCATCAGGTCGGCGATGCTGACCGGCTTGGCCAGGTAGTCGTCCATGCCCGCACTGAGGCAGCGCTCCGCCTCGCCCTTCATCGCGGCGGCGGTGAGCGCCACGATCGGCGTGCGTGAGCGGTTATCGCTGGCTTCGATCTCGCGGATCCGCCTGGTCATCTGGTAGCCATCAAGCTGCGGCATGTGCACGTCGGACAGCACCAGTGCATAGCGACCGCTGCGCCATTTCTCCAGGCCCTGCAGGCCGTCCTCGGCGGTTTCGGCAACGAAGCCGGCCAGTGCCAGCTGGCGGACGATGACCAGCCGGTTGGTGGGATGGTCGTCCACCAGCAGCACCAGGCTGCCTTCCCGCTCTGCCTGTTCCGGCGTCGGCAGCGGTCGCGGGGTGAAGTCCGGCAGGCCGCCACCGCTCGCGCTGTCGCGGTGCACGTCCTCGGGCCGCCCCGCCGGCAGGGCGATGATCAGGCGCATGGTGGTGCCCTTGCCGAGGGCGCTTTCCATGCTGATGTCGCCGCCCATCAGGTCGGCGAGGCGGCGGCAGATCACCAGCCCGAGGCCGGTGCCGCCAAAGCGCCGCGTGGTGTCGGTCTCGGCCTGGCTGAACGGACGGAACAGGCGCTGCTGCTGCTCGGACGACACGCCGATGCCGGTATCGGTGACCCGGAAGCACAGGCGCTCGCCTTCTGCGTTGCTGCCGACCTTCTCCAGTGCCACCTCGATGGTGCCCTTGTCGGTGAACTTGATCGCGTTGGACAGGAAATTCGACAGGATCTGGCGCAGGCGCAGCGGATCGGCGACATAGGCCTCGCCGACGCTGTCATCGACATGGTGGACGAGGTTCAGGCCCTTGCTCGACGCCGTACCGATGTAGTTCTGCGCCACGCTGCCGATCAGCTGGCGCAGGTCGATGGTGACTGGCGCCAGCTCCAGCTTGCCGGCCTCGATCTTGGAGAAGTCGAGAATGTCGCCAATGATCTGCAGCAGGCTGGCCGCCGACTGCTGCACCACGTTCAGCGAACGCCGCTGGTCGTTGTCCAGGCGCGTGTGCGAGAGGATTTCCACCATGCCGGTGATGCCGATCATCGGCGTGCGGATCTCGTGGCTCATCGCCGCGAGGAAGGCGCTCTTGGCGTGGTTGGCTTCGCGCGCACGCGCCTCGCTGTCGCGCAGCTGCAGTTCCAGCTGCTTGATCTCGGTGAGATCGGTGGCGACGAAGAGCAGACCATTCAGCTCGCCGTGGTCGCCCTTCAGCGGGGAAATGGCGAGCAATACCGGAATGCGCCGGCCATCGCGGCGCAGCAGGGTCCATTCGCGCGGCGGTGCGTTGCTGAGCGCCAGCCGCCGGAACACGGCAAGACCCGGCTCCACGTCCTCGTCCATGGCCGCGGTCAGCTCGGCGGCGACTTCCGCCAGTTCGCCCGTATCGTGGAACAGCAGCGGCGTCTTCTTGCCGATCAGTCCGTCGGCCGGATAGCCGAGCAGGCGCTCGGCGAAGGGGTTCACGTGGACGATCACGTCGTCGGCATCGGTGCTGACAATGGATGTCTGCGCCGAGGCCAGCAGAGAGCGCTGGAACAGGTCGCGCTTCTCCAGCTCGCGGCGCACGTCCTCGTTCAGCGCCAGCGACTGGGTGAGCTCGTTCTCGAAGCTCAGGATGTCGCCGCGCATGTCGAGGAAGGCATCCATCACCGATCCAAGCTCGCCCTCGGGCCGGTACTTGGGCTGCACCTCGAAGTCATGCTGGCGGATGCGCTGCGCCATTGCATTGAGGCTCTCCACGCCGCGATAGATATTCCGCAGCAGCTGGCGCCCGACCACCATGACGATGGCCAGCGTGCCCAGGCTCAGCAGCAGGCGGAACCAGCGGAAGCGCACCGAACGGTCGACGTCTGCCTCGACGATGCCCTCGGCGTGGATCATCGCCACGTCGGAGAGGAACTTGAGGCGCGTGGTCACCGGGTCGATGGACGGATAGATCTCGCTGGCGCAGAGATCATCCAGCGCGATGCGATCGTGCGCGCGCAGCGCCTGTTTGAGCTTGTCGGTGACACGGTCGGCGTCCACCCGCGCCTGCACCGTCTGCACGAACAGGCTCTGCTCCTGCGCGCTGCGCTTCATGGTGCGCAGTTCATCCCAGTGCCGGGCAATGCGGACCTGCGCGTTCTCGACGATGTTGAGGCCCTGCTCCCAGCCCATCAGGCGATTGCGCACGCGGAACGCGCTGTCGACGATGTCGAGGCCGTAGGCGTCCGACACGGCCTTGATGCGACGAAGCCCGGACAGCGATTCGTCCTTCAGTTCCTCCATCGCGCTGCGCGAGCGGTATTGGCTGTATTCGTCGACCGCCAGCAGCGCGACGCCCGCCGCCAGCAGCAGGCCGAACAGGAACAGCAACTGGACGCGGATGCTGAAGCGGCGGCGGGACAGCGCCATGGCTCAGGGCCTGCCGGTCATCAGCTGACCGGCCCTAGACGGCCGGACGCCGCCAGTGCGCCACGACATCCGCTATTCGATCACCGGGTGTCGGCTTGGCGATCAGGTAACCCTGCGCAACGGTGCAACCGAGTTCGGCCAGCATCTGCCACTCGTCGATGGTCTCCACGCCCTCGCCCACCACTCGAAGGTCCAGCTTGCGCGCGAGTTCGAGGCTGGCTTCGATCACCGCGCGCTTGCGCGGCTGGCTGGGAGCACCGGTAACGAAGCTCTGGTCGATCTTGAGCTCGGTGAACGGAATATGCGACAGCTGCGCCAGCGACGAATAGCCGGTGCCGAAATCATCGATGCTGAGGCCGAAGCCCTTGAGCCGCAGCCGCGCCAGCACGTTGAGTGCGCTGGCGGCCTCGCCCATCACCGAACTTTCGGTGATCTCCAGCACCACGTCATGCGGGTCCACGCCATGGCTCTGCACGATGTTCTGGTAGCGGTCGGCCGCGCTGACATCACCGAGATTCAGCATCGACACGTTGACCGAAATTTTGAGGTGCAGGCCGTCGCGGGCCCAGCGCACCTTCCAGGCGCAGGCCTTTTCCAGCACGCGTTCGGTCATGCGGTCGATCAGGCCTTCGCGTTCGGCGACGTTGATGAAATGCACCGGACGGACCACGCCGCCATCCGGCCGGCGCCAGCGCGCCAGTGCCTCGACGCCAACGACACGGCCATTGGCCAGCTCGACCTGCGGCTGGAAGAACGGCACGAATTCATCGCGATCCATGCCTTCCAGCACGTCGGCGGCGGTGATTTCCTCGTCGGCATCGTCCGTGGGCGCATCGACCGCCGTGTCGAACAGCGACAGGGCATCGGCCAGCTTCTGCGTGGTCATCGGCTTTTCGACCGCGGCCAGCACACGCAGGCCATAGGCCCGGGCCATGGTCTGCACCGTGTTCAGCAGCGCCGGCTCCAGGGCACTGGCGACAACCACGGTTCGCGCCAGTTTCTTCTGTGCGACGTGGCCAATGAATTCGATGCCATCCATGCCAGGCATGTCGAGGTCAACCAGCAACACCTCGGGGACGACGGCCATGCCGCTCAACTGCTCAAGCGCCTGGTGGCCATCGGCGGCTTCCAGCACCTTGCCAACGCCCAGCTCGCCAAGCAGGCGCATCGCCATGCGCCGCTGGAAACCGTGATCCTCCACCACCATCACGGTCAGTTCGTTGAATTGCATCGCCGAACCACTCCCCAAGGTCGTTGCGTCGAGCGTACCCCATCCCTCCGGAATTCGGTATGCCTCCCGTCACGCGAAAGGAACCACGCGGGAAACGGTTCACAAACGACAACGCCCGCACCATCCGGTGCGGGCGTTGTCGTTGTTCCGGCAGTGCAGCCCGATTCCAGCAGCTGCAGCCGGGGATTCAGCGTGGGATCAGTGCTTGCCGACCGTGCCGCAGCCGCGACGCTTTTCCTGACCATCACAAAGGGCAGACGGACCCGGCTTGGTGGCCGTCAGCTCTTCTTCCTGGAACACCGACCACAGGGCCGCCTTGTCCACCGACTGCATGGAGGCGTCCACCACGTTGGACTCGGTGCCCGGCGGCAGCATCTGCAGGGACTTCAGGAACTCGACCACTTCATCGCGCTGCTGTTGGCTGCCGTTGACGAAAGCATCGCGACTGGCACGTGCCTCGCCACCATGCGCCTCGATGGCTTCGGTCAGCGTGGTCAGGTCGCCGCGATGGCCATAGGGCGCCGAGTTGCCCACATCCCACAGCTTGCGGGTCAGGAACTGGCGGGTGGAGATGCCCGCCTGCGGTACCTGCTCATTGCAGTAATGCTTGAGCTCGTCGTCGCAGAGATCATGGCGCTTGAGGTCGGTGTAGGCGCGGACCACCGCACCGCCATCCGGCGTGCCCTCCAGTCGCGGCTTCTGCCCCTGGCTGGTGAGGTCGAAGCTGATCAGCTGGTCGACGTCTTCCGGACGCAGGTTGCCGGCCGGGTTGTAGGGGTTGGGTTCGGTGAAATAGCGGCTCGACAGCTTCAGGGACGGCGTATGGCAGTCCGTGCAGCCCATGTTCTCGAATTCGCGCTCGCCGTAGAACACGGCGCGCAGGGCATCGATGTCATCCGGCAACACCTGTCCCGGTACCGCCAGCGCGGCCTGGTACAGGGTCTGCGCGGTGATGTCGCCGACGCTCAGCTCGTCCTCGACGCCATCCTGGTCGAAGTCGGCCGTGCCGGTCATTTCCACGCCAAAGCGCTCCACCGATTCCATGCCGTGATGATGGTTCGTCGCGTTGTTGGTGAACTCGCGCAGCGACACCACCGCACCCTTCTGGTGGAAGGGCCGCAGGATCAGGTCGGCGTTGATGCCCTCGACGGCGGAAGTGTCGACGCTGCCGTCCGCATGCGCGATCAGGTGACCGAAATGCACGCCCTTGGCAACGAGTTCGGCCTGGACATCGTGCCCACCCGACTGCGCCTGCTGCTTGGCATCGTCACGCAGGGCCTGCAGGGTCGCGGTCATCTCGCGGGCCAGCATTTCGATGGCGCCACTGCCCTGCATGCCCAGGGTGTTGCGCTCGTTGCTGAATTCGCCGTTGACCGACTCGACCACCGGGTCAAGCGTCTGCGCCAGCACGAAGACGTTGGCGACGATGTCGCCAGCGCCACCCGGGAAGGGATCGTTATGGCAGCCCGCGCAGGAATTCGATTCCGGCGCCGAGGTACGGATGAAGGCCGGCGCGGAACCCGGAATGCGCGCGGCACCGCCGCCGGTGGCGCCCGGTCGCCCCTGGCCATCGTACTTGTTGAACTTGGCCGAGAACTGCTCCTGTCCGTGGGCGAACAGCTCATCGAAGGTGTAATCGCCGGCCTCGGCCTTGGACTGACTGACGTGATCCTTGACCACCGGCCCGTCACCGATCGCCCAGGCCTGTGCCACAAAAAGCGCGGACAGCGCCGCCGCCAGAGCGGCTTGTCTGAATGCCTTCATTTGCTGCTTCCCCTCAACAGATGATGTCCCGCCCGAGAGATCGGGGGGTGAGGGAAACAAGCTACCACGCGCACATGACAGGCGCGACCATTAATAAGAGGGAACGCTTGAAAAAAACGGCCCGGGGCATTCGCCAGTCTGCCGCCAGCAACCGCTCAGCGCCGCTCGGAAAGTCGCCGCTTCCATTCGGCGTGAAGTTCCTGGGCGATATTGCGCTCCTCGGGCTGCCAACTGCTCATCTCCCGGTCGAGACCGCGGGTCGACGCCCACTTGTTGGCATCGCTGCGGACGGCGGCTTCCCAGTACTCCACGGCAAGGTCATGGTCGCCACGCGCCCAGAGCGCAATCGCCATGGACCACGGCACCCAGCTGGGATGACCGTCGTAACCCTGCTGCGCCAGCTGCCATTCGGCAACCGCTCGGCTGTAATCACCGGCACGCAGCGCACCCCAGCCAAATCCCCAGTGCGCATGGCGCAGGGCGGCACTGTTCGCCGGCGCCACCTGGATGGCGTAGTTGAACTCCTGGTAGGCCCGGTCCTTGAGACCACGGGCCACCATCGCCAGACCGCTCTGCACCCGCGCGCGGACATTCTGCGGGTCGTATTTCAGCAACTGGTCCAGCTCATTCTGCTTCCGGTGCGAGCCCGGACCGATGAACTCCGGCATCGTCGCGGCGCGATCGGTATCCAGGTACTGGTGTGCCGGTGGCGGCGCTACCGCGTCCTGCGCGGCTACCGTCATGCAGCCCATCGACAGCCACAGCCCGATCAGCACCAAACCCCTCACAAACCCCTGCGTCATGCTCCACCCCCAATGTGGTTCGCTGACATCCCCCTCGGCAATTGACCGCCGTCCGGGCCCAGCCTATCAAGGACTTGTGCCATACCCAAGCGCACGTTTCCAGCCATCCGGGCCTTCGTTGAACCCGGACTGCGAGCCACCTCACAGGCCCCTGATACAATTCGCCGTCTTTTTCCCCGATTTCGACAGGCCCCGCCATGTCCGTTCCCGCCGAAACCGTCAGCCCTGGCGCGCTCGACCTCGACTACACGCTCGACCACAAGTACACCCGTGAGTCCGGCCGCATCTACCTGTCCGGCGTCCAGGCGCTGGTCCGCCTGCCGCTGATGCAGCAGATGCGCGACCGCGCCGCCGGCCTCGATACCGCCGGTTTCATCTCCGGCTATCGCGGCTCGCCACTGGGTGGCTTCGACCTGGAACTGTGGCGGGCGAAGAAGCACCTGAAGTCCTCGGCCATCGAGTTCACGCCGGGTTTGAACGAAGACCTCGGAGCGACCATGGTCTGGGGCAGCCAGCAGACCAACCTGTTCCCCGGCGCCAAGCACGATGGCGTGTTCGCCATGTGGTACGGCAAGGGTCCCGGCGTGGACCGCTGCGGTGACGTGTTCAAGCACGGCAATGCCGCCGGCACCTCGAAGAACGGCGGCGTGCTGGTGCTGGCCGCCGACGACCACGCCTGTCGCAGTTCGACGCTGCCGCATGGTTCCGAGCAGGAGTTCGTCAGCGCGATGATGCCGGTGCTGAACCCGGCCGGTGTGCAGGACATCCTCGACATGGGCCTGCTCGGCTGGGCAATGTCGCGCTTCACCGGCCGCTGGGTCGGCTTCAAGACCATCGCCGAAACCGTGGAGTCCTCGGCCAGCGTCAACGTCAATCCGCACCAGCTGGACATCCTGCTGCCGGAAGACTTCACGCTGCCACCGGGCGGCCTCAACATCCGTTGGCCGGACCCGCCGCTGGACCAGGAAATGCGCCTGCACCAGTACGGCATCCAGGCCGCGCTGGCCTTTGCCCGTGCCAACCAGATCGACAAGATCGTGTTCGACTCGCCAAAGGCGCGCCTCGGCATCGTCACCACCGGCAAGAGCTACCTCGACGTGCTGCAGGCGCTGGAATACCTGGGCCTCGACCACCACGCCTGCGAGGACATTGGCATCCGCGTGTACAAGGTCGGCATGACCTGGCCGCTGGAGCCGGAAGGCATCCGCCGATTCGCGCGCGGGCTTGAGGACATCATCGTGGTCGAGGAGAAGCGCAGCTTCATCGAATCACAGATGAAGGAGGCGATGTACAACTGGGATCATGAGAAGCGTCCGAGCATCGTCGGCAAGTACGACGAGGGTGGCGACTGGATCCTGCCGTCTACCAGCGAACTCACGCCGGCGCGCATCGCCCGCGTCATTGCCAAGCGCCTCGGCCGCTTCCACCGTTCCGACCGCATCGACCAGCAGCTCAACTTCCTCGCCGCCAAGGAGAAGGAGCTGGCGCTGCCGCGCGCCGACTTCCCGCGCGTGCCGCACTACTGCTCGGGCTGCCCGCACAACACGTCCACCGTGGTGCCGGACGGCTCGCGCGCGCTGGGCGGTATCGGCTGCCACTACATGGTCACCTGGATGGACCGCCGCACCGACACCTTCACCCAGATGGGCGGTGAAGGCGCGACCTGGTGCGGCCAGGCGCCGTTCACCAACGAGAAGCACGTGTTCCAGAACCTCGGTGACGGCACCTACTTCCACTCCGGCTCGCTGGCGATCCGCCAGGCCATCGCCGCCAAGGTCAACATCACCTACAAGATCCTCTACAACGACGCGGTGGCCATGACCGGTGGCCAGCCGGTGGACGGCACGCTGACCGTGCCGGACATCGCGCACCAGGTGCGCAGCGAAGGTGTGCAGACGATCATCGTGATGTCCGACGACATCGAAAAGTACACGCGCCCGGACATCTTCCCCGAGGGCGTGGAGTTCGTGGATCGCGCCGAGCTGGACGCCGTGCAGAAGCGCCTGCGCAAGGTGCCCGGCACCAGCGTACTGATCTACGACCAGACCTGCGCCGCCGAGAAGCGTCGCCGCCGCAAGCGCGGCAAGATGGTCGATCCGAAGAAGCGCGTGTTCATCAACTCACTGGTCTGCGAAGGTTGCGGCGACTGCTCGGTGAAATCGAACTGCGTGTCGGTGATGCCCAAGGAAACCGAATACGGACGCAAGCGCGAGATCGATCAGTCCAGCTGCAACAAGGACTACAGCTGCGTGAAGGGCTTCTGCCCCAGCTTCGTCACCGTGCATGGCAGCGAGCTGAAGAAGCCGGACGCGGTCGCCAACGTCGACCAGCTTTTCGCCAACCTGCCCGAGCCCAGGACGCAGTCCGACCTTGAGCAGCCGTGGAACATCCTGATCACCGGCATCGGTGGTACTGGCGTGGTCACCATTGGCGCCCTGCTCGGCATGGCCGCGCACCTCGAAGGCAAGGGCGCCAGCGTGCTCGACCAGACCGGCCTCGCCCAGAAGGGCGGCGCGGTCACCACGCACGTGCGCGTTGCCGCGCAGCCTGACGACATCCACGCCGTGCGCATCGCCGCCGGCGAAGCCGATCTGGTACTGGGCTGCGACATGGTGGTGGTCAACGACTACTGGGCGCTGTCGAAGATCCGCGCCGACCGCAGCGCCGTGGTGCTGAACAGCTTCGAGGCCATGCCCGGGCCGTTCACGCGCAATCCGGACATGCAGTTCCCGCACGCACGCATCATCGAAACCGTGCAGCAGGCGCTGGGCGGCCGCGCGCCGATGCAGGTCGACGCCACCGAGCTGGCCACGCGCCTGCTCGGCGACGCCATCGGCGCCAACCTGTTCATGCTCGGCTACGCCTGGCAGCAGGGCCTGGTACCGGTCAGCCACGACGCGCTGATGCGCGCGGTGGAGCTGAACGGCGCTGCCATTGCCATGAACAAGGCCGCCTTCAACTGGGGCCGCCTGGCCGCCGTCGACATGGATCGCGTGGTGGCCGCCGCCAGCGCCGGCGATGCGCAGATCACCGCCGACGCCAAGCCGCTGGACGACGAAGCGCTGTCGGAAACCCTGGATGAGATGATCACCCGCCGCGAAGCCTTCCTGCGCGGTTACCAGAACAGCGGCTATGCCAGGCGCTACCGCGAGCTGGTTGATCGCGTGCGCGAGCGCGAACAGGCCGTGTCTCCGGATTCCACCGCGCTGTCCGAAGCCGTCGCCCGCTATGCCTTCAAGGTGATGGCCTACAAGGACGAGTATGAAGTCGCGCGCCTGCACTCGCAGTCGGACTTCCGTCGCGAGGTGAAGCAGCGCTTCGCCGGCAAGGTGAAGATCCGCTACCACATGGCGCCGCCGCTGTTGGCGAAGAAGGATGCCGACGGCCATCTGATCAAGCGCGAGTTCGGCGGCTGGGTCGCGCCGATGTTCCGCGTGCTCGCCGGTTTCCGCTTCCTGCGCGGCACGCCGCTGGACATCTTCGGCTACACCGCCGAGCGGCGCGGCGAGCGCCGGCTGGTCGGCGAATACCGCGACTGCATCGACGAGCTGCTGACTGGCCTCGACGCAGAGAACCTCGAACTGGCGGTGGAAATCGCCGAGCTGCCGGAGCACATTCGCGGTTACGGTCATGTCAAGGAAGCGCATCTGGCGAAAGTGCGACCGCTTTGGGAAACCCTGATGCAGCGCTGGCGCGAACCGCCGGAGGCGCGCAAGCAGGCCGCCTGATGCACATCACGCCCGACACGACGCCGGAAGAGGTCCTGCTCTTCTGGTTTGGCGACAGCGACGACGAGGCGCGGCAGCTGGCGTTCGGCATGCCGCGCTGGTTCAACGGTGGCGACGCGCTCGATCTCGCCATCACCGAGCAGTTCGAATACACCGTGCGTGCCGCGCATCGCGGCGACCTCGACGCCTGGGCGGAAACCGCGCAGGGTCGACTAGCACTGATCGTGCTGATCGACCAGTTCAGTCGAAACGTCTACCGTGGCAAGCCCGGCGCCTTCGTCGGCGATGATCGCTGTCAGCGACTGGCGCTGGACGGCCTGCGCCTCGGCCATGATCGCCAGCTGACCCGGCCCCAGCGGGTGTTCTTCTACCTGCCGCTGGAGCACGCGGAGAACCTGTCGCTGCAGCACATGAGCGTGGCCCTGTTCGCCAGCCTGATCGACGAAGCGCCGGCATCGGTACGCGGCAAATACGCCAGCTTCCACGACTTCGCCGAACGACACCGCCGCGTCATCCGGAAGTTCGGCCGTTTCCCGCACCGCAACGCGGCCCTGAATCGCGAGAGCACATCCGAAGAAACCGCCTACCTCGCAAAACCCGGCGCGGGTTTCTGAAACTCAGTCGTCGTGTTGCCAGATGCGGCAATGGTTGTTGGCGGGCATGGCGATATCGACAATGAGCCGCAGGCCTGAAGCAGCCGCCAGCGCATCCAGTGCGCCAGCATCGCGAATGCCGGACTCAGGATCACGGGCTTTCAGCCAGGCATCAAAATCACGATTGCTGTCGCTGCTGAAGCGACCATCGCGGTTGAAGGGGCCGTAGGCGCAAAACAGCGCGTCATCCGCCATCACCGCTGGCAGGGCGGCGAACAGCGCCTGGACCGACGGCCAGCTCATGATGTGCAGCGTATTCGCGGTGAACACCGCGTCGTATCGCTTTCCCGGCCACGGACCCGCCGCGGCATCCAGCTCGATCGGCGTCGGCGTGTTGCGCAGGCCGGCTTCATCCAGCCAGAGCTTCATGCCGGGCAAGGCTTCGGCACGGTCGCTGCATTGCCAGTCGAGCCACGGCATCGCGGCGGCAAAGTACACGGCGTGCTGGCCGGTGCCGCTGCCGATCTCCAGCACGCTGCGGGCGTCGGCGAAGTGTTTACGGAGCACGTCGAGGATCGGCTCGCGATTGCGTTCGCAGGATGGCGCGAAAGGTTTGTCCATGTGATGCGGGCAGGCAGCGGCGACAGCACCTAGAATGCCACGGTCCCGCTGACCGGCTTCCGGAGCCACTGTGCTGATTGTCCCCCTGCATCGACGCCTCACCCGCGAAACCTTTCCCTTCGCCACGGCGGCGCTGATCCTCATCAATGTCTTCGTGTTCCTGTTCCTGCAGGACAGTGGCATGAGCAGCGAGACCATGCAGCGACGCATGGATGCCAGCAAGTTCTACCAGAGCTCGGGGCTGATCGACATCGAACTGCCGGCCTATCGCGCGACCCTGCAGCAGCGAGGCGGCAGCGATGATGCTCTGGACGGACTGGATGATGCGCCGGGTCCGGTAAAGGCTCTGATGGTCAGTAGCATCATCGACAACGACTACCGCTTCCTCGCCGAATTCGACAGCCCGGACAACTTCAACGATGCCGAAAGCCATGCGCACTGGCGCAACACGCGCGACCAGTACGAGGCAAAACGTGGCAGCAGCTTCACCCGCGACTGGGTGCTGCGCTACGGCGAGTGGGAACCAGCCCGCATGTTCGGCGCCGCCTTCCTGCACGGCAGCATCGATCATCTGGTCGGCAACATGATCTTTCTCGCCTTGCTGGGTCTGCTTGTCGAACTGGCGCTCGGACCCTGGCGATTCCTATTGCTCTACCTGGTTGGTGCGTTCGGTGCGTCCGCGGGCTGTCTGCTTTGGAGAGGTAACGAGGTAGGCGCGATGCTCGGCGCCTCCGGTGCCATTGCCGCGCTGATGGGCGCCTTCGCGGTGATCTGGGCGGGACGTGAGGTGCGCGTCTTCTACTGGTTTTTCGTTGCCTTCAACTATGTGAAGGTGCAGGCCTTGTGGCTGCTGCCGCTATGGCTGGGTTGGGAGGTTTACAACCTGCTGTTCAACAGCGATGCGGGGATCAGCTTTGAGACCCACGCTGGCGGCATCATCGCCGGCGCCCTATGTGCGTTTGCCTTTACACGCCTGGATTGGGTTCGCCACGAGCAGATGGACGAGGAATCGAAAGCACCGGAAGTCGATCACGACGAACAGCTGCAACAGGCGCTGTCGGATATGGGCGCCATGAGACTGGAAGCAGCCGAAGCCACGCTGCAAACCCTGCACCACCAGCACCCGGACGATCAGGTCGTGCAGCTGGCCCGGCTGCGCTGCGCCCGGCTCGGTGGACATCGCCAACGCGCCAACGCTCTCGCAGAGGCGATGCTGGAGCAAGCAGGAAGCGACTCCGCTTCGCTGGATCGGCAGCTGGAGGTCCTGCGTGAGCTGCGGCATTTGAAACTGGACGCCGAACCGGCGACACGCTGTCGACTCGCGCAACGCCTGCTGGCAGGCCATCGCAGCGCGGATGCGGAGTCGGTGGTCGAAGGCCTCAGCCTGCAGGATGATGCCCGCCTGCCTTCGCTATGGCTGGCGCTCGGCAACGCACGACTGCAGGAGCACCGCTTTGCAGCAGCGCGCTCCCACCTGAACCGCATCATCGACAACGCACCGCGCAGTGCGGAAGCCAACAAGGCCCGCTTTCTGCTGGCCGAAATGCCGCCGGACCGGTCAGCGCCAGCCTCCGGCTAGGGCAAGTCAGCCGCCGACGCTGTCCAGCAGCGCGAGCATGGCATCGATGCGCTCGGCCTGCTCAGGACTCGGACCACGCTCGCGCGCTGCCAGCAGCAGCGCTCGAGCATCGGTATCGCGGCCCTGGCGCTCGCTCATGGTGTGCGCAGCCTGGATACCGGCATCGATCGCCGCCGGTTCTTTCGGAAAGCCCTTGAACGCCACTTCATTGAGCTGGACGGCCAGCGCGCTCTGTCCCTGCCGTTCGGCGGCAGCCGCCAGACGCGTGGCGTGCTCGCAAAGCAACGGCTTGAACAGCGGCTCGGCCTCCAGTGACTCCCGCGCCACGGCCAGCGCCGTGCGTTCGTCGTTCTCGGCCAGCAATTGCCCGATGAACTGGCGACCGTGCGCGGCCAGCCCCGCCTTGTCGCCCGCACTCTTCAGCAGGCGGCGATACAGCTGGTGGACAGCCGACGACACGGCCCGCGAACGGATTTCCTCGCGCAAACGCGCCACGGCGGTATCCGTATCACCGTCCTGCACCAACTGCGTGGCTGCATCGAGCAGGGTCTGGTCGCGGTCAGGTGGCAGCGCGGAGCCACCATCGATGCTGTCCGGATCGAAGCCCAATGCCTCGTGATACTGCAGGATCAGGTAGCCCATCAGGTGATAGGTGGCGAACAGGCCCCATAGCATGAATGCCGTGGCGATCAGGCTGCTTAGGAACGTCGGCAGGACATAGGAAATCAGGCCGACGGCATTGCTGACGCTGATCTCGAACACGAACAACAGCGCCACGACCGCCAGGTAAGGTCCACCAACACGGGCGATGACGGCACCCCATGTGCCGGGGTTCAACGCATGCACAAGACTTCCGTCCATCGCCAGCGACATGGCCACTGCTGGCTGGATCACAGTGAGAAGCAGCCACACGCCATATCCCGCCGCCACGCCGAAGTACCAGAAACTGAACTGGATCAGCGCAAAGCCTCCCAGCATGGCGAAGAGGTAGCTCCATACCGCACGGTTATCCGCACCGAGCGCCTGTTCTGGAGGATCGAGATGCCCATTTGCCGTATGGCGCAGTATCTCGAAGGCGTACTTGTAGCGCGCCACGAGCAGTACCAGGATGAACAGCATGCCAAGCACATCGGGCAGGTACTGCAGAAGACTGCAGGCCGTCAGCGCAATGATGGTGTACAGCGCGCCCTCGCGCAGCGGATAGCGGGCAATTGCCGGCAATCGTTCCCAGAACGGCTCGATCGTCTTGTTGCTCAAGGTCGTCCCCAATCAAACGAATTCGCGAATCAGGCGCCGCGTGCTCCCCCGAGCACTCGCGCCGGCAGCAGGATAACCGCCCGGAGGAACTCGAACACCCCGTTGACGGCGATGCCGACTAGGCGAAACGGCAGCGTCAGCAGCCATACAAACGGGTAAAGCACGATGGCCAGCAGTGCCAGCGGCCAGCAGAACACCAGCAGAAGCAACCACAGCAGGAAAGTCATCATGGATCGGACTCCGAAGCAGATCGTGGTTCAGGGACGTCGGACGACCGCAATCGTGACATTCACCGCGCGAGCCTGCGTCGGCTAGTCCAACTGACCCGCATCTGCCGGATGCAGCGGCGGTGAGTCCGTCGCTGCGGCAGTGGCCGGCTCGGCGGCGGCCACGACCGGCGCATCGGGCCGTGTCGCCCGCCAAGCCACCAGCCAGGCCAGCACCAGCAGCACGGCCGATAGCAGGAAAGCCGCACCCGGCAGGTGCAGGGAAACGCCTTCGCCAATGAAGTAGGCGAACACCGTGGTGAACAGCGCCGGCCCGAACACGCCGGCGACGCTGGACAGACTCACCAGCGCGCCCTGCACGCGACCCTGTTCGCGTGGATCGACGGCGCGGGTGATCAGCGACTGCGTACTCGGACCCGCCAGCCCCCACAGCGCCAGCATCGGAATCGCCAGCAGGAACAGGCCGCCGGTTGGTGCCCAGCCCTGGACCGCAAAGCCGGCCGCACCGCAGGCCACGCCGATCAGCAGCGTCACCCGCTCGCCCAGCTTCGGCACCAGCTTGCGGATCAGCACCGCCTGGGTGATGGCATTGGCCAGCCCCACCAGCGCAAGGGTCAGCCCAACCTCACGCGCGCCCCAGCCGTAGCGATAGTCGGCGTACAGCACGAACACGCTGTTCAGCACGTAGTGCGCCAGCTGCGAAATGAACATCACCGCGGCAAGGCCAAACAGATGCGGGTAGCTGCGCAGCAGCATCAGCGCACCCAGCGGGTTGGCGCGCTTGATGTCAACGCGATCGCGATCTTCCGGCCGCAGCGACTCCGGCAGGATGAAGAATCCATACAGGAAGTTGGCCAGAGAAAGGCCGGCGGCGACATAGAACGGCAGCCGCAGGTCGATGTCGCCCAGCGCACCACCCATGGCCGGACCAATGATGAAGCCGATACCGAAGGCCGCACCCAGGAGACCGAAGCTGGCGGCGCGCTTTTCCGGTGGGGTGACGTCGGCGATGTAGGCGTTGGCCGTGCTGAAGCTGGCCGAGGTAATGCCGGACAGCACGCGACCGATGAACAGTAGCGGCAGCGTGTTCACCAGGGCCATCAGCAGGAAATCCACGCCGAGGCCGAGGTTGGACAGCAGGATCACCGGCCGCCGACCGAAATGATCGGACAGCGCGCCCTGCAGCGGCGAGAACAGCCACTGCGCCAGCGCGAAGCAGGTGCCGAAAATGCCGACCCAGTGCGCCGCCTCGCCGATGTCGCCGCCGAGGAAGCTCTGGATCAGGTGCGGCAGCACCGGGATGATCACGCCGATCGCCAGGATGTCCAGCATCACCGTGATGAAGATGAAGGCCAGTGCGGCACGACGCACCGGCCGATGTCCGCCGCTGGCAGGCGTATCGGTCATTGCGGTAGCCAAAGCAGCAGCGCTGCGCCAAGGACGATGCGGTAGATCGCGAAGGCGGTGAAACGATGACCGACGATGTAGCCGAGCAGCCATTTCACCGCGATGAAGGCGGTGACCGTCGACGCCACGAAGGCGATGCCCAGCACGGTCCAGTCCTCGTGCGCTGCGGTGCCGGCGTGCAGTGACTTCAGCAGCTGGTAGCCGGTCGCGGCCAGCAGGGTCGGGATACCGAGCAGGAACGCGAACTCGGTGGCCGCCGCGCGATTCGATGTGCCGGCCAGCATGGCCACGAAGATGGTAGCGCCGGAACGCGACGTACCGGGAAAGATCGCCGCAATGATCTGCGCCAGGCCAACCAGGATCGCCACCCGCCAGCTCACCGTTGCGTTGTCCGGCTTGCGCGCCGCCAGATGTTCGGCAGCCAGCATCCAGAAGCCGCCGACAACCAGCGCCCAGGCCACCGGGCCGACGGTTTCCGGCAGCTGGAAGTCAGTCGCCGCCACCACCAGCCCCAGGGCTGAGGTAATGGCGAAGGCGACGCCCAGCTTCCACACGTAGTCGCGTGACCGCCCGCTGATGAAATCCCGCGTCAGCTGCAGCAGCCGCTCACGGTAGATCAGCGCCACCGCGACGATGGCGCCGGACTGGATGCCAATGTTGAACAGGTCCGAGCGCGCACCCAGCCAATGCTCCGCCACCAGCAGGTGGCCCGTGCTGGAGATCGGCAGGAACTCGGTGATGCCTTCGATGATGCCGAGCAGCAGCGCGGCCAGCCAGTCGATCATGATGATGGTGCTTCCCTGCCAGCAATACAGGCCCGATCGGGCCTGCGGCTGGCAACGCTACCACGCATCAGCAATCCGGCGCTGCTTCCGGGCCTACCCGACAGGATCCGCACAGGCCCAGCACTTCCAGCGGCATCTTGTCGGACTGGAAGCCCGCGGCCTCGACGGCATCCACCACCGCCGCGTCTACCACCCGTGCCCCGGCGGGCGCAATGGCGCCGCACTGCCGGCAGATCAAATAGAGCGACACTGGGGCGTCCGGCATCGCGCGAACAAACGCATTGATCGTCTGCAAGGCATGGACGAAGCCATGCTCGACAAGGAAGTTCAACGCGCGATAGACCGTCATCGGCGCCAGCGTCCGCGCCGACGAAGACAGCGCGTGCTGCAATTCGTAGGCCCGGATCGGGCCCGCACGCTCGGCAACCGCCTTCAGCACCTGACGCCGGATCGGCGTCAGCCGGAGGCCATCTGTTTCGCAACGCTGTTCGACATGGGCGAGGAAGCGGCTCGCGTCGGGATCCCGCTCGTGACCATGCTGATCGATCGCCGGATCACCCATCGCTCCGCCACCGGACTCAGAACAGGGCCCTGAGTCCGATGCCAACGCTGCGCCCCGGCAACGGCACGTCATCCTTGACCACCGACGTTGCCAAACGCGCCTCTTGGCTGGTCAGGTTGCTGCCCTGCAAAAACGCCTCCCAGCTGCCGTGATCACTCTCACTCAGCACATAGCCGACGCTGGCGTTGACCAGCGTGTATCCGTCGGTTGGTGTTTCGAAAAAGGCCAGCCGATCCTGCGCCGAGGTGTGCACGGCGCCCAGCCGGGCATTCCAGTCGTCGCCGTGCCAGTGCAGCTCTGCGCCGAATCGTGCCGCAGGAATCCGCGGCAACGGCGTGCCGTCCGCCTGGCTCGCGCGAACCCGGTCGCCGAACAGGCGCAGCGCATAGTGGCCGCTGTCGAAATCACCGATATGGAACGTGGCTTCACCCTCGACACCACGGAAGGTCGCATCGTCCTGGGTCCACTGACGGATAGGCAGGTCGTCTTCCGCATCGACGAGGCCGGTATCGGCGAGATAGATGAAGTCGTCGAAGCGGTTGCGGTAGACCGAAAGCTTGGCCTGCACGCGTTCGCTGTGGAAATGCAGCCCCAGCTCGGCGCCGTTGGCCGTTTCCCGCTGCATGGTCGGATCGCCGATTTCATAGGTGGCAGTCGCCGCATGCGGGCCATCCGCGAACAACTCTTCCTCGGCCGGCGCCCGCTGGGCGCGATCCAGATTGAGCGACAGATGCCAGGCGTCGTCGATCCGCCAGCGAAACCCTGCCGAAAGACTGGTCAGCGAGAAACGCCGTTCGTCTCCCGCGTCCGGCCGGCTCTTCACCCGCTCGCCGCGAACGCCCAGCTCCACGCCAAGACGATCCCATTCGCCCTGCTCGACCAGAAAAGCGCCGAACTGCCGCGTGCGGGTCGCCGGCACGAAGGCCTCCTCGCCGATGGCCTGGAAATCGCGATTGACGCCCTGGACGCCGATCGCACCACGGAACCCGCCCAGCGGCTGGTGAGTCATTTCTGCCCGGTACTGGTTGGCATTGCTCAGGAACCGGGTGCCGACCTCGTCACCCTCGAACTCCGTGTGCTCGTAGGTGTTGTGCCCGAAGCTGAAGCGGAGCGCATCCACGCCGCTGAACGGCGTGTTGAATGCCGTCTTCAGGTGGTAGTTTTCCTGCGTCATGTCCAGCGTGACCGGCCCTTCCTCGTCGTCCCCCGGTTCCGCGGGATTGCCATATTCGTTGTGGTAGCGGGATACCGACACACCGGCAAACCCCCAATCCCCGACCAGTGAAGCGCCCACCGCGCCAGTGCGCGTGTCCACACTGCTGTTGGCGAGCTTCCCGCCGGGGATGTCGTAATCGCCGTTGTCGCGATACAGCGCATCGGCATGCACCACGAAGGCGTCGTTGCCGGCATCCAGTCGACCCATACCGGTGAAGCCGTCCGAACCGCTGTCATAGCGAAGTTCGGCGCGACCCTGCAGCGGCCCATCCAGCGCAGCCTCCGGAATGCGCCCATCCGCCGCGTTGACCACGCCGCCGATGGCACCTGAACCATAAAGCAGCGCGGACGGTCCCTTCAGCACCTCGATCTGATCGGCCAGAAACGGCTCGATGGTGACGGCATGATCCTGGCTGACATTCGAAACGTCGCTGGCTCCCAGCCCGTCGTTGAGCACCGCCACCCGCGAGCCGTCCAGACCACGGATCACTGGCCGCCCGACGCCCGGACCAAAGTACGTCGTTGTCACGCCGGGAATCTGCGACACGGTTTCGCCCAGGGTATTGCCCTTTCTCGCATCGAGTTCCTCTCCCGAGATCACGGCAATGGGTGCGATCACTTCCTCGACGCTCTGTTCGAACGGCGTGGCGCGAACGGTAATGGTCTCCAGCGCCTTGTCGTCGCGCTGACGGTGCTCCTCGGAACTCTCGCTCTTGCTAGCTGTGCCTTGCGCCAATGCCAGCATCGGCAGCAACGCAAGATTGGCGGTAATGGCGGCACTGAGGATTCGCCGAGTGATCGGTCGCGACATACGTTTCTCTCTGATCAGGTCAAGTTGGAATAGAAATGTAATAACATTACATTCTTGGCGTCAACATGACTTTTGTCCTCATTTGTCGAGCTACTGGGTTGAGATCAGGAAAGGCTGAGCCGGCAGGACAAGCGACCAGACCATATCGTGACAAGGGGAAAAAGGGCCGTTGAAAGCCGGCCCAAGCGACAGGAATGGCGCTGCCAAAGCCAGTCTGTCAATGCGCCGGGACGCAGCGTTCGCTGGCCCAGTCGCGCAGGGCCGCGATGCGCTCGGCCATCAGCACCGACAGCGGCCGAGTGTTGGCCAGCTCTTCGCGAATGTCCTGCGAGCGCAGCGCACGACCGGCTGCAAAGGCAGCGTAGAGCGCAGCCACGATGGCCTGTTCGATTTCCGCGCCGGAAAAGCCTTCGCTGGCGGTGGCGAGTTCGTCCAGCTGGTGGCGTTCCGGCTTCTGCTGGCGGCGTTCCAGATGAATCTGGAACGCCTGTTTTCTCGCCGCCTCGTCTGGCAGGTCGACGAAGAACAATTCGTCAAAGCGGCCCTTGCGCAGGAACTCCGGCGGCAGCCGGCTGATGTCGTTGGCGGTAGCGACCAGGAACACCGGGCGGCGACGCTCGCTCATCCAGGTCAGCAGCGTACCCAGCACGCGTCGCGACACGCCGTCGTCGCTGTCGCTGCTGGCCAGGCCTTTCTCGATCTCGTCACACCAGAGCACACAGGGCGCCATCGCTTCCGCGGTTTCCAGCGCCTGGCGCAGGTTGCGCTCGGTTTCACCGTGGTACTTGTTGTACAGCGCGCCGAAATCCAGACGCAGCAGCGGCACGCCAAAACCACCGGCACAGGCCTTGGCTGCCAGCGACTTGCCGCAGCCCTGCACACCAAGCAGCAGCAGACCACGCGGTGGGTCCAGCCCTTCCGGGACCTTGTCGGCAAGGAACACCGCGCGACGCGGACCCAGCCACGCCTTGAGGCGCCCGAGCCCGGCCACATCCTCGAAGCTGGCGGCATCCGGCTGGAACTGGATCAGCCCACCGCGCCCCAGCAGCTCGAACTTGGCGCGCTGCGCCTCGCCCACGTCATCGGGACCGATGGCGCCATCGGCGTAGATCACCCGACGCACGATGCCGCGCGCATCGTTGAGCGTCAGTCCACGCAGGTGCTGCACCAGCAGTGCCTGGCTGCGCGAATCGACCTCGACACGACGCCCGTCATGCTCGCGCGAGTAGGCAAAGGCTTCCTCGCGGATCAGACGCTGCAGCGCGGCGTCGTCCGGCAGCTTCACTTCAAAGCGCGTCACCAGCGCCTCGAGCTCGGCCGGCAGCTCGATGCCGGCGCCAGCCAGAATGATGGTCTGCTGTGCGCCCGCATCGCCCATCGCCAGCTCGCGCAGGCGACGCAGGTTCATGGCGTAGCGCAGATAGGGGTGGAAATCGAGCATCAGCCAGATGCCGCGCTGGGTCTGCCGCTGCATGAACTCCAGTACCTGCCCGGAGTCGTTGCAGGCCGGAACGTCCAGGCCATCCATGTCCAGCCGGCTCAAGCCATCGGTGATGCTCCAGCGCCACAGCGGGCGCAGCACCTCGGACACCACGTGACGCAGCGCATCTTCCAGGCGCTGCTCCTCGTGGGTTTCGATCAGGATCAGGGGCGTGCCGGAACGAACTAGCACCGCCAGGTCATGGGCGTCGAACATGGGGCAAACGGCAGGACAACACGGCCAGAGGGACGCGAATTCTAGCAGCCAGACCCGCGGCAGCACCCGGAAAAGGGCGGATTTCCGGGCAGCGGCCACCCCCATTGCACTGCAGCATTCGGTGAACTTTCGTCAGGATGCGGCGAATCCGCGCCCAAGCTGAACGGGCGGCGTGTCGTAAAACGCCGCTCAGGCTATGCTTGAAGGCTCTACTCCGCACGATTGAGCGATTGCCATGATCCGCCGACTGCTCGCACTTGCCGCCCTGCTGTCCTCTGGCAGCCTGCTGGCCAATGCCCCCACACCGCCTGCCGACCTCAGCAATGACTGGATGCCACTCGGCAAGAACGCCCGCATCGAGCTGCCTGCCATCGACGCCACCAAGGCGCGCATCGACAGCAACGGCAGCTGGAAGGACGGTCACCCGCTGCCGTACGCGGTAAGCCATGGCATCAGCAAGGTCGGCGTGGAAGCCGCCCTTGGCAGCGGCGAATGGAGTCAGCTGGCCAACGGCGACTGGCTGTGGCGGATGGAAGTCTCCGCACCGGGCGCGCTCAGCATCGATGTCGGCTTCAGCGAGTTCCGCCTGCCCAGCGGCGCGGCGCTGTGGCTGGTCGGCGAAGGCAAGGGCAATGCCGTCGGCCCGTTCACCGATGCCGACAATGCGAAAAGCCGCCAGCTTTGGACGCAGGTCGTGCAGGGCGACGTGGCGCGCATCGAGCTGCGAGTTCCCGCCCCAATGCGCCGCTTCGTGAAGCTGGAGCTGGGCCATGTGCAGCAGGCCTTCCGCGACATTCTGGACGCTAACGTCTTCAACAACGCCAAGTCGGGTTCCTGCAACGTGGATGTCGCCTGTGAGGATGGCGATGTCTGGCGTGAGCAGATCAATTCGGTAGCGCGCTATACCTTCTCCTCCGGGGGAAGCTCCTTCCTGTGCACCGGTCAGCTGATGGCCACGACCAGCGAGAGCAGCGACCTAACGTCGCCCATTTTCTCCACCGCGCACCACTGCATTTCCGCGGAGAGTGAAGCCAACTCGATGGCGCTCTACTGGAAGTACGAAAGCCCGACATGCCGTGTCCCCGGAAGTGCGGAAAGCGGAACGTCCATCAGCCCGGCCGTGTCCCTGGCAACACAGAACGGCGCCACGCTGTTGGCCTCGGACACGGATTCCGACTTCACCCTGGTTCAGCTCAATGCCTCGGTGCCTACAGTCGCCAATCCCTTCTGGAACGGCTGGGATCGCCGCGACTCGTTGGCCCCGGGCGGATCGGTCGCGATCCATCATCCCTCCGGCCATGCCAAGCGCATCAGCATCAACACCGACCCGCTGACCACTGGCCGCAACTGCATCATCGAGCCTGGCACGCAGACTTCCGGCGGAGTGACCGACACGCGCGAGGACGGCACCCATTGGTGGGTGAACAACTGGGAAACCGGCACCACGGAGGGCGGGTCCTCTGGCGGCGGCCTGTACGACCCGGCTAGCGGCCGCCTGATCGGCGTGCTTTCGGGCGGCCTGGCGGCCTGTGGCAACCAGGAATATGACTGCTTTGGTCGCCTGGCCTCCGCCTGGGAAGGCGACGGAACAGCAGTCACGCGAATGAGGGACTGGCTGGATCCCGGCAGCGCCGACGTGCTGTTCCTGGAAGGCCATGGCCTGTGCGACGCACCGGACGTCAACCTCAACTCGAACGCATTTACCACGCCACACAAGGCGGGCGACAACATCAGCTTCAGCGTTGCAGCAAGCGGGGGTTCTGGCGCGCCTTTCGCGGTCAGTTGGGACCTTGATGGCGACGATGTGTTCGAGCGCGAGGGCAACCAGCTGCAGCTGGATGCCAGCTACCCGGTCGCCGGCGAGCAGCAGGTCAGGGTCAGGGTCGAGGACAGCAGTGGCTGCGCCAAAACGGTGAGCCGCGCCCTCGATGTACTGGCGCCGGATGTACGCCTCACCGCCGGAACGCCGCAGCAGGTCTGCGGCAATGGTGACTCGACGATTGATCCCGGCGAACGCTGGTTCGTTCCGATGACCGCCAAGAACGAAGGCGATGCCAGCTTCGGCGGCGGCTATGCGCTAGTCGTTCCCGGCGCGGCAAGCAGCGGCAGCCTGACCTATGGTCCGGACGCCTTCGGCTACGCGGCCACGACATCATCGATTGGTGGCTGCAACTACGGATTTGTCGACATCGCCAACGGCGAATTCGCGGTCGACGCGCTGCCGACCTCCGTCTTCAACGGGAACACCTACGGCGATCTCGACGATGCCCGTACCACCTCGGACATCGCACTCGGCGGTACCGGCGTCAAAGTCTATGGCCAACACTATGCCATCGCGGTCATGTCGACCAACGGCTACATCAGCTTCGACACGGATGAAACGGGTGGCGACTGGAGCAACTCCTGCCCGGTCGATGCGCCGGACAACGATAGCGTCGGGCCGCGCCTGCACCCGCTCCATCAGGATCTGGTCGTTTCGGAACTGGCTGGTGCCGGCCTGCGTTACCGCTACTTCTCCAGCTGCCCGCGCAGCGGCGAAGGCAGTGGCGGCAATGGCGCCTGCCATGTGTTCCAATGGAGCCACATGCAGGCCTATTCGACCGGTGGCGCGCAAGGCGACGCCGAATTCCAGGCCATCGTCTATGAAGGCAGCGACGAGGTCGTCTACCAGTACAAGACGGCGGATCGTGATTCCGGCGCGGCGGCGACCATCGGCTTGGTCGCCGCGGACACAGCGACCGGCAGCTTCAGCCTGCCCTGTGGTGATTCAAACGCCGCGGCGGGCAGTGCGGTCTGCGTATTCTCGCCCGGCGGGCAGCCGGCCAGTGAGAACAAGCTCATCGTCGAGAATCCGGCAATCAGTGTCCCGGCCCTCGCCATCAATGCCAGCGCACCGGTGACAGTCTCCTTCGCGATCCCATCCGATGCGACCTGTGGCAGCAGCGTCGACATCAAGGTGGCCGGCGTGGCCGATCCGAAGTCGTCCAGCACTCGCCAGACTGATCCGGTATTTACTGGCCTCATCGGCAGCAACGGTGCGTGCAACGTCAGTACCAGCTGCGCCATTCCGGAAGCCGACCACGATGATGATTTCTACGGCGTCTTCTACAACCCGAATCGCGGTGGCAACGGCTTGATCAGCTTCCTGTACCCGGCACATGCGGCCACCGGGACCTATGGTGGCATCTGGTACACGGGCAGCCCGGATCGTCGACCCACCTGGTATATCGCCAATGGCGATTGGAGCCACTCACTGGGCACGCTGTCGCTACTGGAATACCACAACACCGGCACTAGCAGCTCGCCGAATGCCGTTTCCAGTGACTTGGGCGATGCCTGGGTGGCCCAACCCGAGCCAAACACCTTGGTCTATGCCTGGGACTCGCCCTCACTTGGCAAGGGCATCGAGATTCTCAAGGATGACGGCCTGCCATACAGCACGCCCAACCATTCGCAGCAGTGGTACAGCCCGGGCGAATCCGGATGGGGTGTTGGCGCTGGCACGATGAACAATGGCAGCTACCTGGAGTTCGCAGCCATGTTCCTCTATGACGGCGCCGGCGATCCGACCTGGCTTGTCGGCAGCAGCGGCGAGGAAAACGGCAGCATGGCCATGTCAGCTTTCATGGTTCACTGCCCGGGCTGCCCGCTCATTACCGACCAGTTGGCCTATCCGTTGGCAGCAGGCACCTATACCCGCACCTATTCCAGCGCCACCCAGGCCACCGCAGACACGGCCATCACGCTGCCGGCTCCGCTCACCGGAACCTGGAACCGCAGCAGCATTCCCTGGATTTCCATCGGCACCCCGGAGCAGCCATGAGCAATAGTCCGCGACTGACGTTGTTCCGTCATGCCCATGCCGAGTCACCGGTGTCCGGGCAGGGTGACCACGAGCGCAGCCTGTCGGCTCGCGGTGTCGAGGAGGCACGGGCCGCCGGCCAGTGGCTGGCGGCGCAGGCAGCACCGCAAAGCGTCCTTGTCTCCTCGTCCCGGCGCACGCAGGAAACCTGGGAGCAGGCACGGTGGAACGGTGCGCCCGCAGCCCAGACCGAGTCGCGGATATACGAGGCGACTCCCGGGCAGTTGCTGGATATCCTGGATGCCCAGGGCGACGCCGACGTGCTGCTGGTCGGCCACAACCCCGGGTTCGAGGAGCTGGTGGCGCTGCTGACCAGCGGCGTGTCCGGTGACCACCGGGGCATGCCGCCCGGTGGCATCGCGGTCCTGTCACGCCCCCCTGGTTCGGCCTGGGAGCCGGCCTGCGCGACCCTGCTGGAGTTCTGGTCGCCATAGGATGAAGGCGCTCAGGGGGCTGCTTGGCGCGGGACTGCTGGCGACCACCATACTGGCCGCCACGCCGGCGACTGCCTCCGAAGCGATCCCGACACCGCCCGGACACCGGCTCCACGACTTCGATGGCGAGCGCAGCGACGTCGCCTTCGAGCTTCGTGTTCTGTTGCGCCACCTCCGTGGCCGTTTTCTCTCGCTTCGCGGCTCCCTGCTGGTTGACGAAGCGCGGCAGCACGCGGATATCGACGTCAGCCTGGACAGCAACTCAGTGTGGATGGCCAAGGAAAGCAACGCCGAGTACGCCCGCTCCGGTGAATTTTTCGATGCCGAACGCTTTCCGCATATCCGCTTCCATGCCAGCGATGTCCCGATGACGCTGTTCCGCCAAGGCGGCGCCATGAGCGGCGAAGTCGAGCTGCGCGGCATCCGGCGCAGCATGACGCTCGACGTGGAACCCGCCAACTGCGAGCGCCCCGGCATCGACTGCGACGTGTCCGCCAGCGGAGCGGTGGATCGCAGCGAATTCGGCATGACCAGCAAGACCTTCTTCGTCGGCAAGCAGGTCGAACTGTTCTTCCGCATCCGCCTGCGCGACGTGCCCGAAGAACCGGGCAGCAACGACAGCGGAACCGGGACGTGAGGCGCCGGCTGCTGCTGGTCTTTGCAGCCGTTCTGCTGCTGATCGGCTGCGCACCGAACCGTGAAGCCCTGCGCCGTGCCCAGCACCTGGCGGTAGAGCAACGCGACACCACCCTGACCTGTCACCAGGACGATGCCTGTGCGCTGGCCTCGCCACTCCGACGCCTGGGCGACGAAGCCAGCCAAGCCTCCACTTCGGGGCGTGAACGCAACTACGTGCTGCTGCTGGATCGCGGCGAGGACGCGCTGCTGGCCCGCGTCAACCTGATCCGCAGCGCCCGCCAGAGCATCGAGCTGCAGAGCTTCATCTTCGCCGAGGACGACGCCGGCTTCCTGATGCTGGACGAGCTGCTTGCCGCGGCGCGGCGCGGTGTCCACGTGCGCGTGCTTCTGGACCAGCTCTACGCGGTGGGCGACACGCGGCTGCTGGCGCGACTGGCCGCCGAGCACGTCAACTTCGAGCTGCGCCTGTTCAACCCGACCTTTGGCCGGGCGAAGACGAACGCGCTGCAGTTCGTCGGCGGCATCCTCTGCTGCTTCACCCGTTTCAACCAGCGCATGCACAACAAGCTGCTACTGGTCGATGGCCGCGTCGGCATCACCGGTGGACGCAACATCGAGAACCGCTACTTCGACTGGGACCGGACCTTCAACTACCGCGACCGCGACGTGCTGGTCGCCGGGCCGGCAGCCCTGCAAATGCAGGCGTCCTTCGAGACTTTCTGGCGTTATCGCAAGGCGGTGCCGGTGGCGCGCCTGCGCGATGTCGCGCGGTGGCTGCTCAAACCCTCGAACGAGCCGTTTCCCGAACCGCACATCGAACGCGCCGACCGCCTGTTGGACCTGTCGGCGCAGGCCGACTCCGCCGCGCTGGTGCAGAGCCGCCTGGCCGCCGACGCGCTGCCGGTAGGCGCGGTCAGTTATGTCTCCGATGGCCCCGGCAAGGACAGCGACGGCAGCCACCGGGCACTGGCCACGCAAAGCCTGCGCGGGCGCGTCGATGCAGCACAAGACAACATCGTGATGCAGACACCGTACCTTGTGCTGTCACGGGCGGCGAAAGACCTCTTCCACGGCCTGCATGAACGCGAGGATCCACCGCGGGTCATCGTGTCGACCAACAGCCTGGCCTCCACCGATGCCTTTCCCGTCTACGCGCTTTCGCACAAGTACAAGCGCAGTTACCTGCGCAAGTACGGCTTCCAGATCCATGAGTACAAGCCATTTCCCGCGGACGCGCCCATCGATATCAGCAGCACCGGGGTGACGCTGGATGACCTGCGGGAAATGACGCCCAGCGAGTCACGACGCGCCTTTGGATCAGCCTCGCGCTTCGGTTCGGCATCGGGCAGTGGATCGGGCAGCTATCGTGGCCCGGTGCCGCTCGAACGCGCCGGCGTGCGCATGGGCCTGCACGCGAAGAGCCTGGTAATCGACGACCGCATCGCGGTGATTGGCTCGCACAACTTCGATCCGCGCTCGGATTCGCTCAACACCGAGGCCGTCGTGATCGTGCATGACGCCGCCGTGGCCGCGCGGCTGAAGGCCAGCATCCTGCGCGACATCCAGCCGGAGAACGCATGGACCATCGCCCGCCGCGACAGCACGCCGATCCTCGGTGGCGTCAACTACAACCTCGGCAAGGTCTTCGAAAAGCTGCCGCTGTTCGACTTCTGGCCGTGGCGCTATGCGACCAGCTACGAGATCAAGCCCGGCTGCGAGCCGCTGCCACCGGACGACCCCGGCTTCCGCGCCTGCTACGACCCGGTGGGCGACTTTCCTGAGGTCAAACTCAAGCCCAAGGCCATCTACACCCGCATCCTCACCGCGTTTGGTGCCGGCCTCGCCCCGGTGCTCTGACGCGATGGGCGGATGACCGGTCTGGCTCAAACTGATAGGCTGCGGCCTTGGTATTTGCCGTCCGATTGACCCTTTCGCCGGAACCCCAAGACATGACCGTTTCCCTCAGCATCGAACTCAGCGACCAGGACCTGGATTTCTTCACCAAGGCCGCTGAAAACGCCAAGAAGACCGCCGCCGGCAAGAACCCGGAAGAGATTGTCGAAGCGGCCAGCAAGCTGCTGACCGAGGCCACCAAGGTGAAGGTGCCGGATTTCATCGCCGAGCGCCTGACCAAGCTGGACGCCATGATCGCCATGGTCAGCGACGACGGCTGGGGGCTGCCGGACGACGACCGCAACCGCGTGCTCTCGGCGCTGGTCTACTTCGCCGATCCGTCGGACGTGATTCCGGACGACGTGCCGGTGCTGGGCTTCCTCGACGACGCGATCATGATTGAACTCTGCGTCCGCGAGCTGAAGCACGAGCTCGATGCCTACGACGACTTCTGCTACTTCCGCGAGCGCGAGGCGATCAAGCGTGGCGTGAACCCGGCCGAGGTCGGCCGCGCCGAGTGGCTGGACGACCGCCGCGAAGACCTGTTCGACCGCATGCACCGCCGCCGCGACCGTGACTTCGGTGTCGGCTACGGCCGCAGCAGCGGCTATGGCAGCTCCAAGAAGTACAGCGGCCCGTGGCGCCCGAGCCTGTTCCGCCTGGGATGAGCTGGCGGGGCACAGTGGCCGGGTGATGGAGCAGGGTATCGATCCGGCCGCCGACCACGAGCCGCCCGGAAATCGCGACGAGCCATCCGCTACGCCGGATGGCCGTCACCAAAGGCAGCGATCGACGACGGCCTCGCTGGACTGGTGGTCGCCACTGCGCTATCTGCTGCGGATACCGCTACTGCTGCTGCACCTGCTGGTCAGCCTGCCGATCACGCTGCTGCTGATCAATCCGCTAAGCGCCCGCTGCATGGTCGGCGGCGAACGCCTCGATCATCGCGCCATCCGGCTGTGGTCGCGCGGCCTGGTCGGCATCTTCGGGATGCATATCCGCACGGTCGGACGACCCGCGCCGGGCGGGACCCTGTTCGTGGCCAACCACGTGTCCTGGATCGATATCGAAGTGCTTCACGCCACGCGCATGATGGGCTTCGTCGCCAAGAGCGAGATCAGCCGCTGGCCGCTGGTTGGCTGGCTGGCGCGACGCGGCGGCACCATTTACCACCAGCGCGGCAGCAACGAATCGCTGTCCGGGGTGCTCCACCAGATGGTGCAGCGACTGCGCGACGGCCTTGGCGTTGGCGTGTTTCCCGAGGGCGGCACCAGCGATGGGCATCGCATACGTACCTTCCATGCACGCATTTTCCAGGCCGCCGTGGTCGCACCCTCTCCGGTGCAGCCGGTAGCGCTGAAGTTCGGCATCGATGCCAGTCAGCAGGCCTGGGTGGCCTTCGGTCCCCGCGAGAACTTCCTGGAGAATTTCCTGCGCCTGCTGGGTGGACCGTCGATGCGCGTGGAAGTGCACTACCTCGAAACCCTGCCCGCCGGCTTCGATGACGGCCGCCGCGCCATGGCAGAAACCTGCCGCCAACGCATCATCGACGCACTGGGCGCGTCATCCGGCGCCTCATGAACGGCATGCAGACTTACCGGGCACCGCGCTGGCTGCGCAATCCGCACCTGCAGTCCGTACTGGCCTCCTCCCGGCTGCGCCGCATCACCGGTGGTCGGCGGGCTTCCACCATCGAAGCACAGGCAGAGGAGCACCTGCTCGACTGCGGCGACGGCATCCGCCTGCAGGGCCGCTTCAACGCCCAGGAGGCACTGCCGCAGGCACGCGGACTGGTGGTGCTGTTCCATGGCTGGGAGGGCAGCACCGCATCGAGCTATCTGCTGCGCACCGGGGCCATGCTGCTGGACGCCGGCTTCGACGTTTTCCGCCTCAACTTCCGTGATCACGGCGACACCCACCACCTCAATCCCGGCATCTTTCACAGCTGCCGCATTGCCGAAGTCGTCGGTGCCGTGGCGGCCATCCAGCGGCAATGGCATCCGAGCTTCCTTGGCGTGGCCGGCTACTCGCTGGGCGGCAATTTTGCCCTGCGGGTCGCGCTGCGTGCGCCCGCCGCCGGGATTGCGCTGGACCATGCCGTGGCGATCTGCCCCATCCTGTCGCCACCGCACGGCCTGGAAGCCATGGAGCAGTCGCCATGGTTCTACGAGCACTACTTCATGCACAAATGGGGCGCCTCGCTGCGACGCAAGCGTGAGCTGTTCCCGGACGAAGTGCCGGAGTCGCTCACCAGCGGCAGCGGCGTTCGCGACCTGACCCATCGCCTGATCGAACACGGCGGGGAATTCGACAGCCTGGCGGACTACCTCGACGGCTATTCCGTTGCCGGCGACCGGCTGGCGCGCCTGCAGGTGCCGGTAAGCATCCTCACCGCCGCCGATGACCCGATCATTCCCGTCGAGGACTTCCGCCAGCTGCAGCTGCCCGACAATGCGCGGCTCGACATCGCGGAACACGGTGGCCACTGCGGCTTCCTGCTGGATGCCCGCTTGAATGGCTATGCCGAGCAGTACGTGACGCAGCAGATGCTGGACGCCTGCGAGGCCCGCAACGATGCCATTGCTCCCATCAATGAGAAGGCATCCGTCGCCAGCTGAAGCACGGGCATCGCGCTAGACTGTGCTGGTCGATTTCCCGCGGAGCCGCCGATGCGCCTGACCCGATCCATCCCGGCACTCCTGATCCTCGCGGCAGCACCTGCCGCCGCGCTGCCGCTGACCGACATCCAGCTACCCGACGGCTTCCACATCGGGATCGCCGCCGCCGACCTCCGCCAGCCGCGACAGATGACGATCGGTGATGACGGCACGCTGTATGTCGGCAGCAGCAGCGGCCAGGTCACCGCTCTGCGCGACGAGGATGGCGACGGCCAGTTCGAACGCCGCCAGACCATCGCCCGGGACCTGCGCCTGCCGGCGGGCGTCGCCTTCCACGATGGCGACCTCTATGTGTCCGCCGTGTCGCGCATCCTGCGCTTTCCGGACATCGGCGAGCACCTTGCCGATCCACCGCCGCCGGAAACGATCACCGACTCCCTGCCAACCGACGGCCATCACGGCATGAAGCACATCGCCTTCGGCCCGGACGGCCGCCTCTACGTGCCAATTGGCGCGCCCTGCAACGTCTGTGATCGCGACGGCTACGCACGCCTCACCAGCATGACCACCGGTGGCGAGGACCAACGCGTGGAGGCGCTTGGCATCCGCAACACGGTCGGCTTCGACTGGCAACCCGGCAGCGGGCAGCTTTGGTTCAGCGACAACGGCCGCGACTGGCTGGGCGATGACAGTCCCGATGACGAACTCAACCGCGTCAGCCGACGCGGTGAGCATTTCGGCTTTCCCTATTGCCATGCCAACGGCGTTGTCGACCCCGAGTTCGGCGCCGGCCATGATTGCGCCGACTACACCGCACCGGTATTCGGCCTCGGTGCACATGTCGCTTCGCTCGGCATCCACTTCTATCGCGGCGACCGCTTCCCCGAACGCTATCGTGGCGCGCTGTTCATCGCCGAACACGGCTCCTGGAACCGCTCGCGCAAGGTGGGTTACCGCGTCGTGGTCGTGCGTTTCGACAATGGCGCGCCGCAGCCACCGGAAGTGTTTGCCGAAGGCTGGCTCGACGGCCAGCAGAACTGGGGCCGTCCGGTCACCATCACCGAAACCGCCGACGGCGACCTGCTGCTCAGTGACGACCAGGCCGGCGTGATCTACCGCATCCGGTACGATGCGGCGAACACAACGGAATCCTGAACAGGGAGCACATCTATGAAAATCGAGAGCAGCAGCTTCGGGAATGGCAGCGCCATTCCCGCCGACTTCGCCTTTGGCAAGCGCGGCGACAGCGAGGCACCCATCGCCTTGTCCAGCAACCGCAACCCGGCCCTGCGCTGGCACGACGCACCGGAAGGCACGCGCAGTTTCGCGCTGGTCTGCGTGGACCCCGATGTGCCCAGCAGCGGCGAAACCGTGAACCGCAAGGATGTCGACGTACCCGTCGACCTGCCGCGAACCGACTTCTACCACTGGGTCGTGGCGGATATCCCGGCCGACTGTAGTGGCATCGCCGAAGGCGCCTGCAGCGATGGCATCACCCCGCACGGCAAGCTGAACCCTGCCGGGCCAGCAGGCAGCCGCCATGGCATCAATGACTACACCGGCTGGTTCGCCGGCGACCCCGACATGCAGGGCGACTACCATGGCTATGACGGCCCGTGCCCGCCTTTCAACGATCCGCGCCTGCACCACTACCACTTCCGGCTGTTCGCGCTGGACGTGGACTCGCTGACCTTGCCCTCGCGTTTTGGTGGCGCCGACCTGCTACAGGCCATGAAGGGCCATGTCCTCGCCGAGGCCGAGATCCACGGCACCTACAGCCTCTACTACAAGGACTGAGCCCGGCGCGGTAACTGCCGCCAACAAGCCCAGCGCCACCCTCCTCGACCATCAGCTTCCAGCAAATGAAAACGGCCGCATCGCTGCGGCCGTTTTCGTTACTGCTTGTGAGTCCGGTCAGTCCTCGAAGCCATCCTTGAAGATGTCCGCGGCAAGGCAGGTCACCGTCACATCCACCGTGGCCGTGATTCCGCCATTCACCTCGTAGGTGAAGCTGTCGGCGCCACAGAAACCATTGGCTGGCGTATAGCTGACGTCACCCGCCGTGAAGCTGGTCGAGCCATTGCTCGCCGCTCCCACCGCCGTCACCGCCAGGCTGCCGTCGTCCGGATCCGCCAGGTCGTTGGCCAGCACGTCGATGACATTGCCGCTCGAGTTCTGCAGCACCGTGGCACCGTCGTCGTTCGCCACCGCCGGGCCGTCATCCACCGGGGTGATGGTGATCGTCACCGTCGCCTCGTTCGAGTCCGCGCCCGCCGCATCCTGCACCGTGTAGGTGAAGCTGTCGGTCGTCGTCTCGCTGCCGTCATGCGTGTAGCTGAACGTGCCGTCCGGGTTCAGCGTGAACGACGAGGCATGTGCCGGGCCCGACACCAGGCTGACGTTACCGCCCGGCGTGCCGTCCTCGACGTCGGTGTCGTTCGCCTTCACCGTCGTGCCCGCCAGCGTGCCGCCCTCGAGGACACCATAGGCATCGTCGTTCGCCACCGGCAGGTCATTCACCGCGTTAACCGTGATGGTGAAGACCTGGCTGGCGCTGGTGTCCACGCCACCGTTGGCCGTACCGCCATCATCCGACAGGGTGATGGTGATGTCGGCGCTGCCATTGGCATTGGCCGCCGGCGTGTAGCTCAGGTCGCCGTTGGCCGCGATGGTCGGACCCGCAGCGAACAGCGCTGCGTTGGTGTTGCCGGTCACGTTGAAGGTCAGGTTCTGCGTGTCGCCGTCACCGTCACTGATCGCCGTGGCCCAGCCGGTGACGCTCTGTGCACCGGCGTCCTCGTCTACCGCCTGATCCGCGCCCTTGGTGAAGCTCGGGGCGTGGTTGATCGGCGTCACCGTGATGGTGAAGACCTGGCTGGCGCTGGTGTCCACGCCGCTGTTGGCCGTACCACCGTTGTCCGACAGGGTGATGGTGATGTCGGCACTGCCGCTGGTACCTGCCGCCGGCGTGTAGCTCAGGTCGCCATTGGCCGCAATGCTCGGTCCCGCGCTGAACAGGCCGGCGTTGGTGTTGTTGGTCACGTTGAACGTCAGCGTCTGGCCGGACTCATCCGCCGGACCGGCGCTGATGGCCGTCGCCCAACCGGCCACGCTCTGCGCACCACTGTCTTCGGCCACGCTCTGGTCGGCGCCCTTGGTGAAGCTCGGGGCGTCGTTCACCGCGTTCACCGTGATGGTGAAGACCTGGCTGGCGCTGGTGTCCACGCCACCGTTGGCCGTACCGCCATCATCCGACAGGGTGATGGTGATGTCGGCGCTGCCATTGGCATTGGCCGCCGGCGTGTAGCTCAGGTCGCCGTTGGCCGCGATGGTCGGACCCGCAGCGAACAGCGCTGCGTTGGTGTTGCCGGTCACGTTGAAGGTCAGGTTCTGCGTGTCGCCGTCACCGTCACTGATCGCCGTGGCCCAGCCGGTGACGCTCTGTGCACCGGCGTCCTCGTTCACCGTCTGGTCCGCGCCCTTGGTGAAGCTCGGGGCGTTGTTGACGGTGACCGTCATGTTCACAGGTACGACACTGATCGGCGCCATCATGTCATTGCTGTTGACGCACAGATTGGCGCTGTAATCACCCGCGACCAATCCGGTAGCGTCTACCGACACGCTCGAAGTACTGCTGGCCATTGCTCCAGACGTACCCGATGCTGGGCTGACTGATAGCCATGGCACATCGGAAGGCGCCGCGCAGACATCTTCTGCATTGACATTGATGATCGGATTGGAATCCGGGAAGCCGACCGAGGCAAACGTGTCCGGCGTCGCCAGGCCACAGGCTGCCGCCATGATGAAGGCCGGGTGCGTGGAGCCAGCAACGTTGCCACCAAGGAAGAAGTTGTTCGGCACCGTCACTTCCACCACCAGATCGGTGGAAGACGGATCCGCCAGCATGGCCATCAGCGGCACGTTGATGATGCTGTTGTCATCGGCCGCGGAGATCGCGACCGATGTCGAGGCAATCAAGGTCAGATTGGCGACCGTGACGGTATCCACCGGATCCGTGCCCGGGATCGAGTAGACATTGACCGTCATTGTCTGTGCCGCGGGAACCGCTTCCATGCCAATGTCGATACTGTTGATCTGCACCGGACTGCCGACACCCGGATACTCGTTCAAGTAGTAGCGGCGGAAGATGCTATTCGGGCCGGTCGGGCAGGAAACGCCATTCAGGGCTTCAAGCGTCGAACTGTCGATATTCTGGGTAACCAGCGTATCGGCCTTTTGCAGATCGGCAGCGAGACTTCCCTTTCCGGCACGAGCCATCATCTGCCCCACGCTGTCATAGGACGCGTGGGCGAGCTTGTCACTACCGAGAGCTGCGTGGAAACGTGCCGTTCCCGCCCGGTCTATGACGTTGGCGATACCAACAGCCTCATCGATCGACCAGTTAAGCGCCATGTCACCCAAGTTACCGATGGTCAGGTCCTGCGCATCGGTCTGGTCGGCCGTCACCGAGAAGTTCAGTGAGGCCGGCGACAAATCGATGACCGGCGAGGCGACGTTCATCTGGACGGGAACCTCGACCAGGCTATTGCCCACGCTGTCGTTGCTGGCAACACACAAAGTTGCGCTGTACGTGCCCTGGACAAGGCCAGTGGCATCCACGTCGACGCTGACAACGTCGGTCAGCCCTGCGCCGACACTGCCGTTCAATGGAGCAGCACTGAGCCAGCTCACCGAGCTGATCGGCTCACACGCTCCACTGTCCAGCAACAGCGTGATGGTGACGCCGGACCAGTCCATCGTGTCCGCACCCGTGCTGTTCCAGTCATTGAGGAACGTAAACGTCCAAGTGCCCGTGCCGTTCACGCCTGCACCAAAGGCAGCGGCGTGCTCGCTGCTGTAGGCGCCATTCGCCGACGAGCCGGATCCCTGGAAGTCCCAGTCCGCCGCACTGCCGCAGTTCGCCATCTCCCCGGCGCCCGAGCCGGAAAGGCCACCGACAACGAAGAATTCGCCATCGGGTGCCTCGACCAGCATGCAGGTGTCCGAGGCCCAGGAACTGCCCGTCATCCCCGCCACCGTGCCGTCGAATCGGAAACCCACGACGGGCAACGATGTCGAAACCGGAGCGGTTCTCACCACGGCAGCACCGCCGTTTGCCAGCGAATCAACGGAGAAGTCCGTGAGCGGAAGCGACAGTGCTGCCTGCTCCAGGAAATTCCAGTCCAGCGTGCTGGCGCCGACGTTCTGAATGCTGAGGTTCGCCGAATCCGTGGTTCCGGTATCCAGCGCATAGCTGAGGCTTGCCGGCGTCACCGAGATTTCCGGCGAATCCGCCACCGGGGTGATGTTGATGGTGACGGTCGCCACGTTGGACGGCTGGGCATTACTGTCGGCGACGGTGTAGGTAAAGCTGTCGCTGAAGTTTTCGCTGTCATCGTGGGTATAGCTGAACGTGCCGTCGGTATTCAGTGTGAAGGCGGAAGCGAAGGTCGGACCAGTCACCAGTGTGACGTCGCCACCCGGAATGGTGTCCTCGTTGTCGGTGTCGTTCTGCTTCACCGAGGTGTTGCCACCATCCAGAACCGTCGCGGTGCCGCCTTCGAGGACGGTGATGCTGTCGTCGTTGGCGACCGGCAGTTCGTCGCAGATCACCGTGATGGCGACCGTTGCGGGCGCGCTGTCGGCCGTGCCGTCATTGGCCGTGTAGGTGAAGTCGTCCGTCGGCGAACCGTCATTGCAGTAGGCCGCCGTCGGCGTGTAGCTGAAGCTGCCGTCGGCATTCAGGACAACGTTGCCGTTGGTCGGCTGCACCAGATTAGTCGCCGTCAGGGTGTCGCCATCGACGTCCGTGTCGCCATCGAGCACGCCCGGAGCCGCCACGTTCAACACGTTGTTGACGTTGGTGACATAGGCATCGTTGTCGGCCACCGGCGCGTCATTCGTGCAGGCGATGTCGATGGTGACCGTCGCGGTGGACGAATCCACGCCATCGGTAGCGGTGTAGGTGAAGCTGTCGGCACCCACGCCGCAATCATCGGCCGCCGGCATGTAGCTGAAGCTGCCATCGGCGTTGACGACGCCACCCACGATCGTGCCGTTGGACGGCGGCGTGGTCAGCGATGCGGTGATGCCAGCACCCGTATCGTTACCGAGAACACCCGGCGCCGCCACGTTGAGCTGGGTGTCTTCCGTGGCGTTGTAGGTGTCAGCGTTGGCAAAGACCGCCGAGGTGGACACCAGCGCACAGATTTCCAGCGTCCAAGCGTCGAACTGGCCACCATCGCCAGCGGCATCGTCGGTAATGCGCAGGGTCCAGTCACCGTCGGGATCCACCGCGTTGAAGGTCGACAACGGATTGGTCGGGCTCGCGTCAATCGCCGCGCCGTTCGGATCACCCGGCGGACACACGGCGCCAATAGCCGTGGCAGCGGAGTCATCCAGGTTGATGTGGAAGTTGTCATTGCTTCCACAGATATCACCGAAAACGCGAACTGTCGTGTTGTCCGGGGCGATCAGGTCAACATCCAGGTCGGAATCCCAGGTATGGGTGCCGCGCAATCCAAGGACGTTGACGTCCGTGATGGTCGCTCCCGCAAGACCCGACACGGTTGCAATCGAATCGGTCACGACGCCACTACCAGGACCAATCGACGCCGGCAATCCGGCTCCCGGGAAGGTTGCACAGACCAGGTTGGCCGTGGTGAAACTGAAGTCGGCGGAATCCGAGCCGAGACCGCAATGGTTGTCGGCACGCACACGCCAGTAGTAAGTCGTGTTCGGGCCCAACGAGCTGGGCATGGCGTGGCTCGTGGTGCCCACGGTGGTCGTGTAATTGATGCTGCCGAAGGCCGGATCGTCATCCACTTCCAGCGTGTACTGGCGGGCGCCCGCTACCGCGGACCAGGTGAACGTGGGCTGGGTATCCACGTCGGTGGCACCGTCCGCTGGAATGGTCAGCGTCGGTGCTGCAGGCGCCGCGTCATCCAGCTGCAGGGATACCGGATCCGAGTGGCTGTTGAAACCATCGTTGCCGGTGACGCTGAAGTTGTAGTCACCTGCAGCGACGGCAGCAGTGCCCAGGGTCAGGACGGATGTGCCGGGTGCCGCCACCGGATTGACCGAGAAGCCAATGGCAGATCCAACCGGCTGTCCGGAGGCACCCAGATTCACGTTGCCGGCGTAGCCATTCAGGGCCGCCACATCAACGTTCCACTGTGCATCCAGTGGCTTGCAGACCTCGGCGATGGTGGGTGTCGCATCGATGCCGAAGTCCGGCGTCGCCGAGCAGTTGTTGCAGACGAAAGCGAAATCCTGGTCGGTGCCATCACCCATGTTGGGGACGCCGTCGCCGCTGATCGCAGCCGCCGTCACCGTGATGCTGATCGGTCCGGAGACACCGGCCGGCAGGAACACCGCCTCGTAGTTGTTGGCCGTGTCGGCGAGGCCGCCCGTGGTGCTGAAGGCACCGGAGAAGCGGTTACCCAGGTACGTATTGCCGCCAACGGTGACTTCCAGATTCAGGTCGTTGACCTGCGGCGTGGTGTCGGAAATTGCTCCAAAAGCGTCAGACCAGGCGATGGCGATTCGCAATGGCTTGGCGTTGTCGACGACCGACCCGGTCCAGGTGAAGGTCTCGCCCGGGTTGTCGAACGTGGTGGTCTGGTCGGCAAGATCCCGCGCAGTGGTCGCATCGAACATGGCACCCATGTTCGGCATGCCGTAGCCCTGACTGTTCGACGGCAGGTTGTCGTTGGCGCCGACACCATCGAGGTAGGTCGGGTGCGCCATCATGTACGCCTTCATCATCGCCGCGCTGGGCGCGCTGATGCCGTACTCACTGCCCAGCCAGTAGTAGATGAGCGATGCAACACCGGACACCGCGGGTGTGGAGTGGCTGGTGCCGCTCGATGCCGCAATGTCGGTCTGCCCGCTGGGACGATACTGGTCACAGACGCTGTCGCCGGTATAGCCAGGGCCGGTATTCGCCGTTCCCTGGATATGCGTACCCGGTGCGATGACCTCCGGCTTGGTGCGTCCACCTTCAGCAGGGCCGCGACTGGAGAAGCTGATGACGTCCAACGCATCGTTGGCGCCGGCGGCCGAGATGAGACAGCCATCGGTCCAGCTTCCGTCTTCGTCGCTGGGGCGGAAATTCTCGGACGCACCCACCGTGATCATGTTCTTGCCGCTGCCGGGCGAACCCACGGTGGACGACCCGCTGCCGTCATTGCCCGCGGCGAAGATATGGATCATTGGCTGGTTGCCAGCCTCGCCAAGGTCGCCGTCTCGGGTACCCAGGTCGTAAGCCTGGGAACTGTCGTCGTAGTTGCCCGCGACACCCGCACCCCAGGAGTTGCTGGTGATCGCCGCGCCACGATCCTGCGAGCTCTTGATGAGGCCAGCATCTGTTCCACCGCAGTTCGAGACATCGAATCCAACACTGTCGAAGATTCGCGTATGCGCAAGGCGGGTAAACGGGTTGACGCCCTGCGCGCGCAGGTATCCGTTGTTGTCCGTCCAGGGGAACACGGCCGTGTCATCGTAGCTACCCACAATGCTGGTGTTGATATGTCCGTGGCCATCCGTTCCCCACTGCGACTCGCTCGTGCAGTTGCCGTTGGAAACCAGGCGGGTGGGATTGCCCGAATTTCCGCCGACATGGAAGGTCCGGTCATCGTTTTGGCCAATGCCGTCATCCACGATGTCGACGATCGGGTAATCGGCCGGGTCGGTCGACAGGCCCAGTGACGACAGCCACGCGAAGTAACCCGGACCACTGGGGCCGGTCTGCCCACCATTGAAATTGCCGGCAATGATCTGGTTCTGCACCTCGTCGTATTTCCGACGCGGGTGGCGGATTTCCAGCGCCAGCACATCGCCCATGGCGGCGATCTTCTCGATGTCGGCGGCATTGACCGTCATCCAGGCGGATTCAAGCACCTGTCGATCCGACCAGCCGCTGATCCCGCTCTGCGAGAAGGCTCCGAGGGCCGACTTGGTAGCCGCGTTGCCACCGTGCTTGACGATCTGCACGGTGATGTCCAGCTGACTGTCGCCAGCAAAGCCAGCAAGCGCCTTGTGTGCAAGTTCGCCACTCAGCTTGTAGAACGGCTCGACCGCGCGCGCCTGCAGGAAATGGTCCGCCGACTCGACCCGGCGACCCAGCGCCAGCGTCGCGGCATGATCGGCATAGATCAGGTAACCATTGCCGCTGACCGGCTCGATCAGCTGTGCGCCGGTAGCGCGCACCTCGTCCAGCCAGTCCTCGATGAGTGGACCGGCGAACTGCACGAGTTGGATGTAGTGGTCGCTACCCTTGCCGAGCGTAAAGCCCTCGGGGATCTGGACGCCTGTCGTGGTATCCGGGTTAGCACTCAATGCGCCCGCCTCAAAGACCACGTCCGTCGGCTGCAACCGGGTGCGCCGCGGGGCGGAGGCCAGCAGTTCGTTTCGATGGGCCGCATCCACTCGCCACAGCTGGAAGGCGCCGTAATCGTGCACCAGCCGGAGGCCCGCCTCACCACCGGAGTAGATGCCTGGCGGAATGACGACAAAGCTGAAATCGCCCTGTGTCGTCTTGACCACAGGTACTGGCGCCGCCTCGACGGACGGAATGGGCGACATGCCGCCGACGACGGTCGCCAGCGCGGCATAGAGAGCGGTTCTTTTGAACATGCGGAATCCCCGAAAATCAGGCTGCTGCCGAGATCAGGCCGACATCCTTGGACGAATGCCGCCCCCAACGCCGGAGCAAGCCGAGAACAAACCCAAACTGCTTTTTGTGATGCGCTATGCCATTCGCATGCGCTTCCCCATGCGCGAACGTACCCAAATTGCCGACGAACGGCAACTGGACTCTGGTCGTAGTCGCACCGCCCAAGGGTAGGCACCAGCCCTGCCGGGGCTGCGATCACGCTTTGATGGCAAAGACGGTGGGGCTATACTTGCCGGTCTTTGATTCCGGGCACCCGGCTGGGGAAGCCGAGTTGCCGGGGTCTCCCACCCTTTTCCGATCTTTTCGCAGGTGACCGCGTGCGCAACCACGACCTGACGTTTCTCAAGCATTTCTCGCAGATGATCGCGGGCCTGGCGGTCCTGACCGTTGTGCTGATCATCTTCGCCAACTGGATCTACTGGCAGCAGCCGACCGACCCGAATCCGGCCGCTGAAGCCGCCACCGACGCGCGCATCGCGCCGCTGTCGGGCGTTTACGCCGGCGACACGGGCGCCGCGGCGATGGCCGCTGCCGCCGAGGAGGCCCGCAAGGCGGCCGCCTCGCAGGTGGCATATGGCGGCACGCTGGACGGCAGCGAGATCTACGGCCAGCTTTGCAGCACCTGCCACAACACCGGCGCTGGCGGCGCGCCGACGCTGGATCGCGCCCATTGGGACGCACGCGTGGCGCAGGGCATCGACACCCTGATCAAGCACGCCGAAGAAGGTTTCCAGGGTGATGCCGGCCTGATGCCGGCGCGTGGTGGCAATCCGGCGCTGTCCGATGAGCAGGTCGAGGCCACGGTGCGCTGGATGGTCGACAACCTGAAGTAAGTGGCCATGGACCTTCTCGCATCACGGGGTTCCCGTCGATCCACAACGCCGCCTTCGGGCGGCGTTGGCGTCTCTGCGATCGCCTGCGCCCTGCTGGCCCTGTGCCTGGGCGGCTGCTCGCCCGGTCCGTCGCCGGCCTCACCGGAAAAGGAGGCGGCGATGACCGCTGACAGCCTCGCCCCGTCGCCCGGCACTGCCGATGGCATTGCCGGCATCCAGGGACAGGGCGCACGCAGTCCGCTGCTGGGACAGACAGTGACCGTCCGTGGCGTGGTCAACGGCAACTTCCTGCGTGGTCTGGGCGGCGTGTTCATCCAGGGCGAAACCACCGACGGGGCACCCCAGCGCGGCCTCTACATCGAGCCGACGGAAGCCGGTGGCGAGCCCGAAGAGCTGCACAAGGGCGACCTGATCGAGGTCAGCGGCGTGGTCGAGGAGTTTGGTGACGAGCCAGCCAGCCTCACCGGCCTCCGCGATGCGCGCTGGCGCGTGCTGTCCTCGCGCCACCCGGTGGCGGTACTGCAGCTCGATGCCCCGCCGCCGAACTGGGAGCCGCTGGAAGGCGTCAGCGTGCGCATCGACGCGCCGCTCACCGTCACCGACAACGGCGGCCTGTTCAAGTATGGCGAGTTGGCGGTGGCCTTTGGCGGCCGCGTCTACCAGCCCACCGAGCTGGCCCGCCCCGGACCGGAGGCGGACGCCGTCGCGGCCGACAACGCCCGCCGCAGCCTGCTGCTGGACGACAACCGCAACCGCCAGTTCCCGGACCGGATCTGGTACCTCGAAGGTGCGGTCGACACCACCCATCCGCTGCGTGCCGGCAGCGTGATCGAAGGCGTCAGCGGCGTGGTCGACCAGCGCCACGGCGCCTACCGGCTGCAGCTCGACGCACCACCGTCGCGGATCAACCAGGCGCCACGTCCTGCGGTGCCGGCGATCGAGGGCGACCTTCGCGTCGCCGCCTTCAACGTCCTCAGCCTGTTCAACGGCAATGGCCTGGGTCGCGGCTTCCCGACGTCGCGCGGCGCCAGCACGCCCGAAGAGTACGAACGCCAGCGTGACAAGCTGGTGGCCGCGATCACCGCCGCGAAGCCGGACATCCTGGCGCTGATGGAGCTGGAGAACGACGGCGGCGGCCAGCACAGCAGCCAGGCCGACCTCGTCGACGCCCTCAACCGGGCGATGAAGCAGCAGGGCGAGCAGGCCGACTATCGCGCCGCCTACAACGGCCCCGGCCCGGGCCATGACGTCATCCGCGTGGCCCTGCTGTATCGCGCCGGCCGCGTCGAGACGGTGGGCCGCGCTCAGAGCATCGATGACGGCCCGTTCGAAGAGCGCAGCCGCGCCCCGCTGGCGCAGGCCTTCCGCTTCGGCGATGCACCGCCATTCGTGGTGGCGGTCAACCACTTCAAGTCCAAGGGCAGCTGCGACGAAGCCAACGATGACAACCGTGACCACGGGGACGGGCAGGGCTGCTGGAATGCGCTTCGCGTGCAGTCCGCGCAGCGACTGGCGCAGTGGCTGGACACGGATCCGACCGGCATCGGCAACAAACGTGCGCTGATCGTCGGCGATCTCAACAGCTACTCGCAGGAAGATCCGCTGGTTGCGCTGCGCCAGGCAGGCTACGTCGACGCCTTCGAAGGCAGGACCACGCCGGAGTACAGCTTCATCTGGAGCGGTTCCTCGGGCAGCCTCGACCACGGGCTGGCCAGCCGCGAGCTGGCGCCGGCGATCATCGATGCCGCACACTGGCACATCAATGCCGACGAGTCGCTGGCCTTCGACTACCAGACCGAGCACCGCAGTGACGACGATGATCGCGCCCGCTACCGGCCCGACCCGTACCGCTCCTCCGATCACGACCCGCTGCTGCTGGGCCTGCGCTTCTGAGGACCGCCCGGTTCCGAGGACTGCCCACCCGCATCCCCATCGGCACAGAGAACCGGCCGGCCGCTCCGGTATGATCCCGGTTCCGATGTTCCGCGACTTCGCACGAACGAACGACTGAATGACTGACGCACCGGCCACCACCGCGCCCGCACCCGACCGTTTTCCCGCCGAGCAGGCCAGTTTCTTCCTGCCAGGACCCGCGGGTCGCCTGGAAACCGTCACCGACGTGCCCGAACCCGAGCACGCCCGCGCCGGCACGGCGATCATCTGCCACCCGCATCCGCTGCACGGCGGCACGCTGCACAACAAGGTAGTGACGATGATCGAGCGCAGCCTGCGCGAGCTGGGCCTGCGCACGGTGCGTTTCAACTTCCGCGGTACCGGTGAGTCCGAAGGCGAGCACGACGACGGTCGTGGCGAAACCCTGGATCTGCTGGCCGTGGCCGAATGGGTACAGACCGTGCGCCCGAACGACGCGCTGTGGCTGGCCGGGTTCTCCTTTGGCTCCTACGTCAGCCTGCTGGCCTCGCGCCACCTGCCGGTCAAGCAGATGATCTCGGTGGCGCCACCGGCCGGTCGCTGGGACTTCTCCGCCATCCTGCCGGGCGACTGGCCGTGGCTGGTGATCCAGGGCGAGGACGACGACGTGGTCGAACCGCAGGCCGTCTACGACTGGGTGGAGTCACTTTCCGAACCGCCGCAGCTGGTGCGCATGCCGGAGACCGGCCACTTCTTCCATCGCCGCCTGATGGATCTGCGCGGCGTGATCAAGAACGGCGTCCGGGCCAACCTGCCGCCCAAGCTCAACCCCTGATCGCACTGCAGCTGCGCGCGGGCAGGGCGAACCGATGAGTCCGCTGGACAAGCGCCCCAGCGACGCCTACACGGAAGGCGTCACCAGCGGTCGCTGGCAGGCCGACCCGGCACAGAAGGAAGCCCTGGCCTCGCTGGACCGCATCCATGACGAACTGATCACCGCAAGGCCGGCCGGTTTGCTGGATCGGCTGTTCGGACGCGGGGCCATGCCGGCTCGTGGTCTCTATCTCTGGGGCAGCGTCGGGCGAGGCAAGACCTTCCTGATCGATCTCTGTTACGAGCAGCTGCCGATCAGCGGGAAACGTCGCGTGCATTTCCACCGTTTCATGGGTGAAGTGCATGCGCGCCTGGCCGAGCTGGGCGACGTCAGCGACCCGCTGGAGCGGATCGCCGGGGAATGGGCCAGAGATCTGCGCCTGCTCTGCCTCGATGAGTTTTTCGTCACCGACATCGGCGACGCGATGATCCTGTCGCGCCTGCTGCAGGCACTGTTCAAGCGTGACGTCTGCCTGCTGACCACCTCGAACATCGAACCCGATGGCCTGTACCGCGACGGGCTGCAGCGCGCGCGCTTCCTGCCCGCCATCGAGCTGCTGAAAAAACACTGCGAAGTGGTCCACCTCGACAGCCCGACCGACTATCGCCTGCGCACGCTGAGCCAGGCGCCCGTCTACCTGCACCCGGCCAATGACGATGCCGAAACCGGGCTGCGAGGCCACTACCAGCGCCTCACCACCGACTACTGCCACGAACCAGACACGCTGCTGATCAACGGTCGCGCCATCCCGGTACGCGACCACGACGAAGGCGTGGCCTGGTTCAGCTTTGCCGCGCTGTGCGACGGCCCGCGCGCGGTCGCCGACTACATCGAGATCGCCCGCGATTTCCACACCGTACTGGTATCCAATGTCCCGGTATTCGAAGCCAGCGACGACGACCGCTTCCGTCGCTTCGTGCATCTGGTTGACGAGCTCTACGACCGCCACGTCAACCTGATCGTCAGCGCCGCCGTTGCTCCGACGGACCTGTATCGCGGCGTGCGACTACAACTGGAGTTCGAGCGCTGCAGCAGCCGACTGATCGAAATGCAGTCGCGCGCCTACCTCGCCAGCGAGCACCTGCCGTGACGTTCAAGCAGCGTCTTGCCGGGTGGCTGCCAATCACCCTGCTGGCCACGGCCTGCGCGTGGTTCACGCTGTGGCTGTTCTGGCCGGGCTACATGAGCTGGGATTCGGCTGACCAGTGGCGACAGGCGCTGAGCGGCGACTTCAACGACATCGCCCCGCCAGTGATGGGCCTGATCTGGCGCCAGATTGACCGCCTGATTCCCGGCCCAGGCGGCATGCTGTTGCTGCAGGTCCTGTTGTGGTGGGGCTGCATCGCCTTCGCCGTGTACATGACCCAGATCGGTCGACCGCGACGCGCGACCCTTCTTCTGCTGGCCATCGGCTTCTGGCCGGCCCTGTGGGCGGTTCTGCCGCATATCTGGAAAGACGTGTGGATGGCGCTGGCCTTTACCGGCGCGCTGCTACTCCTGCTGCAGGAAAGTCGGCATCCCTCGCGCGGGCTACGCGCCGGATCAATCCTGCTGCTGGCAATCGGCTGCGCGTTCCGCCACAACGCCATCCTCGGCACCCTGCCAATACTCTGGTGGATCGCTACGCGGGAGCTTTCCGGTCTCGCCGCCCGCCCGCGACCGTCTCGCCGACTCGCCTTGCTCCAGCGCCCACTGCTGACCGCAGCGCTGGCGCTGGCTGTCATGCTTGCCGCAGGTCTGCCGACGCGACTGGCCGGCGCACAGCGCATCCACGATCAATGGGCCGTGGTTTCCATCTGGGACATGGCGGCCATCTCGCTGCATGAGGAGCAGATGCTGGTGCCCTCGGCGCTCATCAATCGCCCCTTCACGCTGGATGAACTGCGCGGGAAGTTCACGGCATACAGCAACACCACCATCTTCGGCACCGGCATGTTCCGCAACCCGTTCTTCGGCGAGCTGACGACCGATGAGCGGCGGGCGGTCTATTCGGGATGGCTGGGTCTGGCCTGGGACCATCCTGGCGCCTATCTTGCGCACCGCGGACGTCTATCGGCGCTGTTGTTCGGGCTTGATCCAGCAGGCCTGCCCGACTCCCTCGTGCTATCGCCAAGACTGGTTCATCTGGAAGGGAATCCCGCGTTGCAGCCAGAACGACCGCGGCTGCAGCGCCGGGTGCAGGATTGGCTCAATGCTCGTATCGATGGGCCTTTCTTCGCCGGCTGGATCTATGCACTCGCGGCGCTGGCACTTGCAATCCTTGGTTGGCGACAGCGCGACCGCCATGCACACGACGGCCTGGCTTCCGTGGCTGCCACATCCGGACTGTTGTATGCGCTACCGCTCTGCGTGCTCAGCGGCAGCGCCGAATTCCGCTACCTGTTCTGGATGATCCTGTCGGTGGGGCTTGCTGCCCTGCTGGCGTTCTCGTCGCCCGCAACCCGCGAGGCTGATAGCAACTAGGACGGCTTGCGGACGTAAAGGCCATCAAACACCGTCTGCCAGTCGGCCTCGCCTTTCCGGACCTCCCAGTGCTGGCGCACGGTGCCGTCGGGGTTGGGTGTCCAGGTGACGCGCTGCGGGTCCATGCCGCTGCCATCGGCGGCAGGCAGCTTGCCGTGCAGCACCATCGCACCCTCCTCGATGCCTCCGACAAGGTGCAGCACCATGCCGGTGCCACTGACCCAGAACTGGTGCCACTTCCCATCGTTGCGGTCGTAGGCGCTGTAGCTGACGCCGGTTCCGCCACCCGCGCCGGTCCAGTGTTCGTTGATGGCGCAGCCGTTTTCCACCGCGTCGATGCGGTTGGCGCCGATCTGCCTGTCGCCGCTCATCACCACCCAGTCACCGATCCAGAAATCGAACTGGTGGTGCAAGGGGTCCTCGCAGCTGGGAACAGCGGGCTTGGTCACGGCGGTCTCCTGGCCTTCGGCCATTACGTGGGTCGAAAAGCAGGCGGCGACAAACAATGGCAGCACCATCGAAAGACGCTTGGACAGGTTGGGGCGCATGTCGATCTCCAGGATGTCTGGCGGCCAGCATACGGGCCGGGATGGCGCCCCAGTGCTGGATGGCCGGATTCGCGCAATCGCTGTCTGATCCGTGAAGGGCCGGCTTCACGCCCGTGGGACTTGCACGCAGGCCCGAGCTGTCGAAGAATTCGCGCCGACGCGGTTCCCGCGTGGCTCTGCCTCCGGCCCGGAGGTGCACTTGTGGCGTCCGCGTCATGCAACATCCCTGCCTTTCCTGCGGCGCCTGCTGCGCCTGCTTCCGGGTGTCGTTCCACTGGTCGGAGTCCGATCCCGATCTTGGCGGCATCGTGCCTGCTGAACTGACGGTCAAACTCGACCCGCACCGTGTCACCATGCGCGGCACCGAGGGCGGACCAACGCCGCGCTGCGTGGCACTGACCGGCACCATCGGCGTCGACGGCCACTGCGGCATCTACCCACAGCGCCCCAGCGTCTGCCGAGAGGTCGAGCCGGCATGGGAGTTCGACCGCGCCAGCCCGCAGTGCGACAAGGGTCGACTTCGCCACGGTCTTGAACCACTGACGCCGGAGGTCTGGATCGAGTACCGGCGCAATCTGGTCGCCGACAACGATCCGAACCATGAATCCGGGCATCCGCCCACCGCGCCGCGCGCCGCCTGATCGACCGCACGAAACCCTTCCCGCGCCGGATGTGGCAGCATCGCCCTGCGATTTCGCAATCACAGGGAGAGGATCGATGACGGGTAGCGCACCGCTGTTGTGGCAGAAGACGCCGGAAACCGGCCATTTCATCAACTCGGTAGCCTGCAGTGCGGACGGCACGCGGGTGATTGCCGGCACCTTCCTGCACACTTATCCCAAGAGCGACGCCTACGCGACGACCTTCGCCAAGCGCCGCGGCCTGCAGGCCGACATCCATCTCGACACAACCGGCATGTACCACACCTATTGCTGGGACTATCAGGGAAACCTGCTGTGGTCGGTGCTGAGTTCCACCTACGAAGGCGTGTACTGGGTGGCCATGTCCGCCGACGGCAACGTCGCGGCGAGTGGCGGCTGGTACAGCCAGAGTCCATTGAACGGCTACATCGCAGCCTATGACGCCGGCACTGGCGCGCCGCTGATGCCGAACTACCCGACCGACTCACGGGTCAACCAGGTCGCGCTGTCCGCCAACGGCACCGTGCTGGCGGCTGCCAGCAACAGGCTGCACCTGTTCATCAACACCGGCTCTGGTTTTCCGGGCACGCCGTGGGAATGGACGCCGCCGCCGTCCAGCACCGGCGACGACGTCAACGTCATCGCCTGCGGCGTTTCCGCCGACGGTCAGTACGTCTGCGCTGGCACTTCCAGCGGCAAGGTCATTCTGTTCAAGATCTCGAGCGGCGTGGTGACGCAGACCTCGCCGACCTGGCCGACGACCGACGATGGCAGCATCGTCCACAGCCTGGCGATGGCGACCAATGGCGCCGGCTTTGCCGCCGGCATGTCCGCCGGGCAGTTCGGCTATTTCGACTGCGCCAGCTTCCTCACCAGCGGCACACCGACCTGGGTCAACACGCTCAGCGGCAATGCCGGTGCGGTCTATGGCGTCGGCATCGCGGGTGATGCCGGTACCGTGAGCGTCGTGGTGAATACCGGCGATACCGGCGAAGTCGCAGCCTATAGCAACGCCGGCGGCCAGGCGACCCAGCTCTGGCTGCGCGACCTGCCGGCCAACCCCAACGAGACCAGCATCGACGGCCGCGGCATCTGGGTGGCCACCGCCGATGGCCATCCCGACGGCACGCCCGGCCACTTCACCCTGTTCAACGCCAGCAGCGGCGACCAGGTCTGGCAGTTCACCACCGGCAACATGAGCTGGCCGATCCAGCTGTCCGAAAACGGCCGCGTATGCGTCGCCGGCTCGGATGACGGCAGCGTGTATTTCTTTGCGCCGTTGCTGCTTGACACTGAACCCTGAAAGGCCAACCAGCATTGGGAGAAAGCTGCAGGCCGAGCATATTCTTTCTCGCACCGAGCACCAGGATTCGATGTTTGGCGTTCTGGCTACGCTGTTTGTGACAGCGACGCACACCTGTTTTCACACAGATAGTTGGCTGCCATGACAAGATCAATCGCTTTGCTCTTGGCGTGCTCGATGCTTACAGGCTGCATCTCGCCCGTTGCCGAGAGTGCGCACCTCGAATGCCAGTGCCCTCGGGGGAAAACGAAATCCTGGTTGGTGAGTTTTACAGACGGCCGTGGCAGCTGGAAGTTCTCTGGGCACAATCTCTCTTTCTACGAGGAGCGGCACCTTTTCTACATTGTGTTACCGGCTAAACCCGACGGGGTAGCGAAATACGATGCTGCCAATCTCCAGCTGTTCGAGTATGTCGGTGCCGGCCCATCGAGACTTGAACGTCTTGAGGGAGAGCTTGCGCTCGACCCGGTCCGCCGGACGGCGATGGTTTCATTTTCGTTGGACGGGAAGCAGTTCGCCGGGAACGGTTCCTATTCGTATGACTCTGCTCGTTGATCACGGTGTCCAGCTGCACAGTCGATCGGAGCGACGAAGCGTAGTTCGATCAATGCGGCAGTGATGCGGGCTCTCGGCCAGAAAATCTGACACTAGAACTCAAGCCACGCGGCTGTCGCGATGCCGTGCCAGGTGCACCAGCAGTAGCGAGATAGCCGCTGGGGTGACGCCGGAGATGCGCTGCGCCTGGCCGACGCTGTCCGGACGCACGGCTTCCAGCTTCTGGCGGACTTCGGCGGAGAGGCCGCGCACGGCGGCGTAGTCGAAGCCATTCGGTATCACGGTGGATTCGTTGCGCTGCTGGCGGGCGATCTCGACGTTCTGGCGATCAAGATAGCCGGCGTACTTGCTGTCGATCTCGACCTGCAGCGCCACGTCCTCGGCGGCAACGCCGGGACCGATGCCGTCGACCTGCATCAGCTTGTCGTAATCGAGCTCGGGACGACGCAGCAGGTCGCGGGCGCTGGCTTCGCGGCTCAGCGTGATGCCGTGCGTGGATTGCAGTGCTGTCGCCAGCGCATTGCCCGGCGCGACGTTGAGCGCGTCCAACCGTGCACCTTCGGTGGCGATGGCTTCGCGTCGCTCGCTGAACGCGGCCCAGCGGGCATCATCCACCAGGCCCAGTTCCCGACCAATTTCCGTCAGGCGCAGGTCGGCGTTGTCCTCGCGCAGCTGCAGCCGGTATTCGGCGCGCGAGGTAAACATGCGATACGGCTCCTGCGTGCCGTTGCGGATCAGGTCGTCGATCAGCACGCCGATATAGGCCTGGTCGCGACGCGGCGTCCATGGCGCTTCGTCCCGCGAAGCGCGTGCGGCGTTGAGGCCGGCGATCAGGCCCTGAGCGCCGGCTTCCTCGTAGCCGGTGGTGCCGTTGATCTGGCCCGCAAGGAACAGACCGGGGATCGCCTTGGTTTCCAGTGACGCGTGCAGGCCGCGAGGGTCGAAATAGTCGTACTCGATGGCGTAACCCGGACGGCTGATGTGCGCGTTCTCCAGGCCCGGAATGCTGCGCACCAGCTCCAGCTGCACGTCGAAGGGCAGCGAGGTAGAGATGCCGTTCGGATAGAACTCGCTGACACCCAGGCCTTCCGGCTCCAGGAAAATCTGGTGCGAACTCTTGTCGGCGAAGCGCACCACCTTGTCCTCGATAGACGGGCAGTAACGCGGGCCAACGCCCTCGATCTGGCCGCTGTACATCGGCGAACGGTGCAGCGCGGCGCGGATGATGTCGTGGGTGCGCTCGTTGGTGTGGGTGATCCAGCATGGCCGCTGCTCGGGATGCTGGTCGCGACTGCCGAGGAAGCTGAACACCGGTCGCGGCTCGTCGCCGGGCTGCTCCTGCAGCTGCGAGAAATCGATGCTGCGGCCGTCGATGCGCGGCGGCGTGCCGGTCTTCAGGCGGTCCGCGCCCAACGGCAGTTCGCGCAGGCGCTTTGCCAATGTCGATGCCGGCGGATCACCGGCACGACCTCCATCACTCTGGCGCTCGCCGATATGGATGCGCCCACCAAGGAAGGTGCCGGCGGTCAACACCACGTTCGGCGCGTGGAAGTCCACGCCCATGGCGGTACGGACACCGCTGACTCGACCGCTCTCCAGCAGCAGGTCGTCCACCGCCTGCTGGAACAGCTCGAGGTTCGGCTGCGATTCGACGGCACGACGAACGGCGGCCCGATACAGGTTGCGATCCGCCTGGCAGCGCGTGGCGCGTACCGCCGGACCCTTGCGCGCGTTCAGGCGACGCCACTGGATCCCGGCCGCGTCCGCTGCCTGCGCCATCACGCCACCTAGCGCGTCGATCTCGCGCACCAGATGACCCTTGCCGATGCCACCAATGGCCGGGTTGCAGCTCATCTGGCCGACGGTCTCGATGTTGTGGGTCAGCAGCAGCGTGCGCGCACCCGAACGTGCCGCGGCCAATGCGGCCTCGGTGCCGGCGTGGCCGCCACCGACCACGATCACGTCATAGCTGTTCGGATACTTCATCGTCGTTCCAGGATTCATTGCCGGCACCGTCGCCGACTACGCTAGCGCGTCTGCAGTCCCAAGCGTCAGTACGATCGAATGCCGCACCGAGCTTCGTTGCAGGCATTGGGTATGAGCATGTCGCATAGCGTCATTTTCCGACAGGAAGTTGCTGTATGCCAGTGATATCCCGGGCAAAAATGGGCGCACCACTGCAATCCCGGGCTGGCACGAAGCCTGCATGGAACATCCCGCACCCGCGACGGCAGGTCACAAGACCGGCTGAATGAACAGGGATCGGCCAAGCGCGCCGCGGGGAAGCAGTCAGGCGCCGACCGGAAGGGGTGGTGGCCCTGAATCCCCGGTTCGGGCGGCAGCGCCATCAGGCTGCTGTCGCCCGGACTTTCAGTGGGGTACCGGCTCGCCACAGCCAATCCGCCGCGAAAACCCGCCTCGAATACGAAAACGCCGCCCAACCGGGCGGCGTTCTCGCTTCTGAAAAAGTCGACGCCCGGCGGTCTTTGGAACAGGGGGAATCCAGGGGACCGTATGCCGGGCGTCGAGCAGCTGCTGTCGTTTGGTCTCCGGTCAGCGACTCGTTGCCTCTTCGCGCTTGTCCGCGATGGACGAGGAGCCTTGCCGGGATGCGACGCATTGCGTCAGCTTGGAGCCGATGATGCGCCGCGATTTTGATAGGTGCAAGCGATCAGAGGGGCATATTTGGCGACTGTTCAGGCGATAAAGCCAGAAGCGTGAACCAGCACACACTTCATGCTGGTTCACCCGTGCCGCCCGCCGCGTTTGCCCCACCGATACGATCAGTCATCCCCGCTTCGCGACGAGCGCGCGCTTCGCACCCGGCTGCTACTGCTGGAGCGCGATGACTTCTTGCCCGACGACGAGGAAGAGGACGATGAGGAGCGGCTTCCGCTGCTCGGCTCGCTGCGAACCGCGGGAGCCGGCCGGCTCTCCACCCGCGGCGGCGCGCGATAGCTGTCGACGGAGCGAGTCGGCATGCTGCTCTGGCGCTGGACATCGATGACCGGCGCCGGCCGCGAATAGCGGCTGCTGTCCACCTCGCGGCTCGGCGCCGCATAGATTGCCTCGCGGCGCGCGCTGCTGCTCCGGTTTGCCGGCTGCGGCGAAGAGCGATAGACGTTGCTGCGTGTCGTCGAGCTGCCGACGTCGCGGCTGCGCGTCACCGTACGTGAACGGATCGTCGGCGCACTCTCCTGGGACGTACGTGGCGCCTGCACGCTGTTGGAGTAACGCGTCCGCGCCGGAATCTGGCTCACGTGATCCGGCACGGCCCGGCGATAGTGACGCACGTCCTGGGCAGCGTCCATCATGTTGCTCTGGTTGCTGGCCGGCTTCGCGGCACGCTGGCCCGTCGTCGGCCGGGTGTAGGTGCGGACGCCGCCGCGCTCCAGCGACGGACTCACGCCGCGGTCATTGCGGACATCCAGCGCCGGCTTGGCGTTGGACGTCGTGCGCCGATACTCCGCGTTGCGCACCAGCTCATCGCGCGCCACGCGATTGCGATCGACGCTGCCGCTGCGGGCATTGCCGCTGGCATTCGCCGTATTGGCGGTCTGTCCCGACGGGTAGTAGGCAGCACGCGGGCCGCGTCGATCCGGCGACGTGGTCGGATAGGCACCACCATTGCGGAATGCCGCACTGCCCAGCTGGCCACGCTCCTGGTTGCGCAGGGCCACGACCCGCTCGGCTTCGTTGCGGGCGCTGCCGTAACGCGGGAGATCGTTGTGCCGGTCGTGGTAGTGCGAGTGCTGGCTGTACCACGGATACCAGTCGTAGTAGTTGTCCGCCCAACTGTAGCGATACGGCGAATAGGCCATGTAACCGCCGTACGAATAGCCCCAGCCGCTGCGATAGCTGTTGCCCCAGGTCAGCGACAGGCTCCAGTAGTCACGCGGGAAATAGGTAACGCCGTAGTAGTAGCCCGGGTAGTAGTAGGGGTCCACGTACCAGTGGCTGATCGGCCAGAAAATCGAGTAGTAGGCCGGCCACATCAGGTAGTCCGACGCATAGCCGTAGCCAGCGTAACCACCACCGTAATAGTCACCGTAATAGTAGTCGCCGCCGGCGTAGCCACCGTCGTAATAGCGGTCGCGGTAATAGCCATCGTCGGCGTAACCGCCATCGTAGTAGCGGCCATCGTCGTAGTAGCCGCTGTCGCCGTAATAACGGCCGTCACGGTAGTAGTCGGACGACGTGGTGGCGCAGCCGCCCAGGGCAGCCAGCGCCAATAGCAGCAGGAAACGCGTCATCGCATTTCTCCCCCTTTGGTGGATCTCGCCCCATCTTGGACGAAAGCGGTGAATCGGTCATGAACTCCACCAGAATGGCCGGATATCCGTTCAGTTTCACGCTGCTCGCCGTTCGTGACGGACGTCGCTTGTGGGTCCACAGGGGCGGGTGCTACGTTGCCGGCCCTTTTGTTGCGGATGTGCTCATGGCACTGCATCAGGTCAGTGGTCGATGGAAGCTTGGCCTGGTGCTGACCCTCAGCACGGTGGGCCTGTGGGCGACGCTGCCAGTGGCGCTGAAGATCTCGCTGGAACAGATGGATGCGGTGACCGTCACCTGGTTCCGCTTCCTGTTCGCTGCAGTGCTGATGACTGCCTGGCTGCTGCCGCGCGGCTCGCTGCGCAGCCTGCGTGGCCTGGAACGCGGGCACTGGTGGCTGCTGGGCATCGCCACGGTCGGGCTGATCGGCAACTACGTGCTCTACGTGATCGGCCTCGACTACACCACGCCGGCCAACGCCCAGGTGATCATCCAGCTGGCACCGCTGCTGATGGCCATGGGCGGCCTGCTGGTATTCGGCGAGCGCTTCTCGGCTGGCCAGTGGCTGGGCCTGCTGGTGCTGCTCGGCGGTCTCGGCCTGTTTTTCCGCGACCAGCTGCTGGTGCTCGGCAGCAGCTCGCGCTACCTGCTGGGCGCTGGCGTGATCGTGGCCGCCGCCGTGGTCTGGGCGATTTACGCCCTGGCGCAGAAGCAACTGCTGGGGCGCCTCGGCTCACCGGTGATCATGCTGGTCATCTATGCCGTTGCCAGCGTGCTCCTGCTGCCTTGGGCATCACCCACACAGCTGATGGCGCTGGACACGAAGCACTGGCTGATCCTGCTCTACTGCGCGCTCAACACACTGGCTGCCTACGGCGCCTTCGCCGAGGCGCTGGCGCACTGGGAAGCCTCACGGGTCAGTGCAGTACTGGCGCTGACACCGCTGCTGACCTTTGCCGCAGTGGCGATCACCCACTGGCTGGCCCCACAGATGGTGGCTGCCGAAAAAATCGGCGCCATCGGCTTCGCCGGTGCGCTGATGGTGGTTGCCGGTTCCGCGCTGACCAGCCTGCTTGGCCGGCGTCGACGCCCGAAACTCGCCTGCGAGGCAACCGACGGCGAAATCCCCGCGCCCATCCGGCCCATACCCGAAGCCGAGTCTGCTCAATAAGGCAACCGTTTCAGACCTGCTCGGCTGGAACTCGTACCGCGCCTTCCATCAGCACCCGGGCCGAACGCGACATGATGGCCTTGCGCACCACCCACTGACCGTCGACCTGCTCGGCTTCGGCACCGACACGAAGCGTGCCGCTGGGATGACCGAAGCGCACCGCATCGCGCGTGCCGCCACCGGCGGCGGCATTGACCAGCGTGCCGGGAATCGCCGCGGCCGCGGCGATCGCCACCGATGCCGTGCCCATCATCGCGTGGTGCAGCTTGCCCATCGACATCGCTCGCACCAGCAGGTCGATCTCATCCGCCTTGATCGTCTTGCCGCTGGAGGTGACGTGATCGGCCGGTGGTGCGACGAAGGCGATCTTCGGCGTGTGCTGACGCTTCGCCGCCTCACTGACATCGCTGATCAAGCCCATGCGAACCGCACCGTGCGCACGCAGCGTTTCGAACATCGCCAGGGCCTTGGGATCGCCGTTGATCGCCTCCTGCAGCTCGCTACCGCTGTAGCCGATGTCGGCGGCATTGACGAACACCGTCGGGATGCCGGCATTGATCATCGTCGCCTTCAGCGTACCGATGCCTGGCACATCCAGATCATCGACGAGGTTGCCCGTTGGGAACATCGCGCCGCCGTCATCGCCATCGTCGGAGGGGTCGACGAACTCCAGCACGATCTCGGCCGACGGAAAGGTCACGCCGTCCAGCTCGAAGTCACCGGTTTCCTGCACCTCGCCATTGCCGATCGGCACATGGACAACGATGGTCTTGCCGATGTTGGCCTGCCACACCTTCACCGCGAACGCGCCGTTCTCCGGCAATCGCGATTTGTCGATGAAGCCGTTGGCGATGGCGAATGGCCCAACCGCCGTGCTGAGGTTGCCGCAGTTGCCACTCCAGTCCACGAAGGCGGTGTCGATGGACACCTGCCCGTACAGGTAATCGACGTCGTGACCCGGCTGCGAGCTCTTCGAGATGATCACGCACTTGCTGGTGCTCGACGTCGCCCCGCCCATGCCGTCGGTGTGCTTGCCGTAGGGATCGGGCGAGCCGATCACCCGCATCAGCAAGCGATCACGCGCCTCGCCCGGCACCTGTGCGGCTTCAGGCAGGTCATCCAGTCGGAAGAACACGCCTTTCGACGTCCCGCCGCGCATATAGGTAGCAGGGATTCGTGCTTGTGGTTTGAAAGTCATGTCGTCGCTTCCGGACTCAATCGAATTGGCGAGGCTTGTACGACAGCTCAGGCTGTTTGGCGCGACGTCGGGCGATGCCGATGTTGCGGCCACGTAGCAGGCGCAGCTGCCAGCGCTTTTCGGCGCGCAGGCCGGCGCTGACGGAATCATTCATGGCATCAAGCACGCGCTTGGCGGCAAGGACGGCATCGGGTGATCGCTCCGACAATTCATGCGCCAGTTCCAGCGCGGCTTCCAGCGGTTCATCGGCTTCGCGAGTGGCAAGGCCGATGCGCGCGGCTTCCGTGCCGTCAACGATGCGTGCGGACATCACCAGCTCTTTGGCGACATCCGCGCGGACCAGTCCACGCAGACTGCGGCTGAGTCCCATGTCCGGCACCAGGCCCCAGCGCGCCTCCATGATCGACAGTTTCGCGTCGGCTCGGGCAATGCGGAAGTCCGCACCCAGCGCCAGCTGCATGCCGGCACCGTAGCAGTGGCCATGGATCGCCGCGATCACCGGGAACGGCAGGTCGCGCCAGATCAGGCAGGCACGCTGGAACAGGTTCATGCCCGGCTTCAACAGCGACCACAGGGCCAGCAGGCGATTGCGTGGGTTGTTGAGATCGTTGAGGTCGATGCCCGCGCTGAAGCACTCGCCCGCGCCGTGCAGGATCGCGGCGCGGATGCTCCGATCCTTCCGCAGCGCCTTCGCACAGGCGATCAGTTCGCGCAGCAGCTCGAAACTCAGCGCGTTACGCTTGTCCGGCCGATTGAGCGTGACCAGCGCAACATCACCGCGTCGCTCGACGCGCAGACAGCGGTAGCTCATCTGACCCACTCAGGCAGCCTTCGACGACTCCAGGAAGTCCTGCGCGAAGCGCTGCAGTACGCCGCCGGCTTCGTAGATGGTGACTTCCTCGGCCGTGTCGAGACGACAGGTCACCGGCACGTCGACCGTTTCGCCACTGCGGCGGGTGATGACCAGCGTCATCTCCGCACCTGGCGCGATGTCGCCCTTCACGCTGAAGGTCTCACTGCCGTCGATGGCATAGGTCTTGCGCGTGTCGCCGTCATGGAACTGCAGCGGCAGCACGCCCATGCCGATCAGGTTGGTGCGGTGGATGCGCTCGAAGCCTTCGGCGACGATGGCCTCGACACCCGCCAGACGCACGCCCTTGGCCGCCCAGTCGCGCGAGCTGCCCTGGCCGTAGTCAGCGCCGGCGATGATGATCAGCGGCTGGCCGCGATCCATGTAGGTTTCGATGGTTTCCCACATGCGCATGACCTTGCCCTCCGGCTCCAGCCGCGCCAGCGAACCCTGCTTCACGCTGCCGTCCTCGTTGCGCACCATTTCGTTGAACAGCTTGGGATTGGCGAAGGTGGCGCGCTGTGCGGTGAGGTGGTCGCCGCGATGCGTGGCGTAGGAATTGAAGTCCTCTTCCGGCAGGCCCATCTTCGCCAGGTATTCGCCGGCGGCGCTGGACGCCATGATCGCGTTGGACGGCGACAGGTGGTCGGTGGTGATGTTGTCGCCCAGCACCGCCAGCGCGCGCATGTCGGTCATCGTGCGCGGCTTGGCCAGCGCGCCTTCCCAGTAGGGCGGACGGCGGATGTAGGTGCTCATCTCGCGCCATTCGTAGAGCGGCGATGCCTTGTTGTCGAGACCAATCTTGCGCAGGAACATCGGGTCGTAGACGTCGCGGAACTGCTGCGGCTTCACCGCAGATTTCACGATGGCGTCAATCTCGGCGTCATCCGGCCAGATGTCCTTCAGCGTGATCGGCTTGCCGTCGGCATCGTGGCCCAGCGCGTCCTTCTCGATGTCGAAGCGGATGGTGCCGGCAATGGCGTAGGCCACCACCAGCGGCGGTGAGGCGAGGAAAGCCTGCTTGGCATAGGGATGGATGCGGCCGTCGAAGTTGCGGTTGCCGGACAGCACCGCCACCGAGAACAGGTCACGGTCGACAACCTCCTTCTGGATCACCGGGTCCAGCGCACCGGACATGCCGTTGCAGGTGGTGCAGGCAAAGGCGACGACACCAAAGCCCAGCTCCTCCAGTTCCGGGAGCAGCTGCGCTTCTTCGAGGTAGGTCTTCACCGTCTTCGAACCCGGCGCCAGCGAGGTCTTCACCCACGGCTTGCGGGTCAGGCCGAGGCGATTGGCATTCCGCGCGATCAGGCCGGCGGCGATCATGTTGCGCGGGTTCGAGGTGTTGGTGCAGCTGGTGATTGCGGCAATGATCACCGCGCCATCGGGCATCTGCCCAGGCTTGTCTTCCCACGGGCCGGCAATGCCGCGGCTTGCCAGTTCCGACACCGGCAGCTTGGCGTGCGGGTTCGACGGCCCGGCCATGGTGCGCTCGACGCTGGACAGGTCGAAGTGCAGCACGCGCTCGTACTCCGCCGTCTCCAGCGCATCGGCCCACAGACCAGCTTCCTTGGCGTAGGCCTCGACCAGCGCGATGCGGTCGTCGTCGCGACCGGTCAGGCGCAGATAATCGATGGTCTGCTGGTCGATGTAGAACATCGCCGCGGTGGCGCCGTATTCCGGCGTCATGTTCGAAATCGTGGCGCGATCACCGATCGACAGGCTGTCGGCGCCTTCGCCGTAGAACTCCAGATACGCGCCGACCACTCGCTCGCGGCGCAGGAACTCGGTCAGCGCCAGCACCATGTCGGTGCTGGTGATGCCCGGCTTGAGCCTTCCGCTCAGCTCGACGCCGACGATGTCCGGCAGGCGCATCATCGAGGCACGGCCCAGCATCACCGACTCGGCTTCGAGGCCGCCGACGCCGACGGAAATCACGCCCAGCGCATCGACCATCGGCGTGTGCGAATCCGTACCGACGCAGGTATCCGGGAAGGCCACGCCGTCGCGCAGCTGGACTACCGGCGACATCTTCTCCAGGTTGATCTGATGCATGATGCCGTTGCCGGGCGGGATCACGTCGACGTTCTCGAAGGCGTCCTTGCACCAGTTGATGAAGTGGAAGCGGTCGAAGTTGCGACGATCCTCCACCGCGCGGTTCTTCTGGAACGCGTCCTTCTCGAAACCCGGATGTTCGACCGCCAGCGAGTGATCAACGATCAGCTGCGTTGGCACCACCGGATTCACTTCGGCCGGATCGCCACCCTGGTCGGCAATGGCGTCACGCAGGCCGGCCAGATCCACCAGCGCGGTCTGGCCGAGGATATCGTGGCAGACCACACGCGCCGGGAACCACGGGAAGTCGCGCTCGCGCTTGCGCTCCACCAGCTGGCGCAGGCAGTCCTCGAGGATGGCCGGATCGCAGCAGCGCACCAGGCTCTCGGCATGGATCCGCGCCGTGTAGGACAGGCCGTCCCACGCGCCTTTCCGGATCGACTCCACCGCCTCACGGGCGTCGAAGTAGTCGTGGCTGGTTCCCGGAAGTGGCTTGCGGTGGGCGGTATTCATGCGGCGATCCTTGCGGTGAACGTATGCGGAGAGTCCACATTATCCGTCGCCAGCAGGACACTAGCCAAACGCGCGCCACTACGGCGCTCTCGATTCGTCAGCCCGGCAGACGAACCGCCTTCTCCGGCGTCAGGCCACGCCAGGTTTCAGGTTTGATCCTGCGCTTCATGCGCATCACCGCCATCATGTGCGTCGGTTTGACCTCACCGGCCAATAGCGCTGCCTCGTCCGCTGCCTGAACACGGTCAATGAAGTTCCGGTCCCATTCCGCATGCGCATCGAAGTTCCAGCCAAACCCGCGGTCAATGAATGGGTCGATCACATTGCCAAAGCCAATGAATTGTTCGAAGCCGAAGCGCTTCACCAGCAGCGGCAAGATGTCCTGGCTGCGGATACCCTCAAAGCCCTCGACCGAACAATCCCAGTCCATGAACTGTTCTTCCTGCCGCTTGAGCTGCTGGTTGAAGCGATAGGCTTCTGGCAGCTCCGACCAGAACCGGTCGACGATCTGCCGGGCTTCCGGCCAGCGCTGGTGCCCATTGCGCCCGATCATGTCCGAGGTGATGAACGTTCCATCTCGCGCCAGCCATCGCGGGATCCGATCAAACAACTCCTCAAGATCGATGACGTGATGCAGGCACTGATTGGCCATCACGATATCGAAACCGCGTTTCGCCCCAACCCACTGGTTGAAGTCAGCGACTTGGAAGTCGAACTGATTCGTGAATCCGGCTTCATCAACCTGTGTGCGCCCCCGCTCCAGCATGGCGGGAACCAGATCGAGGCAGGTGATGTGCCAGCCGGTTACTCCCCAATCCCGCAGGCACTGGGCAATGCGCAGCTCGGTGTCGCAATTGCCTGCGCCGATACTGAGGACGCGCAGCACCTTGCCCTTGGTGGCCCTGTCAGCGATATGTCGAGCATAGAACTGGTCAGGGTTGGAGAAACGGAAAGACTCGAGAATCGGGCGCAGATACCGGTTGGACCAGTAGTGGAAAATTGGCGGCAGTGCGTTGACATCGATTTCCTTTTCGAAACGCTGGGACTCCTCGCCAAGACGACGCGAATAGTCTTCTTCGTCGAGTTGGCTGACCGGTATCCGTTTCGTCCTGGCAAATGGCCATAGCCACCGTTTTATCTCGTCAAGCATTGCTCGCTTCCCGTTTCATCTATCAAGGCAGGTGTCGGCGATGTGCCTGATGCAAACGCTGCAGCACCTCATCAAGGAGTCTGGAGTGGTTTCCAGACGCCAACGCATCCAGCCCCGCCAGTACGTGGCGGCGGCGCGTGGGGTCGAGTTTCGTGCTGCTCTCGAAGGCCGTCAGCAGGCGTGCGGCCAGCTGAGGATTGTCGCGATCCGCGGCGGCGATGCGCTCCAGCACCCAGGCATAACCGGCGCCATCCTTGCGGTGAAAGCCTGGCGGATTGCCGCGGGCGAAGCGGTCGACCAGCGCACGGACGCGATTCGGGTTGTTGGGTAGCCACAGTGGCGAATCGACCAGCGCCTTGAGCCGATCCAGCGTGTCTTCGCGCGGACGCGTGGCGACCAGCGCCAGCCAATGATCGGTCCGCAGCGGATCGTCGCCAGCCTTGCCGCGGAAATCCGACAACAGGTGATCGGCATCCGGCGCATCGTGATGGATCAGCGCGCGCAGGGCCGACAGGCGCTCGGTCAGCGTGGTGGCGTCGCGATACTGCCCTGCGGCCAGCGAAGCACCGTCGGCACGCCGTGACAAAAGGGCCAGACAAGCGCCTCGAATCCGCCGTGCCGCCACCGACGTCGGCGAATACGCCGCCAGGGCATCATCGCGGAAAGCGTCGTAGGCAGAGGACAGCGGCGCTTCCAGATCGGCAGCAACCGCATCAAGCAGCGCCTCTCGTCGCGACCACAGGCGATCGAAGTCCAGCGTCTCGACCTCGTCGGCAATGCGGCCGAAATCGGGTGGCGTCAGGCATTCAGCGACGAAAGCCGGATCGGACACCGGCAGCGTCAGCAGGCCGCGCAGCGCGGCCTGCCAGGCCGACGCGGCCGGCGACGACAGCGGCTCGTCGTTCAGCAGGAAGTGCAGCCACAGACCCTGCGCTGCCTCCCAGCGACTGAGCGCATCGTTTTCCGCATGCAGCAAACGGATCCGTGTTGCGACATCGGCATCAAAGCGAAGGCGAACCGGCGCCGACAAGCCCTGCAGGAACGACGCCAGCGGCGCGGCATCCAGACCGCCGAAGCGCAGCTCGTGGTATTCGCCGGTCAATTCGATCAGGCCATCGCGGACCACCGCGTCGCCTTCGGGAGCGGCGTTGATGGGCTGGTTGTCCGCGTCATAGAGCGCGTAGCGCAGCGGGATATGCAGCGGCCCCTCGGCCGCCGCCTCGGCGGCCACCGGATTTCGCTGCCGGAACGACAGGCGATAGTGGCGCGCGTCGGCATCGTAATCCGCCTCGATGCGCAGTTCCGGCGTGCCCGCCTGCGCATACCAGCGCGCGAACTGCGAGAGATCACGGCCACTCGCTGTCGTCATCGCGACGAGGAAATCCTCGACGGTAGCCGCGCGACCATCGTTGTCTGCAAAGTAGCGATCCAGACCGGCTCGGAAAGCCTGTTCGCCCAGCAGCGTGTGCAGCATGCGCACCACTTCCGCACCCTTTTCGTACACGGTGACGGTGTAGAAGTTGTCGATGCGCTGGTAGCTGGCCGGTCGCACCGGATGCGCCAGCGGGCCGGCATCCTCGGCGAACTGCCTCGCCTTCAGCAGGCGCACGTCCTCGATGCGCTTCAATCCGCGCGAATGCAGGTCGGCGCTGAATTCCTGGTCGCGAAACACGGTCAGGCCTTCCTTCAGCGACAGCTGGAACCAGTCGCGCAGGGTCACCCGGTTGCCCGACCAGTTGTGGAAATACTCGTGGCCGATCACCGCCTCGATGTTGAGGTAATCGGTGTCAGTGGCGCTGTCGGGATCGGCGAGGATGTAGCGGGCATTGAAGATGTTTAGGCCCTTGTTCTCCATCGCGCCCATGTTGAAGTCGTTGGCGGCAACCACGTTGAACACGTCGAGGTCGTAGTAGCGACCGAAACGCTGCTCATCCCAGCGCATGGCGGCCAGCACCGAATCCAGCGCGTGCCGGCAGCGCGGCACGTCGTGTTTGGCAGCCCAGATGTTGACGGTGACGTCGCGGCCTTCGGCCGTGGTGAAGCCGGCACTCAGGCGGTCAAGCTCACCGGCCACCAGCGCGAACAGGTAGCACGGCTTGGGATGTGGATCGTGCCAGCGCGCCCAGTGGCGCCCGTCGTCCAGCTTGCCGCTTTCGACGGGATCACCGTTGGCCAGCAACACCGGGTAGCGCGACGCATCGGCGCGCAGGGTGACGTCGTAGACGCTCAGCACGTCCGGCCGATCCGGGAAAAAGGTGATGCGGCGGAAACCTTCGGCCTCGCACTGCGTCAGCAGCATGCCGCCACTGGCGTACAGGCCTTCCAGCCGCGTGTTGGCCGCCGGATGGATGCGCACGCGGGTCTCGACCACGGCGGCACGATGTACTGACGGCAGCAGCAGGGTGCGCGGCTGCAGCTCGTAGTCCTCCTCGCCCAGTCGCTCGCCATCGACGCGGACCGACAGCAGTTCCAGGCCTTCGCCATCCAGCCGTAGCGGCGCCGCGGGCCCATCAGGATTGGGCTCGACATGCAGCCGTGCGGTCACTTCGGTGAAGTCCGCACCAAGATCGAACTCCAGCCCGATCCTCGGACAAAGCCAGGAAGGCGGCTGGTAGTCGGCCAGGCGGATGTCGACGGCGGCGTCTTGCTGGGAGGGTTCTGACATGGCGCGAGAGGCTACCATGCCGTCGACGATCCGCCCGTGAACAGGACCGGAAATCCACCGAATGACCGACCATTCCCTGACCCCGCCAAGTTTCGAGGACCTCGAGGCCGCCGCCGGTCGCATCGCCGGCCACGTGCGGCGCACACCGGTCCTGCGTGACGAGACGCTGGACGAACTGGCCGGCTGTCGGCTGCTGTTCAAGTGCGAGCACCTGCAGCGCGTCGGCGCCTTCAAGTACCGCGGCGCCACCAATGCCGTGCTCTCACTGGGCGACGAGGAAGCATCGCGCGGCGTGGTCACGCAGAGTTCGGGCAACCACGGTGCCGCCATCGCGCTGGCCTGCCGGCAGCGCGGAATCTCGGCAACGGTGGTGATGCCGCGCAGCGCGCCGGCCAGCAAGCGCGACAACGTGCTTCGATACGGCGCGCGCATCGTCGACTGCGACACCGATCAGGCCGCACGCGACGCCGTCACTGTCGAGGTGCTACGCGACACCGGCGGCACGCTGATCCATCCCTTCAACGACGCCCGCATCATCGCCGGCCAGGGCACGGCGACACGCGAGTTCCTGCTGCAACTGGCCGAAGCCAATCAGCAGATCGACACGGTCATGGCGCCGGTGTCCGGCGGCGGCCTGCTGTCCGGTACGGCGCTGGCGGCGAAGTCCATGCAGCCGGGTATCCGCGTGATCGGTGCCGAGCCGGCGCAAGCCGCCGATGCCTACGAATCGTTCCGCCGAGGTGAGCGCATCACCAACGTGCCGATCGACACCCTCTGCGACGGCCTGCGCGCCACCATCGGTCCGCTGCCCTTCGCCCTGCTGCAACAGCACTGCGACGACATCCTGCTGGCCAGCGAGGCACAGATCATCGACGCCATGCACCTGGTCTGGACGCACCTCAAACAGACCGTCGAACCTTCGTCTGCCGTCCCGCTGGCCGTGGTACTGGCCAATCCGGATGCCTTCGCCGATCGCGATATCGGCATCATCCTCAGCGGTGGGAATGTCGATCTGGCGCAGCTGCCTTGGCAAACCGCCAACACGCACCAAGATAGGTAGCCGGAACGTCGCAGCTACATGCAGTGTCCATGACGAACCCACTGCCAACCAATCTCCGGAGTTTCCTGGTGAAGTCTTTTTTCCCGCTGTTGTTGCTGTTGCTACTGAGCGCCTGCGCTACCACTCGCCCCGCCAACGACATTGCCTGCAATGCACCAGTCAACATTCCGGAGGGCGATCTGCTGCTGTTCGGCGAAATGCATGGCTCCGTCGAAACACCAGAGCTGGTAGGTCGCGTTGCCTGCGAGCAGGCAAAGCACGGCCCCGCTGCGCTCGGCCTTGAGGTTCCCACCGAAGAGCAGGCCGCCATTGACCGCTACATGGACAGCGATGGCTCTGCAGAGGCGCGCGGTCGGCTGCTTGCCGGTCGCTTCTGGCAGAAAGGCCGTGATGGTCGCAGCAGCGCAGCCATGTCTGGGTTGCTGGAGCAGGTTCGCCTATGGCGTCTGAACGGCCTGCCGCTATCCGTCTTCGCCTTCGATTCAGACAACGGCGGTGGTCGCGACAAGGCGCTGGCCGCATCGATCCGCAACTTCCGGACCCAACATCCCGACCTGCCCATCATCGCGCTGATGGGCAACATCCACGCCAGTGGCGAGCCATTCGAGTTCAGTGACAGAACCGTTGTAACCAGTGGAACGCTACTTCAGGACATGAATCCGGTTTCGATACTGGTGCGGTATCCGGCGGGCACCGTCTGGACCTGCATGGGAGGAAGCTGCGAGATTCACGAGATTCGCAGATCATCCGGCTCACCGGTATCACCAGGGTTTTCCGAAGGTTCGCCACGAGGCGGATATGCCATCAGCTTCATGCTGCCAAGCATCACGGCATCTCCTCCTGCAGTGGATCAGCAGTAGCCGCTGGCGGTCGAGAACCCGATCAGCCCATCGAAACTCCGTCTTCGCGCCAACGGAAGGGATGCTTGCGCGATGGGCCACTTCACGCGACAGTGAAGCGATCCCGGATTCCTTAGCGGAGGCCCCATGCGCGCACATCGTTCGTTGATCCGCCTGCTGTTTCTGGTTCCGCTGCTGGCCCTGCTGGGTGGCTGCGGCTACAACAGCATCCAGTCCAAGGACGAGGGGGTGAATGCCGCCTGGTCCGAAGTGCTGAACCAGTACCAGCGCCGCGCCGACCTGGTGCCGAACCTGGTCAATACGGTGAAGGGCTACGCCAGCCACGAGGAAGAAGTATTCACCAAGGTGACCGAGGCCCGCGCCAAGGTCGGGCAGATCAAGGTCAGCGTCGACCAGCTGGACGACGCGGTGGCGATGCAGAAATTCCAGGCCGCCCAGGGTGAGCTGTCCAGTGCGCTGTCTAGACTGATGGCGGTCAGCGAGAACTATCCGGACTTGAAGGCCGACGGTCTGTTCCAGAACCTGCAGGCGCAGCTGGAAGGCACCGAGAACCGCATCACCGTGGCGCGCAACCGCTACATCGAGGCGGTGCGCGACTACAACACCTTCGTGCGCAGCTTCCCGCAGAACCTCACCGCAAAGATGTTCGGCTACAAGACCAAGGCCAACTTCACGGTGGAGAACGAGGCGCAGATTTCCACCGCGCCCAAGGTCGACTTCGGCAAGGACTGAGGCAACGCGGAAGGTCACGACCGTGTTCCGTCGAACCCGACTGCATGGCTTGGCTGCGTGGCTGCCCGCGCTGGCCTCCGTGCTGGCGTTGTTCGCCAGCCTGGCGCTGGCACAGCAGGCCGTGCCCGCATTGACCGCGCGGGTCACCGACCTCACCGGCACGCTGGATGCCGGCGAGCGCAAGGCGCTGGAACAGCAGCTGCTTGAGCTGGAGACAGCGCGCGGCGCGCAGATCGCGGTGCTGATCGTGCCCACCACCGGGCCAGAGGACATCGCCGCCTACGGCATCCGCGTCGCCGACGCCTGGAAGATCGGTCGCGAAAATGTCGACGATGGCGTGATCCTGATCGTGGCGAAGAACGACCGCCGCGTGCGCATCGAGGTGGGTCGCGGTCTGGAGGGCGCCATCCCGGACGCCGCGGCGGCACGCATCATCCGCGAGTACATCACGCCGCGTTTCCGCGCCGGCGATTTCGCTGGCGGCATCAACGACGCGGTCGGCGTGCTACGCGACCTCGTCAATGGCGAGTCGCTGCCGCCGCCGCTCGCCGAAGAACCGGCGACGGGTGCCGAAACGTCCACCATCCTGCTGATGAGCGCGTTTGCCGGCTTTTTCGTTGCGGGACTGCTGCAATGGGTTCACTTCGGCCTTCGCGGCGTGCTGACCGGCCTGGCCGGCGGCTGGGTGGCCAGCGCCCTGGACGGCAGCCTGTTCCTGGTGATCGCCGGCGCCGTCATCGCGGGACTGCTGGGCATGTTCGTCCGCACCACCGGCGGCGGACGCTATGCAAGTGGCGGGGGTTCCGGAACCTTCGGTGGCTGGAGCGGCGGGAGCGGTGGCGGAAGCTCGGGTGGTGGTTTCAGCGGTGGTGGCGGCGGATTTTCCGGCGGCGGCGCCTCGGGGAGCTGGTGACATGCGCTGGATCCGACACCTGCTCAGCCGCGTGAACCGGCATTTCCCACCGGCGACGATGGACGCCATCCGCGACGCCATCGCCAATAGTGAACGTCGGCAGCTTGGCGAGATCGTGTTCGCCGTCGAGGGGCGTCTGTCGTTCACCGACCTTTGGCATGGCAGACAGGCCCGCGACTGTGCGATCGAGGCATTCTCGAAGCTGCGCGTGTGGGACACCGAAGGCAACAGCGGCGTGCTGATCTACCTGCTGCTGGCCGACCACGCCATCGAGATCGTCGCCGACCGCGGCATCGCCCGGCACGTGCCCGACAGCGATTGGCAGGCGGTTTGCGGCGACATGCGCCAGCGACTGGCCGGTGGCGATTTCGAAGGCGGCGTCATCGCCGGTATCGAAGCCATTCGCGAACGCCTCGACCAGCACCTGCCCAGCGACAACAATGCCAATCCCAACGAACTTCCCGACCGCCCCATCGTGCTTTGAGGCTCAGCGCTTCCGCCGGATCGGGATGCGGTCGGCAGGAAAGGTCGCGATTTCACCGTTGCTGGCATTGCCACGACGCGGCTGGCCGGGCTCCGGGCCCCAGGCATGGGCGTTGATGACTTCCCAGGTGCTGGGCAGGCGGCCGTCGGCGTCGCGCCAGATGGCGTAGGCATCGAACACGGCCCGCATGCGCGCCTTGCCGGTCAGGCCACGGTGGCGATCCGTCGCCGCGTTGTTGGCGCCCATGGCGCGCAGTTCGCGCATCAGCGTCGGCACGTCGGCATAGGTCAGGTTGAATTCGTCGCGGTCGATCACCGGATCCTTGAAACCCGCGCGCAGCATCGCATCACCCACCACCTGGATCGGCGCGAAGTCGCTGACATGCGGCTGGTCGTCGACCCTGGCAAAGGCTTCACGCAACTCGATCAGCGTGTCCGGGCCGAAGGTGGAGAACAGCATCAAGCCACCGGGACGCAGCACGCGACGCATCTCGTCCAGCGCGACCGGCAGGTCGGCCACCCACTGCAGGCACAGGCTGGAGAAGACCAGGTCGATGCTCTGGTCGGCGAAAGGCAACGCCTGCGCGTCGGCGCAGACCGGGCGCAGTGGTCGCCACCAATCGCCGCGTCGGCGCGCATGGCGCAGCATTGGCAGCGCGATGTCCATGGCGATGACCTGCGCCTTTGGGAAGCGCTGGCGAAGCGCAGCGCTGCCGCGACCCGGCCCGGCACCGATATCGAGGATGGTCTTCGGCTGCTGGATCGCTTCGGGCCGGATGGCGAGATAGTCGAGCTGCTCCAGCAACCGGTCCTCGACCTCGCGCTGCAGCACCGCCACGGCTTCATAACCATCCGCAGCACGCGAGAAGGACCGTCGCACCTGGCGACGGTCGAATGACTTTGGTCCGGAACTCATCGCGCTATTTTGACGCGTTGCGACCGCTCACGCCCAACTGGCCTTGCAAGGGCCGTCATGCCTGCACGCCGAAGAACGCCTTGATCCGCGTCGCGACCTCATCCGCATGGCTCAGGAACGGCGCATGTCCGGCGCCGTCCACGCGACAGGTTTCGGCGTTGCGGCAAATGGCCGCCGCGGCCTCCATCGCCGACCAGTTCACCAGGCGGTCACGGCGACCGCCCAGCCACAGGCTGCGACCGCCCAACGCGGGCAATGCGGCGCGCAGATCCGTATCGGCCAGCAGGCGCAGGCCGGTTTCCAGCACATCGGAATCCGGTTCGCCACGTGCGAACAGCTGCTGCTTCAGCGCGCGCAGCTCATCACGCAGGTGGTCGGAGCCAAACGCCTCCAGCGCGAGGAACTGCTCCAGCGTGCCGCGGTAATCGCGCCCCAGGCCGTCTGCGAAACTGGTGAACAGCGAGGGCCGCACGCCGTCCGGCCAGTCATCGCCGGCGACGAATCGCGGCGTGGCCGACAGCATGACCAGCGACGTTACGGAATCCGGGTGCTTCAGCGCGCCGGTCAGTGCGACCAGGCCACCGAGCGACCAGCCAAGCCAGGCCGCGGCAGGGGTCATACCGGCGATGCGGCGAGCGCAGTCGTCCAAGTCCAGACGACCGTCTTCGCGGCTATGGCCGTGCCCGGGCAGGTCGACCACATGCAGTTCGAAGGTCGAAGACAGGCGCTCCACCAACGGCGAGAACACGCCGCCATGCATGGCCCAGCCATGGATCAGCACCAGGGGCTGGCCCTGGCCGATGCGCTCGACGTACATGGAAGGGTCAGGCCTTTTCGGCGTCGTGGGGCAGGCGCTGGCAGACTTCACCCAGCGCGGACAGCAAACGATCCACATCACCCTCGCTGTGGGCAGCCGACAAGGCGACACGCAGGCGTGCACGGCCTTCGGGCACCGTCGGCGGACGGATCGCGGTCACCAGGATGCCGCGCTTTTCCAGTTCGCGCGCGGCGTACAGGGCGGCGCTGTTGCCACCGACCAGCAGCGGCTGCACCGGAGTCAGTGACTCCATCAGCGGCAGGCCCAGCTGCTGCGCGCCACGGCGGAACCGACTGACCAGCGCGGTCAGTTTGAAGCGACGCCAGCTTTCCTTCTGCGCCACGCCAATGGCGACGCGTCCGGCCACCGCCAGCGCCGGCGGCAATGCCGTGGTGTAGCGGTAGGCGCGCGCGTTCTGCAGCACGCCTTCGATCAGTTCGGTGCTGCCAGCCAGCACGGCGCCGTAGCCGCCAAAGGCCTTGCCCAGCGTTACCAGGTTGAGCGCCACCTCGCGCGGCCCCAGACCGCAGTAGGCGGCGCTGCCGCGACCATTCGGGCCGATCACGCCCGCACCATGGGCGTCGTCGACATACAGCGTGGCGTTCTCGGCGCGTGCCAGCAGCGCCAGCATCTTCAGCGGGGCCATGTCGCCGTCCATGCTGAACACGCCGTCGGTGGCGATCATCGCCAGCGCATCCGGACGCGAGCGCAGCTGGCGCAGCGCGCCCTCAAAGTCCGCATGCGGATAGCGCTTGTGCTCGCAGCCGGCGAGCTCCACCGCATCGATCAGGCTGGCATGGTTGAGCTTGTCGGCAACGCAGATGTCGTCACGGCCGAGCAGCGACTGGATCACCGCCAGGTTGGCAAGGTAGCCGGAGCCGAAACACAGCGCACGGGGATAACCCAGCCACTCCTCGACAGCATCCTCCAGCGCCTGGTGCTCGCGATGATGGCCGCTGACCAGATGCGACGCCGTGGCGCCGAGCCCATGATGCGCGGCGCTCTCCTGCAAGGCCCCGATGATTTCGACATGGTCGGCCAGCCCCAGGTAGTCGTTGCTGCAGAAATTCAGCAGCTCGACACCCTTGACCCTGACGCGCACACCGTCGCGCTGCTCGACCAGTCGCAGTCGCCGGACAAGCGACTGCCGGTTCAGCTCGATGTGCTGCTGGACCAGCCGATCAAGGATTCCTGGGCGCGCCATGTCGAACGCTCAGGCCGCCTGGCCGACGGGGCGGGTGACTTCGGCATGCACCGTCGCCGGCTCGGCAACCGGCATCGGCTCGATGCCGAGGCGCGCGAACAGCGCCTGGTCACGCTCCACGTCCGGGTTGCCGGTCGTCAGCAGCTTCTCGCCATAGAAGATCGAATTGGCGCCGGCAGCGAAGCACAGCGCCTGCAGCTCGTCGCTCATCGCCTCGCGCCCGGCCGACAATCGCACCATCGACTCCGGCATGGTGATGCGCGCCACGGCGATCATGCGCACGAACTCGAAGGGATCGATGTCATCGAGCTGCTCATCGTCAGCCAGCGGCGTGCCGCTGACCTTGACCAGCTTGTTGATTGGCACCGACTGCGGGTGCGCCGGCAGGTTGGCCAGCGCCTGGATCAACCCGGCGCGCTGCTGGCGTGTCTCGCCCATGCCGACGATGCCGCCGCAGCAGGTCTTCATGCCGGCGTCACGGACTTCGGTCAGCGTGTCGAGGCGGTCCTGGTAGTCGCGGGTGTGGATGATCTCGCCGTAGAAATCCGGCGCGGTGTCGATGTTGTGGTTGTAGTAGTCAAGGCCGGCTTCGCGAAGCGCGCGCGCCTGATCGCCACTCAGCATGCCCAGCGTGGCGCAGGTCTCCATGCCCAGCGCCTTCACCTCGCGGATCATGGCGGCGACCTTGGGAATGTCACGATCCTTCGGCGAACGCCAGGCCGCACCCATGCAGAAACGCGAGGCACCCGCCGCCTTGGCGGCGCGCGCCTTCTCCAGCACCGCCTCGGTGCTCATCAGCTTCTGCGCATCGACGCCGGTCTGGTAGCGCTGCGCCTGCGGGCAGTAGGCGCAATCCTCCGGGCAGCCACCGGTTTTCACCGACAGCAGGGTCGACACCTGCACCTCGTTGGCCTTGAAATGCTCACGGTGCACGCCCTGCGCCCGGAACAGCAGCTCGTTGAAGGGCAGGTCGAACAACGCCTCGATTTCCTCGCGGCGCCAGTCGTGTCGAATTTCGGAAGGATTTGCAGCTGACATCGGTACGGCCATTTGGCAAAGTCCGGCAAGTCTCAAAGGCCGGCCCCAGCGTGTCAACTTCGGAACCCGACGAAAACGCCTCCACGCCCGCCAGCAGCGGTGTCTGGCGACGGCGGGCGCGACGCTGGCTGGGCGGTCTGGGCCGGCTGATCCTGCCTGCGCGCTGCCTGCTTTGCGGACAGCCGGGACATGCCGGCCGCGACCTTTGCCAAGCCTGCCACAACGACCTGCCGTTCAATCACAGCGCCTGCGCCCACTGCGGCATCCCGCTGCCAACGCCTGCCGAAGCCTGCGGTACCTGCCTGAAACGACCACCAGCCTTCGATGCCACCCGTGCCGTGTTCCGCTACGGTACGCCGGTGGATTCACTGCTGATGCGGCTCAAATTCCATCACGACCTTGCCGCCGGTCGCGTGCTCGGCGAGCTGTTCGCGGATGAGCTTGCGGCGCATTCGGGTGGCGTCGACGCCCTGCTGCCAGTGCCGCTGCATTCGCGGCGACTGGGCGAGCGCGGCTACAACCAGTCGCTGGAGCTGGCACGACCCCTGGCTCGCAGCTGTGGCCTGCCGCTGCTGCGAACCGGCCTGCAGCGCCACAACGCCACCGCGCCGCAGACCGGCCTGGACCGTAAGGCCCGGCTGCAGAACCTGCACGGAGCCTTCAGCTGGGTCGGTGACAAGCCACCACCAGCGCGCATCGCGTTGATCGACGACACGATGACCACCGGCAGCACCGTCGGCGAATGCGCACGCGTGTTGAAACGGGCGGGTGCGGAGCAGGTTCTTGTGTGGGTGGTGGCGCGGGTAGCGGCACCAGGGCGCTGATCTTTTTATGGATCACCAGCTTTCGTTCGCCTTCGGCGACCGAGTTCATTTTCTTGGCGTGTCCAAAGAGAAGTAACTCGCTGGCCCGAAGGGACAGTGAAAGTTCTGGAACCCACCACGGGGAAACAGTTGGGCGGAACATGCTCCCCGAGGAGCATTCACCGCATCATCGTATCCACCGCCAACCCCGCAAACACCACCGCCCCCACCCAGCTGTTGTGCAGGAAGGCGCGGAAGCACCCCTCGCGATCGCGCCTGCGGCCGATCCAGAACTCCCAGGCAATCAATCCGGCCGCAATACCCAGGCCCGCGCAGTAGACGACGCCCAGTTCCGCACGCTGGCCGACCATGAACAGAGCCAACAGGAAGCCGCCCTGCAGCACGCCCAGCGCGATCAGGTCGAGGTCGCCGAACAGGATGGCGGTGGATTTGGCACCCATGCGAATGTCGTCGTCGCGGTCAACCATGGCGTACCAGGTGTCGTAGGCGGTGGACCACAGCACGTTGGCGCAGAACAGCAGCCAGGCGATCGGCGGCACCGTGTTCTGGATCGCGGCAAAGGCCATCGGGATCGACCAGCCAAAGGCGATGCCGAGATACACCTGCGGCAGGTAGGTGTAGCGCTTGAGATACGGATAGCTCGACGCCAGCACCACGGCAATCAGCGACAGGTAGATGGTCAGCCGGTTGGTCATCAGCACCAGGCCGAACGCAACCAGCATCAGCACGGCGAACACCATCAGCGCCTCGCGGCCGGATACCGAGCCGCGGGCCAGCGGCCGTTCCTTTGTGCGCTCCACCGAACCATCCAGCCAGCGATCGGCGTAATCATTGACCACGCAGCCGGCGGAGCGGGTCAGCCAAACACCCAGCGTGAAGATGACCAAGATGCCCGGTGGCGGAAAGCCGTCAGCCGCCAGCCACAGGCCCCACCAGGTCGGCCACAGCAGCAGCAGCCAGCCAACCGGCTTGTTACCGCGAACCAGCAGCCAGTACTGGCCCAGCCGCTCCCTCCAGCGCGGCTGTTCGGCCGACGACTGTGCCGGTGTCGTTGTTCGGCTGCGCGACGACGTCGGTCGCGCGGGTTTGCGGGGCTTTCGTTTGGCGGCACTCATGCGCCGCCATGCTAGCGCAGCTGGGCGCGAAAGATTTCTGCAATCCCCGCGTCAAGGTCACGCCATCCGCATCGCCCACCATCCGCGGCCCCAACCCAACGGAGTTGCACGATGCGTTCGATCTTGTCGAGAAGTCTCAGCGCCGCGTTCTGTCTGGCGGCTTTCGGTGGCGCCAGCGCCCAGGATTCCGCCCCCGAGTGGTATGTGCAGGGCGCGGCTACCGCGAAGCAGAACCTCTCTACCGTTCGGGGCCGACCGGCGAAGAACGTGATCCTGTTCATCGGTGATGGCATGGGCATTTCCACCGTCACCGCCGCGCGCATCCTCGAGGGCCAGCAGCATGGCGCGACCGGCGAGGAAAATCGCCTGAGCTTCGAGCAGTTCCCGTGGACGGCGCTCAGCAAGACCTACAGTGTCGACGGCCAGACGCCGGATTCGGCGCCGACCATGACCGCCATGATGAGCGGCGTGAAGACCAACCAGGGTTTGATCGGCGTCGACCAGGCAACGGTCTACAACGACTGCGCTTCCGGACAAGGCCACGAAGTGGTCAGCCTGCTGGAGTTGGCCGAGTCGGCCGGCCTCGCCACCGGCATCATCTCCACCGCGCGCATCACCCACGCCACGCCGGCCGCCACCTATGCACATACCGCCAACCGCAACTGGGAAAGCGACGCCAACCTCACCGAGGAAGCCCTCGCCAACGGCTGCCATGACATCGCCCGGCAGCTGATCGAATTTCCGTTCGGCGACGGCCTGGAAGTCGCCCTCGGCGGCGGCCGCGGCATGTTCCTGCCGGAGACCGCCACCGATCCGGAAGACGCCGGTCGCCATGGCAGCCGCAAGGACGGCCGTGACCTCACCGCGGAATGGGTTGCCGACTACCCAGGCAGCGCCTTCGTCTGGAACCGCGCGCAGTTCGATGCCATCAATCCGACCCAGACCCGCCATCTGCTGGGCCTGTTCGAGCGCTCGCACATGGAATACGAACTGGATCGTGCCAACGACACCGGCGGCGAGCCGAGCATCGCCGAGATGACCGCCAAGGCCATCCAGATGCTGTCGCAGGATCGTGACGGTTACTTCCTGATGGTGGAGGGCGGTCGCATCGACCATGCCCATCACGAAGGCAATGCGGCGCGTGCGCTCAACGACGCCATCGCCCTGTCGGATGCCGTGCGTGTCGCAACCGACATGACGGACGAGAACGACACGCTGATCATTGTCTCCGCCGACCACAGCCACGTGTTCACCATCGCCGGCTACCCGGATCGCGGCAACCCGATCCTCGGCCTGGTCCGCGAAGGCGGTGAACTGGCACACGACCAGGGCGGCCTGCCCTACACCACGCTGGGCTATGCCAACGGTCCCGGCTACCGCAACCAGGACGTACGTCCGGAGCTGACCGATGAAATCGTCGCTGACACCGACTTCCTGCAGGAGGCGACGGTGCCGATGGGCTCGGAAACGCATGCCGCCGAGGATGTCGGGATCTACGCCCGCGGCCCCGGCTCACAGGCCTTCCACGGCGTGCTCGAACAGAACGTGATCTACCACGTGATGGCGCAGAGTGCGGCGAAGATCCGCGCCGGCGTATGTGGCCGGGATTTCTGGTGCCGCCTGCTGGGCATGGCAGACATCACCCAGATGCCGGACTACGGCTGGCTACGCGGCCAACTCGACTAGGCCACTGTCAAAGCGGAGCCGGGCGCACAGGGAGGTGCGCCCGGCAGAAGGGTGGGCAGCCAAGGCCACGTTCAGTGCGCTAAGCTTTCCGCTCGACCCGTGGACATTTTCCCCATGCGCATCGCCCTGATGGCGCGCAACGCCAATCTTTACTCGCACCAGCGCCTGATGGAGGCCGCGCAGCAGCGCGGCCATGAGATCGAGCACATCAACACGTTGAAGTGCTACATGAACATCACCTCGCACCGTCCGGAGCTGCGCTATCGCGGGCACAAGCTGACCGGTTTTGACGCGGTGATCCCGCGCATCGGCGCATCGATCACCTTCTACGGCACCGCCGTTCTGCGCCAGTTCGAGATGATGGGCGTGTGGCCGCTGAACGAATCGGTTGCCATCGGCCGTTCACGCGACAAGCTGCGTTCGATGCAGCTGCTGGCGCGCAAGGGCCTTGGCCTGCCGGTGACGGCCTTCGCCTATGACACCTCGAATACCGACGAGCTGATCGAGCTCTGCGGCGGCGCGCCGGTGATCATCAAACTGCTGGAAGGCACCCAGGGCATCGGCGTGGTGCTGGGCGAGACGCCGCGTTCGGCGAAGTCGGTGATCGAAGCCTTCCGCGGCGCCAACGTGAACATCCTCGTGCAGGAGTTCATCAAGGAGGCCGGCGGCACCGACATCCGCGCACTGGTCGTGGGTGAAAAGGTGATCGCGGCCATGCAGCGCAGCGGGCCGGAAGGCGAATTCCGCTCCAACCTGCATCGCGGCGGCAGCGCCAAGTCGATCAAGATCACCCCGGAAGAGCGCTCGGCCGCGGTACGCGCCGCGCGGGTGATGGGCCTGAACGTGGCCGGCGTCGACATGCTGCGCAGCAATCACGGCCCGGTGATCATGGAGGTCAATTCCTCGCCCGGTCTCGAAGGCGTGGAAACCGCCACCGGCATCGACGTGGCCGGCAAGATCATCGAATTCATCGAGAACAACGCCAGCCCGGGCAAGACCCGCACCCGTGGCAAGGGCTGAGAAGCGCGCTGCCTTCCATATCGGCGGCATCGACATCGCCGCCGGCACGCGGCGCACCGTCGAACTCCCAGTCAGCGTGTTGGCCAACCACCTGCCGGTCAGCCTTCCGGTGCATGTCATCCATGGCACGCGGGCGGGCCCGGTGGTGTTCGTCAGTGCGGCCATCCACGGCGACGAGATCATCGGCGTGGAAGTGGTCCGTCGACTGTTGCGCCAACCGGCGCTGAAGCGCCTGGGTGGCACGCTGCTGGCGATCCCGGTGGTGAACAGCTTCGGCTTCCTGTCCGGCAGCCGCTACCTGCCGGACCGACGTGACCTCAACCGCTGCTTTCCCGGCAGCGAGGGCGGCTCGCTCGGCTCGCAGCTGGCGCATATCTTCATGAGCGAGATCGTGCGCCGCAGCCAGTACGGTATCGACCTGCATTCGGCCGCGATCCACCGCGACAACCTGCCGCAGCTGCGCGCCGACTTTTCCGACAAGGAGACCCGACGGCTCGGTCGTGTTTTCGGCACACCGGCGATGATCCACGCCAACTACCGCGACGGTTCGCTGCGTCAGGCCGCGCGAGATGCCGGCGTCAAGCTGCTGCTGTTCGAAGGTGGCGAAGCGCTGCGCTTCAACGAACTGGCGGTGCGCGTCGCCGAGCGCGGCGTCATGCGCGTGCTGCACGAACTCGGCATGATCCGCCGGCGTCTCAACGTCGCGCCGCCGCAGCGGCCGGTGCATGCCCTGTCCAGCTATTGGGTACGCGCGCCGATTGGCGGCGTGTTGCGACACCACGTCGCACTTGGCGACCGCATCCAGCCCGGCGCCGCGCTCGGCATCGTGTCCGACACCTTCGGCGATATCGAAACCCCGGTGATGGCGCGCGATGGTGGCCTGGTGATCGGCCAGACCCGGCTGCCGGTGGTCAATCGCGGCGATGCGCTGTTCCATGTCGCCCGCTATTCCGACACCGACTACGACAGCGAAGGCGTTTCCTTTGCCGCGCTGGCGCAATCGCTGGACGATGACCCGCTATTGGACAGCGACGCCGAACGCAGCTGAACCCGCTGAAACTGAACGTCCTGCGTCACAAGGCTTGCCGGTCAGCGTCGTGGCCCGCATATCCCCATTAGCGCCCTCGCACGACCGCAACCAAGGAGTAAACACATGAGCAACGGACAAGGCAGCGCTGGAAACGTCATCGCCGCCATCGCCAGCCTGATCTTCCCGGGCCTCGGCCAGTTGCTGCAGGGGCGGGTGCTGAGCGCCCTGCTCTGGCTGCTGTTCGCCTGCGTCGCCTTCCTGATCACCTGGCTGATCACGCTAAGCCTGCTGCCGTTCGGCTGGTTCCTGGTCAGCATCTTCGCCTGCATCGACGCCGCCCGGTACCGCGGACGCTAGACAGCTGCGTGCGGCCAACTCCCGCAAGAATCAGCTAGAATGCGCGCCCCGAACGCGGGGCCGCGCGAAAGCCAGCCGGAAACCGCATACACTGGCGGCCGGATGCGCAACGCATCCCCGCACGACACAACGCGCCCGTAGCTCAGCTGGATAGAGTATTGCCCTCCGAAGGTAGTACTCATAGCCCTCCGGGGGCACAAAGCAAGGAAAACGGCTTAAACTCGTTTCCCGGTGTGCAAGGCACCGAAAACTCAGCAAATACGCGCCCGTAGCTCAGCTGGATAGAGTACTGGCTTCCGAAGCCATTGGTCGGGGGTTCGAATCCCTCCGGGCGCGCCATCTTCTGCTGTGACCATTCTGTGACACGTTCTGTGACCATCGCCCTCACGGAACCCATCGAAACGACCGCTGCCTGCCCATGGTCACAAGCCGGTTGGTCGGCGCCGGAACCCGGCGTGCTCGTCCATCGTCTCACCGCGTGAGTCGCTGAGAATCCAGGCTTGGCGCCAGTCGCCCCGCGTTCTGCTGGGTGTGCGAGAAGGAGCCAGACCATGAAGACACCATCCCCTGATCTTGTCGACGCCCTGGCTAAGCTGCAGCAGGCCAGGCAACAGGTCAGCCGGGCAGAACAACTGGTCTGGCAGCACCTGCTCGACGCCTTCCCCGAAATTCGCGACACCTTGGCAGACTGGGATATTCCAGTGGATCAAAGCGCCTCATGGTTTTGCGCCCCGCGATTCGACGAGCGAACCCTGAGTGCCGCCGACCTTTTCGTTGCTGGCAGAGGGAACGAGGTGGTACGCCTTCTGAACCAGATGGCACATGGTGTGTATCGGTAGAGATCAACCCGTCAGACAGGCTCACTGACCGAGAATCTCACACCGGCCAAGAGGCCGAGTTCGGCCAATTTCGG